>Ga0247727_10001073_pt1 | contig 66619 bp, 66 predicted proteins | sample WisWelCaveWW1625_FD_202498 | JGI IMG/M metagenome (GOLD analysis project Ga0247727, IMG submission 202498) | Biofilm microbial communities from Wishing Well Cave, Virginia, United States - WW16-25 | ecosystem: Environmental > Aquatic > Deep subsurface > Groundwater > Cave microbial mat | place... | reverse complement strand
TCCGCAGGCCGGCGTCCTTCCTCGATGACCGCGCTGACCAGATACCGACCGAGATCCATGGCCACCCCCGAAGTAGGTGTCCACGATGTCTCGCGACATCAGTCCAGGATCTCCTGAAACCACACACTGCCGAGGGCGCCACCTCCGAGCGCGCCAGGAACATGCAGGTCCAGGAGTTGGAAGTCGCGGCGGGCGTTTCTTCCGCCTCACGCTGACAGCCGTTCTGACAGCCGCCAGGCCCGAGGGGCTCGGTTGCCGGGGTTGCGTAGCACCGAAGCCTGTACCTGCGGAATGGGGGCTGCGTGCGCGTGCTCAAGTTGGAGATCTGAATCGTCGTCGCCTCGGGCCGGGTGTGCGACCCCCCAGGAAGGCAACAGCGCCTGCCACCGTGATGGCGAGGCGAACTCCCGAACGCGTCATGCGGCTGAATTCGCCACGCAGGCGTCGGTTCCCTTCGCAGACCACCCCGGCCGTCGAGCCGGTCACGTAGCTAACGTTGCTGGTGATGACCATCGGGAGCGGATCGTCGAAGCTCCCGAGGGCGCTTGTGGCACTTGCGCTCGTGTTCGCCGCCTCGGCGTGCTCGGAAGGCGACGCCGAGGACACCAGCGCCTCGACCACCACGACGGAGGTCCGGGGTCCATCGGGTGAGTTCAGCGTTCTGACCTACAACGTCGCCGGGCTCCCGCAAGAGGTGTCTCAGGAGAACCCGAAGGATCACATCCCGCTCATCAGCCCGCGGTTGGAGTCGTTCGACGTGGTGATGACGCAGGAGGACTTCGACTGGTGGCAGCCCGCGCTCGATGGCTTCGACTTCGTCCACTACCACGAGCGGCTGCGGGCCGCGGTCACGCACGAGTACCGCTCCGCCAAGCACCCCGGTCCCGAGGCCGCCGGTCTCGACCCGAGCACGCGACCTCAGCTGTCGGTGGGGGACGGTCTCGGGTTCCTGTCCCGGTTCCCGCTCGAGAACGAGGAACGCATCGCGTGGCGTGGGTGCTTCGGCACGTTGGACACGTCAGACCAGGGGGCCGCGGACTGCCCCGCCATGAAGGGCTTCGCCGTCGTGACCCTTGTTCTCGGCCCTGGCGTCGAGGTCGACGTGTACACGCTCCACGGCGAAGCGGGGGCCACCGAGGAGGACCAGCGCCTCCAGGGCGAGGGCTTCGAGCAGCTCGCCGCGTACATCGCCACGCGCAACCCCGATCGGGCCATCATCCTCGGCGGGGACACGAACCTGCACACGAACAGCGACCACCCGGATGCGTCCAACGGTGCCGACACCAGGGTCTGGGAGGATTTCCTGCATCGCAGCGGGCTCGAGGACTCCTGCACGGTGCTCGAGTGCGCCGAGATCGACAGCATCGACAAGATCGCGTTTCGCAGCAGCGCCGCGGTGACGTTGGTGCCCGTGTCGCACGACTTCCCGTCCGACGAGTTCAAGGACGTCGCCGGCGAACCGTTGAGCGACCACGAACCGCTCGCGGTCAAGTTCCGGTGGAGCGCGCCCCGCTGATCCCGCCACTCCGGGGTTGACCCGAGATCGCTAGCCCGCCGAACGCTCACGGTCGCGCGCCTCGCCGATGACGCCGATCAGCTCCGTCGACATCTCGATTCCACCGCGTGGGCATTTCTCGGGCACAGCTTCGGTCGCGACCGTCGCCTTTGAACACGTCGTCCGGCTCGATGGCCTAAACGCAGATCGAGTGCTCGACACACCTGCGGAGGAACGTGCCGGCTGACGGCCGCGGCAGCCGCAGCTCTCGAGACGGAGCCCCCGGGCGAAGGCTTGGAACCCCAGGACGCTCCACACCACCGCCACGATGAGCGCGACCTGCGCACCCACGTGCTGCGTGGACCGAGTGCGGGAGAGCAGGCCGCCGGCAGCCGCCAGCTCTCCCGCCATCAGAGCCATCGCGCTGGCCGTGGCGGTCGAGGCGCCCCCGACCCGATAGGTCTCCAGGATGCCGAAGAACCCCGAGGGATCGCTCAGCTGCCCCGCCGCCATGGCACCCAACAGCGCAGCTAGCGCCAGCCGCCCGAGGTCGGAGCGGGACGCCGAGCGGGTGCGGGCACTCACACCCGTGACCCAGGCGCGAACTGTTCGATGACGGCGTCGAGCTGCCGAGGACGGCCTCGAGCTGGGTGACGGTGGGGGAGCCGGCGGGGCCGTCGGGTGTCTGGTAGATGCGGCAGGACAGTCCCACGGGCTCGTCGCCGCGGGCGAACGGGTCGGCGCCGTCGATGAGGATCGTGGGTGAGCCCCGGAAACGGGCCGCTTCGGCTTCGCGCGGCGTCGTGATCACGCGGTGCTCGACGGTGAGGCCTTGGTCGGCGGCAACCTGGCGCAGCGGGTCGTCAGCGGTCCGCCAGTGGGGACAACCCTCGAAGTACTGCAGCTCGACCCTCATCCGATGCCCCCTGTCTCGTCGGTGGTCCGGCGCGGCTGGCCGGCCCGGAATCGCTGGAAGATCACGGCGCTGCTGGCCGCGGCGGCGAGGGGGAGTGCGACGGTCGGCGTTCCACCCCAAGCGTTGGGCCAGCCTCGCCGCCACCACAGGGTGGCGGCAGTGACCCAGACGGCGGAGGACACGGCGGTGGCGGCGAAGGCCCGCTGCCTCCACGGGCCGGCGGCGACGGCGGTCGCGACGGCGAGGTCGACGGGTAGGTAGGCGGGGAGGGTGGCGAGGCACTGGCCCACGCTGCAGCCGACGCCCTTGCCGCCCCGGAACTGCTTGGTGACGGGGTAGCAGTGGCCGACCACGGCCGCGACGGCCGCGACGTGCTGGCCGGCGTCGCCGGCGACGCGGCGCCCCACTCGGGCGGCGACGGCGCCCTTGGCGATGTCGGCGGCCATGACCGCATATCCCCATCGGAGGCCGAGGACGGCGGCGGCGTTGGCGCCGCCCGGGTTGCCGGAGCCGTGCTCGCGGAGGTCGACCTGCCCACCCCTGGCCAGGCGGGCGGCGACGTCGGCGGACGGGACGAGGCCGGCCCCGTACCCGGCAGCGGCCGCCGCCGCGACCCCGGCCCAGCGACGGGCGGTCATGCCGAGGCTCCCGTTCGATCGAGCACGATGCGGCGCAGCGGCACGGTGAGCGCACCGCCGATGCTGCCGTCCAGCACGCGACGACCCGCGGCGAGCCGACCGGGATCGACCTCGGGGAGGTAGAGCGACGCGAGCAGCTCATCGGCGTCGGATCCGGTGTCGAGGGGGAGCAGGAAGGCGAGGCGCTCGTCGTGCGTGACCTGCAGGCCGACGGCCGACGCGGCGTGGTGCAGCGAAGCGGAGCGCAGCGCGGCGTCGTTCGGGTAGTGGACACGTTGGCGCAGGGCGACCTGGAGCCGCCCGTAGGCGAGCGCGTGGAGCCAGGGGACCGGTCTGCTGGTGGGAACGAGGAGGGCGGCCCGCCCACCGGGACGGAGGACACGGGCCACCTCGGCCAGCGCGCCAACCATCGGCTCGATGATCTGCATGCCCATGGAGCAGGCGACCGCAGTCAGGGCGCCCGTGCGGATCGGCACGCGGGTCGCAGATGCCCGCAGCACGGGGCTCCGGTGGCGCGCCTGGGCGGCGCCGAGCTCGGAGCGAGACGTGTCGGCGCCGATCCAACCGTCCACCCGATCGGCCATCGGGCCGCTCCCGCAGGCGAGGTCCAGGGTCGGCCCGGTCTGGTCGGCCAGCGGTTGCGCGCACCACTGGTATGGGTCGAGTCCTTCGGCGCGGCAGCGGGTGAGGATGCGCTCGGTGATGCCGGGGTGCTCGGCGTGAAACTGCTGCACGTAGGTCGCCCAGTCGTGGTGCTGCGACAGATGGGGCACGGCCATGATGGGGTTGGCGCTCGAATCAGATCGGGTGGAAGACGGCACCGAAGGTCCCGGCGCCGGTATGGGCCGCGACGGACGGGCCGACGAGGTACCGGATCGTCTCGGCCACGTTCGGGAGTGCGCGCAGCGATCGCTCGAGGGTGTCGGCCGCCCTGGGCGCGTCGGCGTGCCCGATCCCGACTCGAAGGGGTCCGGGCAGCGCCCCGACCTGTGCGGTCATGACTGCCACTGCCTCGGCTTCGGAGGTCACCCGGTCCAGCTCCTGAATGTCGGGCCCCGCCGACGCGAAGACCGGTACCCCGGCGCCGTCGCTCACCGCGAGCCGTCCCCCGTCGGTGGCGCGGGAGATCTCACCGATCGTGAACACCGACCTGGCGCCTCCTGCGACCTCGGTGGCCGCGCCCGCGGCCTCGTCGGGGCCGGCGCCGCCGGCGAGCACCTCGGCGGCCCGCCACACGCAGCAGCCTTCGATGAACGACGCGGTGCCGGTATCCACGATGGCGACTGGCACGTCGACCTCCCGGGCCGCCAGACGCACTGCGCTGATGGTGGCGGACTGGTTCGAGCCGACGTGGATCGACAGGATCGACGCCGCGCCCGCCGCCACCGCCCGTCGGTAGACGGCGACGATCTCGCCAGGGGACGGGGCCGAGGTGCTGATCGGCTTGCCGCTGCGCAGGTGGTCGTAGAACTCGGGGAGGTCGAGGTCGTGCTCGGGGCGAGCCAGCCCGTCGACCACGACCGTGAGGGAGACCTCGAGGATGTCGAAGCGAGAGGCCAGCTCCGTGGGGAGCATGGCGTTGGAGTCGGTGACGATGCGGGTGGCGATGGGCACAGCATGACCTTCTGAGGGAGGCGGCGGGCCACCGCAAATGGATGCGGGCCCGTGACCGGGAACCCGGTCGAGGCCAGTGGGCTTCCCAGCACGGAATGGCCGCCGGATCCACAGGGTTCCTCTGGCATGGATCTCACCGATCGCGACCTGCGCCGGTTGCACAACGAGGACTGGGGTTTCGACTCGAACTGCTTCGTGTGCGAGCCGCGCAACGACCGCGGGCTGCAGGTCCCGTTCTTCCACGACCGGTCGCGAGACGTCGTGGTCGCCGCGTTCAGCCTCGGGGATCGGTTCTCGGGTGCGCCCAGCTACGTCCACGGCGGGGTCACCCTCGCCGTGCTCGACGAGGCGATGGCCTGGGCAACGATCACGATCGGCGGGAAGTTCGCCGTCACCGCCGAGACGACCACCCGCTTCCTCCGACCGGTGCTGGTCGGCAAGACCTACACGGTCGAGGCGCAGCTCACCGCCCAGACCCCCGAGCAGATCGAGGCCGTCGCCCAGGTCACCTTCGGCGAGGGGAAGGTCTGTGCCGAGGCCACGGCCCGGTTCTCGATCCTCGGCGAGGCCCAGGCGCGGCACGCCACCGGCGCCGACGTCACCACCATCGATCCCAGCTTCCTGAGGTGAGCAGTCCCCTGGGCGATCCGGATCTGCTCGTGATCGGGGGCGGCGCAGGGGGGATCTCCGCCGCGCAGGCCGCCGCCCGGCGAGGGGCCTCGGTGCTGATCGTCCAGGACGGACCGGTCGGCGGCGATTGCACCTTCACCGGCTGTGTCCCGTCCAAGGCGCTGCTCTCGGCCGCCGCGGCCGGGGCCGGGTTCGACGAGGCCATGGCCCGGGTCCGTCACGCCGTCGGGACCGTCGCCGGGAACGAGGACGACGACGCCATGGCTGCCCAGGGCATCGCGGTCCGCCATGGCCGCGCGACCTTCACCGCCCCCGGGGTGGTCGACGTCGACGGCACCGCGATCCGGGCTCGCCGCACCATCGTCGCCACTGGCGCCAGGCCGGTCGTACCACCCATCGAGGGCCTCGACGCCATCGATGCCCTCACCAACGAGAGCCTCTTCAGCCTCGAACGCCAGCCCGAGTCGATGGCGGTCCTGGGGGGCGGGCCGATCGGCGTCGAGATGGCGCAGGCCTTCGCCCGGCTCGGCTCCCACAGTTCCGCGCATCTGGCCCGGCGGCGTGTCGATGGCCCGGTCCCGGCCACCGAGACCAGCCGAGGTGGCGTTGGCGGCCGACCCGGGCAACCGGGCCCGCTGGGAGGGTCTGTTCGTGGCCGAGCAGACCCAGCTTCTCGTTCGTCTCGCCGTTGACTCCGGTGCTCGCCGCGGAGAAATTGCGGCGCTGCGCCTCAGCGACCTGGCCCGTCGGGTCCTGACGATCGAACGGAACCTGTCGCTGGAGGTGCTGGGCCCGACCAAGACAGGTCGGCCACGGCGATATCCGACGGTGGGTAGCCCTTCCTGTCCGCCGACAGCACCACCGTCGCCCCGCCCGCCACCGCAGCGGCGCTGTGCACATGATCGTCGGGGTCCGGCCCGCACCGAGACGTCACGAGCGGCAGGTACTCCTCGGGTGCGACTGCATCGGACTGGAATCGGGAAGTGATGTTGGCGGCGCAGAACGCCCGCTGGACGGAGCCTCAGCGCCAGGGCCGTTGCTTCAGCAGATCGGCGGTGGTGGTGTCGGCCGGGTAGAAGGTCTCGATTGACAGTTCGTCGAGGGTGACGTCGATGGCGGTGCCGAACCGGGCGATGATCGAGAAGAAACTGAGGCTGTGGCCCTCGACGTCGATCTCCAGCGGGAGGGCGAACGCAGGCGGCCCGTCGGACCGACGCGACGGGAGGGACTGCACGGGCAACAATGTCTCGAGCTCGTCGACCAATGCCCCGAGGTCGGTGTCACAGGTCAGGTCGGCGGTCCGCCGAAGCCGGGCGAGCAGGTGACCGGCGTATTCGTCGAAGTTCCGGATCCGGGGTGCCAGCCCGTCGGCGTGCAACGACAAGCGGGCCACGTTGGCGGGTGGCTCGAACAGCACCGGGGCGACGCCGCCGCAGAGCCAGAAGGCGGCGTCGTTGGCCATTAGGAGGTTCCAGTGGCGGTCCACGATGACCGTGGGGTGGGGGTCGCTGCGTTTGATGACCACGGCCAACACGTCGGCGACGGGCTGCATCGCTTTGTGGTCCAGCGCCCGTTCTGGGTAGACGGGCGCGTAGCCCGCGGCGAGCAGAAGGCGGTTGCGATCGCGGAGGGGCACGTCGAGCGCCTCGGCGAGGTGCAGGACGAGGTCTCGGCTCGGTGTCGAACGGCCAGTTTCGACGCAGGAGAGGTGGCGGGTGGACACGCCAGCGGAGGACGACAGCGCGAGCTGGCTCAGCCGTCGGGCCTCTCGCCATCCCCGCAGCACCGGACCGATCGAGGTTGTCCCAGGGAGCGTCACAGGGGCTGATGCTACGAACCCGTGTGCAGCTCGGCCATGACCTGCGAGGTCATCGACACGAACCGCTCACGGGGTCGATGGTGGAGGCGTGACCCCAACGACCGCCAATCAACACCCGCTCGTGGTGGACGCCACGACTCCCACGCGGCGCCTGGTGCAGCGGCTCCGCAACACGCTGCGGGTGAACGCGACGACGTCGCTGCTCGGCGGGCTCGCCGCGGCCGGCGTGCCCGGGACCCTTGATCGACTCCTCGGGACCGGGCATCCGGGCTGGGTACGACTCGTCGGGGTGGGCCTTGCGGTCTTTGCCATCGACGTTCTGGTGGTTGCGGGTGCGACCGCTGCAACCTTGCGCCGGTGGACCGCGCCGATCGTTGCCGCTGACGTCGCCTGGGTCCTCGCGACTGGTGTCACCATCGCGGCCGGCTGGTACTCCACGCGGGGAGCGGTGCTCGTCGGCGCCGTCGGCGCGATGGTCGCCGCCTTCGCGATCCGCCAGCATTCGAGCCTCCGGGAGCTCCGCCATGCTCGTCATCTGGACCTGCTCATTGAGGATCCACCGGTCGAGGTCGCCCACGTCGAAACTCGCATCGACGCGCCCGCCCCCGATGTGTGGCCGGTCGTCATCGACCACGACCTCTACGGGCAGCTCGCCCCGAACCTCGGGTCCGTTCGGGCCACCGGACCGAACGGCCCCGGTCTCGCCCGGGTCTGCTCGAACCGAAGCGGGCAGAAGTGGAGCGAGACCTGCACGCTCTGGGACGAAGGCCACCGCTTCGAGATCACCGTGGACACCGCGGACTACCCCTATCCGCTCGTCGAGATGCGCGGGGCCTGGTCGGTGCGCCCCCACAGTGAGCGCGGGTCGATGGTGGCGATGGACTTCCGGTATCAGCCCGCCGCCACGCTCAAGGGCCGCGCCTTCGCGATCGTGATGCAGGCCGCGTTCCCCGTCGTGCTGCGACAGATCATGCGGGGCTGGCGCCGTGAGGCCCTGTCTCGCCGCCAGGAGGCCGCGTCGTGAAGGTCGGCGTGATGATCTTCGCCACCGATCAGACCATGCCGATGCACCGCCTCGCCCCGGAGGTCGAAGCCCGCGGGTTCGAGTCGCTCTGGGTCACCGAGAAGACCCACGTACCGACCAGCCGCGCCACACCATGGCCCGGAGGAGCTCTACCCGAGCACTACAAGCGGACCTGCGACCCGTTCCTCGCCCTCGCCGCCGCCGCAGCCACCACCACCGAGCTGCGCCTCGGAACGGGCGTCGCGCTCCTCGCCCTCCGCGACCCCATCATCGCGGCGAAGGAGATCGCCACCCTCGACTGGCAATCACAGGGCCGCCTCGAGCTCGGCGTCGGCTACGGATGGAACGCCGAAAGAGCACCACTCCCACAGCGTCGACCTCCCCGACGCCCCCGCCCGACTCGAAGACCACCTCGCGCTCATGCGCGCGATCTGGAACAACGACGAAGCGTCCCACGAGGGCGCCTACGCCCGGCTCGAACCGTCATGGTCGTGGCCCAAGCCCACCCAACCCGGCGGACCACCCGTGCACCTCGGCGCCCGGGCCTCGCGTCAGGCCTTCGCATCCATCGCCCGCTGGGGCCACGGATGGCTGCCGATCGAAGGCTACGGAACCGTCATCGACCACATCCCAGCCCTTCGCCACGCCTTCGAGAACGCCGACCGCGACCCAGCCGCCGCCACGATCAGCATCTACTCCTCGGCCGGCGACCCGGCCACCCTCGACCACTACCAACTGGCCGGCATCGACCGAGTCGTCCTCGCCCTCCCGCCATCCGACGAGCTGATAGTCATGCGAGCACTCGACGCCGCCCAGCATCGAATCCGAAGCCTGGTGACACCGGCGGAGGGGACTGCTGATGCCGCGAGGCGTCCGCTCAAGCCCCTGCCGACATGAGACCCGCGGACCCGGCCGCTCGCCTGCCTCCGCCGCAGCGGCAGCTGCGGCACGCCAGATCGCGGCACTGCCAGACGCGTCGACGGTGGTTCCGTTCGTCGAGCAGCTCGCCAGCTCCTGAGCCTCGGTCGAGCAGGGCATGGCGCACTGAGACATGATCTGGCCCGCGTGAAGCGGTACCGGTGATCGTCGCGCGGAGTACGTCGCCCGAGCGATCGGACGTGGACTCGTGGTCGTCAAACGTGCTGGATGCGAACCCGAAAGCGGGCTGCTTCAGCGATGCGCAGGATGTGGTCGTCATTGGAGGTCACTACGGCATCGCGACGACGAGCAGCGCCTTCGACGACGGTCACGTCGACGACATCTGCGTGGGAGGACTTGCCGGCGAGCACGCCGACGGCGCGGGCTTGGTCCCCGCTCATCGGCTCGACCTCGCATAGCGCCAGGAGCCGCGACAGGCTCGCCTGGCGGCCGCCACCCCGCCAGGCTTCAGCGAGCACGGGGGCGGGAACGGTCGGCACGATCTCCTCGGCGAGGAAGCCGGCATGCAGCGCCCACATTGCTCGATCGTTGCGTTCAGCTGCGACGAGAGCGCCGGTGTCATAGGTGACGCCAGCCATCACGCTGATCGGCGCGCTGCACGAGGCTTCGAGCGCGCGAGGAGCGATCGGGCGCTCGCGAGGCCGTCGGCAAGCTCCTCGACGGTCAGCGGCCCGTGTTCGTGTTCCCACTCAACCAGTCCGCGGCGACCCGCCTCGAGCCGCAGTCGCTGGGCAGCCGTGTCCGCCACCCATGCGCTAAACGTCGTGCCGTCGTCTGCAGCCGCCTTGTCGATCGCCTCGGCAAGCTCCGCCGGCATCGACACGGATCGTTTCTCTCTGCGCGCCATTCCAAGCATGGTAGCACAGGTGGTAGGACAGCACGCTAGCGGTTGGTCACAGGTTGGTCACGAAAGACGACGGACTACCGGGGCGGCATCGACCGCACCGTCAGCCGCCCTTACCAAACACGAAACACCTGAGCCGCCTGCTGGGTAGGCGCACCCTCGCGGTCCGTTCGACGTCTGTGGAGCTGGCCGACTGCTCAGCTGCGCTGAAGCACCGGAGGGAGGGCCTCGACGCACGCGCACCTGGCCGGGTCACCGCGACCGACCGTGGCCAACGCGGTGGGGCCCGATCGCTGGGGGCGCAGGCGCCGAAGCTCCATCAGGGTCGCGACCACGCGACTGTCCCACTGAGTGCCGGAGTGCTCCCGTAGGACGGCCGCCGCCCGCTCGTCTCCCATCCCGCTTCGGTACTGGCGGTCATTGGCCATCGCGTCGAAGCCGTCGCAGACGCTCACGATCCGCGCGAGGAACGGGATCGCATCCCCCACCAGCCCGTCCGGGTAGCCCCTGCCGTCGACTCGTTCGTGGTGCCCACGGATGAGCGGCGCGATCTCAGTGAGCACGTACGACTCGAGCGCGAGGCGCTCGCCAAGGATCGTGTGTCGCTGCATCTCGGTGAACTCCTCCGGACTCAAGCGTCCCGGCTTCAGCAAGACGTCGTCTGAGATTTCCAGCTTTCCGATGTCGTGGAGGAGGGCCGCGAGTCCCAGGGCCCGAAGGTGGGGTGCTGGAAGTGCGAGGGCCCCTCCGAGCTCCAGAGCGAGCTCGCTGGTACGGACAACGTGATCGCGGGTGATCGGGTCCTTCCGTTCGAGGTCGGCGACGAACCGGTGGACGATGGGATCCAGGCCAAGCTCGAGGGAGGACGCGGGGTCCTGAGCCACCAGGGGAGCGATCACCTTCCGGGAGAAGGCGTTCTGCTGGTAGGTGACGCTGGCGTACACGGCAGCGGCGAGCACGCCGCTGATGTCGAGGGCATGAGCCAGCCAGAACCCTGCTGTGTACGGCGCCCTCCCCACCCACACCAGGTTCCCGGCTCCGATGAGGGCGAAGCCGACCGCAACTCCGAACGAGCCGGTCGCGCGCCCGATCCAGTAGAGCCGAAGGTGGCGAGCTGACAGCGCGACACATGCGGTGAGCGATGCAACCGCAGCGGCCGCCGCTACGGGTGACGCCATCTGGGGAGAGGGCACCAGGTTCGGACGCACGAGAAGCAGTCCGACCAGGACGAATTGCGCGGCCAGGTTGGCCGCGAGCCAACCTCGCCAATCCGCGAGGATGCGCGCTCGGCGACGAGCGGACAACGCCAGCGGTGCCACCACGATCGACGCAATCGGCAGGGCCCAGAACGCAGCCGCCAGGGTGGCCCGGTTCGGGCCGTACAGCACCCCGGGCGTGGTGAAGCCGTGGACGAGCGGGAGCACGGAAACCGCGAACAGGAAGCCTCCGACGAGGCCAAGCTCAGCGAGGTCATCGCGGTGGGCCAGGTAGATCACGGTCACCGCAGCTACCGCGCACAGCGTCGCCGCGACGACGACGACGCCGAAGAGCGCCCACGGCTGCGTCCACGTCACCGAGTCCGGTACGGCCCGAGCGACGACGATCTCCGACCCTACAAGACCGACCCAAATCGCCGCCCATGCCAGACGTCGGGGTCGACCGAGGTGATGCCCATCGCCCACCCAATTGCATCGGCCGCTCACCTGGCGACCTGAACCAGCAAACTGGCGCGGTGCGCGCTCGGTCCGCCTCGCATCCCGCCGCGAGGGCCGCAGTAGCGGGTAGCTCCTCTGCCCGAAACGGGCGGGGGCCGGATGTAACCCTCAACTTCGTTGCTCCGCTTCGTGGCCATCCGGGTGGACATCTACTGGGCCGATTGCGTCGTCACGGGACCGGTCCAGTCAGACGACACCGCCGACGGGGCCTGCGGCAACCTCACAGGACCGACCACCCAAACACCCATTCTCAGACTACGGATCAGAAGGTTGCTCAGTCGGTGAGGGCGGGCTCCCGTTCCTCCTCGTCGAGGCTCGCCGGGGCCTCGATGTGGCCTTCGACCTGGATGTTGGGGAGCAATCGATCGAGCCAGCGCGGCAGCCACCAGTTCTTGTCGCCGAGCAGCTCCATCGTCGCCGGGACGAGCAGCATGCGGACGATGGTGGCGTCGAACAGGATCGCCACCGCCAAGCCCGTGCCCATCATCTTCATGGTGCGCTCGAACTCGAGCATGAAGCTCCCGAACACCACGACCATGATCGCGGCGGCGGCGGTGATGACCTTCGCCGTCGCTGCCAGTCCGTCGGCTACGGACGTGTGGCTGTCGCCGGTCCGGTGCCACTCCTCGCGCACGCGCGACAGGAGGAACACCTCGTAGTCCATCGACAGGCCGAACACGACGGCGAAGAGCATCATCGGCACCCACGCCTCGATGGGTCCTGGCTGCACGCCGGTCAGGTCGCTCAGCCATCCCCACTGGAAGAGGGCGATGATCACGCCGTAGGCGGCGCCGATCGACAGGAGGTTCATGATGACCGCCTTGACCGGCACTAGCAGCGATCGGAAGACAACCATCAGCAGCAGGAACGAAAGAGCGAGCACCGCTCCGAAGAACACCGGCATCCGCGCGGCCATGTACTGCGACATGTCGACGTTGGCCGCGACGAGCCCGCTCACGAGCACCTCCGTGCCGGCGGCCTCCTCGATCGAGGGGAGCACGTCGTCGCGGAGGCGGTCGACGAGCTCCGTCGTGGACTCGTCCTGAGGGCCACCCTTCGGCGTGACGATCCAGCGGGCCGCGGTCGGCGCATCCGCATCGTTGGGCTGCGGGCCGAGGATCGCCGCCACCTCGGGGTCGGCCGCCACGTGTTCGTTGACCGCCGCCAGGGCATCGAGCTGGTCGGCGCCACTGACCTCGGCCACGAGGTACACCGGACCGGTGAAGCCGACGCCGAACCCCTCGACGATCAGGTCGTAGGCCTGCTTCGTGGTCGTGTCGTCGGCGAAGTTGCTCTCGTCGGAGAAGCCGAGGCGCAACGCGAGCACGGGGAGCGAGAGCACGACCAGGACCAAGGCGGCGGCGATGGCCGAGGTCCAGGGTCGGCGCTGGATGATCCGGCTCCACCGGTACGCGGCGGTCTCTCGTCGCGGCTTCGGGGGCCGGTGTTGCACCTCGCGCTTCAGCCCGGGCACGAAGAACCCGAGGACGATCGTGAGCAGAGCAAGGCCCATGCCCAGAGCGCTGAGCGCCGGGATCTGGAGTCCGGCGCCCACCAGCGCGATCGCGACGAACCCGGCGGCCAGCAGCCCACGCCATTTGGTCCGCTCGATGTTGTCGCCTGCGAAGCCGAGCAGCGCCGGGAGCAAGGTGATGGACGCCACGATCGTGGCGGCGACCGTGAGCGAGGCCGTGATGCCAAGACCGCCGACGAAGCCCACCCCCATGAGCAGCATGCCGAGCAGCGAGATCACGACGGTGGCCCCGGCGAACACCACGGAACGCCCGGCGGTGTCCATGGCGATGCCGATCGACTCGCGCACGTCGTGCCCGGCATGGAGCTGCTCCCGGTAGCGGGTGACGATGAGCAGCGCGTAGTCGATGCCGACGCCCAGGCCGATCATCAGGCCGATGAACGGTGCGAAGTCTGGGACCTCCATGACATGGCTGGCCAGGATCACGAAGGCGCCGCCCAAGCCGATGCCGAACAACGCGACGCCGACCGGGAGCCCCATCGCGAGCACCGACCCGAACGCCACGATGAGGATGACGACGGCGAACGCGAGCCCGAAGAGCTCGGCGGAGGGTTGCTCGAACTCGGCGAACAGCAGGCCGCCGAGCTCGACGCGCAGCCCGTCGACGTCGGGAACCAGCTCCCGGATCTCGTCGCCGATGGCGGCGGCCCTCGTGAAGTCGATGTCCTCAGGGAGGTTCACCGTCGCGAACGCGATCGTCCCAGCAGCGTTCCCCTGGCGCGACATCTGGAACTCCCCGCCCGGGACGTAGGGGCTCTGCACCGACGTGACGTCGTCGATCTCGGCGACCTCGGTGAAGAGCTCCTCCATCGCCGCCTGGATCGCGGGGTCCTCGACCCCCTGTTCGGCCTCGAAGACGATCTGGCCCGACTGCGGCGATCCGCTGCCGTCGTCGAACTCCGACTGGACGAGCGTGAAGCCGTCCGTCGATTCGAATCCCTCGAGCGAGAAGTCCTGTCGGTACGCGTCCCCGATCCCGCCGGCGATGCCGTTGCCAACCACGAGAACCACGATCCAGGTGACCACCACCAGGCGCCTGCGGTCGTGGCACCAGGGACCAAGTCGAGCGAACACCGTGGCTACCTCCTGCGAAGGTCGAGGGCGAAAGTCAGGCTATCGACGGTGCGCGAGCCGAGGAGTCTTCGCCGGCGGCGTCTAGCCCAGTGGTGCCCGGCAACCTGTCGCTGACGTAGGTGGAGGCTGCGCGGCATGGGCACACGGCCCACCTCCACGACCCGATGTGAGGGGTGGTGGAGGTGGGCCGGAGGCTCAGGGGGCCATCCAGTAGCCCTGGATGTCGAGGACGTAGTGGGTGGGCTCGGTGTAGATCATCGACACCACCGGTGTCGCGCTTTACACGTCGCCAGAGACGAGGTCTACGCGTAGGCTCGCCCCGGCGTGGTGGTGGACGCCATCCAGCCGGCTCCGGCCAGACAGACAGCGAGGCCGACGCCTCCGTCGACTCGAGCTCCAGCTGACCCACCTACGCGGAGGGTCTCAGCAACCTCTGCAGGTGCTGACGGCGAGCTCCCAGCCACGGGGCGGAGGGTGGATCGCATGACGAGCTACCTCCCGCTTGCGCCATTCTCGGCGCCGTCCTCGCCTCCTCCTCCGCCCCCGTTGCCGGATCCGTCCCCGGCACGGCGGCGTCGGACGCGCCTCGTGCTGCCGGCAGCCACCGTCGTGCTCTCGCTGGCGGCCGGTTGGGCCGGCGGCGTGCTCGCCCGCGACGCGCGGTCGACGTCGTCCTCGGCGGTCGCAGCGGTGCCGGCGAGCCTGGTGCTCCACGGCGACACCATGGACGTCGCCGGGGTGCTGGCCGCGGTCGAGCCGTCCGTGGTCTCGATCGAGACGACCGTCGAGGTCCGGCAGGGCCCGTTCGTGAGGGAGGGCCAGGGCGCGGGGACAGGCGTGGTCATCGATGACGCCGGGCACGTCCTCACCAATGCCCACGTGGTCGCCGACGCCTCCACGATCACCGTCACGGTGGACGGTGACGAACGTGATGCGACGCTCGTGGCGTCCGACACGGGTGCGGACATCGCTGTGCTTCACGTCGCGGACACGAGCGGGCTGGTGGCCGCGGACCTCGCGTCAGCGGGCACGACCGAGGTCGGCGACCAGGTCGTCGCCATCGGCAACGCGCTGGCCCTCGAGGGTGGGCTCACCGTCACCCAGGGCATCGTGTCGGCCCTCGACCGCTCCATCGAGACGACGTCGGGGATGCTCGACGGCCTGATCCAGACGGACGCCGCCATCAGCTCGGGGAACTCCGGAGGCCCGCTCGTCAACGCCGCGGGTCAGGTCATCGGCATCAACGCCGCGGTCGCCACCAGCAGCAGCGGCGTGGAAGCCTCCAACATCGGCTTCGCCATCTCGATCCATGACGCCATCGCCGTAGCCGACCGGATCATCGACACCGTCTGACCCGGTCGGCTCGCCGGCGTCAGCCGGGCGGAGGCACCTCGAGCGCCCCCTGGCGGTTCAGCCAGCGCGTCAGGGGCGCCGGCATCTCCGCCGGCCGGTCGCCCCAGTCGTAGACGACCACGGATCCTGCGAGCACGTCGTGCAGCGCGCGCCGCTCGTTGCCGATCACGATGCCGACGAGCCCGAGCCCGAGGCTGGCGAGGCTCACGGGCAGGGTGACGACGCGCACGAAGGCGGCGCCGGTTCGCAGCGGTGACCCGTCGCGTTCGACGACGCGCACGCCCACGAGCCACTTGCCGATCGTGCGGCCCGTGATGGCGAGGCTCACCCAGTAGTACAGGAGGACCCACCCGAGGTAGCCCGCGAGCCACCAGTAGTTGCCGCTGTCGTTCGTGTCGACGCTCGCGCCGAGTACAACGCGCGCGCTGAAGACGAGCACGTTCGCTGCCACCCCGAACAGCGCGACGACCGCGAGGCCGTCGATGGCGAACTCCGCCAGTCGCGAGGCGGCGCCCGCGTAGCGGCCTGTGACCCGGCCTGACGTCGCGGCGGGGACCTCGCCTTCGACCGCGTCCGGCACGGGTTCCACCAGCGACGGCGGGCCTGCCTCGAGTGGCTCGGCCGGTCGGTGGAGCACGCGGTGGACGAGCCGCAGCACGATGAGGTCGACGGCGACGAGCTGGCGCCGGGCGAGATCCAGGGTTGATCCCGCGACGTCCCGTGTGCTCTGCGCGACGAGTTCGCCGATCTCGGCTCGCTCGGCGATGGCGGCGACGTCGATGCGTTCGAGCAGCGCGGCAAGGTCGACCTGTGCGAGCAGGGCATCGAGGTCGAGGCGCGCCATCAGGGCCTCGACGTCGACCCGATCGAGGAGGGCCTTCACGTCCACCCGGGCCATCAGGCGGTCGATGTCGACCCGGTCGAGCAGCGCGTCGACCTCGATGCGGGCGAGGAGGGCGTTCACGTCGATGCGCTTGAGCAGCGCATCGACGTCGACTGAGCCGACCACGGTCGGCACGACCTGTTCGACGACGCGGGTGAAGACGTTCGGCGACGACCGCTCGTCGCCGCGCCGCAGCACGGGAGCGGCCAACGAGGACATGAGCGCCGCGGCGGCCAACGCCAGCCCGAGCAGGCCTTCCTCGGATGGATCTCCCGGGGAGTCCGACAAGGGTCGGAGGGTAGTTGGCCCTGCGCGCCCCAGTCGAGGGGTCAGCTCGAACGGGCGGCGAGGTAGGCGCCGTAGCCCATGTTGCCGGTGCCCAGGCCCAGCCACTCCTTCAGCTGCGGATCGAGGCGGCGCCGCGTGTCCCTCGACAGTGTGCGGTTCCAGTTGTTCTGGTGGCGGAGGAACGACCGCGCGTAGAAGGCGAACAGCAGCGAGCGGTCCCGGTCGGTGGTCGTGTTCTCGCCAGACGTGTGCCACAGCCGACCGTCCATCAGGATGACGGAGCCCGCCGGCGCCTCGAACGAGCGCATCCCGACCGTGGGGTCGTCGGGCACGTCCGCGAAGCACTCGAAGCGGTGGCTCCCGGGGAGGTAGCGGGTGGCGCCGTTCGCGTCGTCGGTGTCGTGGAGGCACCAGATCGCGTTCATCGTGTACCGGACGGACCAAGGTTCGGGCATCACCGTGGACTGGTCGTTGTGCGCGTTCATCGACCGGCTGCCGGGCAGCGCGACGTTGGCCGAGAAGTTCGACACGGACACGTCGCCGTCAAGGAGGCGAACGACGTACGGGACGACGATCGCATGGGTGACCAGCTCCGCGAAGACGGGGCTGTACTCGATGAGGTCGTACACGCGGATGTTCCGTCCGCCCGGGTCGAGGTAGTCCATGCGCGTGGGGATGCCGCGGGCCTCCGATGCGGCGGCCGCCTCGGCCAGCGCATCCCGCGCTCGCTCGACCTCCTGCGGCTCGAGCACATCGCGCAGCACCACCCAGCCGTCGGCCTCGAACGCCGCGAGCAGCTGCTCGTCCACGGTCGCGGTGTCACCGGACATGGCGCGCGACCATAGGTCGATCAGCCGGGGTGCGACGGAGGGGGTGCCGGGCGGCCGGGTTAGCCTCCGTTCGTGAGCCCCGACCGAATGGATCGCCCCGCACCCAAGGTTGCGCTCGTGACGGGGGGCGCGGGGTTCGTGGGCCGCCACCTGATCAGGCGGATCGTCGAGCAGTTCCCGGACGCGACGGTGATCTCGCTCGACAACTACTTCACGGGCTCCACGGACAACCATGTCGATGACCCGCGGGTGCAGTACATCACCGCGAGCTGCCTCGACATCAACCAGGTGTGGGAGCGTCGGCGGCTGCCGTCGCCCGACGTCACGTTCCACCTCGGCGAGTACTCGCGGATCGTGCAGTCCTTCGGCGACTTCGACGACGTGTGGGAGTTCAACATCCGCGGCACGAAGGAGGTCGTGACCTTCTGCCACCAGCGCCGGTCGCTGCTCGTCTACGCGGGGTCCAGCTCGAAGTTCGCGAGCGAGGGAGCCGAGCACCTCAGCCCGTACTCGTGGACGAAGGCGAAGAACATCGAGTTCATCCGCAACTTCTCCAGCTGGTTCGAGCTCGACTACGTGATCACCTACTTCTACAACGTCTACGGGCCCGGGCAGATCGGCAAGGGCGCGTACGCCACGGTGATCGGGATCTTCGAGGAGCAGGCGGCCAACGGCGTGCCCCTCACGGTCGTCGAACCGGGCACCCAGACGCGCGACTTCACCCATGTCGACGACATCGTCGACGGACTCATCGTCTGCTACCTGCACGGCCAGGGCGACGGCTACGAGCTCGGCACGTCGCAGGACTGGCAGATCATCGAGGTGGCCAGGATGTTCAGCGATGACATCGCGATGGTCCCCGCCCGTCAGGGCGAGCGCACGCGTGGGAAGGCCGACATGTCGAAGGCGCGCGCCATCGGCTTCGAGCCGAAGCGATCCCTGCCCGACTACGCCGCCGAGGTGCGCAAGGCGCGCGAGGGCTGAATCAGCCGACGCGGATCGGTAGCACGCGCGGGCCCCGCACCTGACCACCGGACCACTGCACCGCGCCCGGGTCCGCCAGGCTGAAGCGGGGGAAGTGCTCGAGCCACACCTCCAGCGCGACCCGCATCTCCATGCGGGCCAGGTGAGAACCAGCACAGCGGTGGATGCCGAGGCCGAAGGCGGCGTGTCGGTTGACCGCGCGGTCGATGATCACCTCGTCGGCGTCCTCGAACGCGAGCGGGTCGCGGTTGGCGGCGGGGAAGGGCAGGAGCACCCAGTCGTCTGCCTTCATCGGGCACCCGTGGAAGTCGTAGTCGTCCCGGACGAGGCGCGCCATGGTGACGGGGGCGTAGGCCCGGAGCAGCTCCTCCATCGCGACCGGGAGGAGCTCGGGCTCGGCGGCGAGGCGCTCGAGGTCGGCGGGGGTGGACGCGAGGTGGAACAGCGACGCCCCGATGGCGCTCCACGTCGTGTCGATGCCGGCCAGGAGCAGCAGGGCCATCGTGCCCCCGACGTGGTCCATCTCGAGGGTGTGCCCGTCCATCTCGGCCTCGAGGAGGTACGAGGTGAGGTCGTCACGGGGGTTGTCGACGTGGTCCTGCACCTGCGCCTCGAGGTATTCGAAGAGCACGAGCATCCCCTCCTCGCGCTCCTCGAGGGGCAGCGCGACGCCCTCGAGGACGTGGTGGACGAAGCCGCGGAAGCGGTCTGCGTCATCCTCCGGGAACCCGAGCATGCGCGCGATGACCCGCACCGGGATGTGCTGGGCGTACTCACGGGCCGCGTCGACGACGTCGCGATCGCCCATCGCAGCGATGAGCTCGGTGCAGTAGTCGCGCGTGGAGGCTTCGAGCTTGTCGATGGCCTGCGGCGCGAACGCGGGCAGCAGCAGCCGACGAGCCTGCCGGTGGAACGGCGGATCCGATGAGATGGGCGGTGCGATCCCCGCGGGAGCGATCTCGGCCGGCGGCCGGAACTCCGACATCAGGATGCTGCGCGAGGTGAAGTGCTCGGTGTCGTACGCGATCTCGGACACGTCCGCGTGGGTGGTGGGGAGCCAGGCGCCGCCGTAGCGGTCGGTGTGGGCCACGGGGCAGGCCGACGCGCGGATCTCGTCCCAGATCGGGAAGGGGTCGGCCGCGTAGGCGTCGTCCGTGTGGTCGAAGTCGGCCGCCCAGTCGCGCACGGTGGGGTGGTCGTCGGTCGTGCTCATCTCAGGCGTCCTCGTCGATCGTGATGGCCTGCTCGGGGCAGTTGGCAGCGGCCAGGCGGGCGCGGTCCTCGTCGCCAGGGGCGACCGTGCCGTCGCCGACGGCCATGCCGTCGCCGACCTCGTCGGGCTCGAACACCGTGGGGGCGAGGGCGTAGCAGCGGCCGTGGCCCTCGCAGCGCTCCTCGTCGACGTGGACCTTCATGGCGCGTCCCCCTTCATCCGGCACTCGAGAAACACGATAACGCGCGTTACTGGCGCTCTGGCAAGGCGGCGGCCCTCCCGCTCAGACGCCGATCGTGAGGGCGGCCGTCATCCCGCCGTCGACGGACCCGCTGACCGTGGCCAGCTGGCGGTCGTAGCCATCGCGGAAGACGTTGTCCGTGTCGAGCGACGACCCGGCGAGGTTCGAGACGCTCTGCTCGTAGCCCGATGTTGCGTACACCGTGCTGCAGGCATCCTCCGGCAGGGCGAGCTGCGAGGTGACGAGCCGGCTTCCGGCGCTGGTCGCCGTGGCGAGATCCGTGTACACCTCGAAGTGGATGTGGGGCCAGCGCCCGGAGTACGCCCCCGGGAAGGTGCTCGTGAAGCTGAGCCGGCCGTCGGCGTCGGCCGCCTGCACGCCACGCAGGTAGTTCTGGTCGGTGACCCCGCTGGAGTAGAGCGAGTAGCCGCCCTCCCGGTCGCAGTGCCAGAGGTAGACGGCCGCGCCCGCGAGCGGGGCGCCGCCGCCGGCTTCCACGACGGTGAGGTCGACGGTGAGCGGTACACCCTCGGCAGTTCCCGAGTAGCTGCCGAAGCTCGAGCGGATGTCCTGGCGCACGATGCCGCTCTCGACGAGCACGTTCGGGCCGTTGGAGCCGTCGCCGGGGAAGGGCCCGCCGGTCTCCTCGGGGATGGCCTCGACGGACGTCCCGGAGGCGGCGGTCGAGGTGGTCGTGCCAGCCGTGGTGGAGGTGGTGGCGCCGGCCGTGGTCGTGGTGGACGCGGACTTGCTGTCGGAGCCGCACGCCACCAGCACGAGCCCGGCTCCGGCGCCGGCGAGGAGCTTCAGCGCACCGCGGCGCTCGATCCGGAGCGCGACGGCCGCGGCCCTGGCGCGCAGCGTGGCGAGGTCGAAGGCCAGCCCCAGGTCGTGAAGGTCGTCGTCGTGGTCGTCGCGGGCGTCGTGCATGGAACCCAGGCTGCCTGGTCGAACCCGGTGATGTCCGCAGAGTTACCTGGGAGGTTCCTGTGGCGAAGGGGCGTTGCTCATTTCCCTCGCGGGACCTATCGCCTCGCGTGGGCTGTGCGGAGCTCGGCGAGCACGGCGCCGGTGTGCTCGCCGAGGCGAGGCCCCGGACCCGATGCGGTGCGGGCGGAGGGATCGGCGACCTCGAGCGGTACGGCCACCGGCAACGTCGGGCCGGCCAGGTGCGCGGCTACCGCGGCCAGCGGGACGTCCAGCAGGTGGTGCCCGCCGGACGCCAGCGCCTCGAGCGCGCCCACTGCTGCCACCACCCCCGTGACCGGGTCGGCGATCGCGTCCGCGCAGAAGACGGGGCCGTCGTCATCCCACGCCACGAGCCCGCCGGCGACCGCGGCATCGTCGCCGAACGCGACCCAGTCGCGCGCGGCACCCGTCCGCCCATGACCGGTGATCGACACCCAGGCGCGCGGGCCACCTGACGCGATGACAGCACGCGCGTCGATCCCCAGCTGTTCCAGCGCGCGCGGGCGGGATGCCTCGATCACGACGTCGGCCCGGAGGACGAGGTCGCGGAGCAAGGCGACGTCGTGGCCGATGGTCAGGTCGAGCGCGACGCTGCGCTTGCCGGCGTTGAGTAGGTCGAAGAACGCGGCGGGCCCACCGCGGGCTCCGTCGGGACGGGCGGTGGACTCGACCTTGGCGACGCTGGCCCCGCACGCCGCGAGCAGCGACCCGCACAGCGGCCCTGCCCAGAGCGCGCCCAGCTCGACCACGGTCACGTCCGCGATGTCGCGCACCGGCCCGCCGGGCGCGACCACGCGGTCCCGGACGGGCGACGGCTGCTCACCCCGGGCCGCACTCGCCGGCAGCCACGCCACCGGAAGGCCGAGCAGCCGGGCGCGCTCCAGCACGGCCGCGCCTGGCCGCTCGGCGACGGCATCGGCGATGGCGGCCCAGGGGTCGCGCGGCGCCGCGGTGAGCTCGAGCCAGGCGGGCACCAGGCCCACGTCGTCGGGCCGCGCGAGCGACACCGCGACCCAGCCGTCTCGACACGGCAGCAGGCGGCTCGCGCCACCACAGCTCTCGGCACCACGGCGCCGGAGCCCGGCGATGGCGGCCCGCTCGCCGAGCAGGGCCAACGGATCGACCGCCAAGGAGCCTCCGAGCGGCCGCGCCGCGTCCCTGAGCCGCTCGCCCCACGAGCGGAGCTTGCCGACAAGACCAGCCGGGGGCCCGAGCGGCGGTCCATCAGCGCGGCCAGTGAGCGCCATGGCGCCGCTCGCCGCCCACGCGGTTATCTCGGCGTCCGCGGACGCGGCGTCACGCCCAGGGTCCGGGAGCATCGGCACCGCGCGAGGATGATCGCTCGGCCGCCCGGCCACCACTCCTCATGGTGACACCCCTCCTGACCTGCGATGACCTGGTGGCGGCCGCGGCCCAGCCCCGGTCGGTCTGGGCGGACGAGGTGGTGCTGGTCGACCTCGACGCCGGCGGCGAGGCGGCCCCTCGCACCTGGGACGGGGGCGGTCGGCCCGGCATCGTGATCGGACTGACGGAGGTGGCCGCTGTGCACGAGCATCCAGCGGCCGCCCTCTGCGACGTCGTGCTGGCCCGCGGCGACGCGATCGTGGAGCGGGTGCTGGAGGCCGCGGCCGCCGCTCCGGTCGCGGCGCGTGCGCTCGTCGTGCACATGCGGGCAGCCCCGCACGCCACGATCGATGACGGCCTCGCGGCGGAGTCGGCGGTGTACTCCACGCTCCAAGCCGGCCCGGAGTTCACCTCGTGGCTGGCGGCACGGCCCCCGCATGCCCGACGCGCCGAGGGTGAGCCCATCGTCGTGCGCCGAACCGGCCCGGTGCTCGACATCACGCTCAACCGGCCCGAGGTCCGCAACGCGCTGAGCACCGCCATGCGGGACGCGCTCGTCGAGGCCCTCACCCTGCCCGCGCTCGACCCGTCGATCCGCGAGGTCCACCTCCGCGGCGAGGGACCGTCGTTCTGCGCTGGGGGTGACCTCAACGAGTTCGGGACCTTCCCCGACCCCGCGACGGCGCACCTGCTGCGCCTCCAGCAGAGCGTGGGCCGAATGATCGCCTCGGTCGCCGACCGCGTGACGGCGCACCTGCACGGCGCCTGCGTCGGATCGGGCATCGAGCTCCCCGCCTTCGCCGGCCGCGTGATCGCGGAACCGGCGACGACGATCTCGCTCCCGGAGCTCTCGCTCGGCCTGATCCCCGGGGCGGGGGGCACGGTGAGCATCACGCGTCGGATCGGTCGCCATCGCACGACCCGGCTGGCCCTGACCGGCGAGGTGCTCGACGCGGCGACCGCGCTCGAGTGGGGCCTCGTCGATGCCCTCGAGGGCTGACAGCGATCGCTCGCTAGGGTCCGGCGCATGAGCGCCTGGACCCTCGAGCACCACGACGGCGTGGCCGTGCTCACGTTCCGCCGGGAGCCGGCCAACTGGATGGACCTCGTCTCCATGGGCGAGCTCGCCGACCACCTCGCGGCGCTGGCCGACCAGACGGAACACGTGCGCGTCGTCATGCTGACCGGTGGGCTCGACGGCTACTTCATCGCCCACGCCGACCTCGACGACCTGGCGGCGCTGGCCGAAGGCCAACCCATCGAGGGTGACCTCTTCTCCTGGGCCCGGGCCCTTCACCTCCTCGAGTCGATGCCGCAGCCGACCGTGGCGGCCATCGACGGCCAAGCCTGGGGCGGCGGCTGCGAGACGTCGCTCGCCTGCACGATGCGGATCGGCTCCGCGCGGGCCCACCTCGGCCAGCCCGAGGTCGTCGTCGGCATCATCCCGGGTGCAGGTGGCACGCAACGTCTGCCCCGGCTCGTGGGCGGTGGCCGCGGCGCCGAGCTCTGCCTCTCCGGCCGGATCGTCGGCGCGGAGGAGGCGGAGCGCATCGGGCTCCTCAACGCGGTCCTCCCCACCGAGGGCTTCGACGAGGCCGCAATCGCGTGGTGCCAGCAGATCAGTCAGCACTCCGGCCCGGCTGTCTTCGCGGCCAAGCGGGCGGTGGTCGAGGGCCTGCAGGGCTCCCTCGAGGCCGGGCTGCGCCTCGAGGGCGAGCTCTTCATGGGCCTCAACGCATCGGACGACGCGAAGGCTCGCAACGCGGCCGTGCCGCGGGCGCGTCCGACCTCGGCGGTGTGGGAGGCAGTTGACGGAGCGCTGGATCCCGTACCAGCCGCTGCCGACCACGACGACGTCGACGTGGTCGTGCTCCTCGTCGCGCGGCTCCGTGGGCATCGCGGTCCGACACTAGGTTTCGGGTACACCGAAGGGGGCAGGGATGCAGACGTTCGAGGGGAAGCTGGCCGTCGTCACCGGCGGGGGGACGGGGATGGGCCGCGAGCTGGTCATGCAGCTGGCGGCGGCCGGGTGCCACGTCGCTGCGTGCGACGTGAACCTCGACAACCTCGAGGAGACGGCCCGCCGCGCCGAGAAGGAGGCCCCCGCCGGCACCCGGATCACCACGCACCGGTGCGACGTCGCCAGCGAGGAGCAGATGCTGGCGTTCCGGGACGAGGTGCTCGCGCGGCACGACACCGATCACGTCAACCTCGTCTTCAACAACGCCGGGATCGGTGGCGGCGGGAGCTTCGTCACGGGCGATCGGGCGGAGTGGGACCGCACCTTCGCCATCTGCTGGGGCGGCGTCTACAACGGCTGCCGCGCGTTCGTGCCGCTCCTCGTCGCCGCCGACGAGGGGCACCTCGTGAACACGAGCAGCGTGAACGGATTCTGGGCCTCGCTCGGACCTGGCGTGCCGCACACCGCGTACAGCGCCGCCAAGTTCGCCGTGAAGGGTCTCTCCGAGGCACTCCTCGAGGACTTCCGCGTGCACGCTCCGCACGTGCAGGTGTCCGTCGTGATGCCCGGCCACATCGGCACCGAGATCGTCCACAACAGCCGCCTCGTGCTCGGCGGCGCTGACGGCCCGAACCTCGCGGACCTGAGGGCCGGCATCGAGCGGCGCGGGTTCCCCACCGACGGCATGGACGACGACGCCCTGCGCTCGATGATGGACATGTTCGCCGACATGTTCCGAGACGACGCACCGATGACCGCCGCCGAGGCGGCCACGGTCATCCTCGACGGCGTGAAGGCCGGCACCTGGCGGATCCTCGTCGGCGACGACGCGCACAAGCTCGACGAGGCCGTCCGCGCCGACCCGCTCTCCGTCTACGGCGAGGAGGGCCTCAGCCTCGGGCTCCCGGGGACGTAAGGCCCGACGTCTGTGGTCGAAAACGTTCGGCATGCGGACCCAATTGACCGCAGACGTCGTCAGAGGTCGCGGTTGCTGTGAGAATGACGGACCCACCTCGGTCCTCGTCGCGCCGTCGCGCCGTCGCGTGTGGCTAGGCCCAGGTGCGGATGAGGGCGAGGATGGACTCCGCGTCGGGGCCGTCCCAGGTGAGGGCGGTATCGCTGACAGGGACACGTCGGCTGGCGACCTGGCAGAGGTCGTGGCCGGGGCCGCGGATGACCGTGGGCGCGGACGGCTCGCCGAAGGACCACTCGGCGCCGCTCGGGGCGACGAGCTCGAACGCGACGGGGCCGGGGTGGGGCTCGCCGGCCCGGTCGAAGGCGTAGGGGATCGTCCGCCAGGCGAGCCGGGCGATGTGCCAGAGGCGGTCGGCCGGCTCGAGGGCGACGCCGAGACCCGCGGCGGCATCGCCGGTGTGGATCCAGGTCTCGGCGAGCCGGGTGGTGCCCAGCGTGCGGGCGGCCATCTCGCCGGCAACCCAGGTCAACCGATCGCCGGGTGCGCGGGCGAGCAGCGCGGCGCGCAGGACCTCGCACGAGCGCGCCCACCGCTCGTGCACGGCGACCGGCGGGCCACCGCGCTGGGCGGCGACCATGAGCGCGGCACCGTCGTCAACGTTCGTTGCTGTCGGCCGCACGCTGTCGACAAGGCGGGCCATGGCGCCGTGAAAGTCGTCCCGGGCGCTCCCGATGGCCATCTCGTTCGTCTGCGCGAGGTGGAGCACGACGTCGGCGACCGACCAGCCCTCGCACGCCGATGGTTGAGCCCACCCCGGCTCGTCGAGGCCGGCGAGCAGCGCGGCCAGCTCCTCCTGCTGCTCGGCGAGAGCGGCGACGATCTGCTCCACGTCGCGAAGCTACCGGCGCTTGGGCGGTCGGTCGGTCACGCGAGGTTCTCCAGCCACTGTCGGTGGAGGGCGGCGTAGCGCCCGTCGCCGCCGATGAGCGCGTGCGGCGGGCCGTCCTCGACGATCCGCCCCGCGTCGACGACGATCACGCGGTCGGCGATCTCCACCGTGGTGAGGCGGTGGGCGATGATGACGGCGGTGCGGTCCTCGAGGAGGGTCCGCAGCGCGTGCTGCACGAGCCGCTCGGACGGCACGTCGAGCGAAGAGGTCGCCTCGTCCAGGATCAGCACCGCGGGATCGGCGAGGAACGCGCGGGCGAACGACACGAGCTGGCGCTGTCCTGACGACAGCCGCGCGCCCTTCTGGTGGACGTCCGTGTCGTAGCCGTCGGGCAGGCGGCTGATGAAGCCGTGCGCGCCGATGGCGCCGGCGGCCCGCTCGATCTCGGGCTGGGTGGCGCCGGGGCGCCCGAGTCGGATGTTGTCGGCGACAGATCCGGCGAAGAGGAAGCTCTCCTGCGTGACGGTGATGACCGCGCGCCGGAGGTCGACCTCGGTGAGGTCGCGCAGGTCGACGTCGTCCAGGAACACGCACCCGTCGGTGGGGTCCCAGAAGCGGGCGGCGAGACGGGCGACCGTGGTCTTGCCGGCGCCGGTCGCCCCCACCACGGCGAGCGTCTGGCCGGCGGGGATCTCGAGGTCGAGGTGGTGCAGGACGGTGCGCTCGCGGTAGCCGAACTCGACTCCGTCGAACCGGATCTTGCCATGCGGATCGGGCAGCGAGGTGGGAGCGATGGGTTCGGGGACGCTCGGCGCCTCCGCGAGCACGCCAGACAGCTTCTCGGTGGCGGCCGCCGCGGCCTGGAACAGGTTGTAGAACTGGCTGAGCTCCTCCATCGGCGCGAAGAACTGCCGCAGGTAGAGGAGGAAGGCGGCCAGCACGCCGACGGTCATGTGGCCGTCGAGCACTCGGTACGAGCCGACGAGCAGCACGAGCGCGATCGTCAGGCGACCGACGAGCTGCACGCCCGGGCCGTAGATGCCCGCCAGCCGCCCGGACCAGTTGTTGGCGCGCCGGTAGCGGTCGTCGAGGTGCTCGAAGATCTCCTGGTTGCGCGGCTCGCGACGGAAGGCGTGGACGGCGTGGATGCCCCCGAGGCTCTCCACGAAGTGGACGATCACGAGCGCCACCGCCTCGCGGGTGGCCCGGTACGCGAGCTCGGCCCTGCTCCGGAACGCCCGGGTCATGACGAAGAGGATCGGGAACGACCCGAGGCTGACGAGGGCGAGGGGCAGGTCCATCAGCAGCAGCGCGACACCGATGCCGCCGATGAGCAGCGCTGACGTGATGAGGTTGATGAGGCCGTGGCCGAGGAGGTCGGCGATGGCCTCGACGTCTGACGTCTGGCGGGAGATCACGCGGCCCGACGTGTAGCGCTCGTGGAACGACGTGCTCAACCGCTGGAAGTGGCAGTACAGGCGCGCGCGCACGTCGAGCACCACGTCCTGCCCGACCCGGCCCACGATCAGCAGGAACGCGTTGAAGGCGGCCGCACTGATCGCCGCCGTGGCGAGTACGGCGACCACGATGGTGACGAGCGGGTGGATCGCCCCGCTGCCTCCGTCGAGGAGCGGCGGGATGCCGTCGTCGATGCCGCGCTGCACCAGCCACGGCATCGCGAGGCGGGCAGCGACGCTGACCGCGATGAACAGGGACGACAGCACCAGCGCACGGTGGTGGGGACGGACGAGATCGCTCAGCAGGGCCCGGCTGCGCGAGCGAAGCAGGCCTGCGAGCCCTCCGGTGACCTCCTCGACGTCCTCGATGTTCACGCCGCGCCACTCGTCGACCAGCTCGTCGCCCGTCAGGTCGAGGGCGGCGTTCGGGTCGATGTCGTGGACCTCATCCGGTTCGACCGACGTCATCGCGCGCGCACCTCCTCGATCGCCTCGGCGTCCTCGGACAGCACCGCTCGGTAGCGGGGCTCGGACTCGAGGAGGTCGTGGTGGGTGCCGACGGCGACGAGGCGGCCATCCTCGAGGAGGATGGAGCGCTGGGCCAGGGCGACGGTCGACGGGCGGTGGACGACGATGAACACCGTGCAGTCCTCGAGCAGGGGGCGGAGGGCGACCTGCGCGGCCGCCTCCGTGTGGACGTCGACCGCCGAGAGGGGGTCGTCGAGGACGAGCACGCGCGGGCGTCCGATGACGGCGCGGGCCAGCGCGAGGCGCTGCCGCTGGCCGCCGGAGAGCGAGAGACCCTGCTCGCCGATGCGGGTGTCGAGCCCCCACGGCAGGTCGAGCGCGAAGTCGGCCTGCGCGACCTCCAGGGCGGCCAGCACCTCGTACTCGCTCGCGTCCGGCTTGCCCATGAGGAGGTTCTCCCGCACGGACGCCGAGAACAGCGACGGCTCCTCGAAGGCGAAGCCGACGTGCCGGCGGAGGCTGTTGACGGTCACGTCGCGCAGGTCGTGGCCGTCGATCGTGATCCGACCCTCGCTCGGGTCGTAGAGGCGCGTGAGGAGCGTGACCAGCGTCGACTTGCCCGAGCCGGTGGCCCCCACCACGGCGACGACCTCCCCGGCCGCGACGGTCAGGTCGATGTCGGCGAGGACGGTGCGCTCGCTGCCCTCGTAGGTGAACGACACGTCCTCGAACCGGATGTCGCCGCGCACCTCGTCGAGCACCAGCGCGCCGGGTCGGTCCTGGATCGTGGGCTCGGTGTCGAACACCTCGTAGATCCGCACCGCCGCGCTCTCGGCCTCACCGGCCAACGCCATGATCCAGGCCAGGATCTCGAGCGGGAACGTCAGCATCAGGACGTACGACACGAACGCGACGAGCCCGCCGAGCGTGAGGCCGCCGGAGCCGACCGCGAGCACCCCCGCGAGCAGCACGAAGGTCAGCGTGATGTTGGGGATCAGGCCCAGCACCCACACGAACCGCGTGTGGAGCCGGATGCGCTCCATCTGGGTGTCGTGGATCTCCCGGGCCTGGGCCTGGTAGCCGGCGAACGCGACGTCGCCCCGCCCGAAGGCCTTGAGCACCCGGATTCCCCTGGCGCCCTCCTCGATGGTCGTCGTGAGGTCGCCGGTCTGGTCCTGGATGCGCCGCACGATGACCATGTACTGCCGCTCGAAGCGGTGGCAGAGGACGAGCACCGGGATGGTGGCCGCGAAGGTGAGCAGGGCCAACCCGGGGTGCAGGGCGACGAGGACGCCGAAGATCCCGGTCACCTGGACGAGGATCAACACGAAGAAGATCGCCCCGAAGCCGACGAAGCGCCGCATCACGCTGAGGTCGGTCATCGCGCGCGACAGGAGCTGCCCCGACTGCCAGCGGTCGTGGAAGCCGACGTCGAGGCGCTGCAGCTGGGCATAGAGGTCGTCGCGGAGGCTCGTCTCCAGGCCAGTCGACAGCTCCGTGAGCAGGATGCGCCGGCCGAAGGCGAGGAACACCTCTACCAACGCGATGGCGGCCACGAGCCCGGCCCAGCCGGCGATCGCGCCTCGGTCGCCGTCGGCCAGCGGGCCGTCGACCACCTGCTTCACGATGAGCGGCACCGCGACCATGCCCGCGCTCGACACGATCGACGAGATCACGATGAACGTCATGTGGCGGCGGTAGGGCGCGAGGTAGGGACGTGTCCGCCACAGCGCGCGCGAACGCCAGCCCCCGGTAGCCATGCCGTCAGTCTGCCCGGAGGGTGGGACGGACCCGCAGCCGGTTTCGCGCGCCGGCTACGACGCGAGCCCAGCCGCGGCGGCGAACGCCTCGAGCTCGCGGGGGATGTCCGGCCCGCACGGCTGGTAGGCGAGCTCGGTGATGCCCTGGGCCGCCAGGGCGTCGATCCGCTCGGTGACCTCGGCGGCCGGGGCCGTCAGCGTGAACGACCCGATGAGCTCGGAGAGCCCACCCTCGAGACCGGCCCGGTCGCGGGGCGTGAGCTCGACGAGGTGGCCCTCGTGCGTGGCGAGGTGGCGGCTCGCCTCGTCGATCTCCTCCAGCCCGGCCCGCCAGGCCGGACCGCCCGGGAAGCCGTCGACCACGGCCGGTCCGCCGCGCTCGTACATGCCGTGGAGCACGACCGCGACTCCAGGCCCCGCCGCCTCGATCACGCGTGGGCTCGTCGCGGTCTCGCCGTCGTCGAGCACCGTCCCGAACGACAGGAGCGCCCGCCACGGCAGCGTCGCCTCGGCATTCGGGACCCCAGCGGCGAACGTGCCGTCGCCGAGCTCGTTGGCCACGGCGTTCCCCTTCGGCCCGTCGGCGCCGATGAGGATGGGCACGTCGATGGGGCGTGCGGCCCCGAACCCCTGCGGGTGGACCATGCGGATCGGGCGTCCCTCCCACTCGACCTGGTCGCCGCGCAGCAGCCCCTTCAGCGCGAGCACGTGCGCCCGCACGTCGGCCCAGCGCATCGGCTTCTGCCCGAGGACGTGCCGTCCGGTGAACCCCGCGCCGATCGCCACTGCGATGCGCCCCGGGGCCAGGTCTACGAGCGTCGCGATGGCCGCCGCGTTCACCATCGGGTGACGCAGGCTCGGCACCAGAACGCCCGGCCCCAACCCGATGCGCTCCGTGCGCTCGGCGGCGCGGGCGAGCGTTACCCAGACGTCGTGGTAGAGGGCGGGGGAGTCGTACACCCACGCTCGCTCGAACCCGAGGTCCTCCGCGAGCGCGATGTGGTCCGGGGTCGCGAGGCCCGGGGGGAACCCGGCCGAGATGTCGATGGGCATGGCGGCAAGGTACCGGCCGGATGCGCGGCGAGCAGATGCGGGCGGCGTGAACGGGGCGAACCTCGTCGTCAGAGCACGAGGGCGGCGCCTCACCCGTCCGCGGTGACGGCGAGGTCGCGGAACCGCCGGGCGGCGGGGCCGACCTCGCCCGTGCGGTGGACGAGCACGATGGTGCGGCGGAGCCGCGGGACGGTGGTGCGCACCGTCGCCCCGAGCCGACCCGCGGCCGCCGCCAGGCGGTCGGGCAGGAACGTGGTGCCCGCACCGGCGAGGACCAGCGGGATCAGCGCATCGCGCTGCGCAGTCTCCACGGCCACGTTCGGCTCGACCCCGGCGGCGGTCATCGCGGTGTCGACGGCATCCCGAAGCGACGAGCCCGCGGGGCTCAGGAGCAGCGGCACGTCCGTGAGCCGATCGAGGTGGAGGGGGCCCGTCGGGCCGCCGGCGGGCGAGACGGCGTGCAGCTCCTGCTCCGCGAGGCGCACCTCCACCAGCCCCCGGTTGCTCGGGCCCTGCTCGGTGACGCCCACCTCGGCGGCGCCCGAGCGCACCCAGTCGGACAGCTCGGCGACGTCGGCCGGCGCGCCGAGGCGGATGGTGACCCCGGGATGCGCGCGCCGGAACCGCCCCACGAGGTCCGCGACCGGGTCCGCGGCGAGGGTGGGCAGGGTGGCCAGGTCGAGGCGGCCTGCGACGAGGCCGGTGACGGCCGCCACGGCCGCGGCGCCGTTCTCCACGTCGCGCACGGCCTGCCGCGCCGGGCCGACCAGCGCCTCGCCGGCCGCCGTCAGCGTGGCACCCTGGCGCGACCGCACGAGCAGGGGCGTGCCGAGCTCCGCCTCCAGCTCGCGCACGGCGAGCGAGACGGCGGGCTGGGCGACGTGCACCGCCCGCGCCGCCGCCGTGAACCCGCCTTCGTCGACGACGGCCAGGAACAGCCGGAGCCGCCGCAGATCCATACGATGATCGTAGCGATCGAACCCGTCGCTCCATAGGGAATTCCTCTACTTGTCACTCCGAACGTGTCTTGGACTTCTGAAGGCTCACGCGGTTCGATGAGGACGTGCCCGAGCTCCTCATCCTCCTCGCCGGTGTCGCCGCCGGCGGCGTGTTCGGGCTCTTCGGCGCCGGCGGCTCGGCCTTCGCCACCCCGATGCTCGCCCTGGCCGGCGTGCCCGGCGCCCTCGCCGTCGCCACGCCGCTGCCCGCCCTCCTCCCCGCCTCGGTGCTGTCGGCCCGCCGCCAGCTCCGCGCCGGGAACCTCGACCACCGCGTCGCCGCCCTCGTCATCGCGGGTGGGGTGCCCGGCGCCATCGTGGGTGCGCTCGGCTCGCGGTACGTCAGCGGGAGCACGCTGCTCCTGGGTTCTGGGGTGCTGCTGCTCATCGTCGGCGCCCGGGTGCTCCTCCCGGACCCCGCGGGGCATGCGGCCCAGGCGGCCGATCGCTGCCGGCAGCCCGCCATGATCGCGGTGCCTGCCTTCGCGGTCGGCGTGCTCAGCGGGCTGCTCGCGAACAGTGGCGGCTTCCTCCTGGTGCCGCTGTTCATCCTGGTGCTCGGCCTCACGGCCGCCCGAGCCGCAGGCACGAGCGTCGTCGCCGCCGGCGTCCTGTCGCTCCCGACCCTCGTGGTCCACTGGGAGCTCGGCCACATCGACTGGGCGGTCGCCCTCGTGTTCGGGCTCGGGATGCTCCCCGGCTCACTGGCCGGCAGCCGGCTCGGCGAGCGCATCCCGCCCGCGTTGTCCCGCCAGCTCCTCGGCGTGGCCCTCGTCACGTTCGCGGTGTGGTTCCTGCTCCGCCAGCTCTGAGGACTCGAGCGAAACGGCCGAGCCTTCCCGCTCGGCGATCAGGCGCCGACCTACGACGTGCACTGAGCGCACTGCCCATGCGCGCATGTCCTGACACGCCCGACGAGCAGGCTCGTCAGGGCAGGGCGGCCGGCCAGTGGTCCGCTCGGAGGGCGGCGTCGGTCCCACCGTCCATCGTGATCACGGAGCCGCAGAAGAAGCCGGCCGCCTCCGACAGCAGGAACGCCAGCAGCCCCGCGACCTCGTCGGCCCGGCCGGCGCGCGCAATCGGGATCGGGTAGACGTCACCGAGGCTCATGATGAAGGCCTCGGCCCCGGCTGTCATCGGCGTGGCGATCAGCCCGGGGGCGATCGCGTTGAGGCGGATCCCCGCACCGATCCAGTCGTCCGTGACGGCCTGCCGCCGCACCCAGCGCGCCAGCGCGAGCTTGCTGGCGCCGTACGCGCCGACCCCGTGGCCCGCGACCGCGCACGCGGCTGCCTCGTCGCCGGCCAGGCAGGCCTCGACGTGGTCGAGCGACAGCCCGGGTTGGGTGGTGGTGGAGTTCGAGCTGACCGCGACGGCGCTGGCGTGGGGCCGGCCCTCGAGCAACGGGCGCAGGCCCAGCAACGTCGCGACCGCGCCGAAGTAGTTGATCGACGTCACGAGGGCGCCGTCGTCGTGGGTGACCCCTGCCGCGGCCACCACGCCGTCGAGCGCCCCACCGCTCTGCTCGGAGACAGCCGCGACCATGGCGGCGCGCCCGTCGGCGCTGGCGAGGTCGGCGATCACCTCGGCGTCGCGCACGTCGACCCCGAGCACGTTGTGGCCGTCGCGCTCGAGTCGCGCGCGCAGGGCGCTCCCGATCCCGCCGGCCGCTCCCGTGACGGCGATCGTCCCCATCAGCCCCCCGCGGGCGCGGGCAACCAGCAGGAGTGGGTGCCGGCGCTGATGCGCTCGGGCAGCCGCACCCGCGCGATCGGCCCGCTCGTGAGGTCGGTGGCATCGAAGACGAGGCACTCGCTCAGGTCGCGGCCCACGTCCGTCGTGAAGGTGACGAGGTAGCCGTCGTCCTCCGCGGTCGCCCCGACCCGGGGCGCGAACGGGGTCTCGCTGCCGAACACGCCGTCGCCGAGCGCGTACCGCTCTTCCCGTCCGGTGTGGAGGTCGTGCTTGACGAGCCCGTCGAAGAGGAACCAGCCCGGTGCACCGGTGACGTTGTAGGAGTAGCGGTGCGGCCGGCCGGCGACCGCACCGTTGATCATGCCGAACTCCATGATGCGATCGGAGAGCGGCTCCTCGCTCGTCTGACCGGTGGCAAGGTCGAACCGCCAGCGGTGCGGACGAGCCTGCAGCTGCTCGAGGTCGAGGTACCGGTACACCGACGCGAGGTGTGGGTCGGAGCCCTCCCGCTTGGGCGGTGACGGGTCGTGCTGGAAGAAGCCGTCGAGGACGATCTCGTCGCCGTCCTCGTAGGCGTTGATCCAGTGCAGGACGTAGGTGGGGTCGGCCTCGAACCACCGCACCTCGCCCGTGCCGTCCCGGCGCACGATCGCGAAGCGGCTGGGCAGGTCGGGGAAGAAGCGCGGCAGGTGCACGCCCTGCGCGAGCAGCGTTGGATCCCAGAAGAGGGGGAGGTCGTTGAGGATGGCGTAGTGCTCGGTGAACGCCATGTCGTGCGGCAGGCGGGGCCCGGGCAGCTCGACGTCGATCGACCGGACGAGCTCCCCGTCCGCGCTGACGACGCCGAGGTGGAGGTAGGGCCACTCCTTGCCGTAGCCGAAGACGAGCAGCTCACCTGTGCGCTCGTCGACCTTGGGATGGGCGGAGATCCCCGTGGGCGACGGGAAGCCGGCGGCCCACCGCGCCTTGCCCAGCTGGTCGAGGGTGTGCGGGTCGAGCGCGTAGAGGTCACCGCACTGCCAGAAGCTCGTGAGCGCCTGCCCGTTGTGGACGACGACGTCGGTGCTCGAGGCGTCCTTCATGCGCCCGCGGGCACCCCAGCCGTCCTCGCGCTTGGACTGCTCGGGCGCGCCGAGCATCCCCGTCCAGAGCGGCTCCGCCGCTTGCTGCTCGGCCAGGAAGCCATCGGTGCGCACGAACCGGTTCCGGTAGCTCGCCCGGCCGTCGCGGAACGCGATCTGGTGGAGCATCCCGTCACCGTCGAACGGGTGGTACCGGCCGATGGACTCGTGCACTGGGTTCTCGGTGTTCCGGAGGTAGACCCCCGACAGGTCGGCGGGCAGCTCGCCCTCGACCTCGAGGTCGTCGGCGTCCCACTCCCGCCGCTGCGGTCGCCAGGCGCCCGAGCGGTACGGGTGGCGGTCGTCCGGCGGCAGGGTCGTCGCCACGGTGGTCCGCAGGGTCGCTGCCATCGCAGTGACCCTATGTCCGCGCCCCGATCCACGCGGTCACGAGGTCCGCGACCTCTTCACGCCCTCCGGTCTCGAAGTAGTGCTCGCCGGGGATCAGCTCCAGTGCCTTGTCCTCGGCGGCCAGCGCGTCGTGGATCGCGCGCGCGTCGCTCGGGAACACACCGCGGTCGGCGAGCGACTGGACGACGAGCGACGGCACGGTGATCCGCGCCAGGTGTGGTGCGCCCTGGCACTGCGAGGTCTCGAGGCTCCACATCGAGAGCCAGGCGCGCAGTGTGCTCGTCCCGCCGATGTTGAACGGGCCGTAGTTCGCGCCGCGGGGGTCACCGGCGTAGCAGCCAGCAAGGCGGTCGGACGGGTCGAGGGCGAGGTCGGCGAAGCGCAGGTCGGCCCACACGCGGTGCAGGTTGAACGTGCGGTCCCAGGCTCCCGCGGCGGCCAGCCGGTCCAGCTCGGCGCGAGCCCACGCTGTGATCCGGTCGTTCCGCGCTCGCTGCGCGGCACGGTACCGATCGACGAACGCGACCTCGTAAGGCGGGCCGTGCCGCGCGTCGAACATGTCGAGCTCCGGGTCCACGGAGAGCGGGTCCGTCTCGTCCGTGACCGATGGGTCGATCCACGCAGTGAGCACCTCGGGACGACCGGGGTGCGCGTTCAGGGAGATGTAGAGGTTGGCCGGCGGCAGCTCGAGCACCGCCTCCGGCAGCCGCAGCCCCACCGTCGGCTCGATCGACGGCTCGGTGGCCTGGGAGAGGTACGCCCCCATCAGCGAGCCACCGCCGGAGTTGCCGAGGATCACGACCGTGTCGACGCCCGCGTCCTCCCGCAGCCAGCGCACGCCGGCGCCGATATCGATGAGGGCGTGCTCGAGCAGGAAGTACGCCTCGTTCCCGCGATAGCGCGTGTTCCAGCCCAGGAAGCCGATGCCCCGCTCCGCCAGCAGCTCGGCCAGGTAGTGCTCCGAGAAGTCGACGTTGTAGTGGGTGGCGATGCACGCGACCTTCGGGTGGGTGCCCGTGAGCCGGTGGTAGAGGCCCTGGCACGGGTGCGGCCCGTGTCCCGCCCGCGAGCCCGTCGGAGCCGTGAGGCCGACCCAGTCGCGTTCGATGGCGGTCATGCACCGGTCAACGTACGAGGTCGCAACGGGTGCGCGCGGCCGGAGGCTGGCAGTGGCGCGACACTTGCTTGATGGGTTGTCGCCGGCTCGGACTCGGGTTGGGCGTCACGCTGCTCGCGGCGACGAGCGCCGTGGGCTGCGCTGGCTCCGCGGGCGTGACCGCCGAGGAGGCTGCGGCCGGCACCACGACGTCGACCTCGTCGTCCACGACGACCACGGCCGGCACGACCTCGACGCCCGCGACGACTCCGTCGTCCGCACCGGCGGTCACGACCACCCGGCCGACGTCGCCTCCGGTCACGGCCGCGCCGCCGGTGGCTCCCTTCGCGGCGTCGATCGAGACGGTGACGGCGGACGACCTCTACGCGTCCTGGCACCCGGGCTGCCCGGTGCCCGTCTCCCAGCTGCGGGCCATCGATGTGACCCACTTCGGCAACGACGGCGCCGTTCACACCGGACGACTCATCGTCGCGGCCGACCTCGCGGAGGGGATCGTCGCGATCTTCCATGACCTCTACGACGCCCGCTTCCCGATCCAGCGCATGGCGCCGATCGACGTGTACGGCGGCGACGACGACCGGTCGATCGCGGCGAACAACACGAGCGCGTTCAACTGCCGTGCCGTCACCGGTGGCACGGGCTGGTCGGAGCACGCTTATGGACGCGCCATCGACGTGAACCCGTTCGTGAACCCGTACGTCAAGGGTGCGACCGTGCTGCCACCCGCGGCGGCCGCGTACACCGACCGCAGCCGCTACGACCTCGGGATGATCCACGCCGGCGACGCGGTGGTCGACGCCTTCGCCGCGCGCGGCTGGTCATGGGGCGGGTACTGGAGCTCGCTGAAGGACTACCAGCACTTCTCGACCACCGGTCGGTAGCGCGCCGTGGCGTCAGCCCCGCGCGCCGGTCAGCCCGCCGTCGACGGCGAGCAGCTGGCTCGTGATGTAGCTGGCGGCGTCGCTGAGGAGGAAGACGACCGGCTCGGCCACCTCCCACGCGGTGCCCTGGCGACCAAGGGGTACCGGCGTCTTCGCACGGGAGGGCCGGTCGCTCGTGGCGAGGCGACCGAGCGGGGTGTCGATCAGCCCAGGTGCGACGACGTTGGCGCGGATCCCCTTGCGCGCACCCTCGGCGGCGACCTGCCGGCACAGCCCGGTGATGGCGGCCTTGGACGCGTCGTAGGCGGGGAGGCGGCTCCCGGGGTTGAGGCCGGCGATCGAGGAGATGAAGACGATGGCGCCGCCCTCGGGCAGCACCTCCAACGCGGCCGCGGCGAGCAGGAAGTGCGACCGCACGTTGATCGCGAAGACGGCGTCCCACTGCTCCGCCGTGGTGCCGCGCATCCCCGCGCCGGCCGCGATGCCGACGTTGAGCACGAGCCCGTCTAGTCCACCCATGGCCGCGACTGCTCGTTCGACCAGTCCTACGCAGTCGGCGGCGTCGGTGACGTCGCCCGCGAGGACGTGCGCGACCGCGCCCTCCGCCTCGACGAGGCGGGCGGTGACCCGGGCGGCCTCGACGTCGATGTCGGCGCACGCGACGGTGGCCCCGGCCCGACCGGCCACCACTGCGATGGCCCGGCCGTTGCCCACGGGCGCATCCGGATCGGCGCTGGCGCGCGTGCCTGCGCCAACCACGAGCACCCGTCGGCCCGCGAGCGCCCCGCTCACGCCGGGAGCACCGGGAGGTCGTCGGACTCCGGCTCCACGCCGAGGGAGTTCAGCGCGAACGCGACGAGGTGGTACTGCCCCACGACCATGCACACCTCGATCAGCTGCTGCTCGTCCCACCGCGTGGCCAGGGCGCCCCAGGTTGCGTCGCCGATCCGGTTGTCGGCGTGCAGCTCGTCCGCCGCCCGCAGGAGGTGCGCGTCGTCCGGTGACCACCCGGCCGCCTCCGGGCCCTCGGCCACGCGCGCGATCTCCTCGTCGCTCAGCCCCGCGTGGCGACCGATCTCGACGTGCTGACCCCATTCGTACCCAGCGCGGCACAGGTAGCCGGTGCGCAGGATCAGCACCTCGCGCTCGCGTTCGGGAAGCGTGCCGCCGTACAGCAGCATCCCCCCGAACGCCGACCACCGCTTGAACAGCCTCGGGTGCCGGGCCAGCGTGGCGAAGATGTTGAGCTCGGTGCCGTCGGGTCGGCGCAGCGGCGCGAGGAGCTCCTCGGTCCGCGGGTCGCGCCCGTCGACCGGCAGCGGCGGTATGCGGGGTGCCATGCGCCCCATCATGGACCCACCCCGGATCTGTGGACCGATTCGTCCGCTATCCGGGCGAATCGGTCCACAGATCGGGTGTGGGATCCTGCCTCCCGTGGCGTACTTCGGGATCCGGTTCGACCTCCGCGACCCTGGGTTGTCAGGCGTGCCGCTGGCGGAGCGCTACGCGGCAGCGCTCGACATGGCGGCCTGGGCGGACGAGATCGGGTTCGTGTCGCTGACGCTGTCGGAGCACCACGGCTCCCCGGACGGCTACCTGCCCAGCCCCCTGCCGATGGCCGCCGCGGTGGCGGCGCGGACCCAGCGCATCGCGATCCAGGTCGCCGCGATGGTGGCCGCCTTCCACGACCCGCTCCGGCTCGCGGAGGACGCGGCCGTGGTCGACCTCGTCTCAGGTGGACGCCTGGAGCTCGTGATCGCCAACGGCTACGTGGCGGACGAGTTCGCGATGTTCGGCGTGCCCATGGCGGAGCGCGTGGCGCGGACCACCGAGGCCATCGAGGTGCTGCGGCAGGCTTGGACGGGCGAGCCGTTCGAGCACCGCGGCCGCACCGTGCGCGTCACGCCGGTGCCCGCCCGGCCTCGAGGGCCCAAGCTCGCGATGGGAGGGAGCAGCGACGCGGCGGCCCGCCGGGCCGCGCGCCTCAAGGTCAGCTTCCGCCCGTCCACGAACGACGTCTGGGAGACGTACCGCGTCGAGCGGATCGCCCTCGGCGGCTCCGATCCAGGCGGCTTCGTCGGGGGGAGCACCACCGCCACGTTCCTCGCCACGGATGTCGACGCGGCGTGGGACGCCATCGGCCCCTACGTCCTCCACGAGGCCAACGCGTACGGCGCGTGGGCCGCGGCCGCCGGCGCCAACACCGGCTACGTCCAGGCGGACGACGTCGAGTCGCTCCGGGCGACCGGCCAGTACGAGGTCGTGACGCCCGACGACCTCGTCGACCAGCTGCGCACGCAGGGCGACTTCGCGTTCGCGCTCTTCCACCCGCTGATGGGGGGCATCCCCCCGGCGCTCGGCTGGGAGAGCCTGCGCCTCCTGGAGCACGAGGTGCTCCCCCGGCTGTGAGCGAGCCGACGCCCATGAAGCTGCTGCGGGAGCGCCCGATAGGTTGCCGCCATGGCTGACCAGGAGACGAAGTCGATCATCGTGACCAAGGCGGTGCACGACTACGCCGTCGCCCATGGCACGCCCCCGGATGCGGCACAGGAGTCGCTCATCGCCGCCACGTCCGCACTGGGTGGGGTGAGCCGGATGCAGATCGCGCCGGAGCAGGGCACCTTCATGACGATGCTCGCGACGCTGGTGGACGCGCGGTTCGCGGTCGAGGTCGGCACCTTCACCGGCTACTCGTCGATCTGCATCGCGCGGGGCCTCTCCGAGGGCGGGCGACTCCTCTGCTGCGACGTCAGCACGGAGTGGACCGCCGTCGCGCGCGACCACTGGGTCCAAGCCGGCGTGGACGACCGCATCGAGCTGGTGATCGGGCCGGCGGTCGACACGCTGCGCGCCCTCCCGAGCGACCCCCCGATCGACTTCGCGTTCATCGACGCGGACAAGACGGGCTACCGCACCTACTACGACGAGATCGTCCAGCGGCTTCGGCCCGGCGGAATCGTCCTCGTCGACAACGTGCTGTGGAGCGGCAAGGTCGTGGACGCCAGCGACCAGAGCGACGACACGGTCGCCATCCGGGCGGTCAACGACCACATCGCGGCCGACGATCGCGTCGACGTCGTGATGCTGCCGATCGCCGACGGCCTGACGATCGCCCGCAGGCGGTAGCGACGCGGTCAGAACAGGTGGGCCGATCGGCACGATCGGCGCGAGGCTGAGGCCGTCCCGCTGACCTCGAGGTGCCCCTATGACCACCACCCCTCCCGCCGCGGTCGACGCGGCTCTGGCCGCCAAGTCACTGCGGGCGACCTTCGACAGCGGCCGCACCCGCCCGCTCGCCTGGCGCGAGGAGCAGCTGGCGGGGCTGCGACGGATGATGGAGGAGGGTGAGGCGGAGCTCCTCGAGGCGCTCCGCCAGGACCTCGCCCGTCCGAAGGTCGAGGCGTTCGCGGCTGACATCGGCCACACCAGGCAGGAGCTCCGCCTCCTGGCCAAGCACCTGCGCCGCTGGGTGAAGCCGACCCGGGTACGGATGCCGGCCACCGTGGCCCCGGCCAAGGGGTGGATCGTGACGGAGCCGCTCGGGGTGGCGCTGGTGATCGCACCCTGGAACTACCCCATCCAGCTGCTGGTCGAGCCCGTCGGCGCCGCGCTCGCGGCCGGCAACTGCGTGCTCGCGAAGCCGTCCGAGCTGGCGCCGGCCTGCTCGGCGGCGCTCGCCCGCCTGCTGCCGCGCTACGTCGACCCGGAGGCGCTCACCGTCGTCGAGGGCGGGGTGGACGAGACCACCGCGCTGCTGGCGGAGCGCTGGGACCACATCTTCTTCACCGGCTCCACCGCGGTCGGGCACGTCGTCGCCGAGGCGGCCGCCAAGCACCTCACGCCTACCGTTCTCGAGCTGGGGGGGAAGTCGCCCACGTACGTGCATGCCAGCGCCGACCTCGATGTGGCAGCGCGCCGGATCGCCTGGGGCAAGTTCCTCAACGCCGGCCAGACGTGCATCGCGCCCGACTACGTGCTCGTCGACCACGTGGTGAAGGACGCGCTCGTGCAGAAGCTCGCGCGCCAGGTGCGCGCGTTCTACGGGAGCGACCCCCAGGCCAGCAAGAGCTTCGGCCGCATCGTGAACGACCAGCACCTCGAGCGGCTCAGCGGCCTGCTGGCGAGCGGGGCGGGCACGGTGGCCGTGGGTGGGCAGGTGGACGCCGCCGATCGCTTCGTCGCCCCCACGATCACCGTCGAGCCCCGCCCGGACAGCGCGATCATGCGGGAGGAGATCTTCGGGCCGATCCTCCCGGTGCTCGGCGTCGGCGGCCCGGCAGAGGCCAAGGCGTTCATCGCCGCCCGTCCCAAGCCCCTCGCGCTGTACGTGTTCGCGCAGCGCGGTGAGGTGGTGGACGACATCGTGGCCACCACGTCGAGCGGCGGGGTGTGCGTGAACCAGACGCTCATGCACCTGCTGCCCGCCGACCTTCCCTTCGGGGGTGTGGGCGACAGCGGCATGGGTGCGTACCACGGCCGCGCCGGCTACGACGCGTTCAGCCACCACAAGAGCGTGCTGCGCAAGCGCGCCAAGCCCGACCCCCGGTTGCTCTACCCGCCGTACCGCCCCCTGGTGGAGCGACTCGTCCGCCGCGTCATCCGCTGACTGCATCTGTGGACGTCCAGCACCGCATAGCGGTGCTCAGCGTCCACAGAACTGGTTGGCGGTGGCGGTGAGGGCGGCCAGGCCGGCGCACAGCTCCTGCTCGGTGGGCCAGCCGTAGCCGAGGCGGAAGTGGCGATCGTCGACCTCGAACCAGTGCCCGGGGCCGACGTACGTGCCGTGCTCGGCGAGCAGCACGTCGTAGAAGCGGCTCGTGTCGATCGTCACCTCCGGCCGCACCCGCACGAGCCCCACCACGCCGCCCGATGGCTCGATCCACTCGAAGGTCGACTGCGCGGCCATCCACCCGCGCACGATGTCGAGCCGACGCCGGACCTCGTCGAGGATCGGCGGCAGGACCGTGGCCCGGGCGGCCAGCACCGCACCCGCGATCCGCTCGTCGAGGGTCGCCCCGCAGATCAGCACCTGCTCCTTGGCCGCCAGCAGCCGTTCGGCCAGGGCAGCGTCGCGGCAGATCGCCCACCCGATGCGGAGCCCGGGCAAGCCGTACGCCTTCGACATCGACGACACGCTGATCACGTTCGGTGAGCGGGTGGCGGCGACCGGGAGGGGATCACCGTGGGTCAGGTCGCGGTAGGTCTCGTCCACGAGCAGGACCGCCCCCGAGCCCTCGGCGAGGGCGACCAGCGCGTCGAGCGTGTTGAGGTCGAACATCGTGCCGGTCGGGTTGTGCGGTTGGGTGACGCTGATCAGCCGCGTGCGACCTGCACGGACGCGCGCCGCCACCGCCTCCACGTCGAGCCGCCAGCCGTCCTCGTAGCGGAGGTCGACGACGTCGAGGTCCGCTCCGATCGCTCGGGGCGTCTCGAGGTTCGTGGCGTAGTTGGTGCGCACGACCACGACGTGGTCCCCCGGCTCCAGGAGAGCGGTCGCCGTGCAGAAGAGGGCCGCCGCCGCTCCGGCGGTCACCAGCACGTGGTCCGGACGGAGCCCGTCGCCACCGGCCGCGACCGCCTCGCGGAGCAGCGGGTCGCCGAGGTGGTCGCCGTAGCAGAGGATCAGCTCGTCGAGGTCGAGCTCGAGGCCGAGGTCGCGCAGCCGCCGGTCGGCCACCGAGCTCTCGGACAGGTTGTTGGTGATCGTGTCGTAGCCGAGCTGCTCGGGCGACTCGACCTCGATCGGCATCCGTCGATAGCGCACGCCCGGAGCATGGCAGGCGGCCATAGGCTCCCGCGTGTGCCGGACGCCGCCGCCCTCGTCGACCTCGACCGCTACCCGGTGCTCGACCCCGACGCCGCCGGCGCGGCAGTGGTCGCGCACCACGCCGCCGAGCTGCGCGACACGGGCGTGTCGATCCTGCCCGGCTTCCTGAGCGCGGACGCGCTGCCCGGCCTGGTCGCCGAGTGCGACGCCCTCGCCGCCGGGGCCCACCTCCAGGACGTGCAGGGCACGCCCTACCTCGAGCTCCCCGACCCGGCCGCGTGGCCATCCGACCACCCTCGGGTCACCTGGGCCCGCTCCACGGTGCACACCGTGGCCTACGACCGCTTCTCCCCAGCCCGGTCCGGGCTCCGGGCCCTCTTCGAGTGGGATGCCCTGCTCGACTTCGTGCGCGGCATCCTCGGGCGCTCGCCCCTGTACCGCTACGCCGACCCGCTCGGAGCGATGAACCTCGCCGTCATGCGCGACGGCGACACGCTCGGGTGGCACTTCGACCAGACCGACTTCGTCGTGTCGCTCGCCCTGCAGACGGGCGAGGGGGGAGGCGCCTTCGAGAACGCGCAGCGCCTGCGGTGGCTCGAAGGTGGTGGGATCGACGAGCGCTACGACACCGTGGCGAAGGTGCTCGCCGGTGAGGCCGACGATCTCGTCACGACGGTCCCGATGACACCCGGCACCCTCATGCTGTTCGAGGGCCGCTGGTCGCTGCACCGGGTGACGCCGGTGACCGGACCGACGCCTCGCCACGTCGCCCTCTTCGGCTACGACACGAAGCCGGGCACCATGAGCTCAGACCTGCTCAAGCAGGTCCGCTACGGGCGCCGCGAGCCAGAGCCCATCCCCGCGTGATGGAGATCGGCGAGAGCTTCATCGGGAGCGGCGGCGAGGCGGCCCACCTCAACACCGTGCTCGGGGACCGCGGGGGGCCCGTCGGCCAGGCGTGGGCGACGGCGCTGGCCTCGCCCTCGGCCGGGCATGCCCCGTTCGTCGTGGTCCTGCAGCCCGGCCTCCCCGTCGTGCCCTTCACCCTGTTCGTGAACAAGGCCCGCATCGACGGCGACGCGCACGCCCGCATGACCTGGGGGCCCGCTCAAGCAGGCGTCGCGGCCGGGGTGGCGGACGCCGTCGCCGCAGGCACGATCGCAGCGGAGGAGGCGGCCGCGCTCGTGCTCATCGCGGCGGTCTGGGTCGACCCGGCGGCCGAGGATTCCGACCTCGTCTTCGCCAACAACCGCGAGGCCACGGCCGGCGCGCTGGCCCTCGGACGGGCGGGGCTCCCCGCCGCGGCGGACGTGGCCGCGCAGCGCGACGCCGCGTGGAACCCCTTCTACCGGCCCTCCTGATGCGCGAGCTCGACGATGCCGACACCCGCGCGCTCATCGCGGTCCAGCGGCTCCAAGCAAGATACGGCGACGCCGTGACGCGCCGGGCCTGGGACGAGGTCCGCGCGCTCTTCGAGCCGGATGCCGCCGTGCACATCGACACGCGCACGCGGCCGCCCTTCACGATCGAGGGGCCGGACGCGCTCGTCGAGTTCATCGAGCGAGCCCTGGAGCCCTTCGCGTTCTTCGAGTTCGCGATCCTCAACGCCGTCGCGGATGTGGCGGGCGACGAGGCGGTAGGGCGCGTCTACATCTGCGAGCTCCGCCACGACCACGCGGGCGAGTGGACCCAGGCCTTCGGCCTCTACCAAGACCGGTACGCGCGGCGGGACGGCACCTGGCGCATCACGGAGAGGCGCTACGCATCCCTCGCCCGCGCGGGCCGGGCCATCGAGTCGTTCGGCATGCCCCCGACCTGATCGCCGTCCGCTCGAGTCGTCAGTGCAGGCCGGCGGCGGTCGCCAGGACGACGGCCCGGAGGCGCGCCAGGTGCTGCGCGAACACCTCGAACACGGTGTCCTGCGTGACGGCCTCGACATCTGGTCGCGCTTCGACCCCGGCGTCGTGGTCGGTGACCAGGCCGACGGCCCCGTAGGCGAGGTCGAGCTCGCGGGCGATGACGGCCTCGGGGTACTGCGTCATGTTGATGAGGTCCGCGCCGATGCTCCGGTACCACTGGGACTCGGCCCGGGTGGCGAACCGAGGTCCGTTGATCACGACCACCGTGCCGCCGTCGTGCACCGCCTCGCCCAGCGACGCCCCGGCCGTCAGCGCGGCCTCGCGGATGACGGCGTCGTACGGGTCGGCAAACGCGGCGTGCTGGGGGCCGTCCCGGAAGTCGTCGTGGATCGTGTCGGCGCGGCCGCGCGTCTGGTCGATCAGCTGGTTCGGCACCACGAGGGCGCCGGGACCGAGATCTGGGGTGAGCGAGCCGCACGCGAACGACGCGATCACCGATCGCACCCCGACCTCCCGGAGCGCCCAGAGGTTGGCGCGGTGGTCGACCCGGTGGGGCGGGAGCTGGTGGCCGTGGCCGTGCCGCGCCAAGAACGCCACGGGCGTGCCGTCGACCTGCCCGAAGGCGATCGGGGCGGACGGTGCGCCCCAGGGTGTGTCGACGGCGACAGCCTCGACCTCCCCGCCCAGCTCGTAGAACCCTGAGCCACCGATCACCGCCACGCGGGCTCGATCCTGCGTCGTCATCGTGTCAGCCTGGCGCGTGCGGGCGCGAGAGGTGGCACCGCCCGCTCCACACAGGGCTCTGGTGGGCCGCTGGCCGTCCTGTTGGGGTAGCACCTGAACCTGGGCTGAACCCGATCGTCCTCGGTTCAGGTCGGCTTCAGGGCCCGGGCTCCATTGTCCGGCGACGAGGGGACGCACCTGCGTCGCCTCGGATCAAGGACTGGAGCCACGATGCGAACATCCCGATCGAACCCCACCCGATCTCGGGCCCGAAGCCACACGTCGATCGCGCTGACGGTCGTCGGCGCGCTCGCGCTCGGCGTCGCGACGAGTGCCCTCCCGGCGGGGGCCGGCCCGCCAACGAGCACGACCCGGCGGGTCGACCTGGAACCGCCCACGTTCTCGAACCCGACTGACATCACGAACCCCCTGTTCCCGATCGCCTCGGTCGACCAGGTCATCCAGCTCGGCGCCGAAGGTGACGTCGCCCTTCGCCACGAGATCACGCTGCTCGACGAGACACGCGTGATCGAGTGGGACGGTCAGGCCATCGAAGCCGTCGTCTCCCAGTTCGTGGCCTACGGCGACGGCGAGATCCTCGAGACGGCGACCGACTACTTCGCCCAGGCCGACGACGGCTCGGTCTGGTACCTCGGTGAGGACGTGACCAACTACGACAACGGCCAGGTCGAGAACCACGACGGAACCTGGCTGGCCGGCCGGGACGGACCCGGCGGGATGATCATGCCCGCCGACCCACAGGTCGGCGACGTCTACCGGCCAGAGAACATCCCCGGCTTCGTCTTCGAGGAGGTCACCGTGAAGCAGGTGGGCCTGACGGTCGACGGCCCCACCGGCCCCGTGGAGGGCGCCATCCACGTACAGGAGAGCCTGATGGACGGCACACTTGAGGACAAGGTGTTCGCACCCGGGTACGGCGAGTTCTCCGCCAGCGTCCCGACGTCCGATGAGCTCGTCTTCGTCGCCGTCGCGGTGCCCACCGACGAGATCGACGGTCGCGTCCCCGCGGCCCTCGATCGGCTCTCCGAGACGGCTGAGAAGCTGTTCGAGGATGGTGCGGACCAGCGATGGTCCCGGCTCGAACTGCTTGCGGGAGAGGCGCGGCGGGCCTTCGCTGAGGTCTCGGCCGGCGACGTGCCGCCGCTGCTCGACGATCAAGCCGCGGACGTCCTCGGCGACCTCAACGCCGCGGTGGGGGCACGATCCCGAGCCGATGTGCGCCAGGCCGCTCTCGAGCTGGAGCTGGCGACGCTGGACCTCGAGATGCAGTACACGGACCCCGACGATGTCGACGAGGACCGCATCGAGGTCTGGCAGCTCCAGCAGACCCTGCACCGCGCGGCCGGTGACGCAGCGGCCGCCAGCAGCGACCGCGTGATCATCAGGGCGATCACGGATCGACTCGGCTGACCTGACGTTCCGTCCACCTCCATCGACGCGAGGGTGACGCAGGTGCGAGCACACAACGTGTCACGGCACTAGACCGAGAACGGCTCGGTGGCCTCGAAGCCGAGCCGTTCTCGGGCCCGCGCCGGGCTGGCCACGACATGGCGCACGTCACCCAGCCGGCCCCCGCCGACGACGTTCGGTTCGAGACCGGTGCCCGCGCAGATCGCGGTGGCCAGGTCGAGCACGGTACGCGGGGTGCCGGAGGCGATGTTCAGGACGCCGTCGTAGGCCACCTCAGCGGTGAGGGCCAGCACGTTGGCATGCGCGACATCCCGCACATGGACGAAGTCTCGGGTCTGGCCGCCGTCCTCCAGCACGGTCGGCCGCACCCCGCGTGCGACGGCCGAGCGGAAGATCGACGCGACGCCCGCGTACGGCGTGTCAAGGGGGCACCGCGGCCCGTAGACGTTGTGGTAGCGCAGCACGGTCGCCGCGACGCCGTGCTCGCGCCCATAGATCTGGAACAAGTGCTCCTGGTGGAGCTTCGTGGCGGCATACGTGTTGCGCGGGTCGGTCGGCGCCGTCTCCAGCACCGGCGCCCAACCCAGGGGCCGGTCGCACGCGGGGCACGGGTGCTCGAACCGACCCACCGCGAGATCGGCTGCCGCACGCGGTCCGGGATGCTGATCGCCGTCATCGGTGCACGTGTAGCGGCCCTCGCCGTACACGACCATCGACGACGCGAGGACCAACCGCCCCGCGAACCCCTGCTGGTGGAGGGCCCACAGCCCCGCGGCGGTGCCAGCGTCGTTGTCGTCCACGTACGCCCGCACGTCGGCGAAGTCGACGCCGAGGCCCACGCGGGCGGCCTGGTGGCTGACCGCCTCCACGCCCTCGGCCGCGCGGGACCACGCGCCCGGGTCGCGCGCATCGCCGACGACCAGGTCTGCCTCGGGCCGAGCCCATTCTGGTACCGAGCCGGCGTGGGCGACGAGCGAGTCGAGCACCACGACGTCGTGCCCCGCCGCGATGAGCTCGTCCACGACGTGTGACCCGACGAAGCCGAGCCCACCGGTGACGAGAACCCTCATCGCACCCCCCCGGCCCTCTGAACCTGCGGGCGAAGGGCCCTGTTCCTGCGGCGCTTCACCCGCAGGTTGCGATCCACTCGACGGGTGCCAGGCGGGCACGTTCCTGCGTCGTCACCCCAGCAGCCTGGCGGATGCAGCCGAGCGCGGGGACCCGGCGGCACGGAGTTCTGCCTTCCGTAAGGCTCTCGCGGCGACGATGCTCGCCATGGATCTCCCCCTCGTCGACGTCGTGCTCCCCGCGCTGGACGAGGCGGCGGCCCTCCCCGCGGTGCTGGCCAGGCTGCCCGCCGGCTACCGCGCGATCGTGGTCGACAACGGCTCCACGGACGGCACCGGTGCGGTCGCCCGGCGACTGGGCGCCGTGGTCGTGGTGGAGCACCGTCGGGGCTTCGGGGCTGCATGCGCCACGGGCCTGGCGGCCGCGGAGGCCGACGTGGTCGCCTTCTGCGATGCCGACGGCTCCCTCGATCTCGGCGACCTGCCCGCGGTCTGCGCGCCGGTGCTGACCGGTGCGAGCGATCTCGTGCTGGGCGCCCGGCAGCCGACCGGCGAGGGGGCGTGGCCCGTCCACGCGCAGATCGCCAACCGCTACCTCGCCCGACGGCTGCGTCGCTGCACCGGCGAACCCCTCACCGACCTCGGTCCGATGCGGGCCGCACGTCGCGAGGGCCTGATCGCCCTCGCGGTGCAGGATCGCCGCTCGGGCTGGCCCCTCGAGCAGGTCCTCCGCGCGGCAGCAGCGGGGTGGCGCATCAGCGAGGTGCCCGTGCCCTACCGACCCCGCGTCGGTCGGTCGAAGGTCACCGGCACCGCCCGGGGCACGATCCAGGCGGCGCGGGACATGGGCCGGGTCCTGGCCGCCCTGGGCTGAGCGGATCGAGCTCGGCCGGTCGGCCCACCCCTCGGCTACCAGTGGGTGCGCACGAACGTGGTCACCAGCACGGCGACGGCGACCTGCGCCCACCGCCAGAGGCGCAGCCGCGCTGGGTCGTCGGCGGCCAGCGCTCCCGCCGGGAGGAGGAACAGCGCGAACGGGAGCCAGATGCGCTCGACCTCGCCCTTCGACATCCCGGAGACATCGGCCAGCGCGACGATCGCCAGTGCCGGTCCCACCAGAAGGGTCAGGGGCTGCCGGAGTCGGAGGACCCCCGCCAACGTCGCCGGGCCGACGGTGACCGCGAGCGCCGCCAGGTTGGCCAGCAGGAAGTAGCCGTACGGGCGGACCGAGGCCACGCTGTCGAGGTACTCGACTCGACTGGCGAGCACACCGTCCACCCACCAGAAGCCGGCGATCGCTGCGAGGCCGATGACGGAGGCTCCGCCGAGCACGGCGAGGGCGCCGACGCGCCAGGCACGACGGACGCCGATCACCGCGGCGGGAAGGAGCCCGAGGAGCACCAGGCCGTACGAGAGGAGCAGGGCGAGGCCGAACACCGCCCCGCCCGCCGCGGCGAGAACGTCGCGCCGCGAGCCCCCCGGGCCTGTGGCCATCACCACGGCGGCCACCCCCCACGCTCCGACCCCAGCGAAGAGGGCGTCCCCGGTCGATGCCACGTAGAGGGCGGCGGGGGCCAGCACCACGAAGGGGAGCGCGCGCCGCGCGAGCGCCTCGCCGGCCAGCTCTCGTGTGGTCAGGAGGACGGCTGGTACCGCTGACGCTCCGCCGGCGATCACCAGACCCGCCGCCCACGCACTGCCGCCGAGCCCGACACGGTCCATGGCCCAGAGGATGAGGACCAGTCCAGGGGGGTGGCTGCGCACGTGCGTGCCGTAGTCGTCGATGTGCTCCGTGAACCCCCGCAGGAAGGCCCGTGGAGACCCGACCAGGTCGATGTCGAGCAGGTAGTGGCCGCGGAGCTCCATCGGGTGGGTGAGCCCGCTTGGGCCGTCGACCAACGCCAGCGCCACCGCCCACGCCACCGCGGCGAGGGCACTGAGCACGAGGAGATGCCGCCATCGGAGCGTGGTCGCGAGGCGGGGCAGCAGTGCCAGGAGCGCCGCGCCGACCGCGATCGGCACCATCAGCGCGAGCAGGCCACCGGACGGCCCGAACCGGGGCTGGCCGATGATCGGTGGGGCCAGGATGCGCAGCCGGACGCCATCGTCGAGGAGGGCCTGGCCCCACCGGTTCGCGACCAGCACGAGCAACGCGAAGAGCCCGAGCATGGGAGCCATCGCACGAGCCGCGTCGGCGCGGGGGGTCGTCACGCGCGCAACCTACGGGTGAGGGCCCGTCGTGCCCGTCGTGAGACGGCGGGTGTTCCCCGAATGGTAAGCGGGATCTGGGTCGTGGCCGGGAGGCACCTCGATACGGTCGGCGGGGTGCGCACGGCGACGCGGATCACGCCTCGGTCCCCGCTTCGTGACGAGCGCACCGCGGCGGTGCTCGGCATCGCGCTCGGGGTGACGTTCTCGATCTGCTTCGCCACGGGGCTCCTGTCGCACCTCGTGCAGGACCCGGGCGGCTGGTTCCACTGGCCGGCCCGGCCTGCCGGGCTGTACCGAGTCACACAGGGCGTGCACATCACGACGGGGATCGTGTCCATCCCCTTGTTGCTGGCCAAGCTCTGGGCTGTCTTCCCCAAGCTGTTCGAGTGGCCGCCGGCCCGGTCGGTCGCTCACGCCCTCGAGCGCCTCGCGCTGCTCCCCCTGATCGGCGGTGGGCTGCTCCTCGTCTTCACCGGGCTGGCCAACATCAACATCTACCGGCCGTGGGCGTTCTCGTTCCGGCCGGGCCACTACGCGGCGGCATGGGTCGTCATGGGCGCGATGGCCGTCCACATCGGGGCGAAGATCCATACGACGCGCCAGGCGCTGGGCCGGCATCCGGCCGAGGCGATCGAGGCCCCGTCGGCCGCCAGCCCCCGAGGAGGCCTCGACCGTCGGGGCTTCCTCACGACCGTCTTCGGTGCCGCGGGCCTGGTGGGTGTCCTCAGCGTCGGGCAGACCGTCGAACCCCTCGCCCGGCTCGTCGTGCTGGCGCCCCGTCGACCGGACATCGGTCCGCAGGGGTTCCCCGTGAACCGCACCGCACGATCGGTCGCTCTCGAGGAGGTCGACCTCGATGCCTACCGCCTGGTGATTGACGGCCCCGCCGTCCGCCGTCAGCTTTCGTTGACCTACGCCGACCTCCTGGCGGCGCCCCAGCACACGGCCTCGCTCCCGATCGCCTGCGTCGAGGGCTGGAGCTCCTCGCAGCGATGGCGGGGCGTGCGGGTGCGCGACCTGCTCGACCGCGCGGGTGTGGACAGCTCAGCGGAGTCGGTGGTCTACGCCATGCACGAGAGCGAGCGGCTGCGAACCGCGCCCCTCAGCGCGGCTCACGCCAACGACGCTGACACGCTTCTCGCGCTGTACGTGAACGACGAGCCGCTCGCTCCGGACCACGGGTTCCCCGTGCGGCTGATCGGTCCGAACCGCCCGGGCGTCCACCAGACGAAGTGGGTCGGGCGGATCGAGGTGGTCGGGTGAGCGCTCCGAGGCCGTCCGCCGACGCGCACGGGCGATCGTTCTGGATCGGGCTGGCGATCGGGAGCGCGCTGATGCTGTGGGGTGCGTGGCTGTACCTCGACGCCACCCCGGACGCTGAGCGCCGTGCGTCGCTGGTCCGGTGGATCGTCGGTCTCGACCTGGCCCACGACCTGCTGCTGGCCCCGGTGGTCGTGCTCGTCGGGCTCGGTGTCGCCCGGGCCGTGCCCAGCCGGGTTCGAGCCGTCGTCCAGGCCTGCCTCATCGCATCCACGTTCGTCGTGCTCGTGGGCCTTCCGCCGCTGCTCGGGACCTACTCGGGCGACAACGCCACGATCCAGCCGATCGCCTACGGGCCCGCGGTGCTCGTCGTGCTCTGCCTCATCTGGGGCGTGGGCGCGCTCTCGGTCGTCGTCAACCGTCGACGCCAGAGGCGCGAAGTGCAGTAGGGGACAGACGCGCCGCGACCGATCGGGACGCGGAGGCGTCGAGGGCGCGCCGCCGACCTCAGGGTCGTACGGCACGACCGAACCAGCGCGCGCCGCCCGTGTGGAAGCCGTCGGGGCGCAGTCCGGCGGACCAGGCCAGGTTGGGCCACTCGTCGGCTCCGACGACCGCCCACTCGAACCACGGACCGCAGCGCCCGGCGGCCTCGACCCGCACGGTCAACGGTGCCGAGGGCGACCCTGGTCGTGCGACCTCGGCGACCACGACCCCGCCCCGGCACAGGAGGTCGGCGCAGCGCTCGAGGAGCGTGATCGGGTCGCCGCCGATGCCCACGTTGCCGTCGAGCAGCAGGACAGAGCCCCACCGGCCTTCGCCGGGCAACGGCTCGAACACCGATCGGCGCAGCACGGGCGCGCGTCGCCGCCCTGCCTCCGCGGCGGCGCTGGGCGCGGGGTCGATGCCGAGCGCGACGCGTCCCTGGGCCGCGAGAGCAGCGGGGATCCGGCCTGGGCCACAGCCGACGTCCAGGACAGCCCCGTCGAGCGTGTGCAGCAGCGTGATCTCCTCGTCGTCCGGCTCGAGCCGCCAGCGATCGACCTCGAGGTCGATCTGATGGCCGTGCACCGAGCGAAGCACCGTGGCACTCACGCAGCGGCCCGGACCTGTCGCACGGCGTGGGCGAAGCGACTGTCGGGGCACAGGGCGGCGACGGCCAGCGCGTCGGTCCATGTGTCGACGTCTCGCAGGGCGGGGAGCAGGATGGTGGCCAGACCCTCCTCGACGAGCCGGGACAGCTGGCGGCCCCCGGTGTCCGCTCGGCTCGTCGGGATGCCGGCGAACACAGCGGGCCGGGGCTCGATGAAGCCGATCGCCCACCAGCCGCCGTCGAGCGCCTGACCGAGCACGGCGTCGGGGCCGTCGACCAGCTGTGCCATGGCCGCGTCGAGCAGGGCGGCGTCGACCTGCGGCGTGTCCATCCCGATCTGCAGGGCGGGGCCCCGCGTGGCTCGCCAGGTGGTGGCGAGCCGGTCGGCGAGGGTGCCGACACCCTGGTCCACGACCTCGACTCCGGCCGGGCACCACGCCCCCAGCCGTCCGGCGAGCGAGACCACGACCCGGTCGGCGCTGCTGGCGACCGCCGCCGCCATCGTGTCTGCCAGCGCCGCCTCGGCGACGGCGGCCGCCTCCGCGGGCGAGCACGGCGGAGACAGCCGCGTCTTGACCCGGCCGGCGATCGGTTCCTTGGCGAGCACGAGGAGATCCACGGGTCGAGTCCTACCGCCCCCGTCGCCGGAGCCTCCACCACGGGGGGTCTTGTTCTGAACGCCGTAAGACTCGTCGCCGTAGCCTGATTGCGTGTCCGACGCCCCGCCGCGCATCCTCGTCGTCGACGACGACACCAACGTGTCCGAGGTGGTCAGCCGGTACCTCGCCCGCGAGGGGTTCTCGGTCGTGACCGTGGGCGACGGCGTCACCGCACTGGACCGAGCGCTCGCCGATCCGCCCGACCTCGTGGTCCTGGACCTGATGCTCCCAGGCATCGACGGGCTCGAGGTGTGCCGGCGTCTGCGCGCCCTCGCCCCGGTGCCGGTGATCATGCTGACGGCCCGCGGGGACGAGTCCGACCGGGTCATCGGGCTCGAGCTCGGGGCCGACGACTACATCGCCAAGCCCTTCTCCCCCAAGGAGCTCGTGGCCCGCGTCCGCGCCGTGCTGCGCCGTGCCTCCGGCCCACTGGCCGCGCCGCTCGAAGGCCCGCTCGTGTTCGAGGACGACGACCTCCGCGTCGACGTCGCCGCCCACGAGACGACCATCGCCGGCTCCATCGTGTCGCTCACCGCGCGGGAGTTCGAGCTGCTGGTGTTCCTCATGCGCAACCCACGACGGGCCTTCCGCCGCGAGGACCTCATGCACCAGGTGTGGGGCACGCGCTTCGGCGACACCTCCACCATCACCGTGCACGTCCGGCGGCTCCGCGAGAAGATCGAGCCCGACCCGTCCCAGCCGGCCCGGATCGCCACGGTGTGGGGCGTGGGCTACCGCTGGGAGGGCCTCGCGCCCGCGGTCGTGTCGTGAGATCTGTGGCGCTCACCATCCTCGTCGGCTTGCTCGCCGCGCTCACGGCGGCGGCGGCCACCGGGATGCCCGGCACCGACACCTTCCAGCTCCTGCTCTTGTCCTTTGGCGTGGCCCTGGCCGGATACATGCTCGGGCGCCTTGCGCTCCGACGCCATCACCATCCGGTGATCGTCGCCCTCATCCCGATCGGCTCGATGGCGCTCGGGGCGCTGGCCGCGGCCCAGTCGATGTTCGTGTCGACGCACGACCTCTCGGCGCTGGTGGTCGTCGTCGCCGGCGCCGGCACAGCCGGTGTGCTCGGAGCTCTTGTCCTCGCCGGCGAGCTGGCCACGGCCCGGCGGGCTGCGGAGGAGGCGTCGGCGCGAGAGCGCGCCCTCGAGCGCTCCCGCCGGCAGCTGGTGGCGTGGGTGAGCCACGACCTTCGCACACCCCTCGCCGGCATCCAGGCCATGGTCGAGGCCCTGGACGACGGCGTGGTCTCGTCTCCCGCTGACGTGACGACCTACTACAACCGCCTCAGCACGGAGGCGTCCCGTCTGGCCCGTCTCGTCGACGACCTCTTCGAGCTGTCGCGCATCGAGGCGGCGGCCCTCGACCTCACGCTCGAACGCGTGTCGCTCGGCGAGCTCGTGTCGGACGCCGTCGCCTCCGCGTCGGTCCGGGCGGACGCGAAGGGGGTCCGCGTCGACGGGCACGTCGCCGCGCGACCCACCGAGGTGTCCGCCTCCTCGCGGGAGCTCACCCGAGTCGTCCAGAACCTCCTTGACAACGCCATCCGCCACACTCCGGCCGGCGGGGCGATCGAGGTCACGGTCGGGCATCGTGACGACCACGCCGAGGTGTCCGTGGCCGACACCTGTGGCGGCATCGCGGCGCACGATCTCGACCACGTCTTCGACCTCGCCTACCGCGGCGACGCCGCTCGCACCCCCGACACGGCCGCGGGAGCCGGCCTGGGCCTGGCGATCGCGAGGGGTTTCGTCGAGGCCCATCGAGGCGACATCGCAGTGCGCAACGAGGGAGCCGGCTGCCGCTTCACCGTGCGCCTCCCGCTCGCGTAGGCAGTCAGGCGAGGTTCAGGGCCCGGATGAGACGATCCGGACAGTCCCAACACGACAGGAGCCCCCCATGCAACGACGAACCAAGGCCCTCATCGGTGGCATCACCGTGGCCGCCGCCCTCGGCACCGGCACCACGGTGGCGCTGGCCGGTGGAGCCGGTGGAGCCGACGACGACGCCAGCGACACCCCCATCACGAGCCCGGACCTCGAGAAGGCCTCGGCCGCCGCACTCGCCCACACGGGCGAGGGCAAGGTCACCGGCACCGAGGTCGGTGACGAGGAGAGCCTCTACGAGGTCGAGGTCACCCTCGACGACGGCTCGCAGGTCGACGTGCAGCTCGACGAAGCCTTCGCGATCGTCAGCACCGAGTCGGAGAAGGGCGAAGAGGACTGACCTGAACGGCTCGCGGCCTTCATCCAGGTCGACGTCGGCGCGGGCAGCTGTCCCCGACGTCAGGGCGAGCCCCCATCCGCCGGGGGGCTTGTCCGCGTGACGGTCGCCACGTCGAGGCGCTAGCCGATTCGGACGCGCTGGCCTCGATGGCCTGGAGGACGGGCTCGAGTGGCTCCACCAACTGGGCAGCTCTGCGGATGCTCCCAGGCAGTCCGGCGACCGCTCTCAACCGCAGCCCGCAGCCTGGTCTCCGATCCCGAACCCCTCGGGACGCACGATCAAGGAGACAACCATGGACAGAACGCTCAGCCCCCTCCGGAAGGCCGCCATGGGTGGCCTCCTCGTCGGCGCCACGCTCGTCGGGGGTGCGGTGGGCGCCACGCTCGTCGGCTCCGCCGGCGCGCAGACCGACCCGACGTCCGACACCACCGCAACCACCGACAGCTCCACCGATGCCACCACGGCGACGGCGCCCGCGCACGATCCGTCGCTGGGCGGGCACCAGGCCAACGGCATCACCGAGACGCTCCTGACCGGAGACGATGCCGACAAGGCGACGGCCGCGGCGCTGGCGGCGGTGCCGGGCGGAACGGTCGAGCGGGTCGAGAGCGACGCCGAGGGCGACGCGTTCGAGGCCCACATGACCGACGCCGACGGCAACCCCGTCACCGTGAAGCTCGACGAGTCCTTCGGCCTGGTCACGGTCGAGCAGGGTCGCTGATCGCCGATCAGATCCCGCGGCGTCCCGATGACGCCTGGGCCCACGGTGGGCCCGGGCGTCAGGGGCCCGCGGACTCGTCGGCGTCGGTCGGCAGTCGACCGTCCCGGATCGCCTCGAGCAGGCGCGCGTGATCCTGTTCCGCTCGATCGGCGTACACCACGGCGCCCGCGGCGATGGCCCGGTCGAAGGTGCCGGACCCCCCGAGGTACCCGGCGAGAGCCACCGGATCGCCGCTGCGGGCGTGGGCCCGGCTCAGCGCCCGTCCACACAACGCGGCATAGTCACCGAGGGTGTCCTTGGTGAGGCGCGTGAGGTCGAACGAGCCCTTCATGTCGTGCAGCTGCCGGACGTAGAACTCGCGGTCCACGGCGGAGGTCCACCCGAGGAACGGGTCCCCGGCCGCCTGCACGAGCCGCTGCCCGCGCACGACCCGCTCGCCCTGGTGCGCGTACGTCGTCGGCGGGAGGTGGGGTTCGAGCGAGGACCGCAGCGCCTCCTTCACCTGCAGGAAGAGGATGTCGTCGTCGTCCCTCCCCGCGAGCAGCACGATCAGGCATCGAGTGCCGACGCTCCCCACCCCCACCACCTTCAGCGCGACGTCCAGCACCTCGTAGCTGCCCAGCAGGTGTCGGAGCTCGGGCGAGACGTGCTCGCCGTAGGTGGTGGCGAGGTCGACGACGGCGTCGCGTAGGGTCGGGTCCCGCAGCGGGATCACGAGCGGCGGCGCCGGATCGATCCGGCGTCCGTCCGCGGTGAGGCTGGTGAGGCGGGGGAGCAGGCGAGCGGAGGTGCGCTTGCGGGTCTTCTCGAGCGCCGCCTCCCGTCGCTCCGCGGTCGCGGCCCGGATCGACCCCACGGCCTCCGCGGCGTCGATCCGGGCGTACCACACGTCCAGCGCCGGCATCGCGGCGAACCGGGCCATCTCCTTGCGGTAGGCGCGGACGGCCTGTCGAGCGGCGGTCTCGCACCGCGCCGGAGCGATCCCTCGATCGCGCCCGGCGAGGACGACGCTCGCGGCCAGGCGCTTCACGTCCCACTCGAACGGACCGGGGAGGGTCTCGTCGAAGTCGTTGAGGTCGAAGACGAGGTTGCGCTCGGCGGTCGCGAAGCCGCCGAAGTTGCCGACGTGGGCGTCGCCGCACAGCTGCACGGTCAGTGAGGTCGACGCGATCCGGGCGAGATCGGCGGCCATCAGCTCGGCGGTTCCCCGGAAGCAGGCGAACGGCGACTGCGCCATGCGCCCCCAGCGGATCGGCAGCAGCTGTTCGAGGAGCCCGTCGAGAGAGGCCGTCAGCAGGTCGACCGGATCGGGACGTCTCGGGCCCATCACCCAGTCCGCGTGGTCTGCGAGCGGCCGCTCCTCGCGCTGCGCTCGCCCGGAGTCGTGCCGCTCCTCGACCGTTCGTCGCACCGTCACATCATGGGACGGCGTCCGGTGGCGTGCGTCGGTGACTCGATCTGGCCCGTCAGAGGAGCGCGGCCAGGTCGGATGCTGGCGAGTCGCCGTCGAAGAACGCCGCGAGGTGGTTCACGATCCCGGCGGCGTCGGGCGGCGCGTCCCATCGCAGCGTGAGGTCTTCCGCGGTGGCAGCGACGGCGAACCCCCAGAACGCGCAGCAGCGCTTCTCGTCGATGGCGAATGTCCGGAGGTCGGCCTCGACGGCGGGGCTGGGGGTGAAGTGCAGCAACAAGCCGTGATCCGTCCGCTCGATCCGGGCGAGGCTCGCGCGCATCCGTTCGAGCAGTGCGAGGCGCGCGGGGAAGTCCGTGGCGTCGATCGTGCACGCGACAGGGGCGGTGGCGTCGTAGATCGGGATCGGCTTCATCGACGGACCGTCAGCTCGACGGGGGTCGGACCAGCGTCTGTGGAGCACGGGGATCGGCCCTGCCGCCGCCGAACCACGACGGCGCCGGCCGCCGCCGCGAGGACGATCAGCAACCCGCCGGCGCCGATCAGCCAGACGCTCGCGAACCCGACCAGGCCGACCCCGCCCAGAAGGGAGAGGAGCGGGACCGCGCAGCACGCGAGGCACGCAGCCACACCGATCCCCAGGAGGCCGAAGCCGCCCGTCTTGGAGGACCTCATCGGGCGACGGCCCTGGTCGTGAGCGCCACGGGCGCGAGGTTGCCCTCGAGGGCGAGGCAGGCGCAGTCATCGTTGCAAGGGCCGTCGACGGCGGGCCCGGCGAGCTGGGCCGCGGCGTGGTGGAGCTGCTCGGTGAGGGCCGTGAGCTCGGCGATCTGCCGCTCGGCGTCAGCGAGCTTCGCCGTGACGAGCTCGTGGAACCGTCGCTGCACCGGCCCGCAGGGCTCCCCGTCCCAGATGCCGACGAGGTTCGTGATCTCCTCGAGCGAGCACCCGAGCTGCTTGGCCCGCGAGATGAAGGCGAGTCGGGCGAGCGTGCCGTCGTCGTAAAGGCGGTAGCCAGCGTCGGTGCGGGTCGGCGGCTCCACGAGCCCGATGCCCTCGTAGTAGCGCAGGGCCGAGGCGCTGAACCCGCTTCGCTCGGCCGTCTCGCCGATCGTGTAGCTGCTCATCGGGCCACCGTAGGCCTTCGACCCAGGTTGAAGGTCAAGGGAGTCGGGTGGCGTAGGTTAGATAGGGTGCGCTATGTTTCCGGCGTGCCGACCCAGGGGGAGCGGAGAGCCGAGACGCGGCAGCGGTTGCTCGACGCGGCCGCGGAGCTCTTCGCCGAGCGCGGCGTCGAGGGGTCGTCGGTCGACGCGATCGCCGAGCGGGCCGAGCGCACGTCCGGCGCGATCTACGACCACTTCGGGGGCAAGGACGGCTTGCTCTTCGCGCTGCTGGAGGGCTGGGTCGACGACGTCGCCGTGGTCATCGGCGCCGAGCTCGCCACGGCCACGACGCTCGACGAGCGCCTCGCGTCGATCTGGCGGAACGTGTCCGACCCGCCCGCCGGTGGCGGTCGGTGGATCGCCCTCGAGCACGAGCTCTGGAGCTACGCGGCCCGCCACGAGGAGGCGCGAGACCACCTGGCCCGCCGCTACCGAGCGGCGTGGGACGGCGTCGACGAGGCGGTGTCGGAGTGGACCCTGGACGACGGGCGCGGGATCGGCGCCGCCGTCATCGGCGTGCTGCTCGGCCTCGAGATGATGCGGCGGATGGACCCAGCCGCCATGACCGATGACGTGGCGATCGCCGCCCTCCGCGGCGTCGTCAGCACGACGACAGGAGCAGCACGTTGACCCTCACCCACCGCCCCTTGGAGGGGATCGACCTGCTCGCCGGCACGTGGGGCAGGGGCGTGCCCCACGACCAGTTCGACCGGCTGCGCGCCGAGGCCCCCGTGTACTGGCACCCCGAGCCCGACGACGTCGGCTTCTGGGCGCTCACGAAGCACGCGGACGTGCGGGCGGTCAGCCACGACCACGACACCTACTCCGCCGAGGTGGGGGGCACGTTCATCCCCACCGCCGACGAGGAGTCGTTGGCCCAGCTCCGTCTCGCGATCCTCAACATGGATCCGCCCAAGCACAACCGCTACCGGCGCCTCGTCTCGAGTGGCTTCACTCCACGCATGATCACGGCGCTGGTCGACCAGATCGAGCGCCGGGCCGCCGCGGTGATCGACGGCGTGTGCGAGAAGGGCGAGGTCGAGTTCGTCGAGGAGATCGCGGCGCAGGTCCCCGTGCAGATGATCTGCCAGATGATCGGCCTCGAGCCCGAGGTCTGGCCCCGCATGTTCGAGATCTCCAACCAGCTCGTCGGGTCGCGCGACGACCCCGACTACCAGGAGCTCCCCGGCGGCCCCGAGGCCGCCGCGATGGAGATCTACGCACTCTGCGACGCCGTCGCGGCCGATCGTCGGGCCAGCCCGCGCGACGACATCATGACGGCCCTCGTGCAGGCGGAGGTCGAGGGCGAGCGGCTCGACGACTTCGAGCTCAACATGTTCTTCGTGACGCTCGTCGTGGCCGGCAACGAGACCACCCGCAACCTCATCAACCACTCGATGATCGCCCTGATCGACAACCCGGACCAGGCCCAGCGGCTCCGCGACGACCCGTCGTTGTGGGACACGGCCACCGACGAGATGCTCCGCTTCGGCAGCTCGATCCACAACTTCCGGCGGACGGCCACGTGCGACACGGAGGTGCGCGGGGTGCCGATCAAGGAAGGCGAGAAGGTCGTCCTCTACTACGCCTCCGCCAACCGTGACGAGGAGGTGTTCGCCGACCCGCACACCTTCGACGTGGGCCGCACCCCCAACGATCATCTGGCCTTCGGTGGCGGCGGGGTGCACTACTGCCTCGGTGCGAGCCTGGCCCGGGCCGAGATCCGGGCGACGATGCGCCAGATCGTGGAGCGCCTCCCCGACCTCGAGCTGGCCGGTGAGCCGGACCGCCTCCACTCCGACTTCGTGAACGGCATCAAGACGATGCCCGTCCGCTTCACGCCCACGGTCCCGGCCGGGAAGGACTGAGCCATGCACACCGCCCTCTGTGACGAGCTGGGCATCGAGTTCCCGATCTTCGCCTTCACCCACTGCCGCGACGTCGTGGCCGCCGTGAGCAAGGCCGGCGGCTTCGGCGTGCTGGGCGCGGTCGGCTTCACCCCCGAGCAGCTCGAGGTGGAGCTGGCCTGGATCGACGACCAAGTGGGTGACAAGCCCTACGGCGTCGACATCGTGATCCCGGGCAAGTACGAGGGCATGGGCGAGATGGACCCGGAGCAGCTCGCCGAGCAGCTGCGAGCCATGGTGCCGAAGGAGCACGTCGAGTTCGCTGATCGGCTCCTCGAGGAGCACGGCGTGCCGGAGCTGCCGCCCGAGGAGAACGAGCGCATGCGACTCCTCGGCTGGACCGCCGCCACCGCCATGCCGCAGATCGAGGTGGCGCTGGCCCACCCCAAGGTGCGACTCATCGCCAACGCCCTCGGCACCCCGCCGCAGGACGTGATCGACCACATCCACGAGGCGGGCCTCAAGGTGGGCGCCCTGTGCGGGTCGCCGTACCAGGCGATGAAGCACAAGGAGGCTGGCGTCGACATCGTCATCGCGCAGGGCGGGGAGGGCGGCGGCCACACCGGTGACGTCGGATCGATCGTCCTCTGGCCGCAGGTCGCCAAGGCCATCGCACCGACACCGATGCTCGCCGCCGGCGGCATCGGCTCCGGCCAGCAGATCGCCGCCGCGCTCGCGCTCGGCGCCCAGGGCGTGTGGGCCGGGTCGCTGTGGCTCACCGTCGAAGAGGCCGACCTTCCGCCGGCGCAGAAGCAGCAGCTGCTCGACGCGGGATCCCGTGACACCGTGCGATCGCGGTCGTTCACCGGCAAGCCCTGCCGCATGCTCAAGAGCGAGTGGACCGAGGCGTGGGACCGGCCCGACACCCCCGACCCGCTGCCGATGCCGATGCAGTACATGGTGTCCGGCAACTGCGTCGCCCGCGGCCACCGCTACGCCGACAAGGCCCAGGCGGTGCAGTTCAACCCGGTCGGCCAGGTGGTCGGGCAGCTCAACTCCGTCGAGAAGACCGCGTCGGTCATCCAGCGCCTGGTCGAGGAGTACATCGACGCGGTCGAGGCCGTGACCGTCCTCCAGGAGGCCTGACCAGCACTACCGTCGGCGGCATGGCTGACCCTGCGCCGCGCGTCGGGCTGGTGCTCGGCGCCGGCGGCGTGGCGGGGGGCGCCTTCCACGCCGGCGTGCTGGCGGCCCTGGCCGAGGCCACCGGGTGGGACCCCCGCTCGGCGGCCGTCGTGGTGGGCACGTCGGCGGGTTCGATCACGGGCGCATCGCTGCGGGCCGGGCTGCCCGCGGCCGACCTCCTCGCCCGTGCCCAGGACCGCCCCCTTTCCGCCGAGGGCGCGCGGGTCATGCAACGAGTCGGCCCCACGGGGCGACCACCGCCGCTGCGCCCGTCGCGCTCCGCCCGGCCGCCAGCGGAGCTCGCCGCGGCCCTCGCACGGGCAGCCCGGCGGCCGTTCGCGGCGCGGCCGTGGTCCGTGCTGGCCACCGTCGTGCCCGACGGCTCGGTGAGCACCGACATCATCTCCGACGGCATCGGCGGCCTTTTCAGCGACGCGTGGCCCACGGCGCCACTGCTGATCTGCGCGGTGCGCCAGGTCGACGGACGGCGCGTGGTGTTCGGCCGCCCCGAGCACCGGCCGCCGGTTCCGGACGCGGTTGCGGCGTCGTGCGCCATCCCCGGCTTCTTCAGTCCGGTCGTCATCGACGGCGAACCGCACATCGACGGGGGCGTCCACTCGCCGACCAACGCCGACGTCGTGCTCGACGCGGGTCCGCTCGACCTCGTGCTGGTGAGCTCGCCGATGTCACGCCAGGGTCGGCGGCCCCGCCTGGCCGCCGACCAGCCGATGCGGACGTGGGCCGGCGCGCTCCTCGACGCCGAGGTGGCTCGGCTGCGTCGGCGCGGCGTGACCGTGGTCGCGTTCCAGCCGGACGACGCGGTGCTCGCCGAGATGGGTGTCAACGCCATGGACCCGGATCGCCGCGGCGCCATCGCCGGGCGAGCCCACCGATCGGCGCACCAGAAGATCGCCCGCCCGGACGTGGCGGCCCGGCTGGCGGCGCTCCGGGGCTGACCGGCGGGCTCGCCTCGCTACGCTCTGCGCCGGTGAAGGGCACAAGCGGCGACGGCGCCATCTTCGTGCTCCCGACCACCACCGTGGGCCAGCTAGGGCCGGTCGCGGGATGGATCAGCACGAGCGGGTGGGCGGCGGCCGCGGCGCGACAGCTCGGGCACGCCTGGATCGTCACCCGGCACGGGATCCTGACCGTGGACGAGGTCCGTCGCCGCGCGGCGTCCGGCGACCAGGTGGCCGCCACCGACGGGCGGCGGGTGCGCGGCGTCGTGCCGCCGCTGGTGAAGACGGCGATCAAGGACGTCCGCGAGGCGCAGCGCGCCCGAGGGTTCCACATCGACACCGCGGGGCCGTGGACGGACACCGGCGGTGAGGTGGCCTTCGTCTGGCAGCGTCACGAGCTGTTCCACCGCGCCGGGATCGACCTGGCCACTGGACTCGGCGTGCCGTCCGTGCTCTTCGTGCCCGCGCTCATCGTCTGGCAGGCGGAGCGCTGGGCGGTCCCGCGCCCCGGCTGGGGACGCCGGCTGGAGCGCCACGCCGAGCTCCCGGCCCTTCGGGGAGCGACGCTCGTCGCATGCGGCACCGACGTGATCGCCGAGCAGGTCGCGCGGCTCGGCATCCCCGAGGACCACCTGCTGGTGACGCCGACGGGGGTCGACCTGGCGCTCTTCGAGCCCCCCGTGGACCGCGCCGCCGTGCGGGCCTCGCTCGGGATCGGCGACGGGTTCGTCATCGGGTGGGCCGGCAGCTTCCGCCCGTTCCACCAGATCGAGCAGCTCGTGCACGCCACCGCGGCCGTGCCTGACGCCACCTTGCTGCTGGTCGGAGACGGGCCCGAGCGGGCGGGCGCCGAGCGGCTCGCCGAGGAGCTCGGGGTGCGGGCGCGCTTCAGCGGGCTCGTCCCCCACGCGGAGCTGCCCCGGATGCTGGCGGCGATGGACGTCGGGGTGGTGCTGGCGAGACCCGACGCGCCGTTCCACTACTCGCCGCTCAAGGTGGCGGAGTACCTGGCCGCCGGCCTGCCGGTGGTCGCACCGGACGTCGAGCAGCTCACCGGGCGGCTCGAGGGCGACGGCAACGCCACCTTCTACCCGCCCGGCGATGTGGACGCCCTCGCCGCCGTGCTGCGCGCGCTCGGCTCGGACTCCGGACGACTCCGCCGCCTCGCTGAGGGCGCGCGGGCCACCGCACCCGCGTGGTCCTGGGACCACCAGGTGCGCCGCGTCCGCGACGCGCTCGTGTCCCGCCCGCCCTGAGAGGTGGTTGCGCGCGGTTCGATCGATGGAGCCCCCAAAACGCCCGAGTCCGCAAGATGCCACAACCTCGCCCACGCTCTGTCACGCTCGAGGGGCGGGCGTTGACGGAGCGTGTTAGTGTCGGCGCCAATTCAAATAGCCACCCCGGGTCCCGAAGGCACGAGTGCGTGCAAGATCGGACACGGCCAGCTGGGTGGTTCTGCGAAAACAGGGGGGGAGAGGGTGACACAGGTGAACGCATCCACGATGCTCGTCGCGTCCCTTGTGACGTGTGCCCTGGTCCTCTTCCAGCTCGGGAAGCGACCCGAGGCAGCCCTGCGCGTGCCAACGCGTCATGCATCCAACCGAACCTGAGGGAGACACAGCACCGTGCTTGCGAACGAACGATCGCACGACGATCAACCTGGAACCACCGTGCGGGGCCGTCGCCGGCGCCTGCTCGTCCATGCCGGCGTCTTCGCCGCCGCCGGGGTGGCGTGCCTCACGCTCGGCACCTCCTCGACCGGAGCCGCGCCGACCGTCCAGGACGGGCGCTTCCTCCAGGGCGGTGACATCGACGTCGTCTACACCTGCACCGGCGCCGACGCGGCGACGCAGACGATCCTGAACTCGATCCTCCTCTCGACGTTCACCATCGACGCGAACGTCCGGAGCGCAGCCGTGGAGCCCAGCCCGTCGCCGGGCGAGGACTTCGACATGGAGTTCACCTGGGACTTCACGCTCCCGACGAACCTCGTGCAGACGGCGGTCGACCTCGAACAGGCGACCCTCACCATCAGCGGCGACGATCGGGTCAGCGTGGTTTCGGGCGCGACCGGCGCTGATGCGGTCGGCACCGGCGGCCCGGAGACGCTCGAGATGGGTGACGGAACGGTGCCCGTGGGGTTCACCCACGGCCCCTTCACGGCCACCTTCAACCGCACGGCCGCCGTCGACGAGCCCATCACGTTCGCCCCCGGTCAGATCACCAACAAGACCGTCACGGCGACGGGCATCACCTTGAACATCGTGTGCGATCCGGACGGGACGACGATGGTCCTGAACGACGAGACCGGCGTCGCGCCCAGCACGACGTCCACCACCCGGCCTGAGGTCGTTGCGACGACCGCGGGGCCGGCGACCACGGTCGCCGTCGGCGGGACGGGTTCGCTCCCGGTCACGGGTAGCTCGTCGAACCTGTTCCTGGTCCTGCTGGCCCTGGCGCTGATCGACGTCGGCTACCTGGCCCTCACGGCGAGCAAGTCGCCCCGGCACCGGCGGGCCTGATCAGTGAGCTGACCAGTCCGTGGCTCCGTGACCGCGGGGGTCGTACGACCCCCGGGGTCACGAGCGCGCGCGCCGGTCAGCGACTTCGGCGCCGAACGCGAGCAACGGCGGTGCCGCACGATCCGCAGCCCGAGCGGGCGCTGCGGGTCGTGCACCTCGTCACGCGGTCGCACCGCCGCGGGGCCGAGGTCTTCGCCCTGGAGCTGGCGGCCGCCAGCGACGCCCTGGGCGACGAGAACGAGGTGCACGCGATCACCCTGGCGGCCAACGGGCAGCAGGTGGCCGGCCTGCCGCCGCTGGTGCCCACCACTCGCCTTGGCCTCCGCGCCTACCTGCTGAGCTCGTGGCGGCTCCGTCGCCATCTCAAGAAGCACCCGGCCGACGTCGTCCTCGCCCATGGTGGCTCCGCCGCCCTGGTCGTCGCCTTCGCCGTTCCGTCATCAGCCGCCGTGCGCGTGTGGCAGCGAATCCTCGGCCTCCCGCTTGAGCGGTGGGGCCGGCTCCGCCGCACCGCGTGGCGCACCGTCGCCCGCCGCTTCGACGGCGTCGTGGCGCTCACGCCCGACATGGAGCAGGAGATGCGCGAGCTCGGCTACGAGGGCCCCGTGTGGCCCATCGGCAACGCCCGCGACCCCGCCCGGTTCACGGCGGTCGACCGCATGGCCGCCACCGCCGCGCTTCGGCAGGAGATTGGGCTCGGCCCCGAGGTCCCGCTCCTGGGGTTCGTCGGCCACCTGGTCGACCAGAAGCACCCCGAGCTGGCCATCGACGTCCTCGCCGAGGTCCGCCGCCAGGGACACCCCGCCCACCTGGTGATGGCCGGCGACGGGCCGTGTCGCCCGTCCGTTCTGCGCCGCATCGAGGAGCACGGCATCGAGAAGGCCGTCACGCTGCTCGGCCATCGTGACGACCCTGAGCTGATCTTCGGTGGCACCGACCTCGTGCTGATCACCAGCCGCGCCGAGGGCATTCCCGGCGTCGCCATCGAAGCCCAGATGACCGGGTGCCCGGTCGTCACGTTCCTCCTCGGTGCCGTGGAGGACGTCGTCGAGGACGGCGTCACGGGCGTCGTGGTCGCCTGGCCCGAGCCGCTGCTCATGGCCGCACGCGTGTCGGCGCTGCTCGCCGACCCGTGCCGGCTGCACGACATGGGCGTCGCCGCCGCCCCCCGGGCGGCTGAGTTCACGACGGCGACGACGGCCACGCTCTACGCCACCCGGTTCAACGAGCTGTACGCCGCTCGCCACCAGCACCAGACCGCCTCCGCCGATCTCGCCTGAGCGGCGACGATCGCGGCAGCCCGTCTGACCTCCTGTGCTGGTTGACCGGCCGCCCCAGGCGGTCACGAGGTGAGTGTGGCCGTCCCTGGTTCGGTGCGGGCTGTCGTGGCGCCTGGGGGTGGGTATCGGGCGTGGTTGGATGGGTTGCGGGCGGTGGCGGTGTATTTGGTGGTGTTGTTCCACTCGGGGGTGGGTGGGTTTGTGGGTGGGTTTGTG
>Ga0247727_10001072_pt1 | contig 66622 bp, 68 predicted proteins | sample WisWelCaveWW1625_FD_202498 | JGI IMG/M metagenome (GOLD analysis project Ga0247727, IMG submission 202498) | Biofilm microbial communities from Wishing Well Cave, Virginia, United States - WW16-25 | ecosystem: Environmental > Aquatic > Deep subsurface > Groundwater > Cave microbial mat | place... | reverse complement strand
CCGATAATTGCTTTCGTTATTTTATACCGCCATATTCTATTAGACTAATTGTTGCTCGCGTCTTCGGATGTCAAGATCAGTTTAATCCAATGAGTCAAATAAACTATGCCCCAAAAATCGCTGCTTCGGCGGGGCCGGCAGTATGAAAACGCGGCGCGGTTGATCCCGCAGGCCTCGGGCCTGTCGCGAAGTACGGTGTCTCGTCGCTTTGTCCGCAGCAGCGCGAAAAAGCTCGATGTGCTGTTGTCTCGCCGCCTCGCTAGCGAGGCGTTCGTTGCACTGGTCGTGGATGGCAAGGCCTTTGGCGAGGCGCAAATGATCATGGCGCTGGGGATCGCGACCAGCGGCGAAAAGCGCATTTTAGGCTTTGTTGAAAGCGGTACAGAGAACAGCCGCGTGTGTGCCGACTTCTTCAAGAGTCTAATCGACCGTGGACTGCGATACCATCAAGGGCTGCTGGTGGTCATGGATGGCAGCAAGGGGCCGCGCAAAGCGATTGCAGAGGTGTTTGGCGACCATGCCGTTGTCCAACGTTGTCAATGGCACAAGCGTGAGAACATTGTCGCCTATTTACCCAAATCACAGCAGGCCGAGATGAGACAAAAGCTCCAGCGCGCTTATGAACAGCCAACCTACGAGAAAGCGAAGCCGGCGTTACTTCGCCTTCGAGGCGAGCTGAAACTTTTGAACCAGTCAGCCGTAATCAGCCTCAACGAGGGTTTTGAAGAGACCCTCGCGCTGCATCGTTTAGGCGTTTTCAAAGAACTGGGAATCAGTTTAAAAACTACCAACAGCATCGAATCCGTGAATTCCCATGTCGAGCGTCTGACGCGTAAAGTCACATCGTGGCGCAACAGTTCCCAACGCCAACGTTGGCTAGCGTCGGCGCTGTTGGCCATAGAACCACGGCTGAGAAAACTCAAGGGGTATCGCTATATCCCGATGCTATCCCGCCGAAGCGGGACCAAGCGGCTCGGAATCCAGATCGTAGCACCGGCCTGCCCCTGCGCCGCACGGCGCAGGGGCAGGGAGTCATCAAAAATTTCAACTAAAAATGGGATATACCCGTGGCCGCACAGCGCAGCTTGTTTCGCCTGTATCAATATTTGCTCGATAACCGTAGTGAAAAAAATACGGTGAAATGGTTGCAAGCCCACGATTCCGAGCATGCACGCTCTTTCATCGGTGAAACTTATCGGCGAAACGGAAAACTCGACAGCGCCGACACTTTTTTCCGAACGTGGCTCGCTTCCGCGCCGGCAATCAGCACGACGCCGGCCCATCTTTCGCTGGCGCGACTCAATTATCAACACGGGCAACCACAAACCGCCGAGCAATTTTTCTGGCAAGCCGTCGAGGGCATTGGCAACCAAGTCGATGCTGAATTGCTCTTCGAAGATGTTAAATATATCGTGACCGAAACTGAGCTGCAAGAGTTTCGCCAACTCACTTCCACCAAAGAATATACCGCTTTCTTTCGCCACCAGTGGACGAGCCGCGACCCCACACCGGCTGACGGTTTCAATATCAGATTGGCGGAACATTATCGGCGCTTGCTTTATGCCGAGAAGCATTACATTTATGACCGCTTCCACTCTTGGTTCAACAATCCCGACAAGCTCGGTTATCTGAAGTATCCGCCGACCTATTATCTCAACGACCGCTTTAACGACAGAGGGCTTATTTACATTCGCCACGGCGAACCGGAGGATCGGGTGGTTACGGTCTCTCCCAGCGTTCCGCCGAATGATTCCTGGCTGTACGGCAAAACGAAAGATCGGGCCGAGATGGTTTTTCACTTCGTTGTCGATGAGAACGCCAGCGCCAATAACTGGCGGGTGGCGCCGTTTCTGCCCCATCCACAATTTTTGGAAGATCGCGTCCAATGGGACCAAAAATATTTTCGTTTGCTTCGCGGCGAGCCACATGAGCGCCTTTCACTGTCTGATGACTTGGCGAAAAAAAGCGCCGACGCTGTCGAAGTGGGATTTCGCACCGACCGCCACATGTGGGACAAAGAAGTCAAGCCGCTTGATTTCGCCTCGTACACCGCCTTTTTCAAAGCGCCGGATGACATGACGGCGCTCGAAGTCTATTACAGCTTGCCGTTGCCTTCAAATAAGGAACTGGCAAAAATCCCTGATACGACGGTTCTCTACGAGCACGGCTTGACGCTGCACGATTTGCAATGGAAAGAAATTCAGCGACGAAACGGCAGGATTCCAATGGGGAAAACTGCCGGCATTAGCAAAGAACAACACTTCGTTGGGCAATATCGCTTCTTTGTCAAGCCCGACTCTTATCACGTCGCCTTTTTTGTGCGGCAGCTGGCGACGCAAAGGTTGGAAGGCTGGAAAGAGGATTTCCGCTTGCCAAACTTTTCGGAGAACGAATTGGCGCTGAGCAGTATCGTGCTGGCCTCTGCGATCGAGCCGGCTTCCGGAAACGAGTCTTTTGTCAAAAACGGCTTGCGCATCGCACCCAATCCGTCGCGGCGCTTCGATCACAAAAAGCCGGTTTATGTTTATTTTGAAGTCTACCATCTCACACCCGACGCCGAAGGAAAAACATCTTTTGTGATTGAATACACCGCATTGCTGCGCAAAGAGGAAAAGAGCGGCGCGAGAAAACTATTCGTTCTCTTCGGCGGCAACGCCAAACCCGCCACCACTTTAGCCGTCGAGCGCCAAGCCGACACCTCAACTTCGGTTGAATATCTCGCGCTCAATCTCGGCGAAACCGGCAAAGGCGAGTTCCGCTTGAGCATTAAAGTGACGGATCGGCAAACCGGAACGCAAAAAGATGGTTTTGTAGATTTTGCTTTGTTTTAGCGCAACGTGATGAGCCACAACCAAAAGAATGCCACACGGATCAAAAACACACGCGGAAAAAGCCTCTGATAAGTTCCGTGTGAGTTTTTGATCCGCGTGGAAATTTTATTTTTGTGGCTCACACCTCACTGAAAAGCCCCTGATGAAACAGGGGCTTTTTGTTTTTAAAATTGCCATTGCAGTTTATTGGCAAAACTCATAAATTTGAGCATGGTGGTCAATATTATTAACCGGAGCGAGGAAAGATGAAATTCATATCATTTCAAGGCGAACTCGGGGCGTATAGCGAGCAGGCGGTTAAAAATTTTTTTCGGGAGCACTCGTTCAGAACTCTGCCCTGCCGCTCTTTTAGTGAAGCATTCGCCGCCGTCCATACAGAAAAAGCGCAAGTTGCCGTCATCCCCATAGAAAATTCGCTGGCCGGAAGTGTGCATCAAAATTATGATTTGCTGCTGAAGCATCAATTGCACATCACCGGCGAGATCATTCTGCGCATCAGCCATCACGTGATGGCGCTGCCCGGCGTGAAGTGGGAGAAGGTGCGGCGTGTGTACTCGCATCCGCAGGCGCTGGAGCAGTGCCGCGATTTTCTGGAGAAATGGCCAGCCATCGAAGCGGTGCCGGCTTATGACACCGCCGGTAGCGCCAAATTAATCGCCTCCGAACAATGGCAGGATGCCGCTGCCATTGCCAGCGCCAACGCCGCGAACGAATATGGCTTGGCGATTTTACACCGCGGCGTGGAGAGCAACCCGCAAAATTATACGCGTTTTTTGATTCTTGAGAAAGAAGAAAAGATGCCTGCCGAAGACGGCAAGACCTCGATTGTCTTTTCAATATCGCATACGCCCGGCGCGCTATTCAAAGCCCTCGCCGTTTTTGCCCGGCGCGATATCAATTTAATGAAAATCGAATCGCGCCCTTTGCACGGCAGTCCTTGGCAGTATATTTTTTATCTCGACTTCGAGGGGACGCCGCGCCAAAGCCATTGCCAAAAAGCGATAGAACATCTTGGGGAGATTGCCACTTTTCTGCGTGTGTTAGGGGCGTATGAAAAGGGTGAAGTAATCGTTTAATCTTTAATAAGCTTCTATGAAATCAAGTGTTTCGGTGTAATCCGCCGTTCAAGTCTCCACAAAACTTTCGCCAAGCTCGGCCCGGCGCTGTGAATGTGAAATTCGTTCTAAATTTCTCAACAAAGAAAATTTTTTGAGAGAATTTCGCCTTTTTTCTTGTCTATATCTATAGAGGCATTCTTGAAATTCATCGACTATTTCGATCAATATCCTGATTAGGAATTCTCAAAATTAGGAGAAAAACTTATGAAGTATTTCGCAGTACTTCTATTGCTATTGCCCTTTACTCTATCCTTTGGCTATTTCACTAAGAAATGCTTTGCCCAAGAAAAAGGCAAAAATTTTTCTGATACAAAGGCTGAACAGCTAAAATATCCAAATTCAAATGTTGTCTATCTGCTTGATGAAGGTAAACTCCATTTGCTGGATGATGGAACGGCAAGAGGAAAATTCCATGTCCGGATAAAAATCCTGAACGAACGCGGGCTGTATCGAAAAAGCCTGCAATTGTACGGCGGAAAATTTAAAAAGGTGATCAGCGTCGACGGCAAAGTGATCAAACCGGATGGCAAAGAGCGCAAAGTAAAAAACGAAGAAATTATCGAGGCTTCATACCTTTCCAAAAACCGCGTATATCAAGACGTTAAGGTAAAATCAATACGTTTTAGTGAAGTGTCCGTGGGATGTATATTGGACTATGAATATGAGATCAAGTATGACAGCTTTATCGATTTGCCTGATTGGACATTTGATGGCGTTAATCCAGTCGAGTAATCGAGTTTTTCTCTCCAGTTCTCTCCCCGTGTCAAATTGTTTTTCTCAAACTTGAGCATTGATTCAACAATAACATTTGAAAAGAAAATCAATGCTGGCGATTCCATTTTTGTATGGACGGCTCATCATCTGCCGCCGATTGCCATAGAACCCAACATGCCCAATTTTAGGTCGCTTCAAAAAAGAGTCTTGTTCTGGACACCTGATATTCGATTTCTAGGCAAAACAGTTTCATTTGCTTCGTGGGGCGGTGTCGTAAATTGGTTTTTGGATAGATTAGCAGGCAAATTTACAATAAACCGCAAAGTTTCTGATAAGATTCCTGCCTATTCACTGGCACGTGACGATCAAGCGAAAGCTAAAGCCATCTATCAATTCGTGCAAGATGGATTTCGATACATTGATGTTGGTTTGGGGGAGGGCGATTATGAGCCCAACGATGCCAATACTGTTTTGCGAAGACGTTATGGTGATATAAAAGACTTCATCGTTATCCTCACCGCTCTACTCAGGGCGGCTAATATTGAAGCGTATCCGGCGTTATTGCGCACGAGAAACTTTGGCCCTATCGTTGAGCAGGTTATTACTCTGCGTCAATTCGATCACATGATTGTAGCGGCAATAATCAATGGCGACACGCTTTATATGGATCCAACGTATTCGACGTGCCCTTTCAAACTGCTTCCGCCTTATGCGCAAGATTCTTACGCCTTGATTTTGAAAAAGGATAATGTTTCATTTCAAAAGACGCCGGTTTTTCCGGCAGCACTTTCAGATTTCCGCCAAATCTATAGAATTGATTTTGATCCAAACGGCGCTGTCGTGGTTAGCGGCAAGGTCTTCGCGAACGGGTTAGTCGGTGACGCGTTTAAAACCTTTGCCAAGGTTGCGACCAAAAAGGATATGCGCCGCTGGGTTGAAGATTATTTTAATTCTCATATCCCCGGCATTAAACTTCTTCGTCAAAATTTTACTTCGATTCATGCGCAGGCACAGAAGCAGGATTCCAGTCAAGCTTATGTTGAAGGAGAATTTGTCTTCCAATATGACAATTTCTTTTCTTCCAAAGATGAGATGATTTTCCTGACCCCCAATTTACTGAACAAAACTCGCGTGCCTGCTTTTGCGATTAACCCGGAAGATGAAAGAATACATCCTGTCGTCTTCGATAATAAATTCGTTGAATGGGACAAGCTGACAATCCGAATACCAAAAGGTTATGATGCCTTCTTTATTCCATCTGAGGAAAAAATGTACGAAGAGTTTGCAACCTTTAAAAGCTCATACGCGAGAGTAGAAGACACCATTAGTTTATTGAGATGGTTTGAGCTTAAAACCCTAAGCATCAAAAAAGAACAGTATAAAGCTCTACAAGAATTTTACAAAAAAGTTGCCCAGGCGGACAAAAGGGAAATCATATTTCGCAAACGGCAATAATAAAATTCACCCCAATCGTAGCAAGCACTTTCAATCTACAGGTTTTGTGATGATTCCAAGTTATTTCAAAATAAGCTTCAAGCTGCTCGTTTTGCAACTCACTTTTTGTGCTATGAGTGGGCAGCTTATGGCACAGACGGGTAAACGAGATAAATATATGTATCCGCTTCCGAAATATGAAGCTTTATCCCACGCCAGTGACTCATCCTCTCTCAAGATTATACAGGATGCAACGAATTTTCTTGTTGTGCCTGGCAAAGAAGAATTAAGTACCGTAAATGTCGTAGTTATTGCGAAAAGCTTTACCGCACAGGTTATCAATTCGCAAGGGATATCGGCCGGTGATATTGCGACGCCGCTTTATTATGAGGATGATTATGGCCCTGACGATTTTAACGATTCTATCATTATCCGAGGCCGTACGAGAACTTCCGAGGCAACGATCATCGAACTTGATCCGACGGAGATAAGTGAGGTCAAGACCTCGGCAAACTATCGCCGTAAAATATTTTCTTTGCCCGGGGTTGAGACCGGCGCTATTATTCAATATGAATATGAAATTACCTACCGCTTTGATGTTCAGTATTCAAATATATTCGAATTAATGAGTTCATTTCCAACGCAATTGTCACGATATTATATTATTTTGCCATTAAAGTGGGAGGCTTCATTTGGCGCTTTTCCGTCATCGATAGTTCTTGACCCACCAACCAGAGTGCAAACAGGTATTTTTGGAACACAACCGGCATTTGTTTGGGAGGCTGCCGATATGTCTGAGTTGGAAAGCGAAGATTATATGCCATTATCATCCGCTGTAGTCCCGAGATTATATTTTGGCGTGACGTCGGCAAACATTATGGGGTTTAACTATAGAGACAATTGGAATGATTATGGTCATAAGATCATAGGGGATAGGATAAAATCTAAAATGAAGGATGACTTACAGATAAAGAGTATGGTAGAAAAACTCGTCAGTAGTCAAGCCGGCTGGAAAGCAACGGCAGAGGCCATCTATTACTATATACAAAAAGAATTTCAAGTCTCCACTTTAGCATACTTGCCAGGTCAAACGGCATCTGAAACATTTAAAGAGAAAGAAGGCAATAGCGCTGATCTGGGAGTTCTTTTCATTAAAATGCTAAAACAAGCAAATATCAATTCGTTTCCTGCTCTTATTAGAAACAGGCATCACGGCGACTTTCCAAGAAAAGTACCCATGGCAGATTGGTTTGATAAAATGATTGCCATGGTGGTCGATAACAAAGACACGCTCTGGGTTGATCCTTCATCCAGAACTTCAAAATCTGGAACCCTACCGCTTGAAGACCAAGGTGTTGATGCTTTGGTCATTGCTGGAAACGACACAAAATTTATTACAACGCCGGTCGCCGCCAAGGAAATAAATCACCAAAGCAAAACCTATTTTTCAAGAATTGCCGAGGACGGCATGTTACATGCCTCCTGTTTAATTAATAATTCCGGAGAATATGACCGATTGGAAAGAGATGAATATAAAGACCTTTATGAAAAGGAAATTAGAGAAAAAATTAGAACCCAGATTATTTCCTATTATCCATCCGCGGTTTTGAAGAATTATACGGTGAGCGACATTAAAGACTACACGACCAACTTCACTGTTAATTTTGATTTTCAAGTGCTAAAATTCTTTGCCAAAACGGATACGAGCAATTTCTTCTATTTTGAGCCTTTTCTTCTTACCGAATCCAGGCTCCTGCCCAGCTTGCCGGTCCGCCCGCGAAAATATCCGATCAAATTTGCTTTTGAAGATCGAATTACGACTACGGTAACCTGGGAAATTCCGGCATCCTTTGAGATTGTTTCTCTTCCGCAGTCGATGACTATCAAAAAGTCTTTCGCTGATTATATTGCCAAATTTGCAGCAGCAAACAATAAAATAACTGCAGAGAGAATTTTGCGTCTGAACACTGATACAATTTATAATAAGGATTTTAACGCCTTTCGGGAATTTTCAAAAAGCGTACGCGCCAATGGAAATTCCAAAATTATTCTGCGGAGAAAAAAATAAGTTCTGGAAAATCCGAACATGAGAGTTTTTATACCAAAGTATAAAGCGCTTACCGCATTTGTATGCACCCTTTTTTATTTGCCTTGGGCGTCCGCTTTTAATTTAATAGCGCAACAACAGGGATCCGGACTGGATAAGTTTAGAGATCTTTTTCGTAGTGCTCAAACTTCGTACAATCAACGAGATTGGGATTTGTGTGTAACATTGTGTGATTCGGCGTTGGTTTATAAGCCGGAAGATGTTCGTGCGAAAAATCTAAGGCAAAGCGCTCTTTCTGAGTGGACCACGAAAGCGCATGCCTATTTCAACGATAATGATTATTCGGGTGCTTTAGACGAATATGAGAATATTCTCAAACATGATGAGAAGGATTTAAATGTTATTAAGCGCGCTGTAGAATGCTCACGGATACGAGGTTTAAATGAAAAAGAATTGCAGCTTCTTTCGCGATGGGCGGCGCTCGCTCCGGAAGATTTCGAGGCGCACAATCAACTCGGCCAGTATTATGATCGCTGGAAAAAATGGGAGGCAGCGGCAAAGGAATACGAAAAGGCTTTGGCGATAAAACCAAGTGCAAAACTTACACATGATAATTTGGAAGGGTGCAAAAGAAATAGTTTGAATATTCAGCGCTGGCGGCAACAAATTGATCATCTGATCAGCAAACAGAATTGGCTGGGGACAAAGCTTTATGCCGATTCCATTTTATCACTCAGCCAAGGCGAGACAGAAATTGAAAAAGTAAAAGAAAAAGCTGAATATAATTTGTTGGTCGCAAAAATTGGAAAAGCAATCAGTGAGAAATCCTTTAGCTTGGCAGAAGAATTACTTGGCGAGCTTGGAAAGCACAGCACAGCTACTAAAGAAATTATAAACAGCTATCGCACAAAAATAGCCAAAAACAAGATCGAACGTGCCGGCTATCCGGAATTGTATTTTACTGAAATTCCCGATACGACGAATCAATCCCAAATCGTTGTTCGTTTGCAATATCGTCTCCAGGCGCCGTTGCTTAGAATCAGCCTGCGATTGAATGACAAGCCATTGGATCAAAATCAGTATCAAATGCAGCCGCCCGGAGCCAATCGCCCGGGGGAAATTCGTTTGTCTCTAACTTTAAATTCTTATCACAACCAGATTGAAGCTTATATCCTGGATAATCAACGGCGTGACAGCCAAGTGACGAAAAACTTTGTCTATGCTGGCAAGACCTCATCTTATGATGTTACGCCACCGGTGATAACTCTTATCGAGCCGGCGGATTCAACCTGGAAACGTGGCAGTGCGAGAAATGTCAAAGCCATAGCAGAAACATCCGGCGAGATTATTTTGGGAGGCTTTGTTACGGACGATGTCGGTGTGGCAAGCTTGAGCATCAACGGAAAAGAAACCATTTTAGAGGGGAATCTCATGAAACGCAGTTTCAAGTTCAGTGAGATGATTAGATCAGACGTCGATACACTACGCTTTGTATTTCTAGCTAAAGACATTGCCGGCAATATAGCAAGCCAGACTTTAGAAATGGCGATCACTTCGGAGCCCGAAATTCGGCGAGGCATGGGAAAGACCTGGGCCGTGCTTATTGCCAACAGCGCCTACAAATACTGGCCGGACCTGCAAGGCGAACCGTATAATGATGTCGCTAAGTTCAAAAATGCTCTTTCGCTTTACCGTATTGACAGTATCATTGTAAAAAAAGATCTCAAAATGAATGAATTTGAGCCATTTCTGGAAACGATTGATGATGCTATTCTCAAAGAAAATGTCGCGAGCATCCTTTTTTATTACGCCGGACATGGAGAGTACAACGAACGCTTAGATAGAGGGTATTGGATACCCGTGGATGCCGAAATGGATAGAAGCCGTTTAGGGTATGTTGATGATCAAAAAATCCGTGACTACCTCAAGTTGTACAATAAGCAGGCCAAGCACGTCCTGTTGATTGCTGATTGTTGTTTCAGCGGCAATATGCTCAGCTTTAGATCAAGCGCCGAAATAGTCAAACCGACCGAGGCGGACCTTTATAACCTAAAAAAGGACGTTGCAAAGAAATCTGCTTTCGGCATAACTTCAGGCCGGAAAGAGGAAAGGGTAGCGAATGAATCTTTATTTTCTAAAGCGCTTGTCGACGTGCTGACCCGTAATCGCAAGCTCTATTTAAGGGATGAGGATATTGCTTACGAGGTTACGAAAAGAGTCCGAGAGGTTCTCAGACAGCAACAGCCGCAAAGCGGGCCAATTGCCGAAACCCATGATTATGGGAAGTTTTTATTCATCAAAAAAACCTCAACAACAAAAGAATAATCGCTTCAAATTTCCACAAACACCTTCGCCAGGCTTGGCCCGGCGACATGAACACGGAACTCGTTGAAATACCCAAACGGCGTGGTGGCAACGGTGAACCCGACGTTTCGCAAGCGCTCGGCCATTTGCTGCAACAACTGCTCGGCAAAAACCGGCCCGGCTTTGCTGCTCGAAAGATGAGCGAATGAGTGCAGCACCACCTGTGTCGTCTCAAATTTCCGCGCCAGCCATTTGATATTTTTGATGGCTTTCGTCACCACGCTGCCGGCATCGACTTGGTCTTTCTCTTCCGCGTGAATAAGCGCAACAACAGCGTTTTGCAATTGCAATTCACCGGCGGCGTCGGGAGCTTCCGGCAAATTCTTCTCAAATGGGCGCAGCCAGTAGTCGGGGGCGTAGAGGAGCAGAAGTTTCATTGTGAAGAAAAGGTTATGAAAATTTACGCTGGCCCCAGCACGTTGAACAAAGCTAATAGTCAAAACCAAGCTTGACTTTTTGTGATTTGTTGATTACCTTTATGTCAGCATTCGTTTATGTCAGCATTCGTTCATCTTATGAAACAATCTCCTGGCATCAAATATTCTTATCGCAAAAATCTGGAGACAGCGCAATGACGAACAATAATCCACAAGTTTTTAGTGAATGCGAAAATACGACCGTCATTGAAACTGAAGACCAACCTGAGCACCCCAAGGAAGCTTCGGCAATTATGTCCTTATGGCCTACTATGCCGCAGCTATCCGAACCCGAGCCCCAGGTATGGCGCGGCGTTTTTTCTCCGATTTACAAATGGGAGGTTTTGTTCTCGCAACACGTTAAGATTCGCACTTCTGAACTGCCTCGCTTGAAACCACATATCACAGTCGATCGTCGAATGCTTGAGGGAGCAGATGACTAACGCTTGGTATGAAGCGGTGGAAGTTGGAGTGCCCTCATTTTTCGCTCACAGATTATCGACGGGCTTGGGAAGCCGAGATGAACAACCGCACCCAAAATCCGACGGAGAAGGCTTGGAAAAGACATTGCAACGATATTTGTGACGGCTTTGTTTGGAACCTGACAATGCTGAATGCACGCCGTAGTGATGAACTGAGTATTGAACATCGAGTCGTCGATTTTCACTACGTTTATACAGTGCCGCGTAATTTTCTTGAGTCTCTTCTTGAACAGCGTGGGCAAACCAGATTGCGCCTGCTACCGCCATATCGCGAACATTTATCACAAGCGTTTGCGCGCTTTTTTATGCGGGTCGGACTCCCGGTTCCGATTACCTCACCGTAAACTCCACCTCCCGCCACGCCACATTCCCACAGCGATCTTCCGCGCGCGCGGTTAATTTGTGAATGCCGGGTGCGAGATCCCGCTTGGGTCGATATTGCACAACGTCACGCTCCGGATCGTATTCGGCGATGAGCTTCTGGCCGTCCAAACGCAGCTCGATCGACTCTTCCGATTCAAAGCCGGAGGTGCTGTCATTGACGCCGACGGAGATGAGTGGACGGCGATTGCGTGTCACCGAGCCGGGGAGCGGCGCGCGAATGCTCAACACCGGCGGCTCACTGTCGCGGATGATCGCAAAATCTTCCATGCTAAAAACCCGCGCCGAAACGGTGCGATTGGTCGTGTTGATATTGTTGTTGATAAACACCCAATTGTTGCGGTACAAATAACAAACACCGAGTTGTTGCGGCTGCGAAATGGTGTCAGGATAAATGATCGTAACCACCGCGCCGCCATCGAGCGCCACATCCTGCGGCTCCACGCGATAGATCGGGCCAATGACCCGCGGATCGCGAAGGCGGGTGAGCGTGTCGATTTTCACGCGGCCATACCAAGGCCAATACACCGATTCATCCGAGAACGCGACGCGCATACGCCCATCCGGCGCAAACAAGCTTCTTCCTCGCCCCGGTTGCACGAGCGCATTCGTGAACCAATCCTGCCACGTTTCTGCCTGGCCAAAGAATCCCTCGGCAACCACTTCGAAGTGTACCGAGTCTCCGGAAATCTCCGCCAAAGGAACCGAGGCAATATAACGGTGCGGCTGCTGCGGAATGCACTCGGCTTGAAAGATCTTTTTGCCGTTGTCAAATCTCACTGTCGGCACGTTGGCCAAAGGCTGATTCGTCCGGATGACCAAGCGCAAATAGTTGGGATAAAAATCCTTTTCAATGTCGATAAGCAGAGGCGCACCCGACTGGCGAGCCGGCGGGTTGACGATGAAAGTCGGGTGCGAACGCAAACCATGTTGATCCACTGCGACGAGCCGAACGAACTGTGCCCCGCCGGTTTGCAGCTCGAACGCCGCGCTATCTTTCCAAGAGCTGTCGGCGAGCGTATCGGTTGACGAGGCCAAATCAAAACGCGCGCCGGATTGCACGAACGCATTCCTTTTCATGGCAACCGGACGCCACGGCGAGATCATCAAGCGGCTGTTGCTGTTGGCAACCGCGGCCTCGAGTTTTTGAATTTGCCGCGTTGCCGGTGCTTGAATGGACTTGATCTGTAGATGCGTCGATCGATCATCCATCGCCACCTGCGGAACGATCGTAAATGGCGAGCCAACCACGAGATCGGCTTCCAGGACGGCGAGGTTGCCAAAAAAATCCGCCGCTACCACGCGCAACCGGTGCTCGCCCAGGCTCAAGCCTTTCAGCACCGCCAAATTAGGTGCGGGCGTCAATTCGTCATAACTTTGATTCGCAACAGTTTCATCCGCCGGCGACAACAAGATGCCGCTGGCCGCACTTATATTCGAATAAAATCCCAAGCCGTTGCCAACCACACGATAAAGCCGTTGAAAATCGTCGAAGCCGCGCCGCTTCAAGAGATAATCGCGATCCAATTCGATCAGCTTGTTCTGCGCGTAATTAAAACGATCGTACTGCGCTTGAAACTGCAAGCTGTCGTCAACGAAAAGTTGCAAACGATAAAAGCCAAAACGATTGTCCGCGCCATCAGCCTGGTCATAACCGTCGATAGCGACGCCGGCATTTCCCACAAGATGAATCGGCCCGGCAACACGCCATTTGCCGTTATGGCGATAAGGCCGCAAAACCAGCGGCAGAAAATCGCCGTTGACCATCGCGCCGGGCGCCAGCGGGGAAACGGCGAAGCCGGTGATTGTCGGTGGTAGGGTGTCGACGATCTCGAAGCCGCGCAAAAAAGGATTGATTGGCCGGCCGCGGCCGTCGCGCAGCTCGAAGTGGAGATGTGGCGTGCCAATGCCGGTTTGCCCGGTGTAGCCAATCACTTCACCCTTCTGCACCGGCAGCACTCCCGGCCGAAAAAATTTGTCGATGCGATAACGGCCGACGCGCTCCTGCTCCTGCTCGGCGACGGCTTGCAATCTTTCATTGAAAGCCTCCAAATGCGCATACACCGCGGTTTCGCCGTTGTCGAGGCGGAGATATAACACGCGGCCATAGCCAAAAGGAGAAATCGCCATGCGCTCGATATAACCGGAGCGCACGGCAAAAGTTTTGTAACCGACCTGGTTCCAGGTTTTCACGTCAATCGCCGCATGAAAGCGTCGGCTGCGTGATTCACAAAATGATGAAGTAATAAATCGGCTGGCGTCGGTCGGCCAAAGGTATTCTTGCGCGGTAACAGCTAAATTGGTGAGGAGCAAGAGGGCAAAACAGAGGCTTCCTTTCATCGAGACAGAGTCCTTCCTAAAATATCGTTGAGCAAATGTGGCGCATCGGTTATAATTCCATCTACACCATAATCGACCAGCCTGCGGAGCGCAGCGGGATCGTTGGCGCCCCAAACCATCACCCGCAAGCCGGCCCGGCGAATGTGCTCGAGAAAGCGTGGCCGCGCCAAACGCCGGCTGATGTGGAGCGCGTTGATGTTCATCAGGCGCGTGAGCGATTTTTCCGTGCCGCGCCGCAGCCATTTGACGTTGAGCAACAAGGCCGTGGGCAAGCCGGGATCGAGACGCGCCAACCGGCGCAGCACAATCGGATTAAAAGAAGAAATGAGGCATTGCTGACGCATGCCGTGACGCCGCAGCAAATTGAGCAACCGCCATTCGGCGCCTTCTTTGGCGCGCGCCTGCGATTTGATTTCGATATTCAATAAGACGCGGCCCCTGGCCCAATCCAAAACTTCCGACAGCGCAGGAATGCGCTCGTTGGCGAATATGGGGTGAAACGATGAACCGGCGTCGAGACGGCGCAGCTCATCGATGGATTTGGCACGCACGAAGCCGCGGCCGTTGGTGGTGCGGTTGAGACGAACATCGTGAATGACCATCCATTCGCCGGTGCGGCACAGTCTGACGTCAAGCTCGATGCCGTCCGCCCCATGCTGCGCCGCCAATTCAAATGCCGCCAGCGTGTTTTCCGGCGCCAACAACGAAGCGCCGCGATGGGCAAAATTCAACGTCCTGCCGTTAAATATGTGATTCATGAAATGACCGTCAAATTATCTATTGCGACACAACGCCAATCCCGCAAGGCGGGACAACCCCCAAAATTAACCGCTCACTGAATTTGAACTCTCGCAGAATTTTTTATCGTTGGTCGCTTTTTCATCCGTTGGAAATTGTTTTTAAATCCTTTTGACTGCGCCCGCCGAATTGCGGCTCGCGTTGACCGCTCTTAGACAAAACCGTCTGCTTTACTGCAAGTGCGCGAGTTGCCAGAGCATGACCATATTTATAAAGATAAAACTGACGGCTAAAAAAACAACGATAAATTTTAGAAACTTTTGGCCGGCGGCGAAATGAACCGCACTTAGCATCAGCGCCCAAATCGGAATGAGAAAAGGAAAAACATATTTGCCCCATGCACATTCGATGGGAAGGCTCGCCGTAAAACCAAACGCGGCTGCCGCATAGAGCATTAAACCCATGAGGAAAAAGCGTATGGTTTTAAAATCAAGCAAGCGCTCAACACGCCGTTTTTGTTTCCACAAAAAAAAACGTCCGTCCGGCGCCATATAATATCAACAGCGATAGCAGCCCGAAAAAAACAAGATAGAACCAAGCAGGGAGATGAATTTCATAAATTCTGCCAAAGGCACACCAGAAGCTCCAATTGTAATTGCGGATGACTTGATACCACCGCCACGCGTCCCAAGCTCCATGGAACGGCGCAAATTCGGTTTCGACGCCGGGCCGAATCGCCAACGGATGGTCATAGCGCAAAAAATTAAACAGAAAGAACCAGACTGAAATGAGCAAAGCAAGACTTAAAATGCTTGCAACTTGCTGCCTCCAAGAAGCAGCGGAGTGCCGTTCTTGCCAGCGCGTGAAGACGAGGAGCACGGCGAACGGCAGCAGATTATATTTGGTTAAAAAGGCCAAGCCGAGGCAAAAACCGGTGAGCAAAATTTTATCACGATAATTCGGATGCACGAATAGCCAAACCAACGACGCGCCCATAAAATTCGCCAACACATCGTTGGTGATCGAGGTCGTGTTCGAGATAAACGTCGGGTGCAGCGATAACAGCAGTGGCACCGCCCAAATTAAAACTGAATGCGGCGGAAAAATTTGCAAACTGATTTTATAGCCGAGATAAACGACGCCGACGCCCAAGATGACGGAGAACAGACGCAACGCGATGACGACGAGCGGCAAATCCGGCTCAAGGCGCGAGACCTCTATCGGCGCTTCCGACACACCCCAAGGCGCAGTGAGGTTGAAAAGTCCGGCGCCGATGAGATAATATAGCGGCGGTTGATACGCTTCGTAGTCAGGAAACTGTGGCCGGCTCACGGGAAATTTTCCCGTCTCGGCTAATGTGCGAATGTAATGAAAATGCGGATACTCGTCCGGAGCTTGCCACGCCGGGGTGAGAAAGACAAAGGGAAGCCGGATGAGCGTGGCGAGGGTGAGGATGAAAAGGGCACGCTTATTTATTTGATTCACTTGGGCAGCTTCAATTTTTTAAAATTTAAACAATGGCACTCACGAATGCAAGAGCAAATTCGATAAAATCTCCGCTAATTTCCGCGCTTGCCATTCCCGTGAAAATTCTTGCGGAGGCGGCAAGGCTTGGGGAAGCTCGCCTTGGCAAAATTCCTGGTAAAAGGCCAGCAGCGCGCAGCGGATGGCATCAATGGCCTCGAACGCGCAGTGCCGCGCCGGCGCGTGTTGCATGAGCAATTGCATGCCTTCGATGCGGTCGCCGATGGCCAGTACCGGTTTGCCAGCAGCAATATACTCAAACGTCTTGCCGGGAATCAGCGCCGGAAAGCTGCCGGGACGGACGAGGTAAATCAGCAAATCGGCTTGGCGCATTGCCGTCACGGCTTTGCGGTGCGATAGGTAGCCGCCGGCGTCAACGTATGCTTCCAAATTATTTTCGCGCACCTGCGCTGCAAGCTTGCCGGTCAAATCCGCTCCGACAAAGTGCAATCTCGTTTCTGCGGGCGATAACTGCGTCGACTCGACGAACAAGCGAAATCCTTCCAATAGCGTGCTGGGGTCGGCGTAGCCGGCAATGGCGCCAACGTAAGACACATCGAAACAGCTATCAGGCGCCGGCGAGGAATCAACAAAATCTTCGCTGTCGTAACCATTCGGGAGAAAATATGTGGCGCCGGCCGCGCGTTTCCCGATGGCGGCAAGTGAATCAACCACGCCTTGTGAAGTGGCTGTTACCACCTCGGCATCAGTGACAATACGCTTCTCCATCACGCGATGGAAAAAGCGGTGCAATGCTGTGGGAATTGGCAAAAAATTGCCCTGCGACCAGGTATCGCGGAAATCACTCACCCATTTGACGCGAGTAATTTTCGACAAAATCCAGCCGATGAAATGCGAAGAATGCGGCGGGCCGGAGGTCACGACGAGCGGAATTTTTTGCCGGCGAATTTCACGCCAAGCTTGCCAGAGCGCGATGGGCAGCCACAAAATTTTGGCATCTGGCAGGAGGAACCAATATAGTCCCGACTTTCCTTTATTAAAATGAGGGAAAGTCGGGATGCTACCCTCCTTTCCCCCACCGGCGTGTTCTTTTTTGCGGCGTAATAAATACAGCAACCGCGCCGGATCGAGCGAGCCGGTGCGAATGATACGCACGCCTTTCAACTCGTCGAGCAACGAATCGTCGAACGCGTAATACGCGATGGGCTTGACGGTGATGACGGTGACCTCCCAGCCGAGCCGCAGAAAATATTTGCCCCACTTGGCAACCCGCTGGGTGCCACCCATGCCAAGCGGCGGGAAATAGTAGGCAATGAATAGAACACGTCCTATCGATTCGGAATTTGGAGGCAGGTTCAAATGACAAGACCAGGATTGAAAAAGACTTCTTCACGGAAACTTAAATATTTGGAGGATGCCACCCGACTTTTACCCAATTTCTGCGCGCAAGAACAACATATTCATTATTCAATTGAAGCGTATCAACCGTGGCACGACCACAAGGTGTTTGACCAACGATATAAACGCCGTCTTCGCTCCAGACAAAATGGTCTGACCATTTTTGCGTCCGCGGATTGAAAAGAGGAACAAGCTCGTCACTCGTCTGGTCTATGGCATGGCTTTGAGCGCCTTTATAGTCGTTGCACATCGCGCAAGCCAACCAAAGATTTGATTCGACCGTTTGCCCACCTAATGAAACCGGAAGAATGTGCTCAACATGAAGCTTAATCGCACTGATTGCCTGCGCGGTCTGACAATACCCACAGCGGCACCTGGCCTGCTCAGCAACAGCACGACGCAACGATTCGGGAATATATGATCAGCCCATCGGTCAGAGTTGTGGCACAGAATATCCGCGTTCATGCAATAGAGCATAGGCCTGTGACTTAAGTACCATCAGTCGTCCTGCTTCGTGGTGAAAATTTTCCAGTTTTTGAGCTTCTTCAATTGAAAGCTTTTGTTCTGCCTTCAAATCCAGCAGGTGATGCAGCAACGCTTCATCTTCCGCCCGCATCTGGCTGCGCGCCACGCGCCAGAGATCGTCATCCGACAGATTTGACAACTGCGCCATTTCTGCCTCTAGATTCTTCGAAGCATCATCTAACGCCGGCAGCGCAGAATTCAGTATTGATGCTAATAAGTCCTCGATGGAACGATTCAAAAGCATGGCGTCGCGTTGAGCGCGTTTATACGAGCTTTCGGGTAGTTGGAGTGTAACTGAATTCATTGCCATGATTCACCTTAAGTTTATTCGGAAAAGTAAACAATAAAAGATACATCGCTTTCCGCCAAAAATCAAGCGTTTTGCTCATTTCAAAAAAGCATTGACACGGGGTTTTAAAAAAAATTTGCCCCACTTGGCGACACGTTGGGCGCCACCCATGCTGAGCGGCGGGAAATAGTAGGCAACCAGTAAAACGCGTTTGGTTTGCTGAAGCGGTGTTGATTGATTCACAAAAGAAAGATAAAGCGCGCGCGGACAAAAAGCAAGCGTGGCGACCACTGTCCCGGATTTTCAAAAAAATTTTCGAGGTCGCTCGCCTTCGAAAACCTTGTTCCGTCTGTGATGACTCCCCCCTATTCCGATTTTTATCTGTTTACCCAATAAAATTCCAAATGCTCTATTGTCCAGAGCGCACTGCACGCACGTAGTAGCTGGTTAAGTCGCCGGGAAACCAAGTGCCATAGCAGCCGCCTCTGTCGAAATAAACACTCCATGCGCGCACTTCGTCAATATCCGCTGTCCAAATCTGCTCTTGTCTACTATCAAATACAGAGTCTATATATAAAACATTTTTTCGTTCATGTTCCACGATCGACATAGCTTCTTCCAGCGTTGGCAGGCGCCAGTCGTTGTGGCCCGCAAATCGGTTGGTGTTTAAATCACGAATATATTGTTCAACTTCAGTGTAGCTCATAGGCTTAGGTGAACCCTGTTGTTGCCAAATCAATCCCGTGATATGATCAATGACTAGTTTCCCTCCATCTTGTTCTATAAATTCATATTGATGCTGCAGGCCTCTGCCTAGTGGATTCTTCGATGGATGGTAAAAACCCCATTCTCTTAGCATCTTCTTCACATCTTTATCATCCAAGTATTTCAATGGCCGCGACCGAAGCCTAACAAGGGCAACTCTCTCCATTTCTGATTGAGTAATGCTCAAGATTTGTGAGCGGACAGCACGAACAAAATATGGTTCGTTGATATTTGAAAGACGAGAAACCGCACCTGATAAGCTAACTGTCCATGCATCTTTGGATAACACCAAATCATCTCTATCTGCTGTCCAAATCCAGGGTTGTTTCGAATTAAACATCGGATTGACATGCAAATATCCGTTCCTTTGTTCAACTTCGACTAAGGACATTGCTTCTTCTAGCGTTGGTAAACGCCAATCTTGATATCCAGCTAATCCTTCATTATTCAACTCGGTAATATAATTTTGAGCATCACTCCAACCCATTCTCTTTTCAGATCCTGACTGCTGCCAGATCAAATTGGTAACATAATCAACGACAACCTTTCCTCCGTTATGCTCAATCAGTTCATACTGATGTTGTATGCCCACTCCTCTCCAATTCCTTTCACTATCAAAAAAGTCGTAATTCCGAAATATCTCTTTAACGTCATCTTTAGTAATTTCGTAATCAGGTTGAGTTCGCAGCTTAATCGTTTTTATCATTCCTAAACGAACCATACCCTTGTGGATCGACTTGAGCAACTGTTCCCAACCATCATTATGAAAATAATCAATCCATTGAAACAATGAAAGATTGTCCGGAACCTCACTTTCTTCAAGCCGGATCGGGATGACATAGATATCGCCTAGCTGCAACTCTGGCAGCGCATTAAGCGCGGTTTGAATTTCTCGGCGGAAAAAACGTTTTCTGTCCTGCGGATTCGTGGGAATCCAATGTTTTGAAACACAGGCGACAAAAAAGTGAGATTCTCGAATCGCTTTTTCTATGGTTGGTCGCCACTCTTCGCCCCCGACCAGATTGACTTTATCCATCCAGGGTTCAAAGCCAGCGTCCTTGAGTTTCTGGTAAAGCTGTTCCACTTGAGTTTTGTCTTCTTTGGCGTAACAGAGAAAGATTTTGGCTATTTTTTCCATAGTGAAAAAATCCTTTTTTAGTCATCACCAGCGTGAGTGCAACTATCTCTCACAACTGACCAGCATTGCATTCGTTTGCTCTTGCGTTGATGAATTTCAAATAATTCAAATAATCAAACAATCTATTGTCCGGTGCGCACCGCACGGACATAGCCGGTGCCCACACCGAGGTCGTTGTCACAAAGGCCACTGCCAAAACCGACACCCCAACCCCACGACATGCCCACACTCTGCTTACTTGCTGTCCAAATATACTCTTGAGTAGGATCAAACACCGGGTCGATATGCAAGTCACCGTTTTTCTGATCAGGCTCCATCAGCGACATGGCTTCTTCCAGAGTCGGCAGACGCCAATCACTGAAGCCTGCGAACTTTTGGTTGTTTAGGGTGTCGACATAAGCTAAGGCTTGATCATAATTCAGCAGGTCTTCAGAGCCAGATCGTTGCCAGTGGAGCTTGGTGGCGCTATCGTAAACCACCGAACTGTCCTTTTGCAGTTGATACTGATGAACGATACCTTTACCGTTTGGATTTCTTAGCCTATCATAATATCCAAGCTTTTGGAGCCGCCGTGAAACTTCCTCTTCTGTATACATTAATTTCTCCATCATTTCCTGCTCGCGCAGGCGGTTGCGGCGTTGTTGCTCTTGACTCCGAGTCACCAAGCTCTGCTCGAGATCGGTTAGCTGTCGCATACCATTTTTACCTTTTTCTACTACGGCGAGATCCGCTTCATCCAAGAAAGCTTCTTCTGCTTTGAAATTAACCAGCTTGCTGTTCAAAACCCGTGCAGCGCGTTGCCCCGCCTTGTCGGAGTTATGATTCGCGCTGCGCACCACCGGAGCCAGGAGGTCGTGAGCCAGACGAGAATACAGCTTCTGGTTTTGTTGCATTCTGGTGAGCAGGTAAAGGGATTGGCATTTGACGATCAGCGCGTCGAGGATATCCTGGCGATGGCTGTAGTTCTGTCGCAGCTCGTCCATCGCGCAAGTCGCGGCGGTGCCGAGAGCCGTGGTGTGGGCATGCAGCACGTCGAGCACAAGGCCAGACTGCACCAACTCCGGCTGCCATTGGCGCAACTGCTCTATCTGCTGCTGCAGAAAATCGTCCATGGCAATGCCTTCCTTCTGCAACTGCTGGTAGCGCGCCACCGTGAAGGCCGGGGTCTCCGAGTTCTCCTGCACCGTGGTATCCCAGAGTTTGGTCAAGACAAGCTGCAACACCGGTGCGATAGGCGATTTCTTGTCGGCCAACAGATCGCCGGCGATGATCTCCGCCAAATTGCCATCGGCACTCTGTTCAATTTCCAGACGGTATTTCTCCCGCGTGGCGGCGTGCTTGGCCAATCCTTCCACCGCCTCGATGATCCCATTGCGGTCAAGCTGTTGCAGAAACACTTCCGCATAAGGCAGCAACAGCTTTTGGAAGCCATCTCTGATCTCGGGATGATACTCCTTGCGGTAGCTCAAAATAAGTTTGCCTTGCGGTCGTTTGCCCGGCTGATCGAAAACCCGCTTGATGATTTCCAGAAAATCTTCCAATTCGCTACGGGATTCCTCGCTACCGGATAGCGGCTGGGTAAAGGTTTCTTCCACCTGGTCAAGAATGACGATCAACGGGCGACCAGTCGCGGCCTCGATTAGGCACCAAGTTTCCAGCATCGAACTGGCTTCCGCATTGCCAACACTTTCTGCATCAGGCTGTTTCAGCACGGCGCGAGTGTTTTGTAAAGCTTGGAGCAACGTGTTGGTCAACCCCTTCTTGGCATCGCGGCGAATGTACTGCACCGTGTAGTCGTTTTCGAGGCGCGGCAACAGCCCGGCATCGAGCAGCGAGGATTTTCCCACCCCCGATTCGCCGTAGAACAAAATGATCGGGTGAATGCCAGTGATGTAGTTATACAATTTTCGTATTTGCGCGCCGCGCCCGAAAAAGATAGCAGCCTCTTCTTTCTTGAAATATTGCAGGCCAATGAATGGCTTATGAGGCAACTTGCGGTAATACTCTTCCGAAATCTCGGGCAGGCCGAAAAGCGGATTGTTGGCCGCTGCGGGCAAATTCCATTCTTTGACCTTTTCCGCACCGTCGCGATAGTAAATGTCCCAGGCGAAAGCAACCGAACCCACGGCTTTCAAATTCCGGCTATTCGCTCGAGACTCATCGTCACCTACCTCAATTCGTATCGCATCAACCGCATCGCTCCAGGCGCGATCAATGGCAAGGCCGCTGGCTAAACCTTTGTAGAAGCGTGGTGAAATCTCGGTGGCCACCGCGTCATCAATGGGCTGCGAGGTTCCGACCACTGCAGGCACGCCGGCTTTGATCAAATCCAGGGCTTGCCGCTTGGAACAGCAGCCGTTGATGAAAACCAACTGTAAGTTTTTTTGTCGGGCCAGGAAAGAGACCAGTCCACCACTGTGGGCCGGAGCATGTTCGCCCGCATCGGATTCCAGTAGCAGCAGGTAGTCGTCGGCATGACCTCCATAATGAAAAATAGCGATGCGGTCGCGGTACTTTTGAAAAACATCTAAAATGTCACCGATGGTAGTGTTGTTCTCATACACGACTTCACAAAGACCGGCTTCCTCGGCCCTTCGCAGCACTTCGCGAATGCCGCGTTGTTCGAGTTTCAAATTGTACAAGTAGCGTTCACGGTCGTTTGCGAACGCCAGGAAAATAACCGGTTTCTGATTCGTATGATCATTGGCTGCTGGCATGGTTGTTCCTTGCTTTCCGATGCAATGACGGAGAAACACTTCTGGTGTGTGTAAGCTATTTTAAAAGTTTTTTTGCCGAGAAGCAAGGACAAAAACAAGTTCACCGTCCGGACGCTGCGAGCGTCCGGACGGTTATTGGGAAAATACAAACGCCCCAACGGATTCAGACAAATCCATTGGGGCGTTTTCTATGAAGATGAAGCAAAATATCTTTTTAAGCAAAAAAACGCGAAACTAAAGTTTCGCACTCCGATTTCATCCAAACCGCTCTTCCGTCCACGGGTCGCCGTGGTTGTGGTAGCCGTAATTTTCCCAGAAGCCGGCTTTGTCTTTCGGCATGAACTCCAAGCCGCGGAGCCATTTGGCGCTCTTCCAAAGATAGAGCTTGGGAACGAGCATGCGCACCGGGCCACCGTGATCCGTCGGCAACGATTTGCCATCATAATTGTACGCGATCAAAACATCGTCGTCATAAAGCTCGTCGAGCGGCACGTTGGTGGTGTAGCCGCCGTAAGAATGTTCCATCACAAATTTGGCTTCCGGCTTGGGCCTGGCGAGCTTGGCAATTTCGCTGAACGGCACGCCTTCCCATTTCATACCGAGCTGGCTCCAGCGCGTCACGCAATGTAAATCACATAAGATTTCTTTGCTCGGCAAAGCGCGAAATTCTTGCCAATTCAATTCAATCGGATTCTCAACGAGTCCCCAAACTTTCAAACGCCGATCTTCCAAATTAACAACCGGCGTTTCGCCATAAGTGAGAACCGGAAATTTATTCGTCAAATATTGTCCCGGCGGGATGCGGCCAAACGGATCGTCATCATTTTTGCGCGCGGGCTTGGCATTCCGCAAACGAGCCACACGGGTCAAAGGATTCCACTCTGCCATTCTTCAATTCTCCACATTTTTAATCGACTATTTTCAAGATTGGTCGATTTTTTTCTCAATTACTTACAACCAACAGCGGAGAATGGCAGTTTGTTCCCCAAAACCAACGAGAATCTCACTCGGCGTTGCGGCTCGTTGACCGCTCAATAGCGGTGCAGGCGAGGAGTTGGGCGATGGGTATGGCAACAAGAATCTTCGCATCGCCCGCTGAGGCCGCCAGTGCGATGCCGGTGCCGGCTATGCCAACCGAGGCGAGCAGAGCAAGCGGCAAGTTTCCTCGCCGGCCATTCGCCAGATGCACACCGACGGGCAGCAGCAAAGATTCTCCAATCGGGGCGCCAATGAGAAAACCGTAAATTCCATCCCATTCTTCATAACCGTCTGACGAGGCTTGGTCGATCTTGGCGCCGACGAGCCCGCCGCCGAAAAATCCGATGGTGCCTGCTAAAAGGCCCGCGGCTATACACCCTTCGACCGAGCCTCGCGAGCGATAGTTGGATTCGGTCCAATCCTGGGCAAGGTTCATCGTTTCGAGGCTATCGCGCTGATGCAAAGCCGCCTCGGATAATTGCATCGGCATACGATCCGGCAATCGCGTTCCACACGCGCCGCAAAACTTGCTCGCCTTGAAATTAACCATGCCGCAATACGGGCAATAGCGCTTCTCCATCGAATTTGTCTCCTGTGCCCAAAGAGGAAAACTCAAGATGATCATCGCGAGAAAAAGTGCAATGCTCACCTTAAATTTAATCACAAAAAATTTTGACGTTTTCATAGTCAACCTCGTTTTCGTATTTACGGGTACACACGCTGCCATTGTGGTATGGCCGCACCGATTAATGATCCGATTGTCATGCCCCCGGCTGCTCCCATTAACCCGCCTATTGCCCCGCCGATCAGGCGTGGGCCTGTTAAATCAGCACAATGTGACTCACAATCAATATTCGCCAAACCTGCCATATAACCACCCAAAATCGCGCCAGGAATTGCCCCGAGTATTGCTCCCACTCTTCCACCCTCTCGTGCAGCGTTCGCTCTAACCCAGAGTGTTTGCAGCTCTAAAATTGAAATGGCCATCACGTTGGTTGAGCCGGCGCTAAGCAGAAGCGAGTCGTCTTTGAGCGCATGAAGTTTTCCAGCGATGACGCTTCTAGCGCTTTTTTCTAAACGTATCCGTTGACCCTTTTTGAGAGAATAAAGGGCGACGGATCTTTGCGTATCTGGCGGGGCATTTTGCGAAAAAGCAACGCCGCAGCTCAACAGCATGAACCAACTAACCAAACACCGCCAAGGGAAATTTGCGTATCGCATGACACGGCTCCGCTTAATTTGTTTTGCTGGCTGTCCGCAACCTACCGAGCGGCATCAGCACATTGATGTTGGCCTGAATATTCGCATCCGCAATGCCGTCAAAATCACTGCGGTAGCGCACGCCGGTATCGGCCGCCAGCCAGTTGGTAAAATAGAAGCGCACGCCGACGACGCCGGCCCAAATATTTTTGATATTGCCGGCGCTGTACTTGCGCCCTTCGCCAAATTCATACGAGGGCAAGCCCTCGATTTCGAGCATGACTTGAGTTTTGGGATTGGCTTGAATCGAAATGCCGCCAAACGGCGCCCACAGGTTGCGCTGCAGTTCGCGAGTATTCACCGTATTCCCGGGATTCGCATTCACGAAGTTCCAGCTTTGCAGATTTCTAACGCGCACGTCTGTCAAGCCGATGCCGAAATGACCGGTCACTTTGTTGACTCGCTTCGACGCGACTAAATACAGCTTGGTGAGCCGCGTTTCAAACGAGAAGTACGAGGTCGAATCGCTGCCATCCAAACTTTGCCAGCTCGTGGTGCCACGCAAAGCCGCGGCAACCGCTGGAAGGCCAAGATGCTCGCGCATGATCAGCATTTTGAAGGCCGAGGTCGGCAAGCTCGACGACCCGTGCTGTAACGAGTTGATGACGGATTGGGTGGCAAATTCGACTTCGGCGATGTCGCCCAATCCCAAGCCGGCGCGGCCGAGGAAATTGCGCTCTTTCTCGATGCCAAACGCACCGCCGCCGGTGAAATAAATATCAAGCGAGCCGAGCACGTTGGCAGTGGGAACGTTGAACAAGCGCGGCAACACCGCCGGCTCACTGAGCATGGTTTTGTGCCACGGTTGCTGGTTCTTCACTCGAGCTTGCGGCTTGGCGGTCAAATCAGCCTGCAAAGATTTTTCGGTCGAGGCAACCAGCGCCCGCGATGCTGGCGCACTCGTATCCGGCGCGGCGATGGCATTGACCGGCGCAATTTGTTTGGCAACGATTGGAGCCGCTGGTTGGCTGCGCTTCATCTCCGCCTCTCGAATGTGGCGAAGAGAATCATCGACGGCTTTGCGGCGCGCAACCTCACGCTCGCGCTGCAACTCCAACAACTTGTCTTCTTTAACGGCAGCGAGTGGAGCGCCACAATTGGTGCAAAATTTATAAGCCCAATCGTTTTGGTATTTGCACGACACACACGCAATCACTTTCGGCGCGACGACTTGCGCCACAACTGCCGCCACGCCGGCCAGCAAAATAAACGCGGCAACAATGGCAGCGACGATTAAATGCAAAGTTTTTGATTTCATGACAACACTCTCCTTAACATTTTGAATTACACTCACGTGCACGTTGAGCACACAAATCATCTTTTCAATTCTTGAGGATTCTCATGCTCAGCTTTTCGGCGCTGCTTGATTCGCTGGATCGCCGCTTGTCGGTCTTTTTGCGCACCAACGTTTTGTCCAACGATGAGGCCGCCAACCAAACCGGTGCCGGCGCCGATCAGACTGCCATAGACCAATCCTCCCAACCCACAGTCTTCACACCCGTTTTTAATATCTCGCGCATACCCGATCTCATAACCAATTTTGGCTCCGGCAAAAAAATCCAGCCGTTCCAAACCCTAAACCGAGGCCGAGCGCATACAGCGTGCGATTGGCAGAGCGCATTTCCTGGCGAATCTCGTCTTCAGTAATGATTTCAGCTTCCGCTGCGGTGGTGTCAGCCGGCGCAATCTTTTGCCGTGACTGCGTTGATGAAGCACAGTGTATCTGGAGCATGGCTGTCAGCAAAAGCATCGCCGACGTGATTTTGGTTTTTCGCATTGTCGTAACTCTGCGTTTTATCACCGTTAAAAAAACTTGAGAGGTTCAAAGGCTCACGACCAAACCAAACAACAGCAATGAGCACATCACGCCGCCCACGACCGCCAAAAAAGACCCAACCGGATTGGCTTTGTGATGGACACTTGAGAATGATCTGTGACTTTGCTACCGATGATCAAGCAAGGGTTGTGCCCGCCATGATTGCGTTTTTATTATTCGTTGCAACCGTCTTGAAATATGATGGTTGGCTCTCATTTGAATTTAAAAATCGTATCCAGAGCGGCATCAAGTTGTGAATCTCATGCACAGGTCTAAAGCAGGAAGTTTACAAAAGCAGTAGATTAACAGACAGCTTGACTTTTTGAGAAAAGCAGTGTACTTTAGCAAAACACGGTAAGCATTGCGCAAAGCGTCTCTCTTCAAAAATCTGCTCGTAATCGTTCGTTTAAGGGAGCAATTTGGATGAAGCCTCGCTTTAATACTTTGTTCGTTTTTAGTTTTCTCGTCTTGGCAACAAAGTGCAGTTACTCGCAAACGAATAATCCCGGAGACGACGCCACTCTTCTCCACATGCGCAACCTCGTCCGGCGCGACTCGACGTTGCAAATTCAAGCTTGCAAGGCGCTGGAAAAGGCCAAAAGCCTCGGCGTCGTGCCCGCGCTTGTGGAAGTGATGCGCTTTGCCAAGCTGCCGGTTGCTTGCGATTGGCCTCTCGCGCATCTCACCGGCAAAAACTTCGGCGCCAATTGGCCGGCGTGGATGGAATGGCTCGGCAAGCAGGAGTTTGAGGCGCATCCGGCGTATGCGCATTTCAAGCAAGAATTATTCGGCAGCATCGACCCGGCTTTCGCGCGATTTCTCAATCCGCAAGCGCCGCGCACGATCCGTCTCGACGAAATCGTTTGGGGCGGCGTCAAGAAAGACGGCATTCCGGCACTCGATAATCCGAAGATGCTCAAGGCTGAAGAAGCGAAATATCTCCATGATGATGACGACGTCTTTGGCATTGAGATCGACGGCGAGCATCAGACGTATCCCCTGCGCATTCTCAACTGGCACGAGATGTTGAACACAGTGGTCGGCGGCAAACCGGTCACACTGACTTACTGCACGCTCTGCGGCGCTGCGGTGCTATATGAGCCAACTTTCAATGGAATCACCTACACGTTTGGCTCGTCGGGCCTGCTCTATCGCAGCAACAAATTGATGTACGATCGGCAAACGCAATCGTTGTGGTCGAGCCTGCACGGCGAGCCGGTTATGGGCGAGCTGGTTGGCAAGGGCATCAAGCTCGAGCGTCTTTACGTGGTACGAACGAGTTGGAAAGCGTGGCGGCAACTCCATCCCAAAACGCTGGTGCTCGATATTCAAACCGGCTTCGAGCGTGATTACCGACCCGGCGCGGCGTACAAAGAATATTTTGAGAGCAACGACACCATGTTTCCGGTGGCGTGGCGGGATAAACGCTTGAAGGCGAAAGACTGGATTTATGGCGTGATCGTTGGCGACTCGGCGAAAGCCTATCCGTTGAAACACTTGAAAAAATCGCCTGTAATGAATGATCGTTTCGCCGGCGAGAATTTGGTGCTGATCGCCGATGCCGAACAACTCACGGTGCGCGTTTACGAGCGCTGCAGCATCATATTTGTCAAACAGGCCGTCCCGGAAATTTTACAAGATAAAAATGGCGCAGCGTGGCGGATAACCGAAGCGGCTTTGGAAAACCAGCGCGACGGCTCGCGGCTGCTGCGCCGGCCCGGCCATCTCGCGTATTGGTTTGGATGGTATGCGTTTTTTCCCAAGACTGCAGTGTGGGCAAAAAATGATCAGGATTGAATTTAAGGCGCAGGCTCTTGACTTTTCAAAGGATAAAAGCCGGATGGCGTCCGCCGAAAGATTAAAAGATGATAATCTTTTTTGGAGGCAGCGTTAAACAATGACTTTCCCTACTCTTTCCCTACCATCATCACAAATTCGCTTTAACTGGATCATCGACCGCAAGAACGATCTCATCTGGTATATCGGCTCGGCGCTCGCGGGTTGGCTGTATGTGGCGATCATCTTGTACGCCATTTACACGACAGCCAATCCATTGACCGATGCGCTTGGAACTTTGCGGCTTGGCGGCATCGAAATTCCACTCACGTTGAAATTGTTGGTGGTTTGGAGCTGGGCGTTTCTTATCGACTCACCGCACGTGTGGGCAACTTTAGCACGCACGTATTTCGATCCGGACGAATGGCAAGTGCGCCGGCGGGAATTGCTGATATCGAATCGACAAATGGTTTTTCAATCTCAGTCTTTATCTGCCGCTGGCAATGTTCATGACCAGCGCCTATTATGATGCGACGCCGGGTTTTCCCAAGCTTGGCTTGCGCTACGAATTATTTGGCAATCTCAGTATTGGCGGCATTCTTTATCCCCTCATTTGGGCGCTCTTTCTCGCGACGATTATCGGCTATCTCGGCTGGCAATGGCGACGTTGGCAAAACGGCACGCCCATCAACGGCGCCAAGCTGTTGTTGATGCTCTCCATCGTGCCGCTGCACTTTGTGGCGTTTGCGCATCCGATGCTCGTTGTTTTCATCGTGCCGCTCGTCACCGTCGGGCACAACCTGCAATATCATCGCATCGTTTGGACGTACGGGAAAAACAAATATGGCAAAGAGCAACGTCCCGGCTTTGGCATCGCCCAAAAAATTTTCAGCCGGCTGCCGCTTTATATTCTCACCGGACTGCTCTTTACGTTTGCGCTTTATCAAGGCCCGTGGATCGAATTTTTGCGCAACACGTTCGGTTTACAGCTCAACGAGTCGCTGCTGAACAGCATCGCGATGATGGCCGGCATCGTCGATCCCGCCAAGCTCAACCTCGGCGAAAAAATCTTTGCGGCGATGATCAGCGGCTGGGCGATGCAACACTATTATCTCGATTCAAAAATCTGGCGCGTGCGGCGCGATGCGATGGTGCGGAAAGGGTTGGGGTGGAGTGAATGAAATTTATCCTTGATTTTTACCGCTTGCCTTTGCAACTTATTATACAGCTTTTGCCAAACTGACAAGTCAAACCATCCGTTAAAACGTATCGAATAAGTTGAGAGATTTTTATGCTTAGCGAATCCGACAAAAACTTCATTATCAAATGCGCCCAAAAATACAACGTTTCAGCCATCTATCTTTTTGGCTCTTCTCTAAATTTGGGTGTGGAGGCGCGTGATATCGATCTCGGCGTGAAAGGCATAGATCCTATGTTGTTCTTCAAATTTTACGGTGAACTTTTGCGCCATCTCCCTAAGGATGTCGATCTAGTTGATCTTTCCCAGAAATCGCTCTTTAACGAGTTAGTTGAAAAAAGAGGCGTCAAGATTTATGGATGAGATATTGCAGGATATTGTGGCGGAAAAGGAAAGAATCGAAGCCACGCTCAAAGCTTTGCAGAAAACACTTCGCCGAAAAAGAAGGACGTTCATCGAGCTAGCGGCGATGGCTACCTGTCTGCACAATTGCTACAGCGGGATGGAAAACCTGCTGAAACGCACGTTACAATATTTGAAAATCCCTTTGCCCCATTCCGCAACTTCTCACAAAGATTTGTTGGACCTGGCAGTAGAGCAAAACCTTATCTCCAAGGAAATTTCCGAATCGCTCAATGAATACCGCGGCTTTCGGCATTTCTTCGTGCACGGCTATGGCATCTCTTTAAATAAGGCGCCGTTGCAGAAATTGGCGCAAAATCTTCCTGAAGTCTGGAACCGTTTCGAGTCAGAATTTGACGCATTTGTCAAGACACAAACGGTATCCGGCCATGCAGACAAGTAATGGTATTCGGCACGGATGGGCGCGACCAAAGCGCGTGTTTGGGCGCGGCCGGCGTTCCATCTTTTAATCCCTCCCAAGGCGACCAATTCGGTTCCTCCCCAGGTTTGAGAATATGCAGGCCACTTTGGAATGGGCCGATGATGTAAGTATGCCCGGCGGCGCGACAATTGAAAAAATCCACCCAAGCTTTCGCAAACCGCTGGCCGATTTCAGCACCGAACGTCTCGCAATAACCATCCACCAATTCGCCAAGAAAGCGTAAGCCCCGGCAAGAATCCGCGTCCGGTGCAAGTGCGGTCATACACCATTAACCGCAGCGGGCGAGTTTTTTTCATTCCCTCAACCATTCATCCAGATGCTCCGCAACAAACTCGTCGTCATTCAAATGCGGATACGCGGCATAGACGCGATCAATCTCTTCCATTTGCCCGGGTGACAAATCTTCATTGGGATTCAGCGTCCAGCGCCCGGCCATCAGTCCTTGCCGGCGCAACACTTCGTGCAGGCCGGCTATGCAACCGGCAAAATTATTTTGAGGATCGAAAAACGCGGCGTTGGCGTCGGTAATTTGCTGCGCGCGCGTAAGCAGCTCACTCGGCGCCGCTTTATCGGCCTCGACGAGTGCGTGAATTTCTTCCAACAGCTCAACTGCCTTTCTCGTCCACACTGCCCAGTGGCCCAATAAACCGCCGGCGAGGCGCAGCGGTTTGGAGTGGCCGTCATTCCCGAAGCGAAATCGCGAGAGCAAATCACCAACGATGTTGTCGTCGTTCCCCGTATACAAGGCGATCTCTTCGGCTCGGCCAGATGCGGCGACCGCCCGCACGACATCGAGAGTTTGATAGCGATTGAACGGCGAAATTTTGATGGCGAGAAGATTTTCAATTCGCACGGCGCGGCGCCAGAACGTGAAATCCAACACCCTCCCTCCCACTGCCGGTTGCAAATAAAATCCCATGATCGGAATGATTTCGGACACCGCGCGCAGATGCGCGATCAATTCGTCAGCGCTGGCCTGGCGCAGCGCTCCGAGACTGACGAGACCGAGATGATAACCGGTGTCCAAAGCAAATTGCGCTTCTTTGGCCGCCTGTGGAGTCGGACCAACGATGCCGGCAATTTTGACAATGGCTTTGCCGGTTGGCGTGGCAAATTGGTCGATGGTTTCGGAAGCCAATGCCAGAACGGGTTGATAAAGACCGATTTGGGGATCGCGGATTTCAAACTGCGTGGTGTGAACCCCAACGGCGATGCCACCAACGCCGGCAGCGCAATAATATCGCGTCAAGGTGCGTTGATGTTTTTCATCTAATTTGCGGTTGCTATTCAGCGCCAAAGGATGAGCGGGGATCACCAAGCCGCGCTGAAGCGCCGTGATGATATTTGACGGCAGTAGAGGCCGCATATTTTTTTGTCGATCTAAATTTTCTTTCAGTTTTATCCCTTCTGGAAAATCTTTTCCAAAGCGATTTCTAATCCCGGCAAAAGCGGCGTGGTGAGGGTTTGCGTTCTGTCGAGCAACGCCTGAAAAACTAATTTTTTGCCCTTGCGACGCCACACTTCAACTGTTGCCTTCTCGTCATTCGCCATCCAGTATTCCAATACGCCAAATTTGGAATAGGCTTTGAGCTTGATCGTGCGGTCACGCTTTTCCGTGCCCGGAGAAAGCACCTCGATCACCAAGTCCGGCGCGCCTTGAATATTTTCGCGGGTGAGAATATCGAATTTTTCCTTCGAGACGAAAATCAGATCGGGTTGCAGAACGTCGATATCCGAAAAAATAATGTCGGTCGGCGCCAGATAAATTTTACCGATGGGATTGGCTTTTAGAAAAATGCCAATGGTGAGATGAAACTCTCCGATCGTGTCTTGATGACCAAGGGTCGGCGCTGGCACCATATAAAGCTCCCCGTTAATGATTTCGTAACGTTTCCCGTTATCGGGAAGATTTAAATAATCCTCGTAGGTAAAAACCTCGAGGCGTTTCGATGTATCTACAATTGCGATGGCCATGATAACACCTATGAAAAAAATAACGGCAAATTTTTTACCTTATCAAGAGATTTTATGACGCAGCGTGTTATATTCAACTATCTCGATTTTCGTGACATAAAAGTTTACCACAAAAAATCATGAATGTCAAGCGCGAAGTTAAATAGAAAAATGCTTGCTTCTTTAGATCGATTTTTTATCTTTGAGACGATAACTCAACCACACCACAAAAGACGCTTCCAGTGGAAAGGATGGAAATCATGCAACAAGTCGTCATCGTTGACGGTCTGCGCACGCCATATACAAAAGCCGGCACGTTGTTCAAAGATCTTCCAGCACAAGAATTGGGCCGCATCGTCGTTCACGAATTATTGGAACGCACCGGCATCGACCGCAATCTCATCGACGAGGTGGTGATCGGCAACATCGCGCAGCCGCCTGAGGCCACCAACATCGCGCGCGTCATCGCGCTCAAGAGCGGCATACCGCGCCACGTGCCCGGCGTGACGGTTTCCCGCAATTGCGCTTCCGGAATCGAGTCGATTGCGAACGCGCACCTCAAAATTGCCACCGGCATGGCGGAGGTCATCGTTGCCGGCGGCGTCGAGTCGATGAGCAATATTCCCATTCTTTATCCCCACGAATTCAGCGACGTGCTCGCGGAAGCGGCAAAGGCGCGAACGGTTCCGCAAAAAATCGGCGCCTTCACGAAGGTGCGGCCCAAGCATTTCAAGCCGATCATCGGTTTGCAAGTCGGTTTGACCGATCCGATCTGCGATCTCAACATGGGCGAAACTGCGGAAGTGCTCGCTAAAGAGTTCGACATCAGTCGCGAGCAGGAGGACATTTTTGCGCTGATGAGCCACCAACGCGCCACCCAAGCTACCGACCTCGGCAAGCTGCGTGAAGAAATCATCCCCCTCTTTCCCCCGCCGAAATATAATACCGTTGTTGATGAAGACAACGGCATTCGCAAAAACCAAACGCTCGAAGCGCTCGCGAAACTGCGACCTTATTTTGATCGTCATTTTGGCTCTATCACGCCCGGCAATTCGAGCCAAATCACCGACGGCGCCGCGGCCGTGCTGATGATGTCCGCAGAAAAAGCCAAAGCGCTCGGCTACGAACCACTCGGCTACGTGCGCAGCTACGCATTTGCCGGCCTCGATCCGGAGAGGATGGGACTCGGCCCCTCGCTCGCCACGCCGAAAGCGTTGAAACTTGCCGGCATTTCATTTAAGGATATTCAGCTCATCGAAATGAACGAAGCATTTGCGGCACAGGTGATTGCGAACGAAATGGTTTTTCGCGACGCCAAGCTCTCGCAGAAATGGCTCGCCCGCGAAGAGCCGCTGGGTGAAATCAATCGCGACATTTTAAATGTCAATGGCGGAGCGATTGCGCTCGGCCATCCCGTCGGTTCATCGGGCACGCGACTCGTTCTCACGCTGCTCAAAGAAATGAAGCGCCGCGATTTAAATTTAGGATTGGCGACGTTGTGTGTCGGCGGCGGCCAAGGCGCCGCGATGATCGTCGAAAGGTAACCCAGACCGCTGGTCTGGTTCCAAATCTGGCTTAATAGAGAGGAGCTCCTGGCATGGAATCGACGCTAATCAAAGAGCCGATCGCGACGGAAGTTTCCCCACCTCGGAAGCGAGACCAAGTCACTGTCGTCACGATCGCAGAGATTCAAGAAGTCGAACATCTGACTGAAGAAGTCGTGAAAGTTGAGGATGAGATGGAAGAAATTCACTCGCAACACGAACATGAATCCGGCCCGGCATTTCGCCTGGAAGTTGAAGATAATATCGGCCTGCTCATTTTGGATGTGCCCAATGAAAAAGTCAATATCCTCTCGACGCCGGTCATGCACGAGCTTGATCGTTGCCTCGACGAGATCAAAAGCCGCGCGGATTTGAAGGCGCTGGTTTTTCTCAGCGGCAAAGAAGGCAATTTCATCGCCGGCGCCAAGATCGAGGAAATCGAGAACATCACCGACCCGAAAGACGGCGCGGAGAAAGCCAGCCTCGGGCAGGCGGTATTCAGCAAAATTGCGGCATTGCCGTTTCCGGTGATCGCGGTGATCAATGGCGCTTGTGTCGGCGGCGGCCTTGAGTTGGCGCTGGCCTGCCATTTTCGCCTGGCGCATGATTCGGAGAAGACGCGCCTCGGCCTGCCGGAAGTTCGACTCGGCATCATTCCCGGTTTCGGCGGTACGCAGCGTTTGCCGCGGCTCATCGGCATTCAGCGCGCGCTGGATTTCATTCTCACCGGCAAGCTCGTCGAGGCGGGGCGCGCGTACAAAGCCGGCGTGGTTGATCGCGTCATCCCCAAAGAATTTCCGCACCGGCGGCTGCGCGGCATCGGATTGAGCTTCACGCAGGAAATCCAAAATCCGGAAATGCGACGGAAGATCGAAGCGCGGCGCAATCGCACCAATCCACAGACATTATTGCTCGAAAAAAATTTGTTGGGGCGCAAAGTGCTGTTCGATCAGGCGCGCCGCCGCACACTCGCCGAAACCAAAGGCCATTACCCCGCGCCGGAGCTGGCGCTCGAAGCCGTCGAAAAAGGCTTTTCCAAAGAACTGGCGGAAGGCTTGAAAATTGAAGCCAATCTGCTCGGCAAAGCCATCGTCACCAATGTTTCCAAAAATCTCGTCAAAGTATTTTATCTCACCGAGATCGTCAAAAAAGATCCCGGCGTGGAAAATTATGCCGGCCCGATTCACGAGTTCAAAAAAATCGGCGTGCTCGGCGCCGGCATCATGGGCGGCGGCATTGCGCAACTGATGGCGCACAACAATTTGCCGGCGCGCATGAAAGACGTCAATCTCGCCGCCGTTGCCAAAGGCATGGAAGCCGCCGCCAAAGTCTTCGGCGAAGCGGTCAAGAAACGCCGGATGAAGCCGAAGGAGATGCAAGATAAAATGGCGCTCATCTCCGGCACGACGGATTATTCCGGCTTCAAAAATGTCGATCTCGTTATCGAAGCCATTGTCGAGATTCTTGACGTTAAAAAGAAGGTGTTTGCCGAGATTGACGCGATCGTGCCGTCGCAATGTATTCTCGCCAGCAACACCTCTTCGCTGCCAATCACTGAAATGGCGAAAGCGATACAACGGCCCGAGAAATTCGCCGGCTTGCACTTTTTCAATCCGGTGCATCGCATGCCGCTGGTGGAAGTGATTCGCGGCGAGAGCACGAGCGACGAAACCATTGCCAGCCTCCTCGCTTTTGCCAAAAAGATTGGCAAGACGCCGATCGTCGTCAAAGACTCGCCCGGTTTTCTGGTGAATCGCATTCTCGGCGCCTACATGGCGGAGGCGGGACGGTTGCTGAAAGAGGGCGCAACGATTGAGCAGATCGACAACGCGCTGCTCAAATTCGGCATGCCGATGGGGCCGGTCAATCTTTTTGATGAAGTCGGCCTCGACGTGGCGGCGAAAGTTTCGCATATTCTCGAAAACGCCTTTGGCGCTCGCATGGCCGGCGAGGGCATGATGGACAAAATCGTTGAGACCGGCCGCTTGGGAAAGAAAAACGGCAAAGGCTTCTACATTTATGAAGGCAAAGATAAAAAAATTGATCCCGCAATTTACGGTTTAATCGGCAAAGCTGGTAAATTTGAAGGGACTGCTGCTGAGATTCAAGATCGCTGTGTGCTGCCAATGATCAACGAGGCAACGATGTGCCTCGCCGAAGGCGTCGTGCGCCGCCCGGAAGACGTCGATGTCGGCATGATTTTCGGCACCGGTTTTCCTCCCTTTCTCGGTGGCCTGCTGCGTTATGCCGATGCACGTGGAATTGAAAACATCGCCGGCAAGCTGGAAACGCTGGCGGGAAAATATGGGGAGCGCTTTAAGCCGGCGGAGCGTTTAATGGAGATGAAGCAAGCGGGGAAGAAATTTTACTGAAAGCAGGTTGTGGTCATGGCAATTTTTGAATCAAAAGATCGTCTTATTGTAGCAGCCGATACCGGCCCCTTGCTTTCAGTCTTTCAATCCAATACAACGGGGCTTTTGCGGCGATATTTTTCGTGCATTTTCATCGTGCAAAGCCAGCTTGCAGAGTTTCAAAAACATGGCGCTGCAACTGAGATTCAGAGCTTGATTGATGAAGGCCTTGTCGTTGTCATAAAAAATCTGACCGACAAAGAAAAATCCGAGGCGATGGAAGTCGCTCGCCGCATTGCCACAGAGCCATCTTGCCGCGATCCGGTTGTGGAGAACCATTTGCCCGAAGCTGAGTTGATTGTTGTTTCGCAACGCATCGAACTTCAATGCGCTGGAATCCTATTAGATGAAAGAGCAGCACGATCCGTTGCTGAGAATATGGGGTTGAATATTGGCGGTTTTTTGGGTATATTAGGACGTGCTGGTTTAGACGGCCTTTTTACGAAAGATGAAATTCGTCGCTTACTTCAAACCTGCCAAGATCTTGGAACGCATTACAAAAGCAGCTTGATTGAATTTGTTGCACAAACTTACGGGAGGTAAACTATGCCACCGATTACCCCTCATGAATCAGATGCAGAGCTCATTACACCCGAAGATGTGGAAAAAGATGTTGCATTTTTAACTGACGCTCTTCTCGAAAAGCGAATACAGCGTGTTGTACGCGAACTGTTGCGACAATCTGACATCTATGCCACTCTGCAAAAGCTCGTTGCGAGTGGCCGCTTTGCCAATGAAGTCGAGGCGCTGGCGCATGCAGTTCGGACCTTGCACTTTGCTATTGAGGCAAAACAAGAGGCTTGATGGGCAAAGGAGAAAGCCATGAACGATCAAAAGTCTGCATCCAAAAACTGAACAAACCGCAAGATACGGTTTATGGAGGTAAATTAGCTTGAAACAATGAAAAGGGATTCGACTTACCTCCAGTGGAGTAGATATGAAACCATTTCTCGTGTTTGCCATCGGTTTATGGGTCAATCTTCATGCTCAAACTCAATCACAAGATTGGATTGGCTTGTCCAATAGATCAGATGCTGAAATCATCGGTATGTTAGAAAAAGCAGTTGCAGCGTTGGCAGAATCTCCGGCAGAAGAAGCCAGCAACCGTGTATACATTTTGCAAATGCAGGAGAAAACGGCGCGACAAAGTTTTGATCAAAAAACAATCCTACTTGAAGGCGAACTTGCTGCCGCGGCTGCTGCAAAAGAAGCTGCTGAAAAAGCTTTCTCAGATCTGCAAACTGATTCCACTTCGCTTTCCGCCAAACTCGACCTTTACGCCCGTTCCCAGCAGCGGTTGAGAGAGCGCCTTGACAAATTTCCGTTTAAGGCAGTAACACTGGCAAAGGCCATCTATACCGGCAACCTGGAACCAGTAAAAGAAAAAATGATCTTCGCAGCCGGCCGCCTTGCCATTAAAGAAGTCAATGGGATGCAGATTATTTCTGAGACGCTGGTAAAATACAATATTCTCGTTAGTGATATTATTGAAGCAACTACGGCAGGAAGAACCGATTGCCAGCCGCGCGAATGGAAGACGCTTGTAAAGGGAACTGCCGAGCGAGTCATTTGTCTTTATGGAATCTATGACATTTATCCGCTGGTAGAGCCAATTAAACTTTCCGTGCAGGCAGCACAACTGCAACTTCCCATTGCAACGTATTTCATCAGAAGCCCAAACGATCCCAGTCTTGTGAGCTTGCCGCCCAGTATTCAAGAAGAAATTCGCGCCATGTTGATTGCTGCAGAACGGGCGAATATCGAGGTTCGAAATAACTTGAACGTGCTGGTGCAACAAGAAATGCAGGTTTTGCGGAGCAGTGGCGTTGCTGATAGCAAAGACCTGCTGAAAAGTAAATCTGATGCGCTCAAGCGCCAAATGGACAGCAAGCGCCTGGACTTGTTTGCTAAACGCCAGGCCTACGCCAGTGCCCGCAAAAAATTTTGGGATCATCTCAGCAGCGAGCAGCGTATTGAAATTGTTACCCAATCGGATTTGGAGCGCAACCGCTCGCAGGATGTGATCAAGACCAAATTGATGCGTGAATGCTTGACCCAATTTCGCACGACGGTTAAATCCCTTTTTAGCCAGGAAAACAGCAAGGTGGTCAATTTTCAGCTTGTGGAGAACTCGTCCAAGAGCATGTTTAGGCAAGTGCAACTGCAAGCCGCGAAAGTCCTTGGCATCTATCTTTCGCCTAGCGAAGGTGACATCAAATACACGGCCGCGCTGGCATTTCGGTTTGGGTTTGATTACACCTTGCGTGCAAAGCAAGGTTTCTACAATGATCGCTGGAACAAATATGCAAAAGGCATCATGCACCAATATGAGTTCCAGTCTATCAATGGCACCCGAGTGGTACGGGATCAGACCACCGGTCTGATGTGGCAGGAAGGTGGCTCATCTAATAAGATGAATCTCGCCGTTGCGGAAGAGTATGTCCGCGAATTAAATGCAGTAAAATTTGCCGGTTTCAGCGACTGGCGCTTACCTACTTTGGATGAAGCAATGTCGCTGGTGAAGTCGAAGCAGTTGAACGGCGAATTGTACATTGACCCGTTGTTTAACTCTACTCAGAAGTGGATTTGGACGGCAGACAAAGTAAGCGCCGCAGCGGCATGGGTAGTCAGTTTCGACGGTGGCTATTGTCGTTTCTACAGTGTTAACTACGACTTCTTCGTTCGTGCAGTGCGCTGAGAACAATCTAGCATTCGATCTTTTGAACTATTTGATTATTTTTAGACTCAAGTGTAGCAAGCGCCCGAAAGCTTTTTAACGGAGAGCTTGCAAGCCATTGCTCTAGTGAAAAATCCATTGCAGTGTATTGGCAAGATTTTCGTGTTGGAGAATTTTCTCAGCAGCGTTTGAACGCGAAATCGGACTTGCGCACGACGATTCTTCGAGTCTTGAGAAATCCTGCCGCGCAAGCCCGACTTCACAAGAAAGGTGAAAATATGAAAAACTATCGCTTTTCAATCGTCATCGAAAAAGACGAAGACGGCTATTACGCCTTTTGTCCTGAGCTTCAGGGGTGTTATACGCAAGGCGACACCTACGAAGAAGTTATGGAGAATATCAAAGACGCCATACGTTTGCACCTTGAGGATAGAATCGAGAACGGAGAAGCCATTCAACAACGCGATGCCGTGATTCTCACTTCGTTGGAAATGGCGATATGAGCGATAAACTTCCAAGAATAACGGCGGCCGAAGCCATCAAAGCTTTGGGAAAAGGCGGATTTTACCTCGCGCGCACAAGCGGCGGGCATAGAATTTACAAAAATAGTGCAGGCAAAAGAGTCACGGTTCCTTTTCATGCAGGAAAGACTTTACATCCGAAGATATTGAAAAGCATTCTTAACGATACTGGTTGGACGGTGGAGGAATTTAAAGAATTGCTGAAATAGCGTCTAAAATATTTAGTGCTGAAAAGCTTGAGAGCGTTCTATGCCTTTGCGAAGCGAAGCCAGAAATCTCTTGTTGTATTTGCCTGTTGCTTCCATTCTGGCGATAACCGTGTCGATGTCGCGAATCGGCGGTGGTGTTGGTGTGAGGTCGTTTTGATCCGCCATCACCAACAAATCGGTGAATTCGTCACGAATGGTTTTTCGGATCAACTCGACCAACTCGCCGACGCTGAGCGAAGCGACAGGCCGCTCTAAAGCTGTGTTGGACATGATTCACCTTTTAATTAACTTGTGATTGAAAGATAGCAAGAAACTCGTCTACATGCAACAGGAAAATTAACAAGTTTAGTGTTAACCGGCCAACCGGCTAAACAGCAAACTGTCAAACCTCGAGGATTTTATGCCCAACGACGAAAAATCCCTCAGCTTCTTGAAATCCCTCTTCGCCGGTGATGTGACGCAGGAGTTGGTTTTCCCCTACCCCAAAATGAAGCCCGAAGAGCAGGAGAGTTTGCAAGTCATTGTTGATTCGTTCAACGAGTTTGCGCGCGATAAAATTAAACCCGAAGAAATCGACCGGCAAGGTTTTATTCCCAAGGAAGTTTGGGATGGCCTCAAACAAATTGGCTTTTTCGGGCTTTCCATCCCCGAGCAATACGGCGGCGCCGGACTTTCGCAAACGGTGTACAGCCGCGTGTTCGAGCAAATTTGCAACTACGATGCTTCGCTCGCCGTGTCGCTTGGTGCGCATCTGTCCATTGGCAGCAAAGGCATCATCATGTACGGCACCGATCAGCAGAAAGAAAAATATCTGCCGCGCATGGCCAGCGGCGAGTGGATGGGCGCGTTTGCACTGACCGAAGCCGGCGCCGGCAGCGATGCCGCCGGCATTCAATCCAAAGCTGTGCTCGACGCCGGCAAGAAATTCTTCACGCTCAACGGCGGCAAGATTTGGATCACCAATGGCGGCATTGCCGATGTGCTCACCATGTTCGCAAAAACCGAGATGGTAGAAGGCGGTGAGAAGAAGGAGAAAATCACCAGCTTCATCATCGAGCGCGGCATGCCAGGTTTTTCTTCGGGCAAGCCGGAAGAGAAGCTCGGCATTCACGGCTCCAACACCACCTCAATGAATTTCGACAATATCAAAGTGCCGGTTGAAAATATGTTGGGGCCGATGGACAAAGGCTTCAAGGTGGCGATGGAGATTTTGAACGTGGGCCGGCTCGGCTTGGCCAGCGGCTGTCTCGGCGGCTGCAAAGCTTTGACGAAGCTGACAATCGAACATGCCAAAAACCGCAAGCAGTTCGGCAAGCCCATCGCCCAGTTTGAGATGATCCAGGAAAAAATCTCCCGCATGGTGACGGAAACCTACGCAGCGGAAAGCATGGTTTATCTCACCACGGCGCTGGCGGATCGAGAAGATGTTGATTTTTCGCTCGAATCGGCAGTGAGCAAAATTTTTGTGAGCGAGGCGGTGTGGAATCTCGCCAATGAGGCGATGCAGATCGCCGGCGGCATCGGCTACTCGCGCGATTATCCTTACGAGCGGATTCTGCGCGATTCGCGCATCAATCTCATCTTCGAAGGCACGAACGAGATTTTGCGCGCGTTTGTGGCATTGGCCGGCATGCAAGGCCCGGGCGAGTATCTCAAGAAAATCGGCAAGGCGTTGCGGGATCCGATCAAAGGCTTCGGCTTATTGACCGGCTATGCCGTGCAAAAGGTCAAGGATAAAGTGGCGCACGATCATCTCGAAAATATTCATCCCAAGCTGAGCGATGAAGCCGCCAAGTTCAATGAATATGCCAAAGCTTTGGATGAGGTGACCGAGCGCGCCTTAATGAAGCACGGCAAAGATATCATCCTGAAGCAATTCGTCCAGCGCCGGCTGGCCGACATGGTCATCGATCTGTACGCGATGGTGGCGACTATTTCCCGCGTCGACACTTTGCTCAAAGCCAATGCGAGCGACGTCGAGCAAAATCTGCTCGTGGCCAAAACTTTTGTCGAAGAGGCCTGGCGGCGCGTGCGGCGAAATCTGCGGCAGATTGATGACAACATCGACCGCGAGCGCAAGCAGATTTGCGAGCTGGTATACGAGCGCGGCGGGTATCCGTTTAAAGTGAATGTGTGAGTTTGCTTGATGCTGGCTGTTCAAAATTTCCCTTGCGAGTTATTTCTGCTATCGTTATACTTGAAAGAAAACAGTTTATCCAAAACCTTGAAGGGGAGCTAAAATGGCTGACGGAGGAAGCAAACGGCGGACGGTGCATGGCTGGCAAAGGCATCGCGAAGGAGCAAGACCAACTCCTTTTGCATTTCAGGATCGGGATAATCCTGAGGAAGTATATGAGCAAGATGATGGAAGGATGATCTATGTTGGTAAGCGACGTCGTGTTCACGTTTTTGACAAAGATTCTCATCTCACTAGCTTTCTCATAAGCAGGCGCGCGCGACAAGAAAAAGTTAGACAAGGAAAATGGCGGAGAGTTTATTAAAAAGCCAGGTACAAGGTGTATTATGAATCTTCTCAGCAAACGCGAAATAGTCAGTGTTCAGCTTTTTACGGTGGAAATTTCCGAATCAGAACTGGACACCTATCGGCGGCTCCTGTGGCATGTACTTAAGAATCTAGATGCCAAGGAAGTCGAGCGACTTTTTGGGGACGAACCGGAGGAACTCGAAGGTTTGCTTGACGACATCGAAAATATCATGGAAGAAGCTGGGCTGCTCACGGATGAAGAGCCGGAAACTCCGGAGCTCGTAGCGGAAGCGAAAGTGTAGACATTTTCTTTACAATCCGCTATTTTTACGCGGGTTGTTTCTCAATGAAATATCGAGGCGCCCAATGCGAGGCACGGTAATCAATGTTGCAGTGGATAACATCCTTTGCCGCTGCTCACGGCTTGATGGCAAGGAACATTTTGAATTGGAAAAAAACAGCCTGGCCATAGCGGATGATTATGGATTTTACATGCGCTTCTATCATTTCCTGGAGCAACGGGGTGATTACTTGAATTTTGCTCAAATCTACGCAACCTTGAAGTCTTTATGTGGCGAGAGCGGCAAAGGGTATGACGACTGGAAAGGCTCGTTTTCCTTTCCATTTTTGGTGGAAGTAAAAAAGGGCGAAAAGATATTTCGTTACTTGCTCAATATTTTCAACTATCGCGATTCCCTGTATTTTGGCATCCGCAAGCCGTTACAGCCTGATGATGATAAATTTGATCGACAGCTCATCCACCAGCCTTTTGAAGACGAGTTTTCGCGGGAAGAGATCAACAGTTTCATCACCTCTTTTTATGCTTACCTTGTCGGTTTTTTCAGGGAAATAAAGCCCAGCTACGACGAATTTTTCTTCAAGCGCGTGGATTCTAATGGCATCTTGTTTGGATATAAAGATGGCCAATTTTTTCAAGAGCATTATAATTCGCCGGAGGAATATAAAAAGGCTGTTATGATGCTCGAAACGATGGAAAGGCGCCAGCATGAATCTTCTGGGCAAACGTGAAATCGCCAGCGTCCGGCTTTTCACTGTGGAAATCTCTGAATCGGAGTTGGACACTCAAATAATGCACGGAGGGATGAATAAGGAATGCCTGACGGAGGAAGGAAACAACGAACGGTGCACGGCCAACAACGGCACCGTCAAGGGACGAGACCGACAGGTTATGCATTTCAGGATCGAGATCATCCTGAAGAAGTCTATGAACAAGATGATGGCAGAATGGTGTACGTCGGCAAGAATGGCCGAACGCATATTTTTGATGGCGACCACCATCATACAAGCTTTTATTCGAAGAGGGCTGACCGCCAGCGCAAAGTTGGATCTGGTCGTTGGCGCAAAATCAAATGACTGTCTTCCTAAATCGAGGTGACCTATGGAATTGCTTGATCACCGTGAAGAGTCCAGCTTCGTGCTTTGCGACGTAGAAGTATCAGAGTCGGAATTATCCATTTACCGTCTCTGTATGAAATATGTTCTTCAGCACGCCGATCCCAAACAAATCGAAACAGATTTCGGCGCCTATTCCGATGAAATTTTGGGGATGATGGAAAGCGTCGAAGATGTCATGGAGCAACTTGGTTTGCCGCTGGAAGAGGAAAAGACGACTGTGGAATTAGCTCTCGAAGAGAAATAATATTTTCCGTGAACTATTTGCACCAAAAGGAGCACCCCGTGAAAATCATTCTCTGCATGAAACAGGTGCCATTGAAAGATTCACAGCTTAAAATCACCGCAGATGGCGCCTGGGTGGATGAAAAGAATTTGAACTTTGAAATCAATGAAAGCGATCACTACGCCTTGGAGGCCGGTTTGCGGTTGAAGGAAAAGCACGGCGGTGAGGTGATCATCGTTTCGATGGGCCCGGCGGCGCGATTGAAGCAAGCGATTTCGCAAGCGCTTGCCAAAGGTGCGGATCGCGCGCTGGTGATCAATCACGACAAGCCGGCGATGGATCCGTTGCTCAGCGCCAAAATTCTGGCCGCCGCGATCAAGCCGGAGAATCCCGATCTCGTGCTCACCGGTTTGCAAAGCGACGATCTCGGCTTCGGCCAGACCGGCGTGGTGCTGGCGGAATTGCTCGGCATGGCGCACGCGACGCTGGTGATGGAGATTCAAGCGCTCGACGGCAAATTGAAAATCAAGCGCGAGTTGGAGAGCGGCTGGTTTCAATACATCGAATTGCCAGTTCCTGCCGTGTTGACGGTTCAATCCGGTTACGCGCCGATTCGCTATGCCACGATCAAAGGTATCATGGAAGCAAAGAAGAAACCGCAGAAGGAATTGACAGTCGCTGAATTGGGCATTCAGGCGGCAACGGAAGCGGTGAAGATGCACAAGATGTACGTGCCGGTGAAAACCAAGAAGACGCAGATTCTGCAAGGCGATGCCAAAACCGTGGCGAAGCAACTCGCCGAGAAGCTGAAGAATGAGGCGAAAGTCATCTGACCAGCAGCAGTAGCAGTAGGCAGTTGCAGTAGCACGAGCAGAATAACTCAACATAGACTCAGCTACTGCCAGTGTTACTGCCAACTGCTAAAAGATATGTGTTCGAAAATGTAAAACTCATGGAGATAAAGCATGGCGTCGGGAATTTTAACGATAGTCGAGCAGAACGATGGCAAAGTGAGCCGCATCGGTTGGGAGGCATTGGCCGCGGCGCAGGAAATTGGCACAGCGCTCAATCAGCCGGTTAGCGCTTTCGTGTTGGGCAAAAATGCGCAAGCAGCGGCCAAGTCCGTGGCCGAGGCAAAAATCCAACAGGCGTGGTTTGCCGAGAATACTGAGCTGACCAACTACACGCCGGATGGTTTTTCTGCGGCGGCGTGGCAGGTGATCGAGAAAGCGCAGCCGCAATATATTTTCGCCGGCCACTCTTATCAGGCACGCGATTATATGCCGAAGCTGGCAACCTCGTTTGGCCGCGTTTTCGTCAGCGACTGTGTCGGCTTTCGAGTCGAAGGCGGCGCGGTGACTTTTGTCCGCCAAATGTTTCAGGGAAAAATTAACGCGGATTTTTCTTTTACTTCACAGAGCGGCACACCCTATTTTGTGAGTTTCCAGGCCAGCGCGGTTAGCAGCGATAAGCTGCAAAAAGGCGGCAGCGCGGCGGTCGCCGATGCCGGAGTAAATTTCGCGGGTGTGGCGGTTCGCACGAACGTGCTGGAGATTTTTGAAGGCGTCAAAGGCAAAGTCGATCTCACCAAAGCCGACATCATCGTGTCGGTTGGCCGCGGCATCAAAGAGAAAGACAAATTGCCCGTCGTGGAGGAGTTGGCGAAGGCGCTCGGGGCGGATTTGGCCGCATCACGGCCGGTTTGCGACGATGGCTGGCTGCCGATGGATCGCCAGATTGGCTCTTCCGGCCAAACCGTGACGCCGAAGCTTTACGTGGCGGTTGGCATCTCCGGCGCGATTCAGCATATCGTCGGCATGAAAGGCTCGCGCGTGGTGGTGGCGATCAACAAAGACGAGCGTGCGCCGATTTTTGACATCGCGGATTACGGCGTGGTCGGCGATCTGTTTGAAGTCGTGCCGGCATTGACCGCGGCGATCAGAGAAATAAAAGATGGGGAACCCGGTTTTCAATCAGACCCAAAGGATGCCGCTAACATGAACATTGACAGCAAGCCACTGAAGTGTTTCACTTGAAAAGCGTGGTGCGGTGTGGCACATTGTGCTACTTAATTATTGAAACTTAGACTATTCCCGCAAAATCAAAGCTGGCATCATCGTCGTCCGGCAGTAAGATAGACAGATATACATAAGTTATGCGCGCCTAGATTGAAACAGGTTCGTTGTAGCGACGAAAGTTTAGTGATAGATTTGAGACAGGTTTTCGGCAGCGATGGAAGCGCAGTGGTGAATTTGCGTGGTTTTTGATATTGGGGGCAATAAAGCGAGACTAATCGCGTATCTTGTGTACAGGAAAAAACGAATCTATATCAGACATATTTTGAGTCACAAGGAATATGACAAAGGTAAATGGAAGGAAGAGGCATGACAAACTTAGCTCCCAATTTAGCCGCCACTATCAAAGTATGGCCAACTGTCTCCAAAGTGGTCTCAACTCTCCGCACCGAGGAACAGTATAATAAAGCTGTCAGGCTACTGGATCAATTGATCGATAAAGTCAGTGAAAAGCCAAACGATACACTGGATTCATTGATTGACATACTGGGCACTTTAATCGAGGATTATGAAAATAAGCATGTTCCAGAACCAGTAGGCGACCCTATTTCGTCTCTTAAGCATTTCATGGAGGAACACAATTTAAGACAAAGTGATTTGCCTGAAATTGGCAGTCAAGGCGTTGTATCAGAAATTCTCAATGGAAAAAGGCAGCTCAATGTTGAACAAATCAAGGCATTAAGCAAGCGATTTAATGTCTCTCCAGCCGTTTTCGTATGATGGAAAAATTGTATTTTAACAGAGACATAAAGTTCGTGTGAATGACAAACTAAGCGCATAACAATGGGTTGCCGCCAAGTCGCCATGCAGTTGTATAATCCAAACATTTAAGATATAAGTGCTGTAATCACTTCTCGTGTCAGCTTTTAGCTTTCACATGTGAGTTCCTTCATGATTGGATCAGATGTTTACAACCCACCCGTCGATCACTGCTACTTTTGCCAAAGCCATGATCTCCGTCCGTATGCAGAAGCAACCTACTGGCTGGAATTTCCATTGCATTTTGTCGAGTGCGCCGGGTGCCGGCTCGTTTTTGCCAATCCCATGCCCAACCTGCAAACGATTCACGAAGGCAACCGGGCCTTGAATATTCACCACACTTCCCGCGGTACGCTATCGCAATATCGGGGCGGCAGAGAATTGGCGTTATGGCTCAATAAAATTGCACCGGAGGGAATTTTATTGGACGTGGGTTGCGCCGAGGGGTTCTTTTTGTTTGGCGTTAAAGAAAATTCAAATTGGCAAGCCGAAGGCGTCGAAATTATTGATGGCGCAGTCGCGTTTGCCCGGCAGCGTTTGGGGTTGACGGTTTATCATGGCACGTTGGATACTTTGAATGAGGTATCCGGCCGGTTCGATTTCATCCGCATGAACAATGTCATCGAGCACATTCAGCATCCGGTGCGCTTTTTAGAGAAAACTTATCAGTTGCTCAAGCCTTCCGGCAAGGTGTATTGCTCAACCCCCAACGGCTTTCAGGATGGGCATTTTCTCAGAACGGCGAATAAGCGCGGCTGGCGCTTCAATTTGCTCGAGAACCATTTTTTTTATTATCACCCTCAAACGCTGCGAAAAATCTTCGAGGCGTGCGGCTTCAAAATTATCCGGCATTATTCCGAAGATATTAGCCATAGCTTGAACGACCTCGGCATTTCTCCGCGATTCAAATATCCGCACGAAAACCAAAACTTAAAACTGAGCGCGTTCAAAGACAAGTCGAATGAGGATTTCCAAATTAGCGACGAAGAAATCCGCTCATTTAAAAACCACCCGAAGTTGAAAACCTGGAAACTACGTCTGCATCGATTCCGCAAAGAAGTTTTTAAATTGAAGTTCCCCAGTTCTCTTCATCTCGGTCACCAACAACTCGTTTATGCAGAGAAGACTTAAATTCCAAGTCTTACCACAGCAACGAATGAATGCGACGGTCGGATGCGTAGTAGTCGATGTGGTTCTGAGTTACGTGAATCACCTTGCCCAGCCGTAAAGCTTTTGTCTTGAAATCGGGGAGAAGAAAAAGCCGACGCAGCAACTTTGGAACATCGTGAATGCGTTCTTCAGGCACATCCACACTGATTATACAGTAGCTCCGATGAGGTTGAGCTTTCTTCCAAAAGTCCGCAACATTGATCGTGACAAAGGTAGGCTGAATCGCATGATGCAGAAGGGTAGGAATAGCATCATCTTTTATGAGCGACCCGATGCGCAGCTTTGTTATTAAAATAACCTGCCCCTTAAACCAAGCTGAGATGGCGTCCACGATACGATGGTCGTTCAGGTTTTCATCAAGCACGATCATGCGATGGCGAATTGACGTCCATTTACCGACTGTAAAAGAGCTTGCTTGGCAACTTGAATGGCTTCCTTCACAGCTTCGGGTGAAAGTTTACTTTCAGAATATGCTTGGACGACTTGATCAATCGTCTCACCTGCCGCTAGCAATGCTAAAATCACCCTCACTTCCAGCCGGGTATATTTGAAAGTCGGGCGCCCGCCACATATCCCCGGGGCAGCGACAACATATTTTCCGAGCGGGTAGTATTCGTACACCTCGCCACCATACATTTCCCGCACCAAATTCTTATTGGGTGATTTGCGCTTGTTCGCGCTCAATTTGGCTGTTTTCATTTGATGAGCTCCTTTTGTTTCCCGTTTATAATAACATTTTCCGACGAAAAAAGCAAGCCATATAATTGCCCCCACCTCCGAAAAAAATTGCCTTAAACCGGCAAATATCTTTGCACTTTCAGGCCTCTGTCGGTATAGTAAAAAATAGCTTAGTCAACAAGGTGTATTTTGTTCCCCAACCCTATCCGCGCAGGTTGGATTGATTTGCTCGAAGCCGCGTGAAAGGTCAACGTCATGGATGTCGTAAAGATTTTGGACGAAAAGTACGAGCTGGTACGCGAAATCAAACGAGGCGGATTTGGCGTCGTTTATTATGGCCGTGATCGCTTGTTCGGCAAGCCGGTTGCCATTAAAGCGATTTCGCCGGATTTGCTCGGCGAAGCCAAGTATGTCGATATGTTCCAGGCGGAATCGCTTTCAGTCGCGCGCCTGAACCATCACAATATTGTCCGGCTCTATGATATCAAGCGCACGGAAGACGGCCAATTTTATATAATAATGGAATATATTGATGGCGTCGATTTGGGCAAGCTGATCAGCGCCGGCCGCAAGGGTGCCGTCAATCTGCCGTTTCACCTCGGCGCCTACATCGTGGCGCAAAGCTGCGCCGGTCTGGATTATGCCCACGCCCGCCGCGATCCTGATACCCACCAGCCGCTGAATATCGTTCATCAGGACATCTCGCCGAGCAATATCATGATCAACCGTTTGGGCGAAGTCAAGCTCATTGATTTCGGCATGGCTGGCGCGCGGCGGCGCTCAACCGCTCAGCGCGGCCGCAAACGGGAGGTTCTGCTGCAAGGCAAAATTTCCTACATCGCGCCGGAGCAGCTCAACGGGACGAAAGGGATCGATCGCCGCTCCGACATCTTTGCGCTCGGTTTGGTGCTCTATGAAGTCTTGACCGGGGAACGTTTATTTCCAAATGAGAATCCGGCGGAGATCGTCGAAAAGCTCGAAGCCGGCGCCTGGAATTTTGCCGAGCTGGCGGCGAAGGCGGCGCCGGATGCGCTGCAACTCATCGTGCAGCGCGCCGTGCAGCAACATCCGGAAAGCCGCTATCAAACCGCCAATCAGATGTATCTGGATCTGATGACGTATCTTGCCACGCAAGCACCGGGTCCTGATCTTTCGAACGAATTAGGACGGTTGGTGCAAAGCATCGCGCCGATTGAAAAGTCCGCTCTCGCAGAGCACTTGGAAGAAGTGTCGGCAGATACGCTGCGCCATTTGTACAAGCAGACCGATCCCGGCAACGGTATGCTCCCCGAGCCAGTTCCGGAGCCGGAAGTCATTGTCGATGCCATCGCCATCGAGTCGGTCCCGGAAAGTGAATTGTATGTCGAAAAAGAAACGCGGCAGCAGAACGGCAATCAAATCAGCCATCGCATTGAGACGGTGCGCGAGGAAAAATATTACCAGCAGCCCGAACCGCAGTATTCCGGCCCTGCCGCGTTTGAAGAGTCAATTAAAAAATCGGAGCCGCCTCCCTCTGAGCCGCCGATTCAGGATGTTCCTTACTACAAGGTGATCGAAGAAGACGAGGAAGACGAAGAGGAAATCCGCACCATTATCGACGTGATTCGCCTGTCGACCCGCTCGCACAAAAAAGCGCTTCTGGCAACGCTGGGAGGCGTAGTGGCGGCTTTTCTGTTGTTTACTTTTCTCGATACGACGATGCAGTGGACGGGTTACGGCACGGGCCTTTACAATTGGCTCTTTCCGCCGGCAATCCGCATTGTCTCTTTTCCGCCCAACGCGCAGGTCTATTTGGACGACAAACTGATTCCGCAAAACACGCCGCTGGCCATCGACAAAATTTCGCCCGGCGTTCACAAGCTCACCATGCTGTTGCCGCGTTTCGATCCGATCGTACGTTCCATTCAAGTTCCGTCCAAAGGCCAGGTCGTCGTCCAAGGCGAATCTTCTCCCGAAGAAGGCCAGCCGTATGTTTTCCGGTTTAAAACCACGCTGGAGCTTTCTTCCAAACCGCCGGGCGCCGACGTTTATCTGAATGGAATCAAATACACGCAGCCAACACCCTGCCGCGTCGTTTGGGAAGTCGGCAACCCGTTGCAGATCGAAATGGATCGGCCCGGGTTCGCGCGCTTGGCCGGGTTCACGTTCAATTCGCTGGAAGGCGTGGAAACCATCGAAGATCGCCGGCTCTGGAGCTTTCAGCGCATCGAGCAGGACCGCGAGCATTTTGCGGTGACCGGCACGTTTGCCAAAGCCATCGTTTTGAAATCGACGCCGACGAACGCCGAGATTTATCTCGACGGCAGCGACCGGCCGGTCGGCGTGACGGGATTTACCAATCGCTTGCTGTTGACGTTGGGAACGCACACCGTTTCGCTGCGAAAGAAAGATTATCTGCCCAAAAACTTCACGCTCCAGCTCGAAGAAAACTCACCGGAGGAATATCACGAAACGCTGTCGCGCGTCGTGAGAATTATCGCGCGTGATGCCGCCAGCGGCAGCGACAGGGACCTTGGCGCCACTGTCTTGCAGCTCGTAGCCGAAAACAACACCACGCGGGTTCGCGCCACGACGCCGTGCGAGTTTACTTTGCAGCCGTCCAAGTACACGGCCCTGTTGCGGAAAGACGGTTACCGCGATCTCCAGTTGGTTATTCCATCGACGGGATCGGTGGTGATTGGCCGCATGGAGCGCTCGCAAGTGATGGTCGAGATTCTGGTTCTCGACGAAGCCAGCGGCGAGCCGGTGCAGAATGCGCAGGTGCGTTATCGCCCGATGGCTTCGGAAAGACGCGAGGCCTCCGCCGGCGATACTGATGAAGCGGGCATTGCGGCCAAAGATTTGTCACCAGGAGAATATCGTTTCAACGTGAAGAAGAACGGTTATCGTGAGGCCACCCAAGATTTCTCGGTCACGGCCAACGGCAAGAATCAGTTGGTTATCAAAATGCAGGCGTTGTGAGTGGGAGTCCCGATAAGTCGGGATCTTCGTAGCACTTCGACTGGTTGCCGGTTGTACGCGGCCGGCGACTGTTGTTAATTCGCTTTTAGGTCAATAACCCCAAAGGACAATCGGGTCACAGTTCTAAGGAAGAGAATTCGGTCGATGCCTAAGCTCATCCTCAAACGCAAGGCGGAAGTTTTAAAGGAATTCCCTCTCAAAGGCGCCAACTCCGCTTTTACCATCGGCTCGGAGCCGGGAAACGATGTTGTCGTGCCGGACAAGCTGGTTTCAATGACGCATTTTCAGATCGAGCAGCAGGGTGACAAGTTTTTTGTGCGCGATCTCAAGAGCGCTTTCGGAACCTATGTCAACGGCACCAAGATCGGCAGCGTCAAGGAAATTCACGACGGTGACGTGATACAGATTGGCGAGCACACCCTGATGTTTAAAAACGGTGACGCGCGCGACAACGGCGCCGGCGTCGGCCAATCGCTCACCGAATTTTTCAGCGAGGTCAAAGACGCCGTCATCAATGCCGTTGACAATGAAACGGGAAAGCCGCCGCGGTCATTGGAGGAAAAAACCGCTTTCGCACCGGGCGCGGCGGCACGAACGCAAGAACGGTTGTATGCCAAAGACAATCCGGGCACGAAATCGCGGCCGGCCGGAGGCCATCGCCATGCCGAGGAGGAGATCGAGATTGAAGATTTGGAAAAAGAGTTCTCCGAAGCGTTGGGCAAAAACAACGTGACGGAGGCTTCGCCCTCCGCCGGCGCCGCGGCAGGTGTTTATGAAAAATCGCCGTATTACCTTCTCGCCATTCACGGCCCCTACACCGGAAAAAAATATCAGCTCAACTTTGGCGAGACTAAAATCGGGCGCGACGGCAGATTGAACGACATCGTGATTCGCCAAAACCAAAAGGGGCAAGTCGATCCGAGCATTTCACGCCGGCATGCCACCATCTCGTATCACGACGGCAAATTTTCCCTGACGGACAAACGCAGCCAGAGCCGCACTTTTCTCAATCAGCAAAAGCTGGCGGAAACGGACGATCTTCGCCTGGCGCCGGGCGATGAAATCGAGATCGTCAGCGACCAGCAAAGCTCGATCTTTCGTTTTGTCGCAGAAGGAAATTGGGATTTTTCGCCGCCGCAACGCGCCGGCCAATGGTGGCTGCGTTACCGCATGCAAGCCATAAACGCCGCGACCGTGGGCGTCATCGTGCTCGGCTTGGTTTTCAGCATCATGGCGCTGCGCCATCGCGCCATCGTTACCGACGTGCCGGAACCCTTCAAAGTCGAGTTCAAAACGTTTACCAAAATCGATCTGGGGCAGGCGCCCAAATCCAAATCATCCAAGCGTGAACGCGACGCCGTGCCGACGCCGGTATTGGCGGAGATCAACGGCGACGATTGCGTCGATCTTTTGGTGACCCTGCCCTCCGGCGCTTTGCTCGCCATCGACGGCAAAACTCGCCGCCGCCTTTGGGAGACCAACAACATCGTGTTGAATCGTTTGTTTCCGCCGGCCGCCGCGGATGTGAACGGCAACGGCATGGCCGACATCGTCGCGCTGGCGGCAGACGGCCATCTGGTGGCGATCGACGGCCTTTACGGCGCCGAAATTTGGACGAGCCCTTTCTTTGAAAAGGAATTGATCGGGCCGCCCATCATTGCCGATTTCAACGGCGACGGCCATGTCGATGTGGCAGCCATCAGTATCGAAGGAAAACTGAATGTCGGATACTCACAGGTTTTCAATCTGCAATGGGTGGAGATCGCCGTTGGAGTAGAGTGCAAAGCGCCGCTTTCGGCCGGGGATCTGAACGGTGACGGCGATGCCGAGATTCTGATTGGCACCGCACACGGTATCGTTCTGATCTACGACGGCGGTGAGCGCCGGGTGGCGCTTAATTTTGACATGAATGAAGAATTGAGCAAGCTCAAAGGCAGCCTCAACGAAGTCAATCCCATTCAACATCCGATCGCGATCGCCGATTTGAACGGCGACGAGGCGCCGGACTTGATCATGACGAGCACGCTCGGCAATTTGCTCTGCATCAGCTTGTCTGAACAAGCCGGGGCGCAAACGCCGTCCGTTCGCAGCTTGTGGTGGGCGAATCTGGCGAGTGGCCGTAAAAATAAGGCGCCATTCGCGTTTCCCTTCGCGCTGGTGAATTTGGACAATGACGAGATCACCGATATCGTGGCGCTCTCGGACGACGGTAGCGTTAAAGGATTTCGCGGTCGCGGCACGGTCGGCCAGCAGCAGCCGGATTTGTGGGAAACCGCGCCGGACACGACGGGCTGGGTGACGATGCCAACGGTTTGCGATTTCAACAAAGACGGCACGACGGATATCGCGGTGGTCAACGAGAAACGCGCATTGAAAATTCTGAACGGCAAAAACGGCGAGGCGCTTTGGCGGGACGATCATTCGATTGCTTACGTCACGTCCATGCCGTTGCTGGCCGATCTTTTGGACGACACCTCGCTCGATATGGTCCTGCTGTCCGGAGACGGCATCGTCTATGGCTTCAAAACCAATCGTCGCGTGCCGGGTGGCAGCATTTGGTGGGGACAGAAATACGGCACCTCCACCAACGCCTCGACGCCTGCGACGGGCGAGCCGACTCCTGGCCGTTATACGGCGCAGTTAATCGTCAGCGGCCTGGTGATGATGGCGATGGTAGCGGGCAATATCATCTCTCGCCAACGCCGCCGGCGTTATGCGAAGTGACCAGGGAGCCATCGTTTTGACTTTCTTTAATCGAGGTCATTCATGAAACTCGTTATAGCTGCCGCCACCGATGTTGGCACGGTGCGCGAAGCCAACGAAGATTTTTTCTATTATTCAAAGCCCAGCCAATTGATCGTCGTCTGCGACGGCATGGGCGGCCATCAATCCGGAGCGGTCGCCAGCCGGATCGCCGGCAAAACCGTGCGTGACGTTTTTTTTCACGCCGATTTTGCCGAGCTGGCGCGCCTCGGCGAAGATTTGATCGACCAATTGCCGCCGCTGGCGTTGCGCCTGGTGATCGGCGCCAGATTGGCCAATCGCCGCTTGCTGCTGATGGCGGAGCGTGACGCGGCGCTGCGAGGAATGGGAACGACGCTGGTCGCCCTGGCTTTGGGCGAAAACAACGGCTGCGTGGTTCATGTCGGCGACAGCCGGCTTTATCAATTGCGCCAAAAAAAACTCACCCAAATCACGGAAGATCACAGCTTGGTCAATCAGCTTTTGCAAGATCGCGATATTCGCGCCGATCAGGTAAAGCATTTTCGCAAAAAAAACGTGCTCACGCGCGCGCTGGGAACGCATCCGACCATCAAAGTCGACGTGCAATGGTTTCCGGTACAAGCCGCAGATGTATTTTTGCTTTGTACCGACGGTTTTCATAACGCGCTCGATCATGAAAAGATCGAAGCCGGCTTGAATCGCCGCGAGGCCGATTTGCAGAAAATAGTCGATACCCTCACGCAGGCCGCGAAAACGGCAAATGGGAGCGACAACATCACCGTCGCCATCGCCAGCGTCGAAAAAGTGGCGGCGACGGCGGACAAGAAAGACAAAGAAAAAATCAAAACGACCGCGGCGGAAGAATCCGAAAAGGTGCTGCAGTTTGAGGACAAATTTATCAAAGAAAAATACTTGATCGCGAAATCCGGCTCGCGGCGCGGCGCCAAATCAAAACGCCATTGGTGGTCGCTGTTTTCCGTGCTGGGCGTGCTCATGCTCTCGGCGTTGGTATATGGTATGATCAAACGCACGTGGCCGTTCGAGGCCACAAAACAGAAGCCGGACGATGCCGTTTTGATCGCCTCGTCCGGAATCGCTCCCTCTGCTGGCTTGGTTCAATCTACTGCACCTCCGCCCGCGATCACGGCGCCGCCGATTGGCGGATATCTCGTTTTTATGCACGTCAGCAGCCGCCGCCAGCTCGACAGCTTGCGCCAATTCTCCGGCGTACGCGTGCTCGATCAATTCAATCCCGCGGAAGCTTCGCAAAGCAAATCGAGGAACCTGAGCCGGCCGATTCTTCCCGGCAATTATTCATTTGTCATCGTCGATTCACTGCAAGGCATCGTCTATCGTCGAGACGGCCTTCGTCTGCGGGCGCTGCCGGCAACCGTCGACACGACGAGAAGCACAGCCGCCTCGGCCAATTGGCGCGCGCCATCCACGCCCTCGAACGAACCACCCGCCGCCGCCCCACAAATATCATCGCGCGCCATCAACGACACCACGCGGCCTCTGGCAAAAGACACGCTGCAACTCAGAAATAATTTCAATCAGTGAATTAACAAGCCAAACAGAGCATCCAGTCGACTCACACAGCCAACCGTAGCCCGAAAGGCTGCGCCCGTAGGGGCTATTGAGCCGGCAGTTAGCAGCCAGGCTCCAGTCGCGAGTTTAGAAGCATGCCACCTGAAGCGGAAAACCTCTCCCGTGCCGTAGACATTCTTAAAGCCCTCGGCAAAGTTTATCTTGCCAAAGGCCAATTTCGCGAAGCCGCAGAAAGATACGAGCAAATCATTCGCATGGGCGCGCGGGAGCCGGAAATCTATCGGCAATTTGCGGTGGCGCTTGCCGGCCAAAAGCTCTATACCCCCGACACTTGCCGAATTTACAATTGGGCGCTGAACAAATTTCCCCACGACAAAAAACTGTGCCTGCACGTTGCCATGGCCGGCTTGCACAACAACGCCGAGGACGAGCACGCCCAACGTTACTACGAAGCCGCGCTGAAATTTTATCCGCCTTTTGCCAAAGATCTTTATCTGCGCCTCCATAAAATTTTTCACCGGCAGGCGAAATTCGACGAGGCGTTTCAAGCGCTCAAACAAGCGCTGTATCTCGAAAAAAGCGACGACGCCGAGCTGGTCACCCGCCTGACACACCTCGGCTGGCGTTACAATCGGCAAGAAGAGCTGATCATGACGCTGCGTTTTTTGCTCGGCAACCACGAAGAGAACGAAACGATTCGCCGCGCCCTCGCGTTCAGCCTGGCGCATGCGATCATTTTTCATCATCGGCAGGCGCAGGAAGAAACTGATTTTCCCCTGCACAATGAGAATGATTGGCCGCTGCTCCACGCCTCGTTGCCGGCCCCGGTCGCGCTCGATACGCTTGCCAAAGTGCGAGATTACTCCACGCTGCAATTAGCGCTACAATACACCAACAAGCCGGGCCAGAATTTTTTAACCGCATTGCCGGCGTCGCCGCCAAATGGACGCCCTCCCAAAAGCGCCGGCCCCAAAGCGTTTGAATATCGCGCCTTGCTGGATGATCAGCCTTTGGAAGAATTGTTGGCGAATGCTTCGGCCCCGCCAAAACCGCCGGCGCCGGATATTGCCGCCACCAAACCGGCAACTTCACGGTTTGACTGGCAACGCGATTTTCTCGCATGTCTGTCCAAAATCGGCAAGTCAGGAGAGGAATTGAAAGAGCTGGCGTCTGCTGAAGCGCTTGCCGTTGGGACCGAAACCACGCCCTCTCCAAATGAAAAGTCGATGCAGAGTTTCGTCGCAGAGATCAACGCACTGGTCGTGCTCACGCCGCAAGCTCCGCGGCCGAGTCAAAGTCCCGAAGAGAGCGTTCGCCCGCCGGCGTCCAATGCGCCGACGCCGCAATTTGTCGAGATCGTGGCGCAACAGCTCGCCGCGGCCGACCCGTCGATTTTGGTTTATGCGTTGAACGATGGCCTCATGGCGTTTTCCGCTGAGCCCCAAAAATTGGCCGCGGCAACCATTGCTTTGTTCAAAAAAATCAGCCGCTACAACACCTCGCTGCCGGAGCAAAATCAAATCATGTTGCACGCCGCCTTGCACACGCGCGAGCCGTCGACAGCGCCTAGCAAAAATTCATCATCGGAAAATCCGGACAAGCACGATCGCACCGGCCTGGAATTATTGTATTATACTTTGCACCTGCTGCAAGCGGGGAGCGACGAGCCTAAAGCAGAAAGTGGAGAACGAACCACCGCCGTTGCTCTTCTCTCCGCGCCGCGCCTCCTCCCCGCTCCCCGGCGCCATCGCCTGTTGCTGACCCGGCGCACATTTGATTCGGTATTGAACGCTCCGGCGGGCGTAGTCGATCATTTTGCCGCCAAATTTTGGGGACCGGTGTATTGGGGCGCGCCCGGCTTGCAAGAAGAGATCGGCGAATTGATCTGGTATAACCCGCTCGAATTTGCCAGCGAAAAAAGGCCGCATGCGCTCAGCCGTTTTCACGTCGTCGAAAGATTGCAAGTCTGGCAGGCTCACGGCACCTACCGCGGCCGCGATCGCTCGCTCGAGCGCCCGGTGGTGTTGAAAGTGCTGCACCCGGAAATTTACAGCCGCTGGCGTGAGAACAACGCGCAATATACGGAAACGGTCGAGGCGATTCGGCGCCTCGGCCGCCTCGAGCATCCCGGCATGGCGTTGATTTATGACATGGGCGAGCAAGCCGAGCTTTTCTTTTTTGCGCGGGAATATATCGAAGGAGCAAACCTGGCGGAAACACTCGACAACGGCAAGCGCCTGCCGTCCGCACTCGCCCTGCGCCTGATCATCGCCGCCTGCCGCATTATAAAATATGCGCATCAGTTTGGCGTCTATCACCACAATCTCAAGCCGGGCAATATTTGGCAGCTCACGCGCGTGACCGCTGCGACGGCCACACACGAACAAACGTCGCAATTGGCCTTGGAAGATTTCCACATCAGAAACGGCGGCATCAAAATTTCGGATTTCTTCATTCCCGGCTTCAACGAGACGGCCGGGGCGAATTGGTATTACACCGCGCCGGAACTGCTTTTTCAAAAAGCAACCGGCAACGGCAACAACCCAGCCGCTCAAGCGCCAGCGGCAGTGGATGTTTTTGCTTTGGGAATGATTCTCTACGAATGTCTGTGCGGCAAAAATCCTTTTACACAAATCAGCCGGCCCGCCTCGCTTTCGGCGTGGGAGGCCGCGCCCATCACGCCGCCATCGAAATTCGCAGACAACCCGGCCAGCGTCGCACTGCCGCCGATCTGCGACGAAATCGTTCTGCAGGCGCTTCATCAAGCGCCGCAGCAGCGCTTCCAAACCGTCGCAGATCTGGAAGCCGCATTGCACGAAGTGTTGAATCAATTGCCGGCCGAAACGCCGGCGGTAGTGTCCAATCAAGTGAGTGTGGCCGGAGAGTCAAGGGGAAATTAAACTTGCATTTCTCAAAAGGAAATGATAAATTGATCTCGCGTGGCATGCAGTGGCTGTGATCGTGCTCAAGATGAATACCCTGATTTTGCGCTAAGACATCTTCTTTACCTTCCAAATATAAGGAGGCGAAGCATGCTATCCCCTGGCAAGGCAGCAAAGACCACCAATGGCTCAACCCGGTCTGTCATTCAAATTCCTTATCGCTCCCTTGAATTTCCCGACTTTCAAAATCTTCGTTTCGACATTTATCAAACGGCCAAAATCTATCTCGCCCATCATCAGACCAACAACTCGACCGACAAGAATAAACAGTGGCCGGAGCCTTGTTTTGAAGTTGGATGGGAAAAATATTATTCGGATGACTATGAAGAGACCGGTTGGAAAAAAGTTCCCGGCGGACCACTATTCAACCTTGCGAATCTCGCCCTCCATCCGGCAGCCTGTTCCTTGCATTATGCGCCGGCAACCTTTGAGGGCGGCAAAGCGATGATTTCGGCAAAAGGCAAAGTTGTGCTTTTTCGGCCGGAAATGAACGCCAAGCGCATGCAGCGCACCGCCAGCCGCCTGCTCTTGCCCAAAGTTCCCGTGGAAATGTTTTTGGAGGCAGTGACGCAAACCGTGCTGGCCAATCGCGAATTTATTCCGCCTTTCCACCGTGAAGACTGGGTCTGGGAATCCCGCAATCCGCGCTGCGCTTATGTTCGCCCTCTCCTTTTTGGACACGGACCGGAGTTGGGCGTGAAGCCGGCCAAAGATCATCTCTTCATGGTTTTTATTTCGCCGGTGCACATCTACTGGCCGACCAAAGGCCTGCGCGTTCTCATTTCCAGCCACTTTCATCGCGCCGCGCCCGGCGGCACCGGCAGCGTCAAAGTTATCGGCAACTACGCCTCGGGATTGTTGCCCAGCGCGTTGGCAAAGCATGGCTACGACTGGGTTGGTGACAAGCCGGTGAAGGTGAGCGACGAGCCGTTTCACGACGTGTTGTATTTGGATTCGACTCACAACAAATACGTTGAGGAATTTGCCGGCGCCAATTTTGTGGCCATCACCACCGATGGCACGATGGTAGTGCCGCAATCTGACTCGATTCTCGCCGGCAACACCAGCGCTTCGTTGATTCAACTCGCGGAGAGCGAAGGCTGGCGCGTCGAAAAGCGGCCGATCCCCGTCGACGAGATCATGGACGAGAAGCGAGTCGCCGAAGCATTTTGCACCGGCAACGCCGCCATCATCACGCCGATTTCCGAATTGTATTACAAGGGCCGCTTCCGTTCTTTTCGGGCGGAAAATAGCAAAACCAAACGCCTGTGGGATTTGCTGGTCGGCATTCAATTTCAGATGATCGAGGATCGGTTCGGGTGGGTGCGGGAAATTGGGTGAAGGGTGCTGGTCGTTGCTTACGTAGCGCAGACTTCCAGTCTGCAAACGAACCGCGCAGGTCAACATCAAACAGAGAAAAGCAAAAAGAACTGCGAGTGCCGAATTCTCGGATTAATTTCTGACGTAAGCTTTTCCAGATAACGCGATGAAAACGATTTCTCAAAATTTGCTGGATATTTGATTTCTTTTTGAACAAAACCTTCTTTGGTAATAGACCTACGAGAGAGGCAGACGATGACAATATCGCTGGTACGCACCGCTTTCCAAATTTCAAACTGCCAGTCCTGCCCTGGCAATAGCTTCTCTTCGTCGAGCCATGGGTCAACACTTTCGTTAAGTAACTGCCTATAAAGTTGGCGAACAGCAGGCTTGTCTTCTGATGAATGGCAGAGAAAAACCTTCAATTGACGGACTTGAGGAATTGTGCTTTCCCCGTTGGAACCGGGCATCAATTTCCACTTATCGAACCAAACTTTCAATCCAAATTCTTGTAGCTTGTTCGCGAGCTTTTCACACCACGCCGTATCCTCGCTGGCGTGGCTGATAAAAACGTCGTAAGCATAAGTGGACGCTTTGGTTTCTTCGATCATATATTCACCCACTAAACATTACTTCTTCATCATCGCCAACAAATTCCCATCCGCCTCTTCAAACGGCGAAAAAGATTTGATCTCGGCAAAGCCAAGCTGCTTGGCAAAAATTTCGAGATTGATGCCGTTGAAAATGTACAAATATTCAAGTTTATGCTGCCACTCGTTGCGGCAAAGGGGGAACCTGAGGTGAGAGAGAAAGACCGATAGACAAGAAATCACTCACCGGTGGCGTTGTCATCACCGCCAAAACTGCCTGCCAAAGTTCTTCCGGTAAATCGCGGAGGTTCGCCAATGGGACACTCAAGGGCTTGTCGCGATAAGGCTCCATCATCCGCGCGAAACTGATGAAGGTCAAGCCGACGGCTTTAGGTGTTGCACCGGTAGCTTTGCCTTTATCTAAACGTAACAATATATTATCTGCCAGTTCTATTCCGGTTACATGCTCACTCCGTTCGAAGGAGACATAGAGCACGTCGCCTTCCTCGTCATAGTTGATTTTTGTTTCGTTCATTCAGATAATCAAAATATGATTCGATTTCAGGATGGTTATGGGGATCAATAACATGTTCCCACCGCTCACACGTCAAGTAAATATCATTGCCGAAACGGTCGCGCTGAGTCCAAAGCTTGCCATCGGGCATCCCAATATCTCCAATTAAACACACAACAAATTATAACGATTGTCTTGGCAAAATGCAACTCTTTTTCGCCATGGTTTCTCGTCTTCACTTCCTCATCACCGCCAACAAATTCCCATCTGCCTCTTCAAACGGCGAGAAAAATTTGATCTCGGCAAAGCGGAGCTGCTTGGCAAAAATTTCAAGATTGGTAGCATTGAAAATGTGCAGATGCTCCAGCGGTTTCAATGCTCCCCAGCGTTCTTTCAAGTCACGGGCTTGCGGCGCGGCGCCGTCCGGCGTTTGGGCGACGAAAAGGCCGCCGGGCTTCAAAATGCGATAGATGCTGCTCACATCGCGGCGCGGCTCTTCGAAATGCTCGATCACGTCGATAGCGGAAACAACATCAAATGTGTTATCGTGAAATTGCGTTTGCACGTCGGTAAATCTTTGCGAGAAAATGTTGTTGGCAAACTGTTTAAATTTCCTTTGAAATGGCATCATCAACTCCGGCACCAGCTCGACGCCGTAGACGTTCCATTCGTGCGCAATCGCCGCCGCGAGCAAAAAGCCTTTGTTGCAGCCGATATCGAGCCAGGTTGGTAGCGTCTGATGAGTCGAATAAAGCGAAACGACAAAATCAAAAATCCGGTTCGCGCGCGCCATGGATTTGTCGAAATTGCGAACTTGCGTAAATCCACGAAACGGCGCCACCGCTTTGCGCCGCCACGCCTTCAAAAGGCCGCCGTCGTAAGCATGATAAAGCTTGTCCGCCGGCTGCACGTCGTCGACGTAAATCAGGCCGCAATGCGAGCACCGCAGATAGTCTTGCAAATCGACGTGAGCGTAGTGATTCACATTTACGGTACTGCCGCAAATGAAGCAGGCGCGCATGATAAATTTTTCTAACCTCAGGCCGTGACGAGTTTAGAGCGCACAGCCGGACGGTCGGCATGTGTGGGGGTGCGCAACATACTCCCAGGCAAAGTAACGACCGCTACCGTATTGCCAAGCATATCAAAAAACTCGACGCTGTAACCGGTCTCACGCCCTTGAATATCGTGCCGTTCGACTACGACGCCGACATCACCAGCGAACAGCCCGTCTTCGGACACATCGCACAGAAGGACAACGTCAGTATAGAGTTGGAAATTCATATAACCTCCAAGCACATTTTAATCTGGAACGAGAGTAATCAATCTGGGAACCTCAGTCCCCTCGTCTATCTGCCAAATCGTTCGGACGACCAAAGTTCGTCTACTCGGCGTTTGTAGGGGCGCACGAATTTCGTAACGTATCCCATACATTGAGAAGATAGGCAGCAAGCTTCTCAGGCGCTATAACCGCGCGTTCCGAATTTGGCAATTTCATAATTTATCTTCGTCTCTCTTCCGTCTCTTGCTTCTATGCAAAGTATAGTTATTACTCGAGCAAAATGCAAATCTTTTTCGACAGTTGATTCATACGGTTTTCAGCAACAAAACTCCCCTAAAAAACAAAAACGTCCAAACCCTGGTTCGGACGTCTTGCCGATAAAACTCTATTCATCCCCTCAATACGGAATATATTCACTTTCACTCGATCCATCGTCGTACAGATCAACCACGACATACGCCGGCGGAAATTCCTGATACGCGCCGTCCCACCAGTTGCCGGAGACGGCGCCGTTGCACAAATATTTGACGCCGAGATACGTCACTTCATCCTGCAAATGAATGTGCCCGCTCAAGCAAACTTTGACGTTGGCGTGCTGCCGAAAAACATCTTTGATGCGCCGCGCGTCGATGTGCATCCACGCGCCGGGCACTTGCCAGTTGCCGCTCTTTTCGTTGTCGCCGTCGAAAAAGGAGCAGAAGCAGATAATGGGAATGTGCGAGAGCACGCACACCGGCGTGGCCGGCGGCGTTTTTTTCAAATCATCTTGCAGCCAAGCAAACTGCTCTTCATCGAGTTTCGCGACGTATCCATTCTTCGCGGCGTGCGTGCTGTCGAGCACGATGAAGTGCCAGCCGGCTTTATCAAAACTGTAATAGCGCGTCGTGAGGCCAAACTCATCCATCGCCCACTGCTTGCCGTAAAGGTGATCTTGCTTGATCACTTTCTCCTTCATCTTCCAGCCCCACACGTCGTGGTTGCCGAGGCAATGCACTACCGGCAGCGCGCATTCGTTCTTCAGCACGCTTTGCCAAATCTGCCATTGCGTTTTGGTGCGCGCTTTGTCCGCTTTGAGCGCATCCATAATTGAATCTCCGCCGTTGAAGATGATGTCCGGTTTGTCGCTCAAGCTCTGCGCGTGTTGCAGCGCGCGAGCCATGCCCTCCGGCGCAGATTGCTCGGGCTGAACGTGAACATCGGTGAGATGCGCGATGCGCAGGAGGCGCTGGCGATTTAGGGGACGCTTTTCAACAGGCGTCGTGATTGGCATAACAGCAACGGCGACTGATGCTGCACCAGCGCATTGTAAAAAATCTCTGCGTGTCATGGCGCTATTATCCTGGACTCTATTTTTAACTACGCCGGCGGGGGCGTCGCGCTTGTTTTTTCCGCGCGCCAGTCTTTTTAATTGCTGGTTTGGTTGCGATCGAATCCAAAATCTCGGTTCGTCGTCTTTCAAAATCTAACAGCACCTTTGGCTTCAGCGTCAACAAAAGATCGCGGCCAACTAAAGCAACGCGGTCAGGATTGATTTTGACAAATGGACTTATATGCCAGTCAGGGACACAATAGATCATTGTCTCAAAAGCAAAAGCTTCGCCTGCTTTTGAAGACAATTGAAAACGAAGAGATTTCGCCACGCCATGATATGGTTGATTCAGGTGTCGAGAAATCTCGTAATAATCTCCGGGATCATTGGTCGCATGCCAAGCCGATTTGCTTTCTTCAATAGCCATCAAATCGTCATTGATAAAGACAAAAGGAAATTTTCCCGTGTGGTGAGAAACTTCCACATTTTGTTTTGCCAAGGGCAGATTCTTTAGGCTCTTTCCCCAATCGATAACTTCGCCATCAACCACTACCAACCAAGCCGCCTTCAACTCCGAGAATTTGTTTTTTAGCCAGAGATGATTTTGTTCTTTCAAACGCCGTTGCAGCATGCCGCGTTCTTTGGGAGAAAGACGCTCGTATTCGTCAAGCGTCAAATTTTCACCGACGAATTTGGCGGGTTTCTCCTCGGCAGCAGCACGCCGAAATGTCGAACGACCAGTGCTTTTCGGTGAAAGGACCGGCTTCGGTTTGGATTGGTTAACGATCTCCCAAATCGATTGCAACGCGGCAGGATCGACGTGATCAAGATTGGCTTTGATGTTTTCAATCATGCTTTCGTGGCTCATAGCGGCCCTCCTCATAAAATTTGATCGCAGACCGTATCATATCAACGCAAACTTGCTCAAAACAGAAACGCCCGAGCTTGAAACCGGGCGTTTCTCTTTTTCAACTCCAACAACGGCTAAAAGCCCTTCATCTTCGTGCCCACTACCAGAACGACGAAGCCAATCGCTACCAGCCAGAAGGAATACGTTGAGACATAGGCGACGGCAACGAATTTCCCCAGGATGCCAAGTGCGCCAAGAACCACCGCGATGAGCCATAGACCTTGCGTGGGTGCGTTCAGTTTCATTTTCCTTCCTCCGAAAAAAGTGAATAAATGAAAAACTGTGAATTGGTCACACCCTTCCTGGAAATGCGAGCGCCGCAGATGCGCCGGCTTCGAGATCAAGTGCTGGGCCTCGACTGTCCTCGATTTCAACGAACGGCTTGCTTGCGAGTAAATATGGCAAAACTTTCAAACGAAAGCAAGCGTTTTATCCCTGCTCGAAAATTTTCTGCCGCAATGGCGAGTGTTCAGCCACGACTTGGCCGTGGATTTTGACAGCGTTTGTTTCCTATGAAAATAACGTTTAATGCTTCACCTCGTCGCTCATAGCCGTTTTCTCCCCCAACACCCTCGCCAGCGTTTTCTCCAGTCGCTCCCCGAGCAAATCATTCCCAGTGGCAAGGATGGTATTGGTGTTGCCATCCACCAAAATGGGCTTGGGAATGCCCCTAACTTCAAAGGCTTTGGCAAGGTCGCTGCTAAAACCCTTTTCGACAAATGTGTGGAGCCATGGCATCTTCCATTGCCCGCTGCGGAATTTGGCGACCTCTTCCGGTATCTGATCAAAAGAAAGGCTGAGAATTTCAAAATTTCGGTCTTTGAATTTCTCGTACGCCTTATGCAGATTGGGCATTTCCTCAACGCACGGCTTACACCACACCGCCCAGAAATCCATGAGGTAAATTTTGCCTTTCATTGATTCATTGTTGTAGGCCACTCCTGGCTGATCCATCGACGTGACAGAAAAGGCGGATGGCTTTTTGCCTTTTATAATGGCGCGATTGAGATCATATTTGCTCTTTGCCGTCTGCGCTTGTTGAGTGTCACCAAATTCACTCATCATGCGATTATAAAAAGCCCTCACCTTTGTGGTATCTCCTTTCTCTGCGGCTGCGTCGAGCTTTTTCTTTAAAATTCCGGCACGCAGATTACGATCCGAGTGCTTCTTCAAAGCCTCGTTAAGATAACCATCATATTTCTCTTCTTCCCCCGTCCATTTAGCTAGTGTCCGTCCGAAAAAGAACTTTTTTTGAGGAAAAATTCTTTTCGAGTATATTGACGTTCACCTTTCTGTCAAACAAATTTTGGATCGGGGTTAAAAAAAGATGCGCACATGATATTTTCG
>Ga0247727_10001071_pt1 | contig 66638 bp, 9 predicted proteins | sample WisWelCaveWW1625_FD_202498 | JGI IMG/M metagenome (GOLD analysis project Ga0247727, IMG submission 202498) | Biofilm microbial communities from Wishing Well Cave, Virginia, United States - WW16-25 | ecosystem: Environmental > Aquatic > Deep subsurface > Groundwater > Cave microbial mat | place... | reverse complement strand
GAATTCATGATAAGACGTTAGTCACCGTGTTTACGGCCTCTGATTACGCGACGGTTGAAAGTATCGTTGAGCAAATCAGTGATGAAGTGAATAAAGAGACGTGGGTGCACACGTTTGGGGATGATGACATTGCCGGAAACGCGGATGACGAGTATTTGAAGCAAAAGGATTTAGGCAAATCCTGCCTTCCGAATGTGCCTGCGGCCAATTGCACAGCAGCCAATAGAATTCATGATAAGACATTGGTGACAGTCTTTACGGCGTCTGACTACGCGACAGTTGAATCGATTGTTGAGCAGATCAGTGATGAAATCAATAAAGAGACGTGGGTGCATACGTTTGGGGATGATGATATTGCGAACAACGCGGATGACGAATATTTAAAACAGAAAGACCTTGGAAAATCCTGCCTGCCGGATGTATTGCCTGCCAATTGCACTGCTGCCAACCGCATTCATGATAAGACCTTAGTCACGGTATTTACTGCGTCAGATTACGCAACGGTCGAATCGATTGTTGAGCAAACGGTTGATAAAGCCAATGACGAGACCTGGGTGCACACGTACGGGGATGACAATATCGCAAATAATGAGGATGATGACTATCTGAAGCAAATTGAGCTTGATGATATGGCTGATTTGGGACTCAACCTGCCTCTGGGCCACGATCCTGGCGCCAAAGCCATTCACATTTTTACTTATGAATCTGACTGGACAGCCATTTTAGGCGAGGCCTACCAGCTGAATGTTTTTAAAGAGAATAATAAGGAAGTCCGGGTTAAGCAAATCAACTACATCAACAATGCGCCTGTGGATTTGGATCCGAATACTCCGGACATTCAGTATGATATTACGTGGCTCATCCAACGGGAAGATGACACGTATAAAAATGAACTCATGCGAAACCCGAATGAGACCAATAAAAATATGACCGATGTAAGGACCTATAATGATAACACCTGGGCGTTGATGCTGACGCACGCGCAGCAGCTTGAAATTATCCGGTCGGACGGGAGCAAGCTTACGCGTATCCGTCAAGTCCGTGTGGCGAATGGTCAGGACACCTCAGAGATCACCTATATTGAACAGGAAGAGCTTTTACCTTTTGAGGATGCGATTATAAGGCCTGAACTAGTTGGTAGTTCGACTCTTTTCAACGAGGATGAAATCGTCCATATCAAAACCTATGATCGCGCCTTCAATGCTTCAGTCCAGTTCCTGCAATCCGAGGCCTATCAAATCACGCACGACAATGTGACCCGGATCAAATCCATCGATGTGGTGTCATTCAAAGTTGAATTTATCGAGCAAATTGAACTGACCCCTCAGGAAGCCGTGGCTGTCCGGGCAGAGCTTGTGGGCAGCTCTAATCTTTTTACACCTCAGGACCGGGTGGTTCATGTGCGCGTCTATAACAAAGGCTTCAACCAGCCTGACCAGATCATGAAACAGGAAGTCTTCCAGATTTCCACAAGTGACGGCACGCTAACTCACATGAAGCAAATCGATCCTTTTAGTGGAGAAATTCGTTGGATCAAACAGCGGCGGCTTCCCCCTGCAGAAGATCAGCTCAAACGGCCCAAACTTGTGGGCGTTCAGCCGACGGAACCCTTTATCTATGACGATGCCGAGGCCAAAACGTTTGATTATCTTTATCCTTTACTTCAACAGGGGCTCCCAATGGCGGGTGTTGTAACTTCTTTAACCCCGCAGGATATCAGCGCATTGCTCGCGCTTCCTCATGAAGTCGTGATTATGGTTTTGTTCGGCCAGATCGTACTTTTTACCAGTGGAGAAGAAGGACAAATTCAAACCCTGCTGTCCTCCCAGGAACTTACGAACCAGGCAACTTTTGTGGCCCATACGCATCCTGATGGAACACCCGACCCAAGTTTTATTGATTTGATCCTTGCGGGCACTCAAACAGAGTACCTTATTTATAGTGACGGCGGTGTGGATCATGTGGTCGGCTATAACAACGCAGGAATCACGATCCCTGATGAAACCACCACCTATTTATTAAATCAAGTAACCACCGCGAAAGATGCCTGGACAGGAACGCCGGAAGACGAAGTCAACGCCAATCATGCGCTTCATCAATTCTTAGCCTCTATGGAAGCTGTGAACCAGCCGGGCGGACCGGAACAGGTCTTATTCCGCGCCGAATTTATTCCCTTTAAAGCCACCGACCCTATTTTTGAAACCTTTGAATATGACCGTGCATTTAGCCAAACAGGGCAGACAGTGAACAGCCACCAGTTTTCAATCTCTACTTCGGAGCGGACAAGGGTTGAATCGATCAACCCGCTTACCGATGAATCCGAATTCAGTGAAACGAGAAAATTAACCCCGGCGCAGATTGCCGAAGTCAAGCCGCGCCTTATAGGCAACTCGCCGCTTTTTACCAACGAAGACGAGCCTTCCTTATCGATCAATTACGGCGGCCGGGCCTTTGACGACCCTGATCAGGAAGAAAAAAGCCGGAGTTATTCGATCTCTACGGCGGATGGAAGCCTGACGCGGATTGAGTTTACTGAAAAGGGAGAAACATCGTGGATTGAGCAAGCCCGGCTGCTAGATGCCGCGGGCCTTGATGCCGGGTTGGCGGCACTTGGAATTACTATTCCAAAGGCGATTCAAATCCGCACCTATGACCTTGCGTTTAACGCAGCCAATCAAAAGCTTCTGTCCCAGGTTGATCAACTTGTTATTCAGCAAAACCAGTGGATTCGAAGCCGTGATTACGCGGTTTATAATAACCAGGTCATTCCAAACTCTGTCCGCTATAACGAGCAAAAATTTGAAGGTATCGAAACTTATGGGGGCGTCACCGGCCCCTGGTGGAAAATCAGTCAAAATACGACTTCCGATTTTAAAACAGGGAACAGCACCGTCCACCTACGTCGGTATATCGATAATGTCACAGAAGAAGAATACACAATCAGTGGTTACGAAGACGGCAGCTTTACAAATGGAGAACTCGTTTATTCCAAACGCGTGCCTGTAGCAGCAGGCACCGAATACGATTTCCCCGAGGATGATCTGGACATGGCTGCTTTGGGCGGCAAATGGTTTAAAGTTTATAACTTTTTGACGCCCAATTTTGAAATGGATCCCCTGAGAACAACGTACTCTCTTGAATTGCAAAAAGACAATACGCAGCATTCCATTTTTGGATTTGCAAACGGCAACTTCAACCCTGCGGATCCTTTCCTTAAATACAGCGTTACCTTAAGCGATGGTTTCAGGCAGCGGAAAAATAAACTTTACGAAAAGAAAGAAACCGGAACCGGAGTCTTTTTTTCACAGGAAACTGATTTTTATTACGGTGATTTTCTGGCCGGAACAGGCGAAATCCAATCGAGAGATCTGGACGGCAACGGAACGCTTGATAACTTGCATCTCTGCACTCAAAATTGCGGGTTTCATTATACCAAGACACGTATTTTCGGACTTCAGGACATTTATGTGCGGTACACGGGCAGTTCGGGTAATGAGCTGCGCGATATGCAGTCTTCAGTCCTCTTGAATGATCAAAACCAGGAAGTGCGCATCCTCGGTTGGACACGTTCGGTTTGGCAGCAAAAGGCAGGCCGCTCATGGTTTAATCTTAATTACGAAGAAGACCATACCGGGACAAAAACTTATTATGACGACAGTCCGTTAGACAAAAGAAAAAATCTTCCGCAATATTCACTGGCACTTACGGGTTTAAGATCTGATTTTATTCACGCGTGCACAGACCGCTGCCGCCAAACTTTTGTCACGAGAAATGACGGTTTGATCACCCGCTACGATGAATTTAACGTTCGTGGCGAGCTCACCAACCTTGTCGTGCAAGTCCTTAATCCAGATAATCGCTTTGACACGTTTTATTATGATCGCGCCGGAAGGCGGCAGGCAATTACCAGCCATTACATTGCCGACGATATGGACGGAGACGGGCTTCCCAATGGCGAAGATTCTGATTTTAGAAACGCGATGGCAGGCATTTCATCGGCACAGGATGACCGGGCTCAACTTTTCTGGGAAAAACGCGATCCCGTGACGGGCAGGACGCAGCATACGGTGGGTATTGCCACCAAGGCCGCACATCCGGAAGCCTTTTTGATCCAGAAAGATAGTGACGGCTTTGTGATCCACAAACAACTCCTGGACTGGGCCCTTGCCGATACCGTAACGGTTGCGGATAAACTTGGTTATGAAATTTATGTCTCAAGCAAACGCGGAACCGTGGGTTTTGCCCGCCAATTTTTCACGGACGGCAATTTGATGCGTACCATTGAAACGCACAGTCTTGACCCTGCCGCGGTCATTCCGCCTTACTTCGCGGACACAGGCATGTGGTTTTATCCCGATCCGGACGGTGACGGATTGATTAATCCTGTGGATCCCAATATCGACGGCGATCTATTTGTCAATGCCGAAGACACGGATATGGATGGAGACGGAGTTCTTAACACAATTGATCAGGATGTGGACGGCGACGGCATCCCGAAGACTGTGGACCCGGATGACAATAGCGACAATGTTCCCGACGCCGGTTTTCCGGATGTGGACGGAGACGGTATTCCCAATGCGCAGGATACAGACCTGGACGGCGACGGGGCTTTAAATACTGTTGATTTAGTGATTGATCCCCGGCCCGGTGCCGTGGATGGCGGGGCCTTTGATGTGGCAAGATTTCTTGGTGTGCAATTTTATGTCGCGCCTGATAGCAACGATCAGGTTTTCACTATCACGCGGGATCATTTAAGGAAGCTTGGCGACACCTGGAGGATTTATGACCGCTACAATAACGAATCACGTTTGATCACAAACCGGATTTTCAATCCCGCAAATGGCATGCTCGAGCGAACGCTTGTGCTCAATCTTAGCTGGGTGGATTTGGTGGAAGGCGGCGCCGCCCTGGTGCAACAGGGCTATAACCTGAACGATGTCTTTAATCACCCGGATATTGGTCCCATTGATCTTTTTACCTGGATTGCCTTAGGCCAGCCGCTCGTGGTTTCGCAGGCTTCCTCAGCAACCCCCGCAGAACCCTGCGCGGTTGCGGGACAAAATCCCTGCACGGCTGGATTCCTCGATACGGTTACGTCCTTTACTCAGGATGCTTCCGGCAATTACACATTCAGCTATGATTTATCCAAAGGTCAGCCTGGCAACCGATCTGCCGGATACAGCCTGAACTTCGGCACCAATACCGCAAATCCCGCAACCAAGCCCATCACACTTTCAATTAGCGGTACGGGAACTGTAGGCGGCAAAGCCAAAGTCCGGTTTTTTGATCCGCAAGGGGATTCTGTAACACTCAACGTGGAGGGAATAACGGAAGGGGCAACGGAGTTTACCTTCACCAAGGAAATGCTGGATGCGCAAAACAATCCTTTATTTGCCTCGACCCAAATTTCCTCGATTGTTGTCTTTGTGGACGAATCCACCACAGGCTCGGCGAATGCCACCGGAACCTTGCAGGCCACCGCTCAAACAGGTTACTTTGCGTATAACCCGACGAACTTTTTTGATACGGCCAACCTCGGAAGTGTGACCGAAACAAACCGCGAAGGCGAGATCACGCGCACCTGGGGCAGGTTCAGGATTGTGCCGGAACTTACCGTAGAAAACCATTCTTATGTTTATGATGTCCCTTATCATCGCTTGCTGCGTCAGGATACCCAGGACCGTCTGGCTAGGCAGTATCCGGGTGAATTCAATTTCACTTCCAATTTTTTCGATCCGGAAGAGCCCGGTAGAGTTATCGCTCACAAGAACACCTTCAATTTAATGACCTATATTGCCCGTAAGAATAATTATTTGGGGCGCGAAGTTCAAAATGTTACGGTCACGTCCTATGGCAACGGGCAAGGCGACGCTTATTTAACAAATCTTGATGCGGATGGAAACCCAATCAGCCGAGCCCGTCGCATCTTTACAGCCTTTAATCCCGCAAGTTTTGATTCCGATACCGATCCTGCGGCCGTTTTCAATGCCTATCCTGCGTCGAAGTTCCTGACAGAAACTTTCACTTACGTCTACCATACTCATCCTGGGGACGGTCACAACACTCATGCCATTAAAGATATCGCGACCACCAAAGTAGAAATTGGGCAAACGGATATTCGATCCCAGGATTACCGCGCCCGGCCCACGGCTCATTTGGATCCCTGGGGCGCCAGCGAAACATATATCAATTTTGAAGATCCTGTCCTCGGATATATATACAGGCAGGATGCTCAAAATGATTTGGGATTTGTGGTGACAACGCTTTTTAATGATAAAAGCCGGATCACTTACCGAGGGACAAATTTTAACCGCGGCGACAACAACGGCCTTCTTAAGCAGCCCATCCAGGAATTTTACCGTGCCAATGGGACTCTCTGGAAACGGATTACCACAAGCGTGGATGTGAACCTTCCTAGCCAGGGAAGCCCAGCCAATACACCGACCATCGTGTATTTCGATAGTATGGATCCGAATTATGCGGGGCCGAGTTTCGGTATTATCGTTGCCAGTGAAGATCAGTGGGGGAAAATTACGGACCGGGTTTATGACTTTGGCGCCGGCTGCATTGACGCTAATTTTCAGGTGCACTGCTACCGCGATATTCCGCGGTATAAGCAGCTTTACGGGAACCTCCCTCCGAGCGCGTCGCTTTCGTCCGGGATTCCGTACCGATTTTTTACGGAGACCGAGGTTGATCCCTCCAAGAACGGAGTCCGTACCAAAATTACGGATTACCACGGAAACGTTACGCTTTTTAGCAACCATATTTTGAAAAACGGACGCCTCTTCTATCACCTTGAAACGAAAACTTCACGGGCGAATGTCGGAGCCAAAGCCGCTCGCGGAACTTATTTTGATCCGGGGATGGGTACCTTAAGAGCACAGGAGACGGTTAATGGCGGCGGCTGGCAGACGTGGGACAATATCTATAAGAACGGCCATCTTTTTGTATCCCAGGAAACGCAATGCGATGTCGGCGGCGGAGTGGGAGGGGACGGTGTTCCGATATGCGGTGATCCGGTTGAAAATCCGGTAGCACAGCTTCAGGAAACTTGCGTAGGCGAGGGCGAAGCTAGGCAGTGCAGCCCGACGCTGGACTTTTTTTATACCGTTGTGGATAACGCAGTCACGCGATTTTTTGACATCACAGGTGCCGTGGTCCGGCAATTTGGAGGAAGTTATCTCTCGGCGATAGGCGGTGGGAAACCCGGTACATTAGGTGATCGGAAAATTCAGACCATCCGTAACGGCATTGGTATTCCGACACAAGTTGTCGAAATTTTTGATCCGGAAGGCGAGAATGCCGCCGATGCCGCACAGCGAAGGCGTGTTACCACAAGATATCTCTGTGTCACGCCTGCGGATTGCAAGGTTACAGATATATGGTACATACCGGTCGTTCCGCCTCCTGCGGACGGTTCTATCCAATACAATAAAATTGTAACTCCTGGGCTGGATGTTCTGGACCCTGCCCTTCATTTAACTATGGATGTGGAAGGCATTACAAAACAAGTAATTCAGGTATATCAGGAACAGGAAGGTTCCACTGGGCCCTACCGCGCGAAGATGAGTGAAACCTATATAACGTATGATCTTCTTGATCCCTACACTCAGGATCAGGGAAACGGGGCTTTGGCTCAGGCGGGTTCGTGGACGCTTTACACAAATCTCGAAAGCGGGGAAGAAGAACGTTTTGAATGGACTTATGACATTGATTACACAGGTGATCCTTTTGGACGGCCTGTAAGCGACTCGCATAAAGAATTTATGTTTGAACAGACGCTTCGAGGATCCAAAGACGCGCCCGTGATTGCGTATGACCAAACCTATAGCTACGATTGCGATTCAACAGTTTACTCGCGGCCCGGCTGCGACCGCGGGCAAGGATTACTTGGAAATACCGAATTGGTCTTAACGCACAAAACCTATGCCCAGGATCCTCCGGGGTCGTCTAACTACCTTGCAAGATATCCTTACATTCAGGAAACCTATCAACTCAGTGTTTTCAACTATCACGGCAATCACGTCTTTACCTGGAAAGAAGATATTCCCGATATGGTGGCGTATATGATCGCGGCTGCAGCGGCACCGCCGGCGGCAGGAGCTGCTGCACCCAAATTTAATCCGGGTGTTGTGGCACAAGCCAATCTTCCTGACGGAGGAAGGTTATTGCGTGTAGGACCCGCTCCTGATTTGGCCGCCTGTGCGGGCGGAATGGCAGGGGAAGCCGAAGCGTGTGCCGCCGGTGTCAATCCCCAGAATTTTCCATTAATGATTGATATCGGGCCCGACGGAAAAGTGCGGGATATGAAATTCAACGGCCAGGCCATTAATCCGCAGGTTGAAAAACTGGGCGGCGCGGATAACCCCAACTTCCAATTAAAAGCCGGTGACTTCGTAGTGGCCAAGTTTGATATCAAAGATATTCTAAAAGGCATCAAACCCAATTCAGGGAATATTCCTGATTTCAAACAGCTCACCTTAAAAACAGATTTTCAGGATCCTTTCAATACAACCCCTCTTGCAGGAATGTTCCAGGGGGCCGGGAGCGCATTCGCCCGCTTTGTCCCTAAAGGTCCCGTGGCCGCTGCCAATCAGGGTCAGCAAATCGGTACTAAGCTTGCGGCCGCAAGAACTGCTTTTGATACCGCTGCCGGAAATATTACCGGGAATACACCGGCTGCGATTAAAGCTTCTTATGATCAGGCCCTGGCAAGTATGCGGAATACGTCAAATACGTTGTTTAATGACCTGAAAAATATTGTGAATGCGCCGCCGCCCGCAGGGGTCTCGGCCGTGGATGCCGAAAGAAACAAAATCGGGGCAAGAAACGCTGCTATGGTTTCCTATCAATTTGAATTGGTCAAGGCCTATGACAAATTGCAAAAGACGCTGTCGGATAAAATCAAGCAATATAACGCCAACCCCCAAATTCCTCCGGGCGGCAATGCCAAGCAGGGATTTCCGGTTGCCGACCTTCAGAACTTTCAGAACGATCTCGTGGGGGATCTCCAGCAGGCAAAAAATAAAGTAGCGAATGAACCGGGCGGGATCGCTGAACTTGAGGCGGCCATGGATAATGCCCTGAACGAGCTTATCGCAGGCGTCAACGGGCTCAAGAACACGTATCAGGTCGTGTTGAATACGGCGAAAGCGGCTTTGATTGCGGAGCTTCGGGATGCGCGCAATGATTTTCTTGCGGGAACAATCAACAAGGCAACTCTTGACGCCCGGAACCTGGCCGCGGCCGCGAATTATAATACCGTCGTCAATGTCGATGACCAGTTCAATACCGCGATCAGTAATTTGTTAAAGAAATACTCCGTCACAGAAGATGGCGAAGCCCGCCTCAAGGATGTTCTTGCGGAAAGTAAGTTAACGCTTTCGGCATTACAGATCAAGGCAGAACAAATCCCCATTATCACGGACCCAAATAATCCCGATGCCAATGCCGCTTGGCTTGCCTTTGAAGGTTATGTCGCAAATTCAACTGCGACAAAAACGAGCCAGATGGATTTTATCCCGCAGCGTTTAGCGATTGCCGGTGCCATTGATAAAGCCGCGCAGGCCGCGGAAGCTAAATTTCAAAACGCACAGCGGAAAGTGGTCGACGGCGCTTTTGAAAAGATCGATGACATCAAAGACGGCATTGATTTTGACAAAGCCAAACAGGAAGGCGGGGATCAACTGGCTTTCAGAATTAAAAATGATATGGCCAGGAACATTTTTGATGCCAAAAATATCCCGGCCCAGATTGCTTTTGTTGATGGCATCCCGGCCTTAGATGACAATTGGAAAGCGCAAGTATGCGCCGAAGGGCCGCAAAGCTGCAAGACGTCGGAAATCAAACCTGTCTATGACCAGGTGGAGCAAGCGCATAGCGATGCCTACGATGCTTATTATACCCAGCGGCAGGCAGATGCCGTGGCCATGACTCAGGCTTTTGATCAAGCCGCGCAAGCCTACGGCCAGGCCGTGGACAACAAATTGAATGAATTCAAAACGACTTTAAGGCAAGCCGAGAGTGCCTATGTGGCTGGGGTTGGCGGAGCTTTCAGCGGCAATTACGCACAGGCTGCAACGGCGGAGGCTAAAGCCGGAACCGGCGGAGTCGTGGTCCGTGAACTTAAAGATACAGCTTTTAAAATTACTTCTTTTGAGCAGGGCTTTGAGAGTGTGATTGCGGCGGTTTCAACCGTCCTTCAATCCGGAGTGTTTAATGCAAAGGCCGAAGAACGCGAAAAGGTCGCGGAGAAAAAAGTTGAATCCATAAGCGGTAAAAATTTGCTTGCCGGAAAAAATCAGGAATACAACGAAATTAAAAACGCTGAAGACCAGATTTATAATGATTTTGTGGCAAAGCTTGATCCGATCGTAAGTGACTACAAAGGCCGCTGGAAAACAATTCTGCAAAGCGACCACGCCAACATTAAATTCCAGGCAAAAGAAAGAACGCTGGATGAAACCCGCAAGGCCGGGCAGGTGATTGGAAAGTACCTTGATCGCGGCATGCCTTCAAGCGGCGGCCCCACAGGAGTCAAGCAACTGACCGCTACCGCAGCTTTCAAGATGCTGGAAGGGGATAACTTTGAGGGGGCAGGTCTTGATTCAGGATACTATGCGACAAGGGATTCTTTTTTTAACCGGGTCGCATTTACTAATCTGGCAAGCGCGATCAATCCTTCCCTGTACCACACCGCGGAGTCTTATTGGTCCAATGAGCTTAATCAACTGGCGCAAATCGAATATCTGGATGGTGTGGAAAAAGATTTCCTGACACAGCTTCAAGGGTGGCGGCAGGGAATGGACGACGCCAATGCTTACATTGAAAATTCTTATAACGCTACAAAGGGTTTCCTTGACGCGTATCTGCCCGGCATGATGATTTATTTTGAAACGTTACGAAATAATTACAAAACGGGCGTGGAGACAGCTTATACGGAATTGGGCCAGCGGCACGATCAGGTGATCAATGGAACCTGTAATCCGGATGAGTATAAGACATGTCAAAACATTCAGCGTTATTACAGTGCGGTCGCGATGAAGATGTTTGGGCTGACGCGCGCCAAAGCAACGCTCACGGAAGGAATCAAGAATACCCTGGTCGATAGCGCGAAAGTCCAATGGGAACATCTTTTGAAAATGTGGCACTTAAGGGCCGCAACCGAAGGCGTAGGGTATACAAGCAACATCACCAGTACAGACCCCGGCTATCGCACCACGCTAGGAGAACCGTTTCGATTTGATGCACCCACCTGGTGGCCGAACCGTCCCTTTCTGCCGGAGCACCCTGCGATGGTGCCGGGAATGCCGGGAACCATCCTGACACGACAGTACACGTGTGATCCGGCTGTTCAGATCGATGGCAACTGCGAGTTTAATATCGAAAGCATGTATCACACGGCATTCGAGTTACTTACGTTCCTTAGCGCGATGCCCGACCCGCACATTACGGAAGCGATTAAAAATTTAATTATTATTGATCCCCATTGGGACCCTAACACGGGTGAAGGGATTATTAACGGCAGTACGCCCGAGCCGGCCGGGCAAGGCCTGGGTTACCTATTGTGGCAGGAAAAATATGAAAATATTAAGGCTCATGATGACCGCCTGAGAACGGTGGATGCGGCATGGAAAACATGGCGGGATGAACTGACGCGCTGGTATGTAAACGGGCCCAAGCAGGATATTATTACCTTGGAGAGTACGGAAACTCCGCCTACGGCTTCGGGGGGGTATGGCTGGTCCTATTATCCCAACACGATATCAGGTCAGCTTATGGGAACAGATTCTTTAAATCGGCCGCTTACGTATATAGTCCCGGCGCCGCTGCCGGGTTTGAACGTAAACACCACGAGTGGGGTCTATAGTTATAATCCTGCGCAAGACCCCGGGGCACGGCAAACCTTTTATTCCTCGGGTTATTGTACCGGTCCCACTGGGTGCAACATTCAGGAAGGCCAAAATGCTACCGGGAGTTTTTACGGCTATTTCTACCGTTATTTTCAATACAAGGTCAATAACGGCGTTGCGGATTCTGATCTGGCATGGCAAGGTCTCCTCTTGTACAGCTCGAATTTTTCCACTTCAGCGCAGGTTCCAAGCGGCAGCGGCTCGATTAACGTGCAGCCCGATGGTTCTTTTGTCTATACCCCGCCCTCCAATTGGGATAATTCCACGGCTCCGCTGGAAACTCAAATAACACAGGTAGACTGCGACCGATATTCCGGAACCTGTAGCGGGCAATTGAAAGCAGTCCGGAGGGTATCGATTCAGTACACGCTGACGGATAATTCCGCGTCTCCGCCTAAACCATCATCCCCTTGGACCATCGATATTTATGTGGAGCAGCCAGACACGTATTTCGAAAAATCAGGATTTACCCCCCCGTCATTAGTGGTGAATTACGACGGAAGTTTTACCTACGATCCCTATTCTGTGGATCAAGATGGAACCTTGGCAGCCGAGGATAAATATCATTTCGATCAAACACGGGGTACGGCCGTGTCCGGTTTTGGAAAGGGATTTTGGAATGTGCCGTTCAGTTTTACAGCGACGCAGGGCTCAACGGTTGCGAACGGGACAGCTCAGATCAAGGTTAACGATACGAGTCTCCAGTATGAACTTATACAGCCTACTCCGGATACCTTTTCGAACCTCACAATGGATTTAACGGGGTCAACAGCGGAGGGGGCACCCTATTCGGCAACACCAAAAGCTGATTTGCCTTCTACGACAACCAATGTGTCGTTTCAATACAAAGTTTCATCGTGCAGCGGCGGGGGCGGGTATGGCGGTTTTCCGGGACTTGTCTGGTTTTCTTTTGGCTCAATCTTGTCGTCCTTCCTGGGAATGATCTTTAGCTCGGACATTGCCTATGCAAGTGCGGGCAGCGGCTGTGTTGAAGCGACCGCATGGGTCAATATATATCTTAAGCCGAGCGGTGGGACGACGACTTCGAGTCAGCTCGTGCACACGCATTTTGCCCAGTGGGAAAATGGTAATGGTACCGGCACAGCAGATCCGAATCCGCCTGGATTGCCACAGGGTGATGCGCAAGGACAAACAGGATGGCGCTATTTTACGGAAAGACTCAAAGACACCCTTGCCGAGGCCCAGGAAGATTATGAAAAGGCTGCGGAAGTGAATGCTCAGACGCGTGTGACGCAGAGTTTTGCGTTTCTCGATCAGTACTACAGCAGTCAAACCGGCCTTGATAAAGTCTTCAACGTCACAAAGGATGAGGTCCCGCAGGAGGCGATTGATCGTCTGACGGATCCCAATCTTTTCAAGCCGATTGAAGATGAAATTAACAACAAATGGCTTCCGCAGATAAAAGATCTTATGGTGGATGAGAACAGAAGTTCTACCCTCCAAAGAGCTCTCATATCCACTTACGCCAACTTAAGTGTGACAATTCCATTTTACACGAAGGATGTTAAAAAAGATTTCAAGAAAAAGGCCGCAGATATCCGGTACGACCGCTATGTGGCGACGGAGCGATATAAGCAAAAAGTTGCTCCGGAAGGCGGATACCGCAGGGAAGTGAAAACGCTTGTTACTTCGGATGAAGTTAGTCAGCGAACGCGTTATTTTGACCTGGTGAATCTATGGCAGTATGATCGGAATTACGTTCTTGATAATATTCATGATGATGTTTATACCGCTCATTTTGAATGGAATGATGCTCATGAATGTATCCCCGGCTATCCCTTTTCAAACCCCGGGGTTTGCGGCCAACTTGAGCAAGATTTTCAGACTGCTTACAATACGGGCACCACTGAAATTGCAAATCTTTACAGTGCCTGGAATCAGTACTTTGGCCAGCGGGTCTCGCAGTATAATCAGGATATTGCGCAGCATATGAGCAATTACCAAACCGCGATTCAACCTTATATTAGCCCGTTCAATACGCAGCCTTTTCAAACCCTGAGGGACGGAGAAAAACAGCAAGCCGATGAAGATTACAAAACCGATCTTGATCAGGTCCAGCAGAAAGCCAAAAACGATTCGGTATGGCGTGACTATATCGGCAGTATGTATTCGCTGCTGGGCACAGATTTTGATAATCCCTGGGACCACAAGCGGGAACTTGATCTTCAACCCGGCTACATACCGCCCGGTACGCAATACGCGAGAACCTTCCAGCAGCCTTCCCAGGATCAGGGCGTTCAGTATCGTCGGGACCGGCTTGCGGCAGATAAAATTTCCCTGCCGGTGGTGGATATTTTACCGAAGCCGGAAAATCAACTTCCGACAACACCCAGGCCCCCGGTGGTGGATCAGCCAAGTCCTTCGCAAGATCAGCCAACGCCTCAGCTGACGCCTGAAATCATAAAGCCCATTTTGCGCGGTATTCCTAATTTGAGTTTGTTCAATCGTCCCCAGGCGAGCGCAACACCCTCGGCGGCTTTTGCACTGCCCACCCAGGCGATTACCGATCTATTATCAGGGATTCCGAGCCTGGTCACGGTGTCGGAATCTGTTCCTACTTTTGAGACAGGCACGTTCCCCGAGATTCCGGAAATATCGGAAATGGTTTCAACGCTGCCTGAGCTTCCTGACTTAACCGCAACGGGACTGCCCGGCATCTCGATTGATAACTTAATCGCTTTATTTCCTGAACTGGGATTTCCTGATCTTTCAGCCATATCGGCGGGTGATTTTACGCTTCTAGATCTTGGAGGATTCATGACGGGTCTTGAACAAATACCGGGCGCCCCTGCAACTGGGCCGCCTGATTTTGGAAGTTTATTTCCTTCTCAAGGAACTTTCGCAGGATTCCCTTCGCTTCCTTCCATTGCTTCACTCGGCGGTTTGGCCTCTTCCATTGCCGGGATCATTTCATCACTGGGCATTGCGCCCCAGGGCATTAGCGCGGGCTTAATGAATGGCTTCCTCAATGCATTCTTCCCCCAATTTAATCCTTTTGGTCCTTCCGTTCCTGCGGGATCCTTTCCCGGTGCCGGTGGTTTTGGTGGATTCGAATTCGGCGGCGGAACTCCGGATCAAATAGGAATCGGATTCCCCGGCGGAGGAATGCCTGCAGGAGGATTTGGTATTCCAGGTGGGTTTGGAGGATTCCCCGGTTTTGGATTTGGCGGAGCGCCGGATCAGTTGGGATTTGGGTTCCCTGGCGGAGGAATGCCTCCGGGAGGATTTGGCGGCGGATTCGGAGTTCCGGGTGGATTCGGTGGATTTGGAGTTCCCGATGGTTTTGGAGCATTTCCGGGATTTGGCGGTGGGTTTGGAGGATTCCCGGGTTTTGGATTTGGCGGAGCGCCGGATCAGTTGGGGATTGGATTTCCCGGCGGAGGAATGCCTCCGGGAGGATTTGGCGGTGGATTTCCTGGTGGATTCCCCGGTTTTGGATTTGGCGGAGCGCCGGATCAATTAGGCTTTGGATTCCCCGGCGGAGGAATGCCGGTCGGCGGATTTGGCGGTGGGTTTGGAATTCCCGGCGGATTTGGATTTGGCGGAGCGCCGGATCAATTAGGCTTTGGATTCCCCGGCGGAGGAATGCCGGTCGGCGGATTTGGCGGTGGGTTTGGAGTTCCTGGCGGATTTGGATTTGGCGGTGGGCCGGATCAGTTGGGATTTGGATTTCCCGGCGGGGGAATGCCTGTCGGTGGATTTGGCGGTGGGTTTGGAATTCCCGGCGGATTTGGATTTGGGGGAGCGCCGGATCAGTTAGGAGTTGGATTTCCCGGTGCAGGATTTCAACCTGGAGGTTTTGGCGTTCCTGGAGGGTTTGGAGGATTTCCGGGATTTGGTGGGGCGCCGGATCAGTTGGGATTTGGATTTCCCGGTGCAGGATTTCAACCTGGAGGTTTTGGCGTTCCTGGAGGTTTTGGATTTGGCGGTGGGCCGGATCAGTTAGGATTTGGATTCCCCGGCGGAGGAATGCCGGCTGGAGGATTTGGCGGTCCGGCAGACCTTGGAGGTTTTGGAGCATTTCCTGGATTTGGCGGAGCTGCAAATCAATTCGGGGGCTTTGATGCGCTTGGGGGAAATTGGCCGGGCGACGGGGGTTTCAGGGCCGGGCAAGGCCTTAACAATTTCGGCGGTCTTGATCCGTTTGCCGGAAATCAATTTGGCGGATTTGGTGGTTTTGGCGGTTTTGGCGGTGAGGCGCAGGGGCTCGGTGTTCCCGCGCAGGCCCAGCCCGGTGCGGGGCTCCAGATTCCTGGTTTAGGAGGAGCCGCGGACCTTTTAAGAAATCTTTTCGGAGGCGGCGGCCAGGCGGGTCTGGCAGGCGGCCCGGGTGCCGGTGGTGCAGGCGGTGGAAATCTTCTCAATGATCTTTTTAACGTCAATTTCTTCAATCAAGGTCCATTGCGGGATCTTTTAGCTCCCGTGGCAGGATTTGATTTCGGCGGATTTTTACAAAACCCTCTTGACGGACTTGGGAATTTGTTGAACGCCAACTTCCCCGGTTTTGGAAATCAGGGCGGTAATTTTAATTTTGGAAACTTGCTTAATTTTTTTGGTGCAGGTGGATTGTTTGGTCAAGGGCCGGAAGCAGGAGCCGGTGCCGGCGGCGGAATTTTTGGCCAGCTGCTTGGAGGACTTTTTGGCGGTGCAGGGGCGGGAGGTTTCGGGCAATTCTTCCAGAACCTTTTCGGCGGGGGTGGTGAAGGAAATTTTGGTGCGGCGCTTCTGGGATTTTTGAATGTCGCTTTGGGCGCTTTTGCCGGTGGTCAAATCGGCGCCGCGATTCAGGGAATGTTTGGAGCGTTCGGCGGTCTTGGCCAAGGCGGACTTGGCGCAGGGCTTGCGGGGCTTTTGCCGGGGATCTTTGCTGCGCTTTTGGGCGGCATGCTTGTCCTTAATATGATCCTTGGTCCGGGGGGCGGTGCAGCGGCCGGCGGGCCTTTCGGATTTATGAACGGACTTCTTGCGGGTCTTGCAGCGCCTTTTGCCAATCTTCTGGACAACATGCCCGGGTTTAACCTGCAGGGCTTTATGCAGCAGGCCGTTGCCATGATGCTCATTATGGTGATGGCCGGCGGAATTTTTGCCAATGAAGCCGGCAACGCGATAGGCGATGCCGTCGCCAACGGTAACTTTAATCCTGGCGTGCTTGCGCAGCTCGCGGCGGTCCGCGCGCAAATGAATCAACAGCAGAGGATCGCCGCGCCTCCGGATGGCGCAGCTGCGATTGCGGCTCCGGGAGACAACAGATTTCATCTTGCTGGCCCGTTCACCATCATCACGGTGATTTTTAGTAATCTCTGGGGCAGAACCATTGGCCAAATGGAGTTCATTCATACTCCCGGAGCCGGCGGCGGTGCGCTTGGAGGATTTGGCAATGTGATGAACCGCATGGATGATTTCCTGTTCGGCGGCCTGGGCGGTGTCGGCGGAACGAACTTCCTTCTTAATAGCTCCTTCTACAATCCCTTCCTGGGTGCAACCACGAGCAACACCTATGCCACGCTTTCAAAAGATGGCACAGTCACGCAGCTTGGCAAACCCGATCGCGTGATGCGGTTTGACACCGGCGGTTTCGCCCGTCTCGACCGTGCCGGCCTTGTCACATCCGTGGGTACGGCTCAAAGGGTGACGGGAAGAATATCAGCGACAACGGAAACAGATCTAACGACCGGCAAAACAGCGACAATTTTGACGGATCGCGGCAGACTCGTAGGAACTGCCAGCAGGAATGCTGATGGAAAGTGGCAATTTATTCGCAACCAGAACGGGATGCAAATTGCTGTGAATTCCTGGGGAACTTTGGTGGCAATGGCACACCATAATACCGATGTGACCCAATTTAATGGAGCGCAAATGCGCGCGATGGGTGTCCGCAGGATTAATGACATTGAAATTACGAATAATATGGACTGGGCGCGCGGACAGAATAACAGTTTTGCGCTTGTTCAGGGCAATGCGGCTGAAATAGCCAACATGCGGCTGGATGCTGCCGGCCGGGATCTTTTTACGGAAGATGGAATTCGCGGGTTCGGCAATGCCATTCAGATGAATCTCTGGATGGCGGATAACCCCAATCGAATCAGCGTCGGCTTCTTTAATAGTGACGGAAGCTTGTTCGGCCACTTTGGAATTACCCAAGCAGGAATAAGATTCAGTAATGTCACCGCAGAAGGCCTCAATAACAGCAGAACCGTTTTTGGCGGGGCAGAGAACGATATGGATGCCGCCATGGCATATATCCGTGGTTCAAGGGCGATTGCGGCTGGGCTTGATTTGGGTGTTCTAGATGGCGCAAGGGCCTTTGCCCGGCAAATGCGTGACACGTTTAGCAAAGAGTTTGTCGGAGCGACATTTGATGCAAATGGCCGACATGTTTTTACAGCTGTTGTTGCCCAGATTGACGGAAGATTTCAAGCCTTCGCAGTGTCCCAGGAAAGGAGGAATCTTGATCGGGCGCAGATCCGGAATGCGGCGCAGGCGACTAACCGTTTTGATATTCAGGGAGGATATCAGCTTGTGGGAACTGTGACAGACGCAGACACTGGAGCAGTTGTTGGCGGTGATTTTAGAAACAGAATCCTGGCAACGGCACAGATGTCTGACCGAACCGTTTTCACTGATTCTCGAGGAAGCGAAACCTGGATCATGCTGGGCGCAGATCTTGGTGTGTTGACAAATGCAAATCAAAGTGTGGCTCTCCTTGGAGCTGGTGCAAACGCCGGGCGATTCTTGATTTTGGCTGGAGGAAAAGATCTGGCAGCTTTTGGTGGACAGCGTGTCAATATGGGATCCTACAGGACCGTTGAACAGCGATTGACCAATGCTCAAATTATGGATGCTAACGAAGTATTAAAGCGAGGGGATATCAGCGGAGGGCATCAGGAATTAATCCGATTAACAGTGGGCGGAGTCATTGTGGCGGGGGCGCAACGGGATGTTGCATTCGCATTATTAGGAGCGCATGGAATTTCGGAAAGAACGATATTTAATGACGCAGGTGGAAGCGCAACATGGATGTGGAACCGCGTGGATTTGGGAGCGTTACAAGATCAAAACCAGAGCACGGCTTTGATTGGGATGGGAGTAAACGCCGGAAAATTTTTAGTGGTAGCAGGAAATAATGTGATTGCCCAGTTTGCCGGGAACCGAATCACGGAAGGAAACTACACACAGACCATTAAAAGGTTAACGAATATTGAGGTAGGAGCGGCGGCTGGAAATCTTAATCGTCCCGAAATACGAGGTGGTTATCAAGAATTAGTAGGCTTGACGGATGCTGGCGGAGCCGCGATAGCCGGAGCAAAGCGGGATTTGATTTTAGGATTGTTGGCTGGCTATGGAGTTTCGCAGCGGACAGTGTTTCAAGATGCTGGCGGGAACGGGATCTGGATGTGGAACCTGGTGGATTTGGGAGTCTTAGGAGATCGCGCTCAGAGTACGGCATTGCTAGGGGTAGGCGCAAATGCCGGGAGATTTCTGGTGCTAGCGGGAGACAAGGACATTGCTCATTTCAGAAATCAGCGTGTGAATATAGGGACCTACAACCAGACGGTTGCAAAATTAGCCAACGCCCAAGTAGAAGCTGCGGCCGGAAATCTGAATCGTCCCGAGATTGCGGGGGGATATCAGGAGCTGGTGGGGTTAGCGGATGCGGGAGGAGTCATAAAAGGAGCGAGACAGGAAGTGATTTTAGGATTGTTGGCTGGCTATGGAGTTTCGCAGCGGACAGTGTTTCAAGATGCAGGTGGAGCCGGGATCTGGATGTGGAACCGGATTGATTTGGGAGCGTTGTCGGATCGGAATCAGAGTACGGGGCTTGTAGGGATAGGAGCGAATGCCGGGCGGTTTATTGTGTTGGCTGGAGCTGACAAGATTGGGCATTTTGCCGGGAACCGAGTGACGGAGGGGAATTATACGCAGACGGTGGCGCGGTTGACGGGAGTGCAGGCGGGTGATGCTGCAAGGGACTTGAATCGTCCCGAGATAGCGGGCGGGTATCAGGAGCTGGTGGGATTAACGGATGCGGGCGGCGCGGGGATCGTGGGTAAAAAGTTTGATGTGATTCTTGAATTACTGGCAGGGTACGGGATCTCGCAGAGGACGGTGTTTGAGAATGCGGGCGGAGCCGGGATCTGGATGTGGAACCGTGTGGATTTGGGAGCGTTGTCGGATCGCGATCAGAGTACAGCCTTGATAGGAATGGGGGCTAATGCAGGGAAATTCCTTGCCGTAGCAGGAAACAGCGTTATTGGCGATTTTGGAGGAAGGCGTGTCAATGAGGGAACGTATGCACAGACAGTCGCTCGTCTCGCAGGGGCTCAGGTTGCTGCCGCGGCAAGGGACTTGAATCGTCCCGAGATAGCGGGCGGGTATCAGGATTTAGTGGGATTAGCGGATGCTGGCGGAACTGCGATTACAGGAACAAGACGGAATATCATTTTGAATTTACTGGCAGGGTACGGGATATCGCAGAGGACGGTGTTTGAGAATGCAGGCGGGGCTGGGATCTGGATGTGGAACCGTGTGGATTTTGGAGCGTTGTCGGATCGCGATCAGAGTACAGCCTTGATAGGAATGGGGGCTAATGCAGGGAGATTCCTTGCCGTAGCGGGTACCAGTATTATCAGGGACTTTAATGGGAATCGAGTGACGGAGGGCAGCTACACACAAACAATTCAACGGATTTCAGAAGCTCAATTAAATGAAGGTCGTACAGCGACTCGTCGCAATGAGATCCAGGATGGTTTTCTTGAATTGGTTGACTTAATAGTGGGAGACCGGGCTGCCTCAGCAAAGCAGAAGGATATTCTCCTGAATTTGCTGGGTAGTTATGGAATATCCGAAAGGATTGTTTATACAACTTTAGCGGGAGCTACTGTTGCTATCGGTATCTTATCGGCTGATCGATTAGTTGAAGGCATTAAGGTGTTAGATAGTAACGAATATTTTGTCCGTCAGGATGGGGGACTATTTTTCAAGCTTGATTTGCAGGCTTCACGGGAAGCGCAACAGGCGCGGCGCGGTATGACAATTGAAGCGCTTGAGGGCAGACGGCGCGAGCTTCGAAGATCCATGCCCAGCGGGCTTTTCCCGTCTGAACGGGTACGGGCGGAAAGAAGTCGCATTCAGGCAGAAATCACATTGATTGATGCAGAGCTGGAAACTGTCAGGGCCGGCGGAACTAGCCGGTTTACGGTTCTTTTTATTGGTACGGGTGAAATGGAAATTAAAAATAAAAATGAATTAAATCAAAGCACAGAGCTGCCGCGGGCCATGCGAGTTCTTTCAGCGTTTGGCGTCTCACTTTGGACCGGGCGGGGGACTTTTGAAGTCCGTGATTCCACCAATAATGAAGTAACACGCAGCGGTAACTTTCTTGTTTATCATGAGCATGTTGTGATCGGGGAGACGAACCTTGGCGCTCGCGTGATGAATTTTGATGGAGAATTGCTTGACCGTGATCGAATCACAGCGCAGGAACTTCAGAATACTTTTATTCCTGGCGCAAGAAGGTTCGGGCAGGAAACGCTTGCGGATTACGACAGCTATCACTTCGAATTGCCTGACGGAACAAAAATTACAGTGAATTCTGAAGGACAGTTAGTACGTGAGATCACACCCCATCGGCAAGACCCGACCAACCGGGAAATTTATTCTGAAACTTATCATTATAAAGGAGGGGCTGCTTACAGAAATATTCGAAGCGGGTATGACGGCAGCCTCCTGAGATTTCACGTCGAAGAAGCCAATGGAAATGTTATTTACGCCTGGGTCATCGGAATGGCGCGAGGCGGCAGGCAAAGCCCCGCGGTCATGATCATTAATGGACAGCGCTATGTCCGTGATGCCAATGAAGCGATTACAAACCGCGGTGCGAGCTTAATCAGCATTGATGATGATAACTGGTCGAGGATTGAAATCAGGCGCGTGGCGGGACCCAACAATACCACTGAATTCCATGTATCCACGGGTACCGATAATCGAAGAGTTCGAGTCAACACGGCCATTTCCTGGTTTGTGTTTAGCAGCGATGAATACGTACCCACAACATTAAATAATATGATTGGCGTTATGGGCGTCAAACCCTGGACCGGAGAAGAAACGGGCCGGGTAGTTTACTTTGCCGATGTTTTAGCGCGCCATCCAAATCCTCAGGGAGGAACGATTGAACTTGGCACACGGGGCATGGTGACTCATGCGACTATTCGCTTTACCGCCCATGAAACTCCGAAAATTTTATTAATCCGGTACGGAACGATTGCGGAAGAAAATTACAAGCAGACCAGTTTTAATTACAGCGTCACAGGCGACCTTATTCGCGTGACCAAAGATTTTTATGAGGGCGGTGTTCTTAATGTTAACCGCGGTTCTGAAACTTATTTGATGAATGAAAGAGGCTATCTTCAGATGACAGGGGCAGCACGCGAAAGCTCCCTGCATCAGGCCTGGACAGAATTCAGAAAAGAATACTGGGATGATCAGGGAATTATCGGAAAAGGTCTTGTTATTATTGCGGGCGTTGCCTTGGTTGCATTGATCGTAGTTGGTACGGTTATGACCGGCGGTGCTGTACTAGCCGGATTAGGAGCGCTTGGAGTAGGCGTCGCGGGAGCTGGAATTGGGACAATGGCGGTTGTCGGCGGATTGACGATTGGAGCCACATTGATTACGGCAGCGGGCGTCGCTTACCTGGCCGGATATCAAGACCTGGCCATTGGTCTGGCGATAGGTGCGGCCATTTTTGCCACAGCCGGGCTCATTGCGCCGATGATTTTTGCGGCGCCGGGTTTAATCGCCGGTTATGGTGTGTGGGCAGCAGGTTTGGCTGGGTTTACAGGGCTTTCCTTTGGGACTTCACTTGCAGTCGGTATCGGAGCTTCTATTGCTACAGGCGCAGCGCTTTATGGTGTTGGTTTGGGGGCAGGTTATGTAGCCCAGCAAACCGGTTTACATAAGGCGCTGAAAAATACCTGGGTTGCTAAAGTTGCATCGGTCATTGATGCGATTTCTTTTGGTATTCTCGGCCGCGGGTTTAATGACGGCCGACTTTTGGCTCGAGACAGACTGACGGCAGGCCAAGTTGCCGGGGGATTCGGGCTTGCAGGGTTGTGGGGTATCGGCCTGGTCGCAACCGGCGGACTACAAATGATGGGAACAATGGGCTATGGAATCGTTGGTTTGGGCCGCATGCTGGTAGCACAGGGTGCCAGACAAGCGGCATTGAAAGTTGCAGCGGGTGCTTTGGTCGTGGGTGTGCTCGGAACCGCTTATGCGTATGGTCCGCCTGTTCTTCAGGATTTTATGTTGATGACGGTAGCGCTTGCGGCCGTCTTTGCGGGAGGATGGAAGTTAGCGGCATCTTACTTAGCCGGCACTCTCACACGAGGCTTGGTGGGCGGAGTTGGACTTGCGGTAGGCGGTGTTTTATTAGGCACTGGCTATTTAATGAATGACGTCGAGATGGGAGCCGCGTTGAGGATCGCAGGTATTGGAATTGCAGCCGTTTCAGCCCTTTCATTAATAAGGCCCGTTCAAGCGGCCAAAGCCTTGTTTTCAAAAGAAACATGGACGGCGATCACAACTTTCGTGACGGGGAATTGGAGAACGATCGTAGTGGCAATGCCATTTGTGATTGGTGCCGGAATGGCTGCAGGCGGATATTATTTTGAAAGTACGACTGTGCGGGACATCGGGTTAGGGCTAATCGCATTAAGTGCAGTCCTTGTGGGTGGCGCCAGAGCGTTTTCACTTTTCCGCGCCGGCGCGGCAGCGCAAGCTTGGACGGTTGGTCTTGGAGTAGGCGGTGTTTTAGCAGCCACCGGTAGCTTCATGAGTGATGAGCTGATTGGAGGCTATACAATCGCAGGATTCCAGGTTCGCAGAATCCTTCAGGGATTAGGTATTGGATTAGCGGGTGTTTCGGGATTGGCGCTCGCTGGTATCGGATTGGCCGCGGCGGAACAAAGATTAGCCACGGTTTCCATGAGAGGAATATTTACGCTGGAAAATGTTCGTGCAGGGTTGCAATCCACTGTCAATTGGATAAGAAGAATTCCCAATCCTATTACCTATATGTTGGGCCACCCCATTGAATCCGTTTCGATTTTACGTGCGGCAGCCACCGGAGGCCAGGTGGGCTGGGTGCAATTCTTGACAGCCCTTGGGACGAATGCACTTTACCTTGATATGTATTTGCAGGTTTATTCCAATGTGGCGCAGGTTCTCGGCCTTATTACACGCGGACAGGCCGGGTCCATAAGTCAACTGGGCATGATCCTGGGCCATGTCGGAGCCGGAGCTCATATTCTGGGGGGCATTGCCGCGGCGATGACGATGAGAGGTTTGGCCGAGGCAGCCTGGCAGGCGAATTTTGAAAGATACGGTCTTACCGGTTTTCAATCCAATATGGTGGGAAAAGTCCTTACACTCTTTGGACAAGCGCGAAAGTCCGAATTTGCCCAAAGCGCTTCGACACGCTTTCTCGCCAAATATGCCCCGGTTCTTTCTCCAACCACCATGGCACATCGCGCAGGCCTTCAAATTTTTGGGGAGGGTTTTGCAGCCCAGTTAACAGGCCAGCTTGCTCATACCGCTGTGAACGCGGTTATCTTCTTCCACATTCTCCCAGTGATGGGCGCCGTCACAGGTATTGACATACTTTTTGGAATGCATCAGACCGAAGAAATGAAAAAGATGCCTCTGTGGGATCGGTATGTTGCCGGAATTAACAATGCTCTGTTTTCAAAGGTTGAAAATCAGGCTGCGGGTCAGCAGTATGGTCTCTTTTCCGGAGGGGCCTGGACTCCGACACGATTAATGCATGATGCGATTATGGGAATTGCTCTCCACACATTTGGAATCACCTACCGGGGCCAGGGACTCTTGGCCCGTATGTCGATGAGAGAAAGCAACGGAATCCTAAGCGGCCTCCTGAATTATTTTTCTCCCAGAACACTTACAAGGCTTATGGCATCGACTGAAGGAAATGCTTTAAGGTCAGGCGCGCTTCAGGCTTTTATGTTTATTGATAACTACACCATGTTTAACATGTTTCTTGGCGGTGCTCACGAGCTGGGGAGCCTGTTGCCGAAGCATGGCGGCGCCGGAACACAGGGTGACGAAGCTCCTCCTAATATGATTTATATGTCCTTGATGGCGCCGTTTGCCCTCATGCGTCTTCCCACTTCCTTCATGAAAGATCTTTCGACCTGCGTTCAAGGCGCTTGTGACTTCAGTGGTTTTGCCCACGATCTTGAAAGCACTGCTTTATTCTTTGTCCCGCAAGCGATGGCGGGCAAGGACCTGGCGTTACGGGAATTTACAGGAAAAAATAAGGACGGCCAGGCCTATAAAGGCCGGACCCTCGAAGATCAATTTGCTCAGTACCTTCAGGAAGGTTTTGAAAGCGGACGGTTCAATGAGGTCGCCCGGCGTGATTTGCAGGGCAGCGCGTATAAGGAAGGAGAAGCATTAACCCAGGCGGACTATCAGGTCATGGCGAGAAACCTTGCCAATCATTTTGCGGAGACAATGCTCGCACGTACGGAGGTCGATTCACTTAAAGAATTGACGCAGCGCCTTAGTACTGACTTCGAAGTTGATCTCCGTGACAATACCTGGACCAACAGAACAACTGGGGAAAAACTTGAGAATCCAAGCATAGGAGAATTGGCGGCCAGGACAGGAGTTGATGTCACTTCTCTTGGTGATACAGCCAGACTTTCATTTCCAACGCTCCTTCAGTCTTTAGCCAAGGGTTCGCTTCATGGTTTGGCTCCAGGAACGGTGCCGGATTTTGTGCGTGATCTTGTGGCGGGCAAGACTGAGGTCGAGATCGGCGGTGTGACTTTAACCCTTGATGCGACATTCCGGCAATTGATTCTGGAAATGCCTGAGATGAAGGCGTTTTTAGGAAAAGCTCATCAGCAGAATTTGCATCAAATGAACCAGGCGGGTGCCACTGCCGCGGAAACAGTTAAAAAGGTTGACGGACAGATCAATCAGCTGACTCAAAGAAACGGCGAACTTGTCAAATTGCGGGATGAGCTTGCGCGGCCGCAGGAAGTCCAGCCGTCGGCCGTCACAGCGCCCAAAATCGAGGGCCCCAAAGTTGGTGATACGATTAACGTTGCAGGGAAAGAATACAGCGTGGTCCGGACAGGAGAAGGCAATGCTGTCCGGGCCGAAGCCGCCAACGGAGAAGTTTATTTCTTTGTTGTCGGAAAGGACGGAAAGCTGACAAGGGTGGAAGGGGTTGTCGGGCGTTACTCCTTTGATGCCGAAGCCGTAGCTGAACAAACCCAAAAACTGACCTTTTACGACAGCAAGGGAAGGGAGCTGGACAGTGCCTTGCCGCTTAGAGATCATTTGCTCCGCCAGGTGAAAGAAGGCATAGCTTCCGAAGATTTAATCCAGCTCCTTGATCCTTTCTTCGGGGAAAACGGAAGCCTGCGCGGGGATGCCTTTGCTTTCATTGACGCGGTGGAGTCCCTCATTGAAGGCGGAATAACGCCGGAAAGATTGAGACCCGCTCTTGAAGCCTTTGATCATGCCTGCGGATCCTGCCTGACGCAGGCAGGTATTGCCGCTTTGCTCAGGGCGGCGGACAGGAATGTAAAGCCGGAAGATGCGGCTAGAGACCTTGCCCGTTATGAAAAGCTTGCTGGGGCAGCCGGCAAGGCAGGGTTCAAAGTGCCTGAAATTACCGCCGAAGAAGCGGCTGCTTATGTTAGAGCCTTACCGCAGACGGCCGGACGGCAAGTGGACGGCAAATCCGTCAATGATGTTATCAATACAATGCGCGATATCGGGATTACCGCTGAAAGAGCTGTTGCCGAGGCGTCAAGATCCGCCAAGCCCGCTGAATCCGTCAAGCGAACGCGGCAGGAAATTGAAACAGAACTTGCGGCAGGTGAAAATGCACTTAATTCGCTTCAAGCCGTCCGTGCTCTTTTTGAACCCACGCCGGAAGGCGGCTTCCGCTTCAAAGGGAATGCTGAAGAATTTGGGAAAAGCGGCGCCTATGAACTTGCTCTTGACGCCTTCCTCGCCAGGGAACTCGGGCCTGACGGCAGCGGGCTTGATAATCCGATGGTTTTATATGGAGTCATGGCGCGCCAAGGGCTTTTAAAAACTTCCCTGAATGCGATTCGTGTTGTCAACGGGGCCTATGAAATTGATGAAGAAAAAATTAAAAAGGAACTTCTCCAGGATGAATCACTGCGGGGAACGCTGGATGCCGAGGTGGCGGCAACGGCGGTGACGGAATTGGCCCGGCGCCTGACTCAGAGGATGCAGGATACGGTCAGTGAAATCAATAGCCGGCTTCTGGCAAGCGGTACGCTGGAATTGTCAGGAAAGCAATTGGACGGCATCTTGAGTCTTTTGGTTTTAAATGTAAAAACTGAATTGTTGACGGGCCGTACGCTTTACACCACAGCTGAAATTGTGGCCGGGGTTGTCCGGGATGTGATGACCTCGCAGGAATTAGCAGCTAAAGCAACGGCGCGCAATCCCGTGGATGTGCTTCGCAATAAAAATATCGAAGTCATTTCGGATCCTGCGCGGGCCACTGAGGTTATTGATCTTGTAAGAGACGTCAGGCGACTTGAAACTGAAGCGGCGCGATTGGAAGCCGATGCTGTGAAGCTTGATAAGGTTCAAGATACGGCAGCGGCTGCAGCTAAAAGAGCCGAAGCTGCGCTTAAGCTTAGCGAAGCAGCTCAAAAGCGAACGCAGGCCGAGACTGAAGTGGGGCAATATACGACCGATCGCGCGATTGCGGAACGAACCGTCAAGTTTTTGGAAGTGCGCGACGCGGTTGAAGGGGGCGAGCTTCTCGCTGCAACGGCCCTGGCCGAACGTTATTTTGGCTTGACCGGAAAGGATCTCTTCGATTTTGTGGATGCGCTTCATGCCACAGGAAGCCGGAGCCGGTTTGCAGCCTACCTTTACGGGGTTGAAGAAGGGCAGTTCCGTTTCCTCGTGCCCGAAGCGCTTGAAGGAATGACTAATGGTGAGCTTACCTATATGGTCATGAAAGATATGAGCAAAGTAGGTAAGAATCTCTACGAAGTGCAAAAAGGTGCGTTTGCTGAAATCCTGAAAGAAACCGGTCTTTTCGGAGAAGGCGATGTGATCTTTGAAGCCGGCACAGGCATTGGTAAAACCGCGGTGATTATGCCAGGCCTTGTTTCACTTATTAGTAAAGGATTCTTTAGTGGTCAGGGGATTCAGCGCGGCCTTGGCTGGTTTGCCAACTTCGGAAAAGCCCAGGAATTTTTCGACAAGGCCGGAGAGTTTTTCGTAAGAGCCAATGTGCGGGACAAAGTCCACCTTGTGAATTTCGAAAATAGGACCATTTATGAGCTTGATGAAAACGGCAAGCTTGTCGCGCGCAATTATCGCGGGAATGAAGCGGAATTTTTCAACCGGCTTGATCGATGGACGCTTGAACAAAATCACACCATCTTGATGGATAAAAATTCAATCCTCTATCTTTATTCCCGCTCCCGGCTTGCGCCGAATTCAGCTGAGGCCATTATTTACGGACGTTTGAAACAAAATGCGCAAGTTCTGATTGACGAAGCCCATACCTTGGCGTGGCAGCCCAGATTAACCGTGGGTGAAGGACAGATGGCAGAGGGAAGACGTGTCGCGGTAGACCAAATTACACGTGAAGTCGGAGAACTCTTGCTTGAGACAGAGATTAACGGAACAAGGGTTCTGCGTGGAGACGGCAAATTGGCAAGTGAACACTTGGATATTTTACTGCAGGTCATGCAGACAGAAGGAGCAGACCGGACCGTGCTGCGCCAGTTTGGATTCAATGCAGGAGAAAAAGCAGAAAGCTTGCGTCAAAAGCTGGTGGATCGCTTGAGAGAAAGCGGAAAATGCGAGGGATGCAAGACGTGGGAGGATATGCTTCTGACAGAAACGGGACGCGAGTATGCCGCCGCATTTGAAGCTTTTGGCGAGTCTCTTTCCCGGCCGGAAGGCAGGGCGGAGGGATGGACGCGCGCAACGCTTGAAGATGGTTATGTGGTTGCAAAGCCTACGGACCCCATTAAAACATTAGAAGAGCAGCAGGATTTTTCCGGAGAATATCAAACATTTACATTGAACTACCTTGTCTCACTAACAGTCGGGCAAACCTTTAACTCCCTTCATTTAAAAACAATGCCCCAGGCGAGATCCTTTGAGATGAGTGACGTAGTGGCCGAGTTTCGGCAATCCAGCAGCCGGTTCTGGTCCTTTACGGCATCCGCTAAACCCACGGCCGCTGTCCAGATGCTTCGCTATGGCTTCAGAACCCAGGCGCTGGAAGGCCTTGAATCCCGTCCCATTTTTGCCGGTGAGACTTATAACAACAAGGCGTATACCCATGAAACCACGAATGTGGTTATTTCAGCGGACCGCAACTCGGCCGCACGTGAAGTTTTCAGACGTGTGGGTGAAATTACCGAAGGGGATGTTGTGGTACGGCCGACTATGGTGATTGATGTTTCGGGATTTCTGGAAGGCGGCCTGTTGAGAGCGGAATTCATGAAGCAGTTTGAAGGAAGAAGGATCCTTATTATTAATGCTAAGGAAGAAAAAATGCTTTACGAATGGGATTCCGTGAACCGGACATGGAAAGCTCCAAAACAAATTTCCAATACAGAGGCAGACGTTTTCTTTGTGAGTAAAGATGGCAAGACCATCGACGGCAATGTTTATGACGGCGTTGTTCTCGTGGATGGCCCTGCGTATTTGGGTATGGATATGCTGACTCCTCAAGGGATCCGTCAAATTATGATTGCGGATAAAGGGACTACGGGGGAAGGTTTCCGCCAGGGCGTTGGCCGTGTTCGCGGAGAATACAGGCCAGTCATTAATGAACGGGGCGAATTTGTGAAATGGGAAAACCTTGAGAAAGGCAGGACGTTTGGGGAGCAAGTCAATATTCTGGTGAATAATACCGGTATTGAGCTCAGGAGCCGCCAGGGAGAACTCCTTGAATTCCGTGCCGACACGGCCTCCGTAAAATCGATTTTTGAACTCAATGACCAAAGCACCCAGAAAGTGAAACTTTACGAGCGGGCCACGGAACAAATCGACGGGGTGAACGAAATCCTCCTGGGCAGTCTCGAGTCAACCTGGACGCAGAGCCGCGAAGGCCAGGCCGCCGAAACAGCAAAGCAGGCGGCACAGGCGGCTGGCAAACCTGCGGAGCCCACGGTGATGGATCGCGCAAGCCAGCTTGTGAGGGAACAAAATGAAATCCATCGTTTGACGCGCTTAAGGAGCAAGGATTTGGTGGATCCTGAGAAAATGCTCCAGGAATCGCTGGATCATTCGACCAATACATTGAACATGCTCAAAGTTCTGCTCGCCGGAGCGAAAGATATTTCAGAACCCGTTAAACAGCAAATGCTGACTACCCTAAATACGGAAATTGCCGGCCGGGAAGGTTTGAAGATTCAGCTTGGCGTCAGGACTGAAAAAGCACCCACAAGTTTTGCGGATCCTAATGCGCAGGGCATGAGAGGTGTCGTTGAGACCATCAATGCCAATATCAAGAAAGAGCAGCTGCCTAGCCAGGTCACAAGCCCTGTAGAAAAACCGAAACTTGTTACGCAAACCGCCAAGGTGGAAGGGAATGCGGCGAGGACTATGGAGAAAGCAAATCCGGAGCTTGGGAATTTGAAAGCTGGCGAGTCGTGGTTCCTGGTTCGGGACACGCAGAACACCAATACTTTGTGGGGAAGTTTTCAGGTGACAACCGCTGCGGGCGGAGTTGGAGGCTATGTGGATAAGCCTGTTGTAACCAATGCCACTCAACTTGCTGCGTTGAATCAAGACCTGGGTGCATCAAATGTGTTCCAGGTGACAGTCACGACCGACCTCGAAGGCAACCGCGTGTATAACTTCACAGCCGCTTCCAATGAAGAGTCCCAAGCGGTGATAGATTCTCCGGAGCTCGCCAATGTTGCCTTGGTCAATGGGATCCCCACGCTTTCGCAGTTTGCACTTGCGGCACAGGCGCAGGCCTTTTTTAACCAAATGGGAATTACGGACCCTGCTCAACAGGCTTTTATCATTCAAAATTATGCTGCGGTCCGCGCGATTCTTGAAGCAAATCCCGTTGATTTCAGCAGTCGGGATGCGGGCAAGCAAGTTCAAGCGCGCGCCGCGGCCCTTGCCAAGCTTGTTGAAACCGGTGTCCTGCCGCAAACAACAGCTCCGCAAACGGTGCAAGTGCTTGCCCAGATCGATACGAAAGATTTTGTAAGCTATGGCCTGCAGCTTGCAAACGTAACCCAGCTTGGACGAGGCCCTGTGAGCTTTGGAACCGGTGCCGCGGGCACGGCAGTCCGCGACCTTTACAATACGGCCCTGGCTAAAACTGAAGCAGGCCAGCCTGTGAATACAGTCAAGGCGGCCAAAGAGGTATTGAATTTAATTTTTAACCGAAAGGAGAAAACCGCAACCACAGGAGAAACGATTGCAAAGCTTTCTGCACAGGATGTTGTGACCGCCGTGGCCGCACTTTCTCATTTGACCGGCGGCCAGTTGACCGCAGACGACCTTGTCCCGGTCCTGGATTCCTGCAGTTCCTGTGTTGTTGAAGCCGTAGGCGCCGCGCGAAGGGCCGGAAATGTTGCCGTGCGTCAAACCCTTGATACGGCCGCGAGTATTTTTGCCCTTCTTTCTACCAATGACCGCAAAACCGTTTACCGGACCACAGGCTTGAGCAGTTTCTTCTTCGGGGAAACCGAAATCGGGCGCCAAATTTCTGCGGCGATGACCACTCAGGCAACGCTTAATGTGAGCCTCGCGCAGAACGTTGATTATTCTATTGTCACCTTTATCATGAGAAATCTTGCAACTCTCGGTAATTTCAACAATTTGTCGATTGATGGACAGCAGGATCAAATGGGGCTTGTGTATGGATTGTCGCGTCTCATGAAAGGGACCGTGACAAAAGCCGAGGTGATTGAAGTGACTGCGCTGCTTGAATCAACACTAGGACTTCAGGAAGGTACGCTTGTCGGCGACGCGACGCAGCTCACTCAATCTCAGGTTGAACTCTATGCAACCTATCTGCGCGGCATGCTATTTTCCGGCGCGCTATTTACCGCAAGCGGCATCATTGATACTGCAGCAATCGAGATTAATCTTACAGGCCTCACTTTACAGGATATTCATCAGCTTGTGGCGGCCCGTGCCCAGCAGGCAGCACCCGTAAGAGCCGCAGCGCAGGCTGCACGAACAACCCGGCAGCAGGTAGCAGAAAAGACACAAACGGTTAAGGCTGCTTTGGCGAACCGCAAAATCGGATTGCAATCAAGGCTCACAGAAGTTCTCAATCAAGTGATTGCGCAACGAAACCTCGCAGCGACTTATACGCAGGCATCTGCTTTTGGACAGGTCGCAGAGGAAACAGCGGCTGTCTTGCAACAAGCGCGCGAAGCAGAAGCTCAAGCACAGGCGCTTGAAGCTGAGGTCGGCGCGATTCGGTTAGCCATTGCGCGAATTGCCGTTCAAGAAAACGCGCTTGATGAGGTTCGGATTGCCACGCGCCTTGCCCAAGTCAATGACGCTGTGCGCAATCTTGAAGCAGCGGTTGGAAGAATTGATGTCAATGTTGCGGCAGAGGAAGCCGCGAATGTAAGAAATCAACTTGCCGAAGCCCGTGCGGAAGCGCTTAATCTTGAGCTTCAATTACAAGCAGTCCGAGCCATTGCTGTCGATGCCCAGCAGGATTTTGAATTGCAGCAGCAGCTTGCGGCGCGGCGCAGATTGACGCTCGAGCAAGTTGATGGGATGGGCATGATTGGCCGCTTGATTGAAGTCAGGGCCCGGATTGAAGAATTAAACCAGCAGCCGCAAACCGCTCAGACTCGTGCTCAAGTCGGGCTGCTTCAGAATACAGCCCGTACGGTTTATCAGACCGTCAATAACCAGATTGTTCAATACCGGCAGAATGCCGAGGCCCTTCGGCTCCAAGCCGAGACCAATGTTCAGGAAACAACGGAGCTAAATGCCCAGGCGGATCTTCTTGAAATGCATGCAAATATCCTGGCGTTGCAAATTAAGAGAGTGGGCCTTGAATCAGAAACTCGGGAGTTAACGAGACTTGCGCAGGCCGTGCGCGCCGAAGCCGCAAGTACTCAGAATGTCAGGCTGCAGAATTACTTCCTTATTCAGGCAAGCCTTTTGGATGCCGAGGCGAGTGACCTGACTCAGCGAATTATACTTACAGATATGGCGGCGCAGTATCTTGGGCTGCGCTTCCGTCAGAATCAAATTCTTGAAGCCGGACGTGCGGCAGGAAGCCTTGGCTCTCGTGTGGCAATCGCTCAGGCTGAGCAAGTTGCCAATGAAGCGGCTGAACTAAAAATGCGGATCGATGCTCTGGAATCCGCCCGTGCTTTGGCAGGTTTGCCAAGCATTGTAACGCAAGGATTGACAGCCAGGGTGCCGGTTGCAGCCCTGGATCAAGCTGCGCCTGCTGCTACAGTCGAAGCCGTTCCTGCAGAAGCTGCGCCGGTCGTTGCTCCTGCCCAGGTGGGTCCTGCGGTTGATCTGACATTGAGTAGCTCTCAGCTGCGGGCTCAAAGGAAAGCCATCCAAAAGGATGTGGTAAGGCTTAATACGGAAACAAGCAACCTTACAACTGAACTTGCGCAGAATAATGAGCAAATCGCGGGACGGAGTGAGCAAGTGGACTCCCTAACGCCAGAGGACCAGGCAGTGCTTCAGGGCGTTGTTGACCAATTTAATCAGGAGATAACTGCTCTCGAAGCTCGGAACAATGAAATTAATGCCCGCCTTGCTGCGATTGCCGCTGAAACAACACAGCTTAATCAATTGGATGCGCAAATTGGGACGGAACTCAATCGGCGAAAAGAAGCGGCCCGCACTGAAGTAAAACCTGCGGAACCTGCTCCGGTTGCAACCCTTACACTCACTCAAATTCAGGTTGAAATTGACGCGTTGAGATTGCAGCTTTCGAGAGGTGTGGACCCTACGGATTTTGCACGCATAAGCGATCGGCTTGCGGAACTCGGGGCTCCGTTGGCGGCAGGTGCTGCGCAAGCTTTCGTGCCTGCGGCTGAAACGCCGGGGGTCACGCAAATCGCTCCGGGTGTCACACAAGTTTCTATTCCACCGGCTCCGGCTGCAGTGGCCCCGGTTCAGGTGTCAGCTTTCGGACCCCAACTAACGACGGATACGAATCGAATCGAATTAGCGCAATTAGAGCAAGAACATGAAAGATTAGAACAAGACCGCAGGGAGTTAGAAGAACGGCTAAGTAAACTTGAGACCGAAGAGAAAAAAACGGACCTGACGCCCGAAACCCGCACGCAAGTTGAAACGGAAATGGATCAACTGGATGTGCTGCTTAACGGTACAGAAACGACAACAGGATTGAATCAGCAAATATCAAACATCCTCGGACGAATTATTACTCTGCAAGAACTCCTGACCCAGGCTTTGCCACTCCAGGGAACGCCAGGTGCCACTCCGTTTAAGGCGCTGGAATTGACGGGGAAGAGGAGTGAATTTAACCACGAAGCAGAAAATACGCGGAATCCGCGTAAAGATCGAACTTTTGTGCCGGGTGCCAGCATTCCGGATTCGCGCGGCCGGCTTGTGGATGTATTCCAGATGACGCCGGCGGAGCGCGGATATCTTGTCAGTGCCCTGCGCCTTGATAGCGATGACGCACTGGGCGCTCTTCTGACCAAAGCGGTTTCCACTCTGGCAAGGTTAGGATTGCCAACGGAAAGCCTCGCCGACAAGGCCCAAAAAATCCTCCTCGGCCTTGTTAATCAGAACGACTCCCAGCACCTTTTCGAAGACCATACAGCCAACAATTTTATCGGTGTCAATAACACATTCTTCTCGATTGCCAATGAACTGGCCGAGACCAACGTTGATCTGGCACAGATCCTTTTTATGCTGGGGATTGCGCACGAACTTCGCCATGAATTGGGAATCCTCGAAGAAAATATCGGGCTTGATGCTGCCATTGCCTATCAATTAATAGAAGCGGCATCGCAGGGCAATGTCGAACGAAGAGAATCGCTGCTTAAGTCGCTGGCCGGAGTACTGGCGCGAAATGTCCAGGGCGGAGCCAATAACGAATTTCTTGCTGCGCTTCAAGCTGCTAGCCAGGCGATCCCGCTGGCGCAGCAAAATAATATTGATCTTGCACCGATTTTACGTCACGCCGCGCAATTTGGGCTGTCGTGGGGTGCGGTAAACGAAGCGCTTTCTTATTTAGTAGCCCCGGCAGCCGTCGCTCGGAGCACACCGGATGAAGTCAACAGGCGGATCGATAAACTCTTTAAGAAAAAGATCGGCCCGCGGGCGCCTTTGGAGGGTGAGGCCTTTAACGGACTCCGTGCCTCGATCACCAATGCCATCACGTCGCAACCCGGTCTGCCGCTTAACCAGATTGATTTCCCGGGAATGCTGCTTTCTTGCAGTTCCTGCTTCGCGATCCAGTGCAGCATTGTTTCGACTTACTTCAAGCAATTTGGCGAAACTCCCCGTATTCATGAGGCGCTTTCCGATGATGTTTTAAGAGAACTTCGTACTTTCTATGAATTTGTCCGGTTATTCTTCAGGCTCAATGTGGAATGGCAGACGTTTGGCTTTATCAGCGCCCAGGATTACGGGCTTCTTCTGAAGGCGCTGGCAGTCTTTAACCGCGTGCTTCGGAACGCGGATAATCCTGAAGTTGCCGAGCGGCTCAGAAATTCCGGGATGAATCCGAATGAGCTGATGGCGCTACGCACTCAAGTGGAAAAGGCTATCGATACGGCCCAAAATTTGCGTGGCTCGCGCAGGGCGGCTGAGGAACAAACGGTTCGTGCCCTGGTCAACCTGCTTCTTAACCGCACGGATATTGATGTGCAACAACTGCGCATTGCATTCCGCAATTTCGGTGGGCAAAGAGATCTCCGGACTATTAATTTCCGGCAATTGATGACTTTCCTTTTGAATATCGTGGGCGGGCAGTTGGCGCGCGGGAATGTGGCGATGCTCGAAAATGTGGATGTGCTCTTTAATGAATTGGAGATTGAGGTGGTTGAGGCCTTGGCCGCGGATGAGGATATCGCCCGGATTTTTGCACCGCAGATTGCACGTAGCCGCGAGCGTCAGGCATTGGACGTACGGATTGACGAAGCGGCGCGGCTTGCGGCTGAAAGACGGAGAGCCCAGATTGAAGCAGAGGCAGCGAGAGCGGTTGGGGCTGCTCCCTTGCGTGCGGCTGCCGTGGGTCCCGTGGATACGACACTGCGAAATGAACAAACACCGGTGATGGAGCTTGATGCGTTGAGCACGCTTTACCGGCAGTATTTGTCGGATCGTGGAATTGCAACACCCAGCTTTGATGATCTTATGGATTTCTTTGTCAATGAAGCACTGCCTGCGATGCAGTCCTTGATGCCGTTAGCGGCGAGTGTGAATGCTTTCTTCAACGGGTTGGAAGTTGTGTTGATGGATGCTTTGGCAACCAATGAGGAATTTGCAGATGCTTTTGCAGCTCAAATTGAAGCAAGGCACAGAGCGCACGAACAGGCCGAGCGGGCAGAAGTAGCACGCCGCCAAAGGGAAGAAACAGAAGCCGCCCGTCAAGCGCAAGAGATTTTGGATGAAATCGAAAGAGAAGTGGAGTTAGCGCCCCAGCGCGCTGCGGCCGTGCGGCCGATTGTGGCGCTCCTTGTGAACCGGGGAATCACAGATCCGATCCTTCGCGGCAGGCTGCAACAGATCAGTTTTTATTTCAGTGTCTACACCCGGGAAAGGGGATTGGGAAGGTTAAGTGATGTGAACTTTGGTTACCTCGTGGTTTTCTTCCTGAATGTGGTGGGTGGGAGAATCGCCCGCGGCGATATGCAGATGCTGGAAAGTGTCAATGCGTTATTTGAGGAAATGGATATTGAGGCTGTTGAAGCTTTGGCCACCGATGAAGACCTCGCCCGGGTTTTTGCCCGCCAGATTGAAGTCCGACGCCGGCAGCATGATGCTGTAGTAAGTGCTGAAGCAGCCGCTCAAAGAAGAGCAGAAGAAGCGCGGCTTGCGTTAGCACGAGAAGAAGAACAGCTTAGGCAGCAAGCAGCACGGGAGGCAGCGTTGGCACCTGTGCGTGTAGCTGCGGTGGGCCCATTGGATACAACCCTGCGGAATGAGCAATCTCCGAGAATTGAACTTGATGCCTTAAGTACTCGCTACCAGCAGTATTTGTCGGAACGCGGGATTGTGACGCCAGGTTTTGGAGACCTGATTGATTTCTTTGTCAATGACGTATCGCCTGCAATGCCGTCATCCCTTGCACTGGCGGCGAGCATAAATGCCTTCTTCGGCGAGTTGGAAATCGTGCTGATGGATGCTTTGGCAACAAACGAGGAATTTGCGGATGTGTTTGCCTCTCAAATTAGAGTTAGACGGAGAGCGTATGCACAAGCACAACAGGCAGAAGCGGCGCGCCGTCAAAGAGAAGAACAGGAAGCCGCGCGTCAGGCGGAAGCCCTTTTAGATGAAATCGAGAAAGAAATTGATTTGGCGCCGCAGAGGGCACAAGCGGTCGAACCGCTTTTGAGGCTATTAGCAAATCGGGATACCACGGGTGAGCTTCGAGGGAGGTTGCTGCATATCAGCTTTTATTTCCGGAATTTCACTCAAGAAAGAGGCTTGAGAAAAGTTGGACAAGTAAATTTTGGTCATCTTGTTGTGTTTTTCTTGAATGTGGTTGGGGCACGAATTGCCCGCAGCGATATGGAGATGATGGAAAGCGTCAATGCGCTTTTTGATGAGCTGGATAGCGAGACCGTAGAAGCGCTTGCCACCGATGAAGACCTTGCCCGGGTATTTGCTTCACAAATTGCGCTCAGCCGTGCCCGAGCCAGAGCGGGGGTAGGCGTGGCGGTTCCGGCGATTCCTGCGCAGGCGCCTCAAGTTGCTCGTCCTCAAATACCGGTTGTCACGCCTGCGGTAGAAGCGCCTGTTCCACAAGCGGTTTCGCGTCCCGTGACGGCACCGCGTGTAGTGACTCGCGCTGAGCGCGAGGTTTTGCGGCCGCTACCCGCACCGATTGAGCCGGAAATTGCCGCGCCATTTGCTCCGGTTGCGGTAGCGCCCGAAGTTGTCCCTGCTGAAGCCGTTACAGTGTTGGCACCGGTCGCGGCACCAGTGGCCGTACCTGAAGTGGCACCTGCGGCTGTATCCACGGCACAATTGGGTTCCGATACCCGAAGCCGTGCGGCGGAAATTGTGGCGAGTAACCAGCCCCTTGAGGCAAAGGCAAGACAATTCAGGGCCTTGAAACAGCAGCTTTGGAGAGTTCGCGGATTGGATACCACATCACAAGAAGTGAGCGACGCTATCCTTGGATTACTGCGCGAAGTGGATCAGGCGCAATCCGAAGCTGCAATCAGGGAAATTACGGCACAGCAAGTTGAAGCTGGAACATTGGGTGAATCCAAAGAGTTAAGCGATGCGGCCAAGAAACAATTTGCGTTGGATGTGCGCACCGGAAAAGTTCCCGTAAATGAAGCCGAGGAAGACATTGCAAATGTTACGCGAGGCGCGGTTCAGGTGCGCGAGGAAGAAGAATCCGCGGCACGGCGTGAACAAAGGGGCCGCGAACTTGCCGCGCTTCTGAATAAGCAGGCAGATGAAAATATAGATGCCCTTCTTGATCTTTACATGCAGGTTGCCGCGACACTGTCTGGGAATGCACAAGAGGTGATGAACCAGGAAATTGACAGGTTTGCCGGATTGGGCCGCACGGAACGCGAAACTTACTTGCAATCGCAGTCGGCCGGGACCGTGTTTACAAAGCTTTTGGCCGGTATTCATACGCTACTTATGGACCGTGAAAACCGGCTCGTCTCGCCGGCTGCTCCCGGAACGCGCGTCACAGACCGGCCCGAAAAACTTGATTACACCGCCGAGCAAAGGAACCTTGCCGCAATCGAACAGCAGTTTTCGCATCCGGATGCGGGCGAATTTGTGAATTTTATCCAGCAGCTAGCCAAGGACCCGAGTCTTGACCCGGCTGGCAATTACACGATCCAGACCACAATTAACGGCAAGATCTATCGCGTTACCTTAAACGGTACCCAAATCCAGAACATGGCCAACACTTACGGCTTTGTGGATGCGCGGACGCGAAAACTCAACCGCCTGCAGAAATGGCAGGCTGATATGCGCAGGAAAGAACTTGAAGCCGTGTTTGGCCCTCAAAATGTAGCTGAACGAGTGGGCTTGCGCGGCGAGGTAGTTGGTTACCGCGTTCTTGACGGAACCACGGCCAGATATTTCAACCTGCAAGGTGAGGAGACGGGAACACAGGATATCCAGGATCCCGCCGAAGGGATTCAGCGCATCAAGGCCCGAATGCCGGAGGCAGAGGTGAAGGAAGTGGCGGACAGCTTCGGCAAGACACTTTACCTTGCGGTTCCCATGCAGGGGAAGATGCAGGTGTATGCCTTGGACGGAGAGACACTGCTTGAAGAAGTGCGCATCAATACAGCCGATATCCCCGTGGAACTTGCAGTCAGTGACCATACGCAAATCAACTCCTGGATTCGCGAGAACCTGCCGCAAAATCTAAAAGAAAATAAAAATAATATCTTTTCCTACGCGGCGGCTACCGTCGGAAAAACCGAAGCCAGGATTATCCCCATGAAAGGAATGTTCAAGAGTCTCGGGATTCTTGCGCATATCGGTCTCGGAAGGGCGTATGAAGGCGAGTCCGTGATTTATGTGGATGCTGATTTATTCGCTGAAAAGCCTTTGGCGCCGGAACAGATCCTCGGTTTTGACAATGTCAAGGAAGACGCTGCTGACAGCAACTGGCAGCGGGTTCTGAAACATGAACTTTTTGAAATCGCCAAGTGGAATGAAATCCGCATTTCGAGGAACTGGAGCGTTGGCCAGCTTGTGGATTATATGAAAGCTCACCCCGGTGAAGCCCGCACCCTGGTTGACCGGTGGCATAAACAGGCGCCTTCCGTGGATAAGGTTCTGGGATCCTATCAGCAGAAACTGGCTGTCTCCGAAATCCAGAGCCGGGCCTTTATCGACGGCCCTGAAGAAATCGGCCCCAGCGTTGAAACCGGCATGCCCTTTGCCTTGACCGCCGGCCCGAGGCTTGCCAACCGCGGCTTTGTCCAGCCTGACCGCGCAACTCACAATCGCGTCTATTACACCGTAAACGGCAAACCCGTGGTGCGCAGCATGCCCAAGGGCACGGCCACGCTCTTTGATGAGGAGCGCGCGTTTATCGGAAAAGACGGATCGGTCAGCGTCGCGTCCGAGCAGGGTTTTGCAATTCATTATGACGGCAGCACCGGCCAGATGCGTGTTGAAGTGCTTGAAGTTAAGGACACGGCAACGGGCAAAGTGATTGATCCCTTGCTTGTCACGGCTGAAAGCTATGCCAAGGCCGTTCGAGCAATGACTGATGCGGCAGAAGCTAACCGGCGTGTTGCGTTAGGCACAGAAGACCGCGATGCCGAACTTAAAGCCCGGTTTGATTACCGCAAGGCCATTTTCACATTCTACCGCGCCCAGGACATCCTGCGCCGGCACGAGAAGAAACTCCAGGAGCCTACGCTTGGCCAGGAACAGCATATTAAGGAAAGCATTGATGCCGCTGAAAGCACGCTTGAATTTGTCGAATCCAAGGTGGATGACAAAGCTAAACCTGAATATTTCACCGAAGAAAATATGCAAAAGGTTCTCAGTGAATCCGACCGCACGCTTGTTCAGGCGAACAATTCCATGGGATTTTTCAAAGCCCTCAAGAAAGGCTTCCGGTCCGCGGATCAGGTCAAGTCCATGCTAAATCAGTTTTACGGCCAGGAAATGGCGGATGCAATCTGGAACACAGAAGAAGTCAAGGCCGCGGTTGAGCAATATAAGATCGATGGCAATCAGCAGCTATTGTCCTTTGCCCTTCAGCGTGAAATTGGCCTCCGTACACTTGTTCCGCACTTGATGCTGACAAATTTTGTAATGGCCAATGTTGCTGTGAAAGCCTTACAGAACACTGAAGTCCTGGATGCGGCTGATATTGATGCGCTTGTTGCGTTTGTTGAAAACCTTCATAACGAGAGTGTGTCCGGGGATGAGGCTGCATTGTGGGCATATTTGGATAAAAACAATGTTTTGGAGGGAGTGACGAGGACCGAATCCAAAGTTAAGGACCCGGACGGCATTCTTCAGCTTAAAATTGAAATCTCTCGTGATGAGCAAAATATAAGACAGATTGTGAAAAACCTGCTTCAGGTCACCCAGCTAGCGCAGCAGCGATTTCAGAGTGAACAGGGGATTGCAAGCTTACGGGCCTATATCGGTAAATTTCCACCCGACCGCCCAAGTGCTATGGACAAAACGGCAGAGGAAGCTGCTATCGGAAATGATTTGTTGCTCCTTGATCGTTTAATGCGCCGCCAGGAAAAAACAGGCCGGGTTATCTTCAGACAGCCCATGGCTGTTGAGCTCGGAAGTCTTGCCTCTGTTTTAAGGGAGCGTTTTGCGGCAAAAGTTGAAAGCGGAGACTTGTTTGATCCCATGGACGTTTTCCTGGGCTTGGCTGCCGCGGACCTTTCCATGTTTATGAATCGAAAAGAAGAGGTCTACCACTTGCGCGGCATTCAAATCCTCGAGGCCGCATCTGCGATTCAGGGCAACTGGATCCAGGTGGTGACCGGTGAAGGTAAGGAAACCATCTTCGAAATGGTGGACCTGGTTAAGGCCATGAGCGGTACAAGCCTTGTGCACGTCGTCCCAATTGAATCCCTTGTGGCTGAAGGTTTCTACAACCTTCGAATGCAGGAAAGTTTTGCCATGTTCGGTATTGATGCAACGGGCATTCTTGAATCCAAAATGACGGATGACCAGCTCAAAGTTCTGTTCAAACCAGGAATGCATAAGAAGACAGGGAAGAAACGCCCCAAGGTCATCTATATCAGCCATTCCAAATATGAATTCCTTCGGTTGAAGGATTTCACGGTACGCCCTGACGAAGTGACTTTGATAGAACCCAACTATATGTACACAATCGACGAAATTGATGCGGTTATCATGAATCCCTTTGAATATGTCCATGCCCTTCCGGGTTTTGAAGTCGGCGACCAGGATGCCCATATTATTCGCACCATTGGAAAAGCGGCCGAAGTGGTGTTCCGGAAAAACCTCGGCGCTTCAATCAAGCAGAAGGTAGCCAAGCAAGACCCCATAGCTATTGCCAAATGGTTGAATTCCTTCTTTAACCGCGGCCGCAAAGGAGCGGCAGGAAGCGAAGCCGGGGCTGCGCTCTTCATGGAATTTGTTTCCGAAGACGGAACGCGCACTGCGGTTTCAGCCCAGGAGGCTTTTGATAAGGTTGCCGGCGATCTTTATGACCTCATGGTAAAGGCCTATGGCAGCAAGGACGTGATCAACGGCATGATTGACCGCCTGGACGTAAAAGATGAAAAGGGTCAGCCGCTTCGTGAAAAAGCCGGATTTATTTATCTTGCGAAGCGTTCACTCAATCATCTTGCGGGCCGCGAAGCTGCCAAGGACTACACGGTGGAAGTGAGCGTCGGGGAGCAGGGCAAAAATGAGACGCGCGAGGGACTGGATAAAGACGGGAAGCTTGTCCGAAAGCCTGTTTTCAAGGTTAAATTGATTGACCGCAGAAGCGGTATTTCAACGGATCAGCGCGAATCCAATTTTGGCGCGACAATTCTTGAAGCCATGATGAAACCGGTTGTGGAAGATGCCGGCGGCGTGCTTGAGGTAGAAGGCGATATGCGCACAAGCGGCAAGAGCCAGGGCACGCAGGGATTCCGTCAAAAGCGCGTTCAAAACCGCCACGGCATCACGGGCGGTTCCGGTACGGTAGCGGCTCCCAAAACCTACAGGCCCGGTGATTTGAGTGAAGAGAATGCAGATCATTCACTAGCACAGGTTGCGAAAGCTGCCCACTTCCTTGATGAAGGGCAGGAGATTCTTGCGTTTCCTCCGTTTGCGGAAAAAGTCCAGCCGCACATGGGAGACACGTGGTACCAGGATTTTGATGGGGCTTACAACGAGGTCAAAAGATTTACAAATGCACGGCAGACCGATCGCCGGAGCCGCAATGAAATTATCAGGCTCTTCTATCGCAATGCCAAAGAAGCCAAGGAGCATTATGAGCAGTACAGGAAAGACAGGATTGAGGAATCCATCCGCTATTTTTCAGGACTCGGGGCCAATGAAGCCGAGTTGAGGCAAGCGATCGATGAAATTTTTAAACAACGGGATAATGTGCAGTTTGACGAATCTCTGAGCACCGAGCAAAAACAGGTCGAATATGAAAGAAGAATAACCGAAGCAGAAAACGCCCTTCTGAATAAAATCATGGAGTTCGTGCGGACCCTTGAAACCAAAAGCGGGCCTCTGTCAGCGGAAAAGGCGCAGGAAATCATGGATCAAGGTTATCGCATGATGCTCATCGGCCGTGTCTTTTATATTCATGTTTCCAATCATAACGAGTTTGAACGCAAACTTGCCATCCGCAGGGCACGCACCGGAGCCATTCTCTTTGATGACCGCACCGTGTCGCGCGGTACGGACCACAAGATTCCTGATTGGGAGCAGGAAGAAAAGAAGACTGGTGCGTTGAAAAAAATGCTTGATGAAGGGGATTATCTGCAGTGGATGGGTGAACTGCGTAAAACAGCTTCTGAGCTGAACCAATATAAGAACCGTGTCATTCCCTATGGTGGCTTCAATTCAAACCGGGAGGTTTTGCTCCTGAGGCTTCGCCAGATTCTTGAAATGATTAGTAAAAAGGTACGGGAAAAGCATCAGCGCGAGTTAAGCGCGCAGGTTGCGGCCGGTGCCATAACCGAAGAAGAAGCCCGCCTGCGTCAGCTGCGTTTCGAGTCGGAAGAACGTAATGAACACCTCGCCCGCATTGCCATGTCCCTGGATTACGGTGATACCATTGTATCTGTCGGATTTTCCCACAACCTCCATGATCAGCGTCAGCAGGACGGCCGAGGCGCGCGCAGCACAGCGCCTTCCAAAACCTACCGCATTGGTGTGGTTAAGGAGGACAGCCCGGCCGTGGAAAGAGCCTTTGAAGGCACGCAAAGGCGCCAGGACCGCCAGCGTGTGATTCGGTTCAGGAATACACTTAATGATTACCTGAAGCTGAAGACTGCACTTCAGACCACACCCTATAAGTTCACTTATCATGGCCGCACATTGACGGTTAATCCGGACCTTGACGTGAGCGCGCAGGCGGTTCAGTGGTACAGCGAATGGATTGCAGACCGTCTTGCCCGGGCAGGGACCGATGAGGAGCGAAACGCCATTCTTAAGGAATCCGAAGCCAATGCCGCTTCTGAGCTTGCCGAGCTGACTCGCTTGGCTAAAGGCAATGCCGATGTGAGGAAACTCTATGAATTGCGCGATCAAACCATCATGGCCAAGGACGACGCCTTTGCCGAGGCGAGCAAAACAGCCATGTATCGCCATGCCGGAAACCTTGAATATTCCGAGCCTGAAGAGTCTCATACCAAGCGCTTCAACGCCTCCACCGAGGCCTGGCTTGGTAAAAATCGCGACGGCCGTGTGGATGTTTCAGACATGGTTTATCAGATGTATACCGAGCACGAGCAAATGGCGCAGATGTCCTGGTATCGCAGAACGCTCCGGCGGGATGTAACCGCTGATCAACAAGGTATTTTCCTTGAAGGTTCGCCGCTTACGATTTTACGCGCCGGAAAGGATGAAAAGACGCAAAAACCTAAAGGAGTCATTACTGGATTCCAGATTGGGGACCAACCCGTTATCCTTGACCGGCTGGGAAATCAAGCCATCGAAATTTCTTCCGGAAATCTTTTGGGAATTGCCTGGAGCTGGACTACGCAGCAAATCGGGCGTCTTGCTTCCAAAACCTGGCGCTTTGCCAAGGAATTCCGGTCAACAACGCGGTATTACACCTTCAGGATGGGGAACAAGCGCTATGTGCTTGAAGTGCGGCGAGACGGAAGTGCTATGGTGACCCGCCGTCTTGACCGGAATCAAGTGCAAAATCTTAACGGATTGAAAATCTTTGCCGAAGTCATGCTCGGCGTCTACGACAACGATGCTGTCTGGAAGAATGCGCCCAAGGAACCTGAAGGAAGGTTCCGGCGAGCTGGGAATATACTCGCACGTTTAGTGGGCTGGACAGGGTTTAGCAGTGATTTTCTTACAGCACTGAATAGCAGGCTCTACCGTACAGAGGCGGATCCTGTGACAGGCCAGTCGGTTACAAATAAAACCATTTCAATCACGACCCGTGAAATTTTAGGCAATGCCGTCACGCGCTCGCTTTTTGAAGGCTATGAAAAGGATCAAAAATATGCGGGCTTGCCAGCGCACCTGCTTGAGCAATTAAACCTTCTTTTTAATAACCGGTTTGATGAACATTCCAAACCTGAAGATGTCAAGCGCGAGATGCGCGAGGCAAAGGGCGAGTTTCTTGATTCCGGAAGCATTGAGTCCGCGCTCCAGGCCTGGATGAGCCGTCAAATTGAAGAAAGGGACCAAATTAAATACAAGAGGCGCGAAAATTGGTTTACCCGCCTTGTCCTGGGTGACTACTTTTATATTCCACGGGCCGGCAATCCACAGACTTATCAAAAACGGGCCGCGAAGAAAGCGTTGAAGTTAAGGCTTGCGCTTGAAGAATCCGCAGAAGATGAGCGCGAAAGCTTCCTTTTCAGCCGGAAGCAGAACAAGAAGGGCATTGCGGAATACTATATCCAGGAAACGGTCAACTACATCAAACGCGAGGACGCGGCTTTTGAGCAGGCTATGAATTATGATCCGAATGCGGACTGGAAGGGATGGGAGAACGATGTCCTCACAGGCTTCAATGGAATTCTTGAAAACCGGCTTAAAACCAAACATGACGCTTCATTCACGGGAGCCCAACGTCAGCGCCGCAATGAACAGTTTGACCGCCAGGGAGGATTTGTGCGAGGCCTCAAGGGTTGGACCTTTGCTTTCTGGGCCGGGATCGTGGAGACTGTTACAAGGCCCATTTTTGGTTTTATCCCGGGTGTTTACAGTTGGTTCTATCAGCGTGTCGGAGGTGGGGCTCTCGGATTTCTGGTCTCATCTCTTGCAGGAACTCCTGCGGTTATTGTGGGTACCCCGATTATGGCCGCATGGCTCTTGATTTACAGCCCGTTCATTAAACCCATCTTCACGAAATTCTCTGTCATTGATGAAGATACAGGGAATGAAACTCAGATACGTTATTTCAGGGCCTTTGAAGACGCGGGCATTGCGGCAGGATTATTATTGCCTCTTGCCCTGCAATGGAGTGAGTTTTCACCCGTGGTGACCAGGTACGCGGCGCGCTATGTCTCAAAGGACAAGGGAACCGATTCCGAAAAACTCAGCGAACAGCTGGATATCAAACCCGGGCAGATTGAAACCGACCCGCATAAAACCGTGGTCACTTACAGGCGTACTTCAGGCCTCATTCCTCACCGCAGCACATTGCGGAGGGGCCTCCGCCGCGGGACAACAGCTGAGACCGTGGCGTCGCAGGCCCGCGTTCAGAATGGAAAACTTGTCCTTGAAGGCACCGCGCCGCAGAAAAATAAAATCGGCAATCTCTTCAAGGATCAACTCGACAGCGCTGCTTATCTTTTCGCGGATCAATTAAAAGCCGAGGAAGAGGCGTTTGTCAAACAGGCCCGGGAGAAAGGTGTGCGCGAAGCGGTCTTAAGGGAAGTGACTCCGGCGGGCGCTGCCGCGGCCGGGGATGAGGCCGAGAAGACGGCCCGGATTGAATTCCGCAATCTGCCGATCGTGGGTTTTTATATCAATACGCTTCAGGAAGAGGAAGACAAAGACCGTGAAACCTTCAGGGTTGAACTTTCTCTTAACGAAATTGAAGCCTTTCGCAGGAATTCAAGTGAAGTGGTGCGTAATTTGAATAATGGCCGGATCACGCTTGTGCGAGCCGGACAATTTGTTTTTGCCATGGGTGAGCAAACAGGCGGCGCTAATGACGGATTTGTAACCCTCCATAACGCCACAAAAGCTTTGGGCGAGAATGCGGATGCTGCGATTCGGTTTGTCAATCAGGAAGTTGCCCTGGCTGAAAAAGCCGGTGCGTACGGGATGGGAACGCCGGAGCTTAACCAAAATACCAATTACTGGGTGCGGATGAATTATCAGGGCCAGGCATGGGGCCTGAACCAGAACGGTGCGCTTGTTTCCCGTAAGGGAGTTGAATCCGGAAATATCCAGGCCAATGCCATTACGAATTATCAGGCAGGTGTGATCCTCGGAAATGCGAAAATTTCTGAGAAAGTCCAGATCAATGGAAGTGTGATTATTGAAGACGGCGCTGAGTTTGAAGGCGGGGGCATTATTAATGCCGGTGCTCATATCGGACGCGGTGTGCGGTTTGAAGGTGATGTTACGATCGGCCAAAACGCGAAAGTTTTCAACCGCATGAAAACGGATCCGCAAACCGGGGAACCAACCGATGACGTTGAATACCACACCGTGGTGCGGTCCGGTTCCAGGATCGGGGCCAATGCCATTATTACCGGTGTGGATGCGGTGATCGAAGCCGGTGACAACGCAACGATTGAAGCTTCCGCAGCACCTTCGATCAAGGCCGGCAAAAACAGCATTGTATCCGAAGTTTATGGGGCAGACGCTGTGGAGATTGCAGACGACCGCTTCTACTGCGGTGCCTGCGGGACAAAAGAAATGCCGGTCGGGCAATACAATGATGTGACGTCCAATGTTTTGAATGTGGATATTTACCCAACGCTTTCGAATACGCGCCTTGAAATCGCATTCACTCTAGCGCAATTCATTGCTGCAATTTTCCAAGGCTTGGGCTGGTTCTTCTCAGGGCTCACCCGTTCTGGCGTTCGGGGCAATCAGGCTATAATCCAGTACCAGCAGCTTGTAAGCACACAAGCTGAGCAGCTCTTGCAGCAGGAAGGCTGGCGGGATGAATATCAAAAGGAATTAGCCGAAAAGAACGGCGAAAAAGAACGTACGTTTGTTTGGCGCAAAGCAGAGTCCATGGCCGCTGACCAGGTGAATGGCCAAATGGCGCTCCATCCCCGCTGGTTTAAACTTCAGGCCATTCAAATTTGGAACAAGGTTCTCAATTTCTGGCAATTCAAGACAGAAGCCCAACAGATCAGGATCCGTTGGTCCGTGATTGCTGTTGCGTTCTCCGCAACGATGTGGATAACCGGCGCTTTGGCAGTATTAATGGCCGCTCCGTGGTTTGTGTTACCAGCTGGAATGCTTACGGCCTCTCTTTTCGTGCGCCATCCGCGGGCGGTATTGATTGCCGCTGCAGGATTTTGGATTACCGGAGCTGTTAGTGCAATTTCACCTGCCGTGTTAGCGGTGCTGGGCATAGCATTTCTTGTTGGCATTCCCACTAATTTTGGGCTTCAACCCAGTTTAGCAAAACCACTTGAAAAGTTTATTGGGGCAGCAGTCGACAGTCTTGGCATCAGAGGCTTTTTTAACAGGGTCTGGGACCCGATTGTCCTGAATAATCCGATCGGTTTGGCCGGGCGCGTTCAAAAACTTGCGGGTGAGATGAAGAAGGATAACCCGGCGGCCGAGCAAACCCTGCAATTAATGGCCGCTCAGATCCGTTACAGTGAATCCTCGGAGGAGCGCACAAAGCTTACGCGTCAGTTAAGAGCGCTTCTTAAAAAAATCAACGTCATGGTCAGGCCTGCTGTGCGCGCGAGAAAAGAAATGCAGGAGGAGTATGAGGACCTGAAAGCCGAGATTGTGAAGAAAAACCCCGGCATGGGAAGTGAGTTTGAAAGTTATGTCAATACCATGTCGCAGATTGATCATCTTAAACGGGAACTTGAGAAATTAAAGCCCGGGAACGAAGGCGAACGCAGCCAAAAAGGACACGATACGTCGCCCGAAAGAGTCCGGGACTTGAGGAATCAGCTGGAAGCTCTTGAGAAAAAGCAGCAGCTGACGTTGAAAAAATTTGACGGCGATCAAACCATGAGTGCTTACATCCCCAAAATGAACAAAGTCGCGCTCGGGTTTAACCAGGCCAATAAAGAAGTCCAAACGGCCCACAACCTCGCGGAAGCGACAATCACAAGAAAGCCTGTGAAGGATTCGGATCAGGATTTTGGAAACCTCGGAAGGCAGTTGCGGATTCAGGTCCAGAATAAAAAGGATCTCAAAGCCGCGCTTTCTGCTCGTGGAATCCAGGTGAGGGACAATGAAGAGCTTGAAAAAACCATGAAAGGTTTCAGCCCGGCGAACCTTTTGACTTACAGGAATTTCGACTCGCAGTATCATCATGAAGACGCGAAGGATGCTGAAGGGTTTCTGGCCACGTATCTTAACAGCGTTAACGCTGATTGGGGTGTGAATGAGGCAAGGCTTATTAATTGGATGCGCCAGGAGATTCTTTCACGGCGTGATAATCGCTTGCTCATTGCCCTTTTGAACCGTATGGGTTTTGGTGTGGATGACAAAGGCTCCATCCATGCAAGCGTCAGCCTTGGCGCCTTGGTTTCTTTTGCAAAACTCTTTGAGCGTCACAAGCTTCTTGAAATGAATCTAGCCGAACGCGGTTCGTTCGCAAAAATCCGCGCGGCGATGAAGCAATTCGGAATTTCAACCATCACAACGAATCTGAATGCCGTGGCGCTGGAACTGCTTGACGAATATCTTAACTATGAGGGGCAATATGAGGATGCTTCCGTTGACGTGGGGCTTGGGCTGTTGAATCAAAACAACTTCGCAAGTCTTGAGATCCTCTACCTTGATCTGCTTGAAAAAGCTGTGACCGAGAAGGAACGGATGGCGGCACGCCGTGGCCTTGCCCGGATGAAGTTATTCCACGCTGCGGTGATCGGTCAAAGAATCCGTGCCGGCGACGAAGAGGCGAATAAAGATGAAGCCCGTGAGAAAGCACAAAAACTCCTGCGGGAGGCACAGCAGATCAATCCGTTACTGGGACGTGAGATATTCTCTGTCGTGAAGGAATATTCCCTTGGTTTTGACGAAAAATGGCTGGAGGAAAAAGTCTTGAAATACTTCCTGGAGGATACAAATGCGAAGCTTGCAAGCGGGGAGTTGGAAAACAAACTGCATGATTATCAGATCGCCGCTCTCAGGACCGCGGTGAAACAACTTGGCAGCAAAAATATTAAAGTCAAAAGCGGCATGGATTCCAACGCGGCCGCGGATGAAAATACGATTTATTTTGCAGACTGGTATTTAAAAGAATTGGATGAACTCTACTGGCTGGGGGCAGCCGGCGTGACGGTGGAAAACCCGGAATTTTCTGCCCGGTCCAATGCCATTGCCTATATGCTCCACGAATTGACCGAGTCTGATTTGGACGCGGTTTTCGAGAAAGAACTTAAGAAAGAAATCAAAACCTTGGAGAACCGAAAAGAAACGGAAGCCCGCACGCTCACAAAACAAGAGATCACTGAGATCGACGAGCGCATTGAAAGTATGAAGCGCGTGCTTAAGAAGATCATCAGCTGGCACGGAACCGACGATGTGGACCTGGAAGAAGATGCAGCAAAGAAGCGCCTGGAATCAACCCAGGATATGGCCGGTGCGGACGAGCCGCTTAAAGCCTTCCGCGATATTTTGTCTGAACAAACCCAGATTGCCTATGCGCGTACTTATAACCTTCGTGAAAAAGACTGGTTTGAGCAGGGCTATCGCGGTATTGCCGTGGTTGCCAATAAAGCCCCGAATGCCTACAAGGCCCAGTTTGTGCGCCGTGCCATGGATTACCGCCTGAACGAAGATCCGCTTATCCGATGGGCGCGCGGGGATCATAACCCGTTTGAAATCTATGAAGATTATTTCAGGCACTTGACGGGTCCATTTAGCTGGATGGGTGAAATTGAAAAAGCCATTGAGCTTGGCAATCCCGAACAAGCTATGAAAGTTCTGGAAGACAAGTATAAGGAAAATATGGATGAACAGGGCCGCGTGAAACCGGGTGAGCCTTTAATAAGCAACAGAATTTATGAGGAGTATAAAAAACTCATCAAGCGGGCGCTCAAGAGCCAGAAACTCCGCAAAAAAGACGGCAAGCGCAATCAAAATTATATCAATGAGATCCGCGTGGAATTGAAGCGCATGCAGCGCGAGTGGACGGATGAACTGGCGTACGCCATGGAAAACTTCAACTACCGGCGCGAAGCCACGGCCCGCATGCCGTCCTGGCGTCAAAAATATTTACCCGCGATTCGTGAAAGAAAAGCCAATTGGCAGCGAGGTGACTGGCTTGCGATTCCTAATGCGCTTAAAGGCACGGTGGATGACATCTTTAATAGCTGGGCTAAAGGATCCGGCTCGCCGGCCTCAGGTGATATTCTAGGCGATATCTTTACCACGGCAGGGCGTGACGGCTGGTGGGGAGCGCCAGAGGATGATGAAAAGCAGAGCCTTATGAAATTCTGGATTCTGGGGCCCGCGGCTTATGTGGATGATGAAGAGGAGGAAGAAGAGGAAGAGCCCGAAGAAGGCCTTGAAGGTCCGAGGGCGCGCGCCGAAGTGCGCGTTGCTAAGCCCGCCAGGAAAGCCAAGGCCCAATTTACCGTAAAGCGCAATATCCCGCAGGAGATCGCCGAACTTGTCAGCCTTCTCTATGAAGACCACGAGGATCTTGACCGCACAAGTAACGATTATGCGGTTCGCCACCGCCTGGTGGTAGACGGCGTTGCGGGGCTTTTGTCAATCGCTCAAAACGAAGAGGGCTACAACCTGATTGCGGGACTTGCCAGAGAAATTGCTTATACCGGAAAACTTGATACGAAAGAAAAAGGCATCTCGTCTTTTGAAGCCGCGGAGCGTGAAAAGGCAAGGCGCGAAGCCATGGATTTAATCAAGCGAGGATTCCTTAAAGCCGCCAAAACAAATAAGCAGGCCGAAGATTTTCTCAACCGCAGCGAGAATCAATATTTGAAGGATGTCATCTCGGATGAAAAAGCGGATGTCGCCAAGAAACAAGCGCAGGAAGTCACAAAGCTCGGGAATCAAATCTTTGATGCGATGCTGCGCGAACGGGCCCTGACGCAGGCCCGCGGGGAGCTTCCAAAAGATGCCAGCGCGATCGAGCTGGAAACCCGCGCTGAGGAAATTTATAAAGAATTTGCCGCAAGGGCAAAAGACATTGAAGCGAATCGTACCCAAGCGCTTAAAGAAATCCAGGCCGCGCAGGTAGAGCATTACAACCGGTCCCAAACCGACCGTGAGGGCTGGATCAGGGATCATGTGGAGAGCTGGAAGACCTTTACGGATGCCGGCGGCACGCCGCAGGAAGTCAAGGACAAGGCTGTGACCGTAGACCTCTTTAAGAATGCGGACGCACAGCTTGTCGACGTGGATGAACTTCCGGTTCTTGCGAAGCACCACTTCCGCTACGGCAATGAAAACTTAAAGCAGGTGCTTCTGGTTTTGATTCCAGAGCATGAATGGCCTGAGTTTGAGCAGCATTTCGCTGCCACGGGCGGGAAAGGCCATAAAGGATCCCTGGGTTTTCAGGAAGCGCGTGAACGGTTTGATCCAGGGACTCTGCTAGGCCGCTCCGGTGTGATCTATGCAAAAAAGACCACAGAAGGCCAATTTGACCCGGCTGTCTTTTCTCACGAAGGGATTGTCCACCTGGCAGATCTTATTCGTTCGATTGAATTCCGGGATTCCGTTGAGACCTCCAAAATTAACGACCAGGGAAATGAAGAAAAGATTCTTGAAGAATTCTCCGGCTTCGCTGTCGCTGAAATCATTCGCGAAATTAAAGCCTACCGGCCGACCCTTTTTTCCGCACGGGACGGTTCAACGCTTGCCAGGCGCTTGAAGTCAGAGTTTGCAAGCAGCGCTGAGGGCAACTACTTTGACCAATATGTTTTAACTGCGAAAGTACCGGCTCACTTGCATGAAAGATTGCGCGCCCAATATCTTGATCTTGTCGAGCAGCTGGCCGGACATGTGGAGATACTTGAAGATCTCATTGAAAAATCAGCCCACATGCAGCAATGGAAACAAAATTACCAGCTGCAGTTTTATATGGCCAAAACGCAGAAGCAACAGGATGAACTTCAAAATAGCAGTCCCGCGGACTACTCGGCGCGCTTAGTGACGCAGCTTTTAGGTCTTGTGGGAACCGGAGTGGATCCAAAAAAGCCGCTTGCGTCTGACCTTGTTCGTGATCTTGAAGGGCTGTACGCGGCTGCTTTGAGGGTTCTTGATTCAGAGAAGAAAGGCGTGGGTGTTGCAGAGAAACGGGAAAAACTTTTTGAAGAGGCAGCTCAGTTTGATCTGGAAGCCTTTCGTAAAGAACACAGAAATAATCCTGCGGCGATGCGTCAGGCTTTGGATGAAAAGATACGCTCGGCAATGGATTTTGCTGACGATTTCAGCGCGTATACCAAAGACAGCCACAAAATCAGCCGGCGAAGTGCGAAGGTTTATTTTGAACAAATGATTGAACAGGCGCGAAGCGAAGATGATTTGAAACTTGTAGCGGCCTTTCTTCATGATGAAAGTGATGCTGTGCGTGCCTTTGCCCAAACCGCTTTCTTTGATAAGCCTTTCCAGTCAGACCTGGTCACGAACTTTTTATTCAAAGAATTGGGACATGAACCTTCCGAGGCAGGTCCTGCGAACATGAAAGATGTTGTCGCGGATACGATTGCGCTCACGCAAACCTTAAAAGAAGTACCGGCGAGTGACCGCAAAGGACGGCGGCGGATTCTGGATCAATTCCGTAAAAGCGGCCGGGTTGCTCTGCATAACGAACTGGGGGAGTTTGGTAAATACCTGATTGAAGTAGATCCCACTGCAGATGAAGAGGATTTACGCGCCTTTCTACCCTTTGAATATGAGTTTGCCTTAACATACGTGCGCGATCCTCAAGGAAAGCCCCGTACTTTCCTTACCATCGGAACGTTTTCATACGGGGCGGAAAACCTGAGTAACTGGGATATTCTTGGTTCCTACCATATTCATCCTCTGGAGGGTGCGGATCAGGAAAAGGGCATTCTGCCGTCGCGCGAAGCCGAAGATGATCTCTTTAGCCTGGATGCGCTTAAAATCCACACTACCTGGAATTACAGCGGAGGTAACCGGATTGAAGACCCTGCCCTGATTGGGCAGGGCGTGCCGGTGGAGGATCCGGAAAAACACGGCGGCATGATTGGCAGTAAATTTGGCGTGACGCGCTATCGGTACCTTGACCGCACAAATCCAAAAATGCGCACTGCAACCTTTAAGGTCACAACCTTATCCGAACTTGGAGAAAAAATCGTATCTCATGTGAAAAATGGGCAGCCCTTCACAGCCGCCGTGCTGGATGAAGAAATCCCGATGTTTATCGAGTTTAATTCCTGGAATACACTGCAGGGTGATGAGGCCCGCGAATTTTTCTGGATGAGAGAGATCGCAAAGACTCTGCCTCCGGCTGCCCGGGCGGAAATAAGAAAAGCGCCGGCGGCCGGGCCTGCGGTTGCGGTTACGCCTGCGGCGGTGCCGGTTTCCACAGAGCTTGACCGGATCAAGTCGGAACTTGCGGGAATGGGCCTTGACCCCAAATGGATTGACTGGTACGCGCAGGTTGTTTTTGATATGCAGCATTCCTCTCAAGATCCGCATCAAATTATTTTTAATGGCGCGGCATGGCTCGGCGCCGAAGCCGCGGGACTTGAGGGACTTCCGGAATACATTAAAACGATGCCCATTCGCATTGCGGATCCGAATGCTCCCGAGTACCGCGAGCGTTTCGAAAATGGTCAGTTGGGATATATTGACCAGTCCGGCCAGATTGTGGTCAATGGCCAGAAACTTGTGAACGGATTCAGGCAGCCCGGACGGCCGTTTAGAAGAGCGGAAGTGAGGCATTTATTCGAAACAATTAAAGATTTTACAAGTTTCCTTTCCCATGAATACAAGCACTCCCAGCAGGCGCCGGAAATGGCCCGCCTCCAAAGCGAAATCGAGGCTTACGGAGAAAACATCCGGGTTTGGAAAATCCTTGAAGATATCCGGTTTGAAGAGGATTTACCGCGGTATCAGGAGCTTGACGGATTTGTGACGTCATTGATCAGCCTTTCGCAGGCTACACCCGAGCAGGGGATTAGACCTGAGGTGCGGGAACTTGCTGCAAAGGTCTTGATCGGAAGTGCTCGTCCGCGAGCCGCAGTGGAGGATATCCTCGCTAAAATGAATGCCCGTGTGATTGCGTTTAAAACTCCGGATATGCAGACCATTCCGGGTGTGACTTACGTGCCCGATATCAAAGCGTTGCGATCTGAAGTGAAAAAACTCCAGCAGGCGGCCAACCCTGAACACACGGTCTTCTTAATCGCGCAAGAGGATATTGCCACGGTCATGGATGAAGGCATGACGCTTGTGGAATGGATCAGAAGCCGTGGCTTTAAAGGTGTCTTTAGTTACGATAAGGAACTGCCCGAGCGGGTTGCGAAACTCGGTTGGCTGGCCGCTTGGCTTGGTATTACTGAATTTGAATCGCTTATGATCCGCGATCTTGGTATTCCGATAAGCACCCGTGCGTTCTATTCCGCCGGCGATTACCTCGGCCACACCGCCGTTCAAAACCTTATCGGTGACATGCTCGAAAAACGCTTGGTCTCAATCTCTGTCTAAGTTAAGATACGCTATGATTTTGATTCATGTTTTTCAGCGATTAAACAAAAATAAGGTCAAATACCTTGCAGCCGCAAAAATAAATAAATAAATGATAAAAAAGAAACAAATTAAAAAAACAGGGCTCATTGTAACTGTCGAAGCAATCGAAGATTTTTCAAAATTATCCCCCGAATACCACCTTGCCTGGCTTGATGATGCCAGGTCTTTTCTTTCTAAAGTCCGGCCGATTAAAAAATATAAACGTTAATTCTTTTTGTCGAACATGGTCCGAGATTGTGACGTGGAAGTGGATTTTGTTTTACGTATGAGCAGGGCTTCCGCGTTTTTCTGGAATTGAGCGCGGGGGAGATGGGTTGGGGAATTTACGACACTCCAAAAAAATAAAAATAAGACAGCCGCGTGGATGAGTTCCCATTTTTTTCCTGAAGAGAAAAGCTCCTGAATGCGCACCAGAGCAAACGAAGCAAAGAGGATAAGCGGCAATTGCAAGGGAAGCCTTAAGTCCATTTGGACATAGCTGATTAAAAGCGTTAATGCGTAGAGACCCGAAAAGGTCACCAAAAGTGTAGCCCCGGCATCCCACCGGCCGCGCGTCAAAAAGATTCCAACGAAACCCAGCGGCGCAATCAAGCCGAAGGAAAAAAGCGGCAAGGAAACGACCGCGCTTCGCCGCCTCAACACGTCATAATCCAGACTCCCCGGAATTTCATATGCATTGAAGATGAGGAAGAGTTTTTTAAGCTCAAGTACCAGCCAGCGGCCCGGATTCTGTAGGACAAAATTTTTTCCTCTTTTAAACCAGTATTGATCAAATTCTTTAAGTGATACAGGGCGTTTTGTTTTCTTCTCAACGTACTTCTGCGCGATGACGCTTTGCCCGTAAATGGTCGGGGGAAACTCTCTTTGAGGGACATACGTGCCGCTAGCCGTAGGATTATTCCCCAGGTAAAATTGCAGGCCTGTTTCGGTGAGAAGAAAATCCTGCTTGGGTATGGCTCGGTCAAACCAGAATAGCCAGCCCTGGTAGGTGAGAATCAGGCTTAGGCAGAAGACGGCAAGTGTTATAACAGATGTTCTTCGGTTAGGAACCCCCTCACCCTGCCTCTCCCCCTGTAGGGGGAGAGGATAAAGGCGAGGGAGAGAAATAAGAATCCACAAAATAACGCCAGGAACGGTAAACCAAAAACTGCTCCTTAAAAGCACAAGTGTTCCGAGGCACGCGCCGGCAATCGCGCAGGTAAGGAGTTTCGGGCTTCTTATAAATAGGAGGAGCAAATAGAAAAGAAGCGCCTCGAGAAAATTGATTAGTGACGGACGCAGAAACAAGGTGTCAAAGAAAATAAAAAGACCGTGCAGCGCGGCTATCGTTCCGGCGATAAGGCCTGTTTTTTGATTCCATAAAAGACACCCGAGTTTGCAGCAAATCGCGCACGTCAAACTGCCCAGCAAAATTTGCGTCCAAATGACAGCGGAAGGCGCGTGCCCCGCCATTTTGTAGATGGCGCTTAAAAATGCCGGGTAGACGGGAAGCAAATGCAGCCGGACAACCTCGCTATGAATCGCTCCGGCTGAGATCTTCCAGGCATAGTGATCAAAAACTTCACCGTCTCCGAGCAGCGGCATTTGCGGCAGTGCCTGCTGAACAGAAATCCAGTGAAGAATCCGCACAAGCAAAGCCAAGCCAAAAATAGCCCACGGCCAGGGGTTTTTAAGGAGCGATTTCATGCCTAATAGCTTCGTCCAAATTTAAGCTAAAGTTGATCTGGGAGTGCGTCGAAATGAAAGGGTGTGCGAAGCATAGCCTTCCAATAACACTGATTCTCGAACCAATGTGGAAAGGAGAAAGGGATGGGATGTCTCAAGGGTGCGCTGGGGGGGCTGACAATTGCTTGTGTGACGTTGGCGCTCTCACTCTACGGTATTCCCGAAGCCTACGGTTTTCAATCCGTAATCTATTTTATTATTGCCGCACCTGCGATGTTAGCCTCTGCATTGGCGTTAACAGATATTCAGCTGCCTATTTTCTTTTTGCTCTATTGGATTCTGGCCGGAGGGGTGATAGGTTTCTTTGTCTTCAAGCATAGACTGTGGAAGAAATTGCTCGGGTTGGGGATTCTCATTATCCTTTTGATAGTCCACTACGGTTCCCTTGGATTAGTGGGTGACAATATCCAGGCGGCTCTGATTTCGTTTACAAGCCTCTTCTAAATCAAGCTATCTTAAGTCCTAATAATAGGTTATATCAATTTACACCCCTGGTTTTTATCAGTTTTGATAAAGTGTTAATAAAATGTTAGTTAACGCCATATTTTAGGTTAAGATTTGACAATTTGATATCGTATGCTATGTTTTGATTAGCATATGAATACAAATCAAGGACGGACCAAATGGCTAAAATTGGGGCTAGCGTTGACTGCCGGCCTTATTGTAAGTGTGAGCCGGCAAAGCCAGGCCGATCAAATGATTGCACCCGCTCCCGCGATCGCTCCCGCTCCTGCCGCGGAACAGCCGGCTCAGCCTGCCGGCCTGGAACAAGCGCTTACTCAGGAATTTGTTTCCCCTAAACAAGCTATTCCGAACACCTCGGAAAGATTTCTGGCGGACACTGGCGGACTAAGTCCTGTCCAGGATTCTGAACCGGTAAAACCCGTAATAAAAGAAGAACCGGCCAAACCCGTCAAATCAGAAAAGGAGCCGCCGCCTGCTAGGGTCATTCAGGCGGAGAAAGCTGAAAAAACCGAAACAGACGTTTATGAAAAAGAAAAGTGCGATGAGATTCCTTACGGGTGGTCCTGCTCGTCCTTTTATCCGGGGGGAGCAACGAAGACAACTGTGAATAAACAGCATTATCAGGAAGGCGACAGCGAAAAGGGCTCTGCCTGGATGAGTGAATACCGGCTTGAGTGGAATAAAAATGGCAGTGTTGTGAAGAATGAATTGTTAAAGACGCAATCCGAATGGCAGCATGATGAAACTAAAGATTATTTCTACACCCAAACGTATAGGAACGGTGTTTTGATTCACGAAAAGTACGAAGATAAATTGACCAATTCCGCCAGTAAACCCCAAGGCCTTATCGTCGAGGCCGGCCGCATTTAGAAATACTCACTTCATTTTTATGCGATTCAGAAGTCGTTCAATGCTTTCCTGAAAACTTGCGGTTGAGGGCAATAGGCTCACTACAAGATAAGCCTCATCCGGAAAATCGAAGAAAAATCCGGGATGAATAAAGATATGATCCTTTGCGAGAATCTCAAGGCACCAGGCCTCCTCACTTTGGACGCGGGGAATACGCAGCACGGCATACCACCCGGCTTCAGGTTCCAAAAGTGTTACCATCGGGAAACTTTCAAGTGTTTTTTTAAGGACGGTAAGATTTTTTATTAGCCGGCCTGAAATCTCTTCATGAATTTCTTTCTGCTCCGAAAGCCAAAGGGGAAGCGCGTACTGAACCGGAGTTCCCACCGAAAGATAAGTGTCGGCGATAATCTCAAGCCTGGCCGAGGCTTCTTTTACAAGCGCTGGGGGGCCGTTTACGACAATCCACGCCAGTTTCATCTGGGGAAGCCCGAGGGTTTTTGAAATGCCTTCCAGTGTAAAGGTTAAAACGTCGGGAATCTCAGCAAAGCTTCTAACCCTTTCCTTTGCAGGCGATAAAATGAAATTAGAAAAAACTTCATCGGAAATAAAGGCAATGTTCTTCTCTTTAGCTAAAGGCCTTAATGCCGCAAGTTCGCTTTGCTTCACAAAAGAACCTGTCGGATTGTTGGGATGAACAAAAATAATGGTCTTTGTTTCCGGCCGCACAGCGTTTTGAAGCGAGCGCGCGTCGATTTTCCAGGTCCCTTCATAGCTCAGGGGGTAAGGATCTAAAATAACGTCATTCATACTGGCGAGAAAATCAAAAAGCGGGTAACTCGGGCGGGGCGCCAAGACGTGATCCCCCGGGTTGCAAAGAAGACGGAATATAAAGGAATAAGCATCGCTAGTACTCGCGGTCAGGAAAATCTGCTTAGGCGATACCCTGATTCCTTTTTCCTGATAATAAGCGGCAATCGCTTGCCTTGTCCCCGCTAGCCCCTGTGAAGAGGGCTTGTAGCTGAAGTTCCGCGGGTCCGCAAATGCGCGCAAAAGCATTCCGTTTAGATAAGCAAACTCGCAGCGCGTCGGGTTGGATTCGGTGAGATCAGCCACCGGGACGCCCTGATCTTCAAGCTTTTTCTTGAGCAGGCTTAAGGGGTTGGGGTCCCGTTTCCAATTGGTTCGTGACGCAAACATGGGCGCTAGCGGTTTAGGGGAAGCGATTCGAGGAAGGTTTCGGTTATTTGATTTGCGGCTTGGGCAGTGCCGATTTTCTTCTCCCGGGCAATGTGAAAAATCTCGATTAAGTTATCGTGAATTTTTTGAATGCGGGGGAGGGAGTCATTTTCTTTTAGAATGTCCCGGGCGTAAATATTGATTAATCCGCCTGCATTGATGATGTAGTCGGGAGCGTAAAGAATTCTTCGTTTGGCGAGCTCCTGATCGTGTTTGGCTTCATCGGCAAGCTGGTTGTTGGCGCCGCCCGCGATAATGGAACATTGAAGTTTTGAAATCGTCTCGTCACTAATGATTGCGCCAAGCGCACACGGGGAAAAAATGTGCGCCTTGACCGAGTAAATTTCATCGGGCGAAACAATTTCAGCATGAAGCACCTTTTGGGCGCGTTGAAGGAGTTCGGGATTCGTATCTGAAATAATCAGCTTTACTTTTTTTTCATGCAGCAACTCCGCCAGTGAAAATCCCACGTGGCCAATGCCTTGAATCGCAGCGGTTAATCCCTGAAGGCGGTTTCGGCCCATTTGCTCTTCTACGCAGGCGCGGATACCTTCGAGGATTCCAATTGCGGTCCAGGGGGAAGGATCGCCGCTTCCATTCATTGATTTTGGAAGGCCGGTAACATGTTTTGTCACTTTTGAAATTTCAACGAGATCGTCGGTGGTAATGCCTGCATCCTTGGCTGCGATATACCGTCCTTGAAACTGATCGATGAATTGACCCATTGCATGCAAGAGAGGAACCGTTTTTCGAATGACGGGGTCCCCGATAATGACGGCCTTACCGCCTCCAAGTTTCAAATGCGCGGCCGCGGCTTTATAAGTCATTGCCTTGGCAAGAAGCAGGACGTCTTTGAGTGCAGCCTCTTCGTCGGCGTAGGGAAGCATCCGGATGCCGCCCAGGGCAGGCCCGAGCTTGGTGCTGTGAATAGCAATAATGGCGCGCAGTCCGGACTCGGGATCAAAACACGAAACCACTTCCGCAAACCCCGGTTGGTTAAGAATCTTTATTTCCATTTTGTTCCTCCGCAAAAAAAGTGGAACATATTTAATCATAGTTGGATAGACAAATCCAAGTGATTTAAAAAGCCAATATTCACGGCTGGATTCCGTGTGTGATTTGCTGAAACTAAGGCACGCAGCATTGTAAAGATGATTAGTGTCAGATATTGTTCTAGTAGGTGTATGGAGAGGTCACCGTGAAACCGACTTGCACAAAAGCCAAGATGACGAAATGGTGTGGCGTTTTCTTAATAATGTTAATCGTGTCGGCTTTTTCTTCTCAAAACGGATTTGCGGCTGTACAAGCTGCTTCCATTGAGAACGCCTCGAACGTAACTGAATTTGACAAGATTACAATGGTTATTCTTGAAGGTGGAAATATTTCGCAAAAGATTGAGCGTATTACGGGGAAATCTGGTGCGAAGAGCCTTACTGATCTTAGAGATGGGTCATACGCATTGGTGTATGACGACGGATCATTAGTTTACTACAATATCACCACCGGAACCCCTAGTCCTGATATCCCGGGTTTATCCTCGGGAACAAACCGAATAGCTGTAATAAACAGAATAGACGAAAAATATAGAATTGTTTTTGCAAAGCTTACTCCCACGGGTGTAGGCGAGGTTGCCGGTTATGTGGATGTAGATGTGCAGGTGGAGGTGCCCGTGTCTGAGGTGATACCGCGAATCTATCTGCCTGGGGTTCACTATCCTGCTGGAATCAACATGACTGATCTAAGAGCAACTTTTGGTGATAATTTAGCGGTTCTTGTTGGAAAATTGGGAGGCGAGGCGGTACTCGTTAAATTGCCTGTGCCGATACCACTGGAAGAAGATTATGAACCCACTGTAATCACATTTGATGAAGCGGACGTTGAAGAGATTTATCATGTCGCCTATCTTCAGGATGATCAGAATCCTTCTATCACTAGAGTTTATCTTAACTATTCGGGGCCAGACGGCACGCGTTTGGGTTATTTTGACACCTCATTTGAAATGTCGGTGCCGGATCAATCCGTGACATACTCGATTCCTATCGACGGTGTAGTAACTGATATGGACATCGACCCCGTTGAAGGGGAGCTCTATGTCCTTCATACAGGTGGAGGGGTATCGGTTTATGACGGAGAGCTTGCGTCGACGGGGACCAGTTTTGTATTTGATGTTTCGCCGGGGTATGCCTTAAATGGCCAATTGACGGTCGGCCCAGTCGTCCCTGAATTACCCCAAAATGGGCTGGTCTATCTTACATTCATTCTAGGCGCGCTCATTATTGCCCTCAGAAGATCTTCGAAGTAAAAGCCTTAAAATTTCCTGCAATATTTTTCGCAATGCCTATCAATGAATACTATTGACTATTAGTGACAAGATGGTATGATGTCGCCACTTTAAACAGAGGCCCTCAATGGAAATCAATGAAAACGAAGTTTACACGCCTAAAGAAACCCAGGAAATCCTCAAAGTCAGTCAAAGTACAGTCACCCGGATGATTAAGAAGGGTCTTATCCGCACGGCCAAGGTCGGCAAACAATATCGCATTCTCGGAAAAGAGTTGCTGCGCGTGGTTTCTCCCGAGCTGGAAGATAAAGTTGGGCTCCTTTATAACAAGGGCCGGAAATGGATTCATGAGGGGATTGATGAACCCCTCAGGCGTCCCTCGAAGAAAAAGGAGGCTGTGTGAAGACGGTTGCGATTATTCAAGCCCGGATGGGATCCACTCGTTTACCGGGCAAAGTTTTAAAACCCATTTTGGGCATTCCTTCCCTCGAACATATGATGAAACGCGTAGCCCGCTGCAAAACCCTGAATGAAGTCGTGATTGCAACCACGACCCAGCCAAAAGATGACGTGCTTTGTGAATTTGCCAAAGACAAAGGTTTTCTATTTGGCCGCGGGTCGGAGCAGGATGTGCTGGACCGTTACTACCAAGTTGCCAAAGAAAGAAAAGCGGACGTCGTTGTCCGCATGACCTCGGATTGCCCTTTGATTGATCCTGAAGTGAGTGACCGGGTGATTAAGCGGCACCTTGACGCGAAAACAAATGACATGACAAGCAACGCCTTTCGCAAACTGACTTTTCCTAATGGATTTGATACCGAGGTCCTTTCCTTCGCCTGTCTCGAGAGGATCCACAAAGCAACGCAGGATCCCCTTTACCGGGAACATGTGACCAATTTCATTCACGATTACCCTGAAAACTTTGTGATTGAGAGCGTGGAAGGGGAGGAAGACCATTCGGATTTGAGGCTTTGCGTGGATACGGATGAAGATTTTAAACTTGTCACGTTGATTTATGAAACGCTTTACCCTAAGAATTCTGATTTCGGTTACCGTGAGATTTATGAACTGTTTAAAAATCAGCCCGAGCTTAAAGAAATTAACGCCGAAGTGCGTCAGACAAAAATCCTTAAGCGCCAGACAGCGCAGTACCATTGATCATGACAGAAAAACGAAAAGCCTATATTCTGGGAGCCGGTGTAAGCGGCCTTGTCACGGGGTGGATGCTTTCAAAAAACGGCTGGGACGTCACCCTTTTTGAAAAGGAGCCCTGGTCGGGCGGGCTTGCTTTTACGCGAAAATGGGACGAATTTGATCTTGATTTTGGGCCGCATATTTTTCATACCGTGAGTAAAGACCTCGAGGAACTCTGGGAGCGCGAATTCGGCGATCTTTTTGTAAAGGAAGAGTTCTGGTGTAAAAATGTTAAGGGTCAGCGTTTTGACGAATACTATGATTATCCGCTTTCCTACGAAGCCATTCTCGAATACCCCTCCGATTTAAGAAACAAAATCCTTACGGAACTCAAGCAAGTCGACGACAAAAAGAAGTCTGAAGCCAAAAATTACCGTGAGTATGTCCAGGCGCTGGTGGGCTCCACGCTGCAGGGTTTGTTTTTTGAGAAATATCCCCAGAAAATATGGGGGATGACCACTGAAGAAATGACCGCCAATTGGGCGCCGAAGCGCATTGAGCTGCGTGAAAAACGGACACCTTTTTATACGGGACGTTGGAACGCGGTCGGAAAATACGGTTCGGGGTGCGTGCTTGACCGGATTGCGGAGCAAATAAAAGCGCACAGCGGAGAGATCCGGCTTGATTGCGGCATCCAGGAAATTGTTCATACCGAAAACGCCATTACCGCGTTGAAGCTTGCAAGCGGCGAAATGGTGGATATTAAACCTGATGAAATTGTGATTTCCACGATCCCCATTAATATTTTGGCCTATCTTTTTTCGATACCCTGTCCGCTTAAGTTCCGCGGCGTGATTTCCGTTGCGCTGGCCTTTCACAAACCGTACGCGCTCCCTGACGGCATTCACTTTCTTTATTATGACGATCCAGACATTATTTTTCACCGCGTGAGTGAGCAGAAAAAATTTTCGAGTGCCGGATTCCCCGAAGACAAAACTTTTCTCACCTGTGAAATTGCCTATACCGCCAAAGATGCGCTGGATCAGAAAAAACCAGAGGAATTAGCGGAGCGCGCCCTCGGCGACCTGATTAAAGTAGGCTTGGTAAAAAAAGAAGAATTTTATAAAGGGGTTGTCCAAAAGCGGCCTTGCGTTTACCCCTTGCTAACCCGGGATTATGAGCATCAGGTGCGTAAGGTTCAAAGCCAGCTGGCGAAAAACAAATCCCTTTATATTGTGGGCGGTCCCGCGGAATACAACTATGCGGATATTCATATTAATTTCCTGAAGGCAATGGATCTCGCCAATCTCCTGATTGACAAGCATTCGGATTTTTATAAAGTGCGGCGCGATCAAATTATTGCGCAACGAAAGAAAGTCGTGGAACTGAATGGAAAGCTTGTGGGCGACGGCCACAAACCTTTTATTATTGCCGAGGCTGGGCTGAATCATAACGGCCGGCTTGACCTCGCGATGAAGCTTGTCGAGGAAGCAAAAAAGGCGCATTGCGATGCGGTCAAGTTTCAAAGTTATTCAGCCACCTACCGGGTCTCCAATAAAACCAAAAAAGCCAACTATGCCGAGCAGATCACGGGCCTTGAGGAAAACATATTTGAACTTCTGTCGCGGCTTGAACTCTCAGCAGAGGACCACAAGGCTCTTTTTGACTATGGAAAAAAAATTGGAATCGATGTCTTTTCAACTCCATTTGACATTCCGAGCGTGGATTTGCTGGAATCGCTTAACACGCCTTATTACAAAGTGGCGTCTTCGGATCTGAATAACCTGCCTTTGCTGACCCGGATCGCGCGTACAGGCAAGCCCATTATTTTGTCCACCGGGATGTCGACGACGGGCGAGGTTGAGGAATCGGTGAACGCCATTTTAAGGGAAGGTAACGGCAATATTTTATTGCTCCACTGCCTTTCTTCTTACCCGGCGAACCCTGAAGAAATCAATCTTCATTGCATTAAAACCCTGAAAGAAAGTTACAAAGTTCCCGTAGGTTTTTCGGATCATACGCCGGGGCTTTTTGTTTCCACGGCGGCGCTTGCCATTGGCGCGAATGTGATTGAACGCCATTTTACGCTCGACCGGCATCTTGAAGGACCGGATCATATCTTTTCTTCGGAGCCTGGCGAGATGAAAGAACTCACGCGAGCTGCGGCGCTGATCAATACTGTGTTGGGAGACGGGATCAAACGGATTCAGCCGAGTGAGTACGATACGATCAATTCTTTTAAGAAAACCATTTATGCGCAGGTCGCAATCAAAAAAGGGACCGTGATTAACGAAGAAATGCTTGCAATCAAAGGACCTGCCGGAGGGCTGCCGCCAAGATTCTGGGATGTAGTGATTGGACGGGCTGCCAGGCAGAATATCCAGGCTGATCACCCGATCACTTGGGATAATATCTGATATGGCGAAAAGCAAAATGTCAGGGACAGCGGATAAAACCTCCTTACCTTTATCCTCTCCCCCTCTCAGGGGGAGAGGGCAGGGTGAGGGGGATTTGCTTGAAGAGAGCGAAGAGATTCTTAACGAAATCCTTATGATTGCAAAGAAGGAAAACAAAAAGACCGGCTTTTGTATCGGGAACACGACCAAGAAAGTCGCGCGTGATTATTTTTTTACTCCGATTCGCAATACCTCGCTCTGCGTTGCCGGAAGCATCATTATAGACTGTGTCGCGATTGCGGAGGCGATCACGCGCGCCGTGGATGGCCGAGTGGATTATATTTTTGTAGATACGGAAAAGAAAATTTCCCCTGAGCTTTATAGTTTGGCCGATGCGGGGAACGTGGAACGCGCGGTCCGGCAGCTTGCGAGCCGGAGCAAAGTCCTGACCTACAAGGGAAATGATTTAACCGTGGATGCAATGGATTGTTTCCTGGCGCAGCTTATGGTTCCGGATGTCCGCGGCCTGGGCGGTAAGAAAGTTGCTATTATCGGCGCGGGGAATATGGGTTTTAAGCTTGCGTTGAAATTGACCGAGCGCGGCGCCTATGTCATTATGGTGCGCCGCAATACGAAAGTCCTTAATACAATTGTCCGCGCGTTAAATTACGTCAAACCCCGCAGTACCATTGCCAAGATCACCGGGACCTCAGATATCCAAGCCGCCCTCGTGGATGCAAATATCGTGATTGGCCTTACGCCGGGAACGCATGACATTACCCGGGAGATGATCGCAGGGGTTAAAGATAGTGCCATTCTCGTTGACGCCGGGAAAGGGAGTTTTTCGGCCGAGGCTATTGAAGAAGC
>Ga0247727_10001070_pt1 | contig 66652 bp, 72 predicted proteins | sample WisWelCaveWW1625_FD_202498 | JGI IMG/M metagenome (GOLD analysis project Ga0247727, IMG submission 202498) | Biofilm microbial communities from Wishing Well Cave, Virginia, United States - WW16-25 | ecosystem: Environmental > Aquatic > Deep subsurface > Groundwater > Cave microbial mat | place... | reverse complement strand
CGGTCAGCTCACGTCCACCGGGGCCTTCCACCTTGTACTGGTGGCTCACGCCGATGTACGTCGACATCCGAAGGAGCCCGGTGACGGCGTTCGAGCCCGCCGGTAGCTCACCGGTTTCGGTCTCGATATGGATCTTCTCGGGTCGCACCCCGACGCGGACGGCGCCTGCCGCGTCCGAAGGGATGCGCGCTGCCGGGACCCGCACATCGCCCCCCGAGACGAGATGCACCGTGGTCACGTCCCCCGCGGTGGCGCCGAGGGTCCCGTCCAACAGGTTCGAGGCTCCCAGGAAGCCCGCCACGAACTCGGTCGCCGGGTTCTCGTACACGTATTCGGGCGCCCCGAGCTGCTCGATCTTGCCGACGCGCATGACGGCGAGGCGGTTCGACATGGTCATCGCCTCTTCCTGGTCGTGGGTCACGTAGATGAACGTGATCCCGACCTCCTGCTGGATGCGTTTGAGCTCGAGCTGCATCTGCTTGCGGAGCTTGAGGTCCAAGGCGCCGAGCGGCTCATCGAGCAACAGCACCTTCGGGTGGTTGACCAGCGCTCGCGCGAGGGCGACCCGCTGTTGCTGGCCACCCGACATCTGGGGTGGTTTGCGTGACTCGAACCCGACCAGGTCGACGAGGCGCAGGGAGTCCTTCACCCGTGTCTCGATCTCGCTCTTGTCGACCTTCTTGCGCCGCAACCCGAACGCGACGTTCTCGAACACGTCGAGGTGCGGGAAGAGCGCGTATGACTGGAACACGGTGTTGACGTCGCGGCGGTAGGGCGGCTGACCCGTCACGTCGCGCCCACCCAGGAAGACCGTGCCGAACGATGGTTCTTCGAAGCCGCCGATCATGCGCAGGGTGGTGGTCTTCCCACAACCCGAGGGGCCCAACATGCTGAAGAACTCCCCCTCGGCGATGTCGAGCGACAAGTCGTCCACCGCGGCAACGTCTCCGAACAGCTTGGAGACACGCTCGAGGCGCACGTCGATCTCGGCCACGTCCACCCCCTCGTATCCCCGGAACCGCGGCTGGACCGGCACCGCGGGCGGCGGGATTCTCACACGTTTGCCACCTGTTTGAACAGCCTTCATGTCGGACCTTGCTCTCGCTCTTTAGTACGGAGGCGGACCGGGGCGGGCTCTCAACGGGGCGGCTTGGTTCCCGTCCGGCGCAACGTGTGCTCGCCGTCGGTGCCACCCGAACCGGGCTCACCGGATGCCTGCGGCGATACCCCGTTGCGCCGGCGTTCGGTCACCCGCGGGCCCGCCGTGACCACGAACAACACGAGGGCCACGAGCAACACGATCCCCACGGCGGCGCGGCCATCGATGAGCCCGATGGCGAGGCCGCTGGCTGCCAGCAGCGCGCTCCACAGATACATCAGCAAGACGGCCTGGCGGTGGCCGTGCCCGATGTCCATGAGCCGGTGGTGCAGATGCTCCTTGTCGGCGTGCCCGATCGACTCACCCCGCCGCGTGCGGCGGATGACCGCGAGCACCACGTCGAGGAACGGGACGAACAGCACGAGCAGCGGCGACAAGACGGCGGTGAAGACGACGGCCAGGTCGCCGGGGGTGGGCGGCACCGGGGTGCGCCCGACCCCGGAGATGGTCGCCGTGGCCAGCAGCATCCCCAACAACATCGCGCCCGTGTCGCCCATGAAGATCTTGGCCGGATGGAAGTTCCACGGCAGGAAGCCGACGCAGATGCCGGCGGTGATGGCTGACAGCGATGCGGCCTGGGAGGCGTCGTCGAACAACGAGGGGCTCCGCACCATGTACACGAAGAACACCACTGCTGCGATCGCCACGATGCCGGCAGCGAGACCGTCGAGGCCGTCGACGAGGTTGACCGCGTTCGCCACGACCACCACCCACAAGATGGTGAGCACCACCGCCAGGTCGACCGACAACACGACGACCTGGATACCTTGCGGCCCACCAGGCATGGGGAAATAGGCGAGCTGCACACCGAGCAACACCAGCACACCCGCGATGAAGATCTGCGCGGCGGCCTTGGCCAGAGCCGAGACGCCGCGCGTGTCATCGATGATGCCGAGACCCACCATGAGCGCGCAGGTGACGACGATGGCGAGCGGTTCGGGGCTCGCCGCGTTGACCTCGGCGAAGAAAGGCAGGAACCGCGACGCGGCGAGCCCCGCGATGAAGCCCATGAACATCGCGATGCCCCCGAGCGTGGGTGTCGGGTTCGGATGCACCTTGCGGTCCGACGGCTGGTCGATGGCCCCCGCGGCCACGACGAGACGCCGGACGAGCGGCGTCACGACGAACGTGGTCGCCGCGGCGGCGAGGAAGACGGCGAGGTAGGAGGTCACGTGCGAAGCAGTCTCAGGCCCCGGCAGGCCGGCGGCAACCCGGGACCTCCGGCCTCAGGCGTAGAGGGGGAAGCGCTGCGTCAGGTCGCGGACCCGGCCGCGTGCTTTCTCCTTCACCCCGTCGTCGTCGGGCGTCCGCAAGGCGTCACCCATGATCGAGGCGATCTCGCGCATCTCGGGCTCATCCATACCGAGCGTCGAGCAGGCCGGGGTGCCCACCCGGATCCCGGACGGCGACGAGGGCGGGTTCGGGTCGTAGGGGATCTGGTTCTTGTTGAGCGAGATGCCGATCTGGTCGCACACGGCCTCGGCGGTCTTGCCGTCGACGCCCACCGGTCGCACGTCGACGAGCGCCAGGTGTGAGTCGGTGCCACCCGACACCACACGCATGCCTTCCTCTGCGAGCCCCGCCGCCAACGCGCGCGCGTCGCGGACGGTGCGCTCGGCGTAGACCTTGAAGTCGTCGCTCATCGCCTCCTTCAAGGCGACGGCCTTGCCCGCCACGTTGTTCTCGATGGGCCCGCCTTGCATCATCGGGAAGACCGCCTTGTCGATGGCCTTCGCGTGCTCGTTCCTGCACACGATCATGGCGCCGCGTGGCCCCCGCAGCGCCTTGTGCGTCGTGAAGGTCACGACGTCGGCGTGGGGGACCGGGCTCGGGAACGCCCCGCCGGCGACCAGGCCGATGAAATGAGCGGCGTCGACCCATAGCAGCGCCCCGACCTCGTCGGCGATCTGGCGGAAGGCGGCGAAATCGATCGTGCGCGGATACGCCGTGTATCCGGCGAGCAAGATGCGAGGCCGATGTTCCTTCGCGAGGTCCCGGATCTTGTCCATGTCGAGCTGCTCGGTGTCGCGGTCGACCTCGTAGCCGACGAAGTCGAACCACATCCCCGACACGTTCACCGGCGAGCCGTGCGTCAGGTGCCCGCCGTGCGCGAGGACCATGCCCAACACCTTCGAGCCGGGGTCCTTCGGCTCCAAGAACGCACCGAAGACCGCCATGTTCGCGGTGGCGCCCGAGTGCGGCTGCACGTTGGCGTGATCGGCGCCGAACAACGCTTTCGCGCGATCGATGGCGAGCTGCTCGACGACATCGACGAACTCGCAGCCGCCGTAGTAGCGACGCCCCGGATAGCCCTCGGCGTATTTGTTGTTGAACGTGGAGCCCACGGCCGCGAGAACGGCGGGGCTGGCATAGTTCTCCGACGCGATGAGACGTAGCGTCGAGCGCTCGCGGCCGAGCTCGTTCGCCACGGCGGCAGCGACCTCGGGGTCGGTGACTTTCAGCGCTTCCCAATCGGCGGCGTAGTCCCTCATGGTCACAGCTCCCCTCGTTCGATGGCCGCGATCTGCTCGATCCGCGGCACGTGACGTCCCTGCTCGAACGGTGTGTCGAGCCACACCGCCACGATCTGCTTCGCGTAGCCGGCCGCGACCACGCGTCCGCCCAATGACAACACGTTCGCGTCGTTGTGCTCGCGCGACAACCGCGCGAGGTGCACGTCGTTGCACAGCGCCGCGCGGATCCCGTGGACCTTGTTCGCCGCGATCTGCTCGCCCTGACCCGACCCGCCGACCACGATGGCGCGGTCGACGTCGCCGCTGATCACGGCGCGCGCCGCTGCTGCGCAGAAGGCCGGGTAGTCGACGGGTTCCTCGGAATACGTGCCGTGGTCGGTGACCTCGTGGCCCGCCGACGACAGGTAGCCCTTCAGCTCCTCCTTCAACGCGAACCCCGCGTGATCGGCGCCGAGGGCGATCCGCACCTCAGGCCTCCGTCTCGGCGGTGACGCGGTCACCGACGAGGCCGCGCACGAGACGGGCCGACCATCCTTCGAGCTCCCAGGCCATGGCCTGATACGTCTCGAACGACATGCCGAGCGGGTCGGCGACGTCTTCGTCGTGGGCGTTGCGGGCGCCGCCCGCGGCCCGGTGCGCGGCCGCAGCAGCGACCCGGTCGCGCCAGGTGGCAGGGGCCGCGGGCGGCGCCGCGGCCGGCAGGTCCTCGAGAAGACGGACCAGCTCTTTCAGCGTGAACGTCCGCCGGGCGACCTCGTGCGACAGGCCTGCCGCGACCTCGCGATGTTCGGCGGCCATGGTCACCACGAGCTCGGCCTCGTCGAGCATGTGCGGGGTGAGCAGCGACGCGACGTGGTCCGAAGCGTCGACGCCGCGCTCGGCCCCGGCCGCCACCGCCTCGGGCGTGGCGCTCGCGCCGTCCCGCGCGATGGTCCCTGCCGACACGACGTCGGGGGCCGCAGCACCCATGACCTCGGCGAGCCCACGTTGGATGAACCGCTCCCCGACCGGGGAACGGCAGATGTTGCCCGTACACACGACGAGGATCGAAGCCATGGCGGGGGGCGAGTCTAGCGCAGGCCCCTACGAGCCCAGTAGCTCGTCGAGGCCGGCCGGATCGAGGGCCCCGGCTCGCAGCACCTGCGGCTCGCCATGTGTCAGATCGATCACCGTCGACGCCGAGCCTTCGAGCGGGTCAGGCTCGCAGAGGTAGACCGCGACGAGGTCACCGAATGCGGCGACCAGCTCGTCGCATGTGCGGGCAGGTGGTTCCCCGCTCCGGTTTGCCGACGTGACGGCGAGCGGCCCCGTCCGCTCGAGCACCGCGCGTGCCAGCGGGTGGTCGGGGACGCGCACACCGATGGTCTCCTCGTCGCGGCCGAGGGCCCACGCGCGGCTCGTGGCCGTGCGAACGAGGACGAGCGTCACGGCCCCGGGCCAACACACGCCGGCCAGCCGCTCTGCCCGTTCGTCCATGGTCGCGACCTCGCGCGCATGCGCCACGGAGGGCACGAGGACCGGGAGCGTGAGGGCCGTCGGTCGGTCTTTCGCGGCGAAGACGAGAGCGGTCGCCTCGGGATCGTCGGGGCGGGTCCCGACGCCGTACACCGTGTCGGTCGGGATGACGATGAGCGCGCCCCGCCGTGCGGCGGCTACGGCGTCCTCGAGTGGGAACGTGGTCATCTCGTCGATCTCGTCGATCTCGTGGATCTCGTCGATCTCGTCGATCCGGTCATGGGCCGCCGCGCGGCGACCACGCGATCGCGCCCTGTGAGGTCCGACCGCACCTGGATCTCATCGAACCCGGCCGCCTCGGCGAGCGCGGCGATCGTGACGGCGGCCGACTCCTCGATCTCGACCACCACGCTCCCGCCCGGACGCAGCCGTTCGAAGGCCTGCGCGAAGAGCCGTGCGTAGAGGGGCGGGCCACCGAAGACGGCAAGCGCGGGGTCGGCGAGAACCTCGGGCGGCAAGGCGGCGCGTGCCGAGGCCGCCACGTAGGGCGGGTTGCAGGTGACGAGGTCGAGCGGACCATCGACGGGCTCCAGCAGGTCGCCATCCCGCACGTCGACGTCGAGGCCGAGCGCCGCTGCGTTGTCGCGCGCGAGAAGAGCGGCCTCGGGCGAGAGGTCGGTGGCGATGACGCGCGCGCCGGGGTGTTCCTGGGCGATCGACAGAGCGACCGCGCCCGTGCCCGTGCATGCATCGGCGACGACCGGCTCGCGCACGCCCACCAGCCGCTCGAGTGCCTCCTCGACCACGATCTCGGTCTCGGGCCTGGGAACGAAGACGCCGGGCCTGACCTGGACGACCAACCTGCGGAACCCCTGCTCGCCGGTGAGGTGCTGCAGCGGGATGCCTGTGCACCGGCGGCAGAGCGCCCGCCCGTAGAGCTTCGCCTCAGCCGGGTCGAGCCCTTCGGCGCGGGCGTGCAGGCCGGCTCTGTCGAGATCGAGCACCATGAGCATCAGCTGCTCGGCGTCGTGCTCCGGGCTCTGCACCCCGTGACGCGCCAGGTAGTCGGCCCCGCGGCGGACGACCTCGGCGGGCCGCACCGCGATCATCCGCCCCCGGAGGCGAGCTGTGCCGAACGCTCAGCGGCGAGGAGCTCGTCGATGAAGCCGTCGAGCTCCTCGCCCCCACCCAGCACGTCGTGCAGCTGGTGCGAGGTGTGCTTGATGCGGTGGTCGGTGACCCGGCCCTCGGGGAAGTTGTACGTGCGGATCTTCTCGGCCCGCTCCCCCGTCCCCAGCTGCGCCTTGCGCTCGGCGGCCTCCTTCGCATGAGCTTCGTCGAGGGCCACCTGGTAGAGCCGGGCGCGCAGGTACCGCATCGCCTTCTCGCGGTTCTGCAGCTGCGATCGCTCCTCCTGCATCTCGACCTTGATCCCCGTGGGCTTGTGGACGATCCGCACGGCCGAGTCGGTGGTGTTCACCGACTGCCCGCCGGGACCGCTGGAACGGTAGACGTCGATCTGCAGGTCCTCGGGACGGATGTCGACCTCGACCTCCTCGGCCTCGGGCATCACGGCTACCGTCGCCGTCGAGGTGTGGATCCGTCCTTGCGACTCGGTGACCGGCACGCGCTGCACACGGTGCACACCGGCTTCGTGTTTCAGCCGCCCGAACGCGTCTTTGCCTTTGACCTCGAGCGAAACCTCCTTGTAGCCGCCGAGGTCACTCGGCGACGACGCGACGACGTCGGTCTTCCAGCGTCTTCGTTCGGCCAGCCGGCGGTACATGTCGAACAGGTCCCCGGCCCACAGCGCCGCCTCTTGACCCCCTGCACCGGCCCGGATCTCGACGATGAGGTCTTTGCCTTCGTTCGGATCTTTCGGCACCAGGAGCCGTTCGAGCCGGGCGACGAGCTCGGCGGCGCGCGCTTCAGCCAGGTCGGCCTCGCCGGTGAGGTACGCGGCCATGTCGGCATCGGTCTCGGCGGCAACGAGCTCGCGGGCCTCGGTCGCCTGCCGAGTGGCTTCCTGGTAGGCGCGGTAGGGCCGGACGATCTCGTCGAGCTCGGCGAAAGCCTTGCCCAGGTCGCGGAGCCGATCGGGATCGGTCGCGGCATCGGGCGTGGACATGTCGGCTTGCACCTGCGCGTGCCGCGCGGCGATCTCCTCCAGCCGAGCATCGATCCCTTCCGCCACGGTCCTATCCTGCCAGCGGCACACGCCGAGCGACCCCCACCGCGTTGGCAGGGGTCGCAGGAACCGGCGCCCTACGACGTCGGGTCGTCGTCGATGTCGTCGATGGTGGCGAGGTCGGGGATGTCGACCGTTCGGTCATCGCCCGGTGCCCAGAGCTTCTCGTAGCGGGGATCCGGCGCCGTCTCGTCGATGATCGCATCGGGAGCGTCGTCGCCGCTGGGGGCTCCGTCCGCGCCCGCGCGCCCGATCACGGCGGCCTCGAGGTCGCGTGCCACGTTCAGGAGGCGAGACTGCATCTCCTGCATCTGGGTAACGAGGGTCTCACGCCGGTCCGAGAGCCCGCCGAGGATGCTATCGGCCTCCTCGCGCGCGCTCCGGAGCGTCCGCACCCCTTGCTGCCTCGCCTCTTCGGCGCGGGCTTGCGCATCGACCCTCACATGGTCGGCATCGGTGCGGGCCTCTTCCATGATCCGGCCGGCGTCGTTCTTGGCTTCGGTCACGACCTTCGTCGCCTCGGTGTCGGCCACGCGGATCATGGCTTCGAAGCGCTTGGCGAGACGCTCGTAGCCGTCGCTCGCGGGCGCGGCCGGCGGTTCCGGCGCGATGGCGGCAGCCGGCGCCGAGATCGATGCCTTCCCGATCGGCGAGATGCCCGGCTCGCCCATCTTCGCCGCCAAGACCTCTCCCGGGGACTCGGGAGCGGCGCCGGTGCGGGCGCTCGCCTCCATCCGGGCCTCTCGAAGCCCCTTCTCGAGCGTTTCGACCTGGTTCGCGACCTGCTTCAGGTACTCGCGGACCTGGTCCGGGTCGTAGCCACGACGGATCGTGGCGAACTCGCGGCGTCTGATCTGGTCGGCGCTGGGGAGCAGAGGCAGGTCGAGATCGCTGGTCATGGGGAACCTCCCTGTGGGCAGAGATGTCATCTTCGACCGGCGTTCCCACCGATGCAAACACCTCCGAGCGAGCCGGTTCCCGTCCCGCTAGGTCGCTCCCTGGGCATCGGCCTCGCAGCGGAGCACCTCTTCGAACGAGGTGACCGCGATCTCGATCTGTTCGCCGTCCGGCTCCTGGGTCGTGATCTTCTGCAGCCAGATACCAGGTGCCATGAGGGCCCGCATCACGCTCGAGCCCGAGTAGCGAGCCCCGAGCCGCAGCGCCTCGTACGCGAGGCCCGCGATGAGCGGGATGGCGATGAGTCGTGACACCACCCGCCACACCAGGCCCGGCGTGCCGAACAGCGCGAACACGAAGATCGTGACGACCAGCACGATGATGAGGAAGTTCGTGCCGCACCGGACATGCTCTTTCGGGTACGTGTCGATCCGCGAGGCGACCAGCTCGTCGCCGTGCTCGAACGCCGAGATCGTCTTGTGCTCCGCGCCGTGGTACTCGAACACGCGGTGGATCTCCTTCGAGCGCCCGATCAGCCACAGGTAGCCGACGAACAGGCCGACGCGGAACAGTCCTTCACCGATGTTCACCACCACGCCCTGGAGATCGAGTTTGGACTCCACCCATGTGAACAGTGTCGTGGGTCCCAGGATGAAGATCCCGATGAACAGGGTCATGGCGACGGCGAGCGACAACCCGATCTGTCGCGAGCTCAGCTGCTCGTCGTCGTCGACGGCCTGGTTCGCCGCGATCATCAACGCCCGAACGCCGATCGCGAGCGACTGCCCCAAGACGATCATGCCTCGCAAGAAGGGCTTCTTCAGCACGGGATGCCGGCTGGCCACCGAATCGATGACATGCGACTCCACGTGCACGCCGCCCGTGGGACGCCGGACGGCCACCGCCCAATGGTCGGCGCCACGCATCATGACGCCCTCGACGACGGCCTGGCCGCCGTACAGGTGGGGCGCAGGGGTCGCGGGCTCGTCGCCCACCGGCTCAGGCCCCGGCAGGGGTAGCGCTCGGCTTCGTCTGGCGGGTCTTGGCGTAGCGCCGTTCGAACCGCTCGATGCGACCACCGGTATCGACCAGCTTCTGCTTGCCGGTGTAGAACGGATGGCAGTTCGAGCACAGCTCGGCACGGATCTCGGTCACGGTCGACCGGGTGGTGAACGTGTTGCCGCACGAGCAGTGCACGCTGGTCAGCTGATAGTCGGGGTGGATGCCCTGTTTCATGGTGTCGATCTCCTTCGGAACCCTAGTGCAGCCTACCCGCTCCAACGCCCGCCTATTCCGGCTAGCTCCCGGTCGGCGCCTTCGCGATGTCCTTCAGGAACTGCTCGTTCGACTTCGTGGCACGCAGCTTGTCGATGAGCAGCTCGAGCGCGGCCCCGGCCTCTAAGGCATGAAGCACCCGCCGCAGCCGGATGACGAGCGCGAGCTCCTCGGCCGGCAACAGGAGCTCCTCTTTGCGCGTCCCCGAGGCGTCGACGTTGATCGCGGGGAACATGCGCTTCTCGGCGAGCTGCCGGTCGAGCCGCAGCTCCATGTTCCCGGTGGCTTTGAACTCCTCGAAGATCCCATCGTCCATCCGCGAGCCGGTCTCGACGAGCGCGCTCGCGATGATCGTGATCGAGCCACCCTCTTCGATGTTGCGGGCTGCGCCGAAGAATCGCCGGGGCGGGTACAACGCCGAGGCGTCGATGCCACCGGTCAAGATCTTGCCCGACGCCGGCATCGCGAGGTTGTACGCACGGGTGAGGCGCGTGAGCGAGTCGAGGATGATCGCGACGTCTCCCCCCGCCTCGGCGAGCCGCTTCGCGCGCTCGAGTACCAGTTCGGTGACCTGGATGTGCTGGTCGGTCGGCTTGTCGAAGGTCGAGTACACGACCTCGGCCGCCGTGACCGTGCGCTGCCAGTCGGTGACCTCCTCGGGCCGCTCGTCGACGAGCAGCACGATGAGGTGGGTCTCGGGGTTGGAGTGGATGATGCCGTTGGCGATCTGCTTGAGGATCGTAGTCTTGCCGGACTTGGGCGGCGCGACGATCATCCCGCGCTGACCCTTCCCGATCGGCGCCACCATGTCGACGATGCGCTCAGCGATGGCGAGGGGTCCGTTCTCGAGGCGGAACCGCTCGTTGGGGAACAGCGGCGTGAGCTTGTCGAACTGCGGGCGCCCCGCCGCTTCCTCCGGGTCCATGCCGTTGACGGTCTCGACCGAAAGCAGGGCCGGGTACTTCTCGTTGTTCTTAGGCTCACGCACCTTCCCGGTCACGGTGTCGCCCTTACGGAGGTGGTGCTTGCGCACGTACGACAGAGCGACATACACGTCCCCCGTCGCCGGGAGGTACCCGGACGTCCGCAGGAACCCATAGCCATCGGGGAGGATGTCCAAGATTCCGGAATGGCTGGGCGCTGTCTGCATCTCTTCGACGCGTTCGGCCTCTTCGCGCAGGCGCCGTTCCTCCCTGGACCGGCGGCGGTCTTCACGTGAAGGGCGGCGGCGGCGGTCATCGCCGCCAGCAGCGCCGCCAGCAGCGCCGCCCGTGCGATCGCCGCCCGTGCGATCGCCGCCCGTGCGATCGTTGCCACGGTCGGCGGGTCCCCGGTCGCGGTCGCGGTCATCGCCGCCGCCGCCGGACCCGCGGTCACCACCCGGTCGGTTGCCGGCAGGACCGTTGCCACTCGGTCCGCCGCCAGCGTCGGCCGGCAGCTCCGCCGTGTCACCGATGGCGGGGTCGATGGCGCCGCCCGCAGGAACGTCGGCGGTCGCCGGGCCTTCGAGGTCGCGTGCCTTCGCCCCGTTGCCACGCGGTCGCGCGGTCGGATCGGCCGAAGGAGCCCCGCCGCCCGTGCCCATCGCCACGATCGCGTCGATCAGTCCCGCCTTGCGGAGCTTGGGCGCACCTTCGACGCCCATGGCTTCGGCGATCTGTTGGAGCTCGGGCAGGAGCTTCGACCCGAGGGCCTCTCGGTCCATCGTGATGTCCATCAGGCGTGTGCCTTCCCCTCCAGCGCTCGCTGGAGTTCGTTCCAGTCGGCCGTGAATCGTTCAAGGCCGATGTCGGTCAGGGGGTGGGTGACGAGCTTGGTGAAGACGTCGTACGGCATCGTCGCGATGTCGGCTCCGGCGACGGCGGCATCTACCACATGCATCGGGTGCCGGAGCGAGGCGGCCAAGACGTTCGTCTGGTAGCCCTGGACAGCATAGACGTCGCAGATGGCTCGTAACAGCGACATGCCGTCGCTCGCCACATCATCGACCCTCCCGATGAACGGCGACACGCAATAGGCACCCGCCTCCGCGGCCAGGATCGCCTGGGCCGGTGAGAACACGAGCGTCACGTTGATCCGGATGCCGTCGGCGGCCAGACGCGACCCGGCCGTGAGGCCGTCGGGCGTCATCGGCAGCTTCACCACCACGTTGTCGCCCTTCGCGTCGAGCTTGCGCCCCTGTTCCTCCATGGTGTCGGCGTCGAGCGCCGTGACCTCCAGCGACACGTCGCCCGCCACCTCTGCGAGGATCTGCTCCCAGGTGGCATCGGGATCGCCACCTTGTGCGGCGAGCAAGGTGGGGTTCGTGGTGACACCCCCCAGGACACCCCACTCATTGATCTGCCGGATGTGCGCGATGTCCGCGGTGTCGAGGAACAGCTTCATGCGGTCTTCCCTTCCGTGCGTGCATCGCCCGCGCCGATCGGTCCTGCGCGCTCGGTGACGCGCTCCATCACCAGGTCGATCACGGTCGCGATCGACTGATCGAAGCTGTAGTTGGGGATCACGGGGACCCCATGCGCGAGCGCCTGTGACCTGATGTAGCCCTGCAGCTTGCGGATGTTGTCGAACCCTTCGGCGTAGCGCTGGGCCGGCCGAGACCCCACCGCGTCTTCGCGGGCGGCGAAGTGCGCCAGGTGGCGGTCCTCTTCGTTGACAGTCACCACGAAGGGTACCGCGAGGATGCGGTCGGCGTGGGCTCCGGTGTCGAAGAACCCGGGAACCACGTGCGCGCCCTCGATGACGGCGCTGGTGCGCTCGGCGGCGGCGCGGGCGATCAACGCGTCGATGCCGACCGATACGGCGTGTGTCTGCCGCCAGAAGCCGAGCAAGAGGGCGTCGGCCGGACGCACCGGCGCCTCACGCACGCCCGCATCGGCCTCGAACGTGGAGGTATGGAGGCTCGGCATCAGCTTCGTGGACAGCATCGACCGCATGACCTCGCGGATCGCGTCGGTGGCCACCACCCGCACGATGCCGAGCCGCGCGGCAAGCTGGGTCGCGATGGTCGACTTCCCCACGCCGGTCGCACCGCCGATCAAGATCACGAGGGGGACATCGAGCCCTTCCACTTGGCGCCAGCGCCGGAAGTTCGTCGCGTACCGGTCGCCGAAGAGCTCGACGATGACAGCGTGTGCTTCGTCAGCCAGCTCGTCGGACGTGAGGGAGGCCCGGCGCCGCTCGTGCAACCGGAGCTCCACCTCCTCGGCGACCTGGTATGCCCGAAACGGCGACAGACCGGTGACCATGACCTGTGAGGCGAGCAACCCTTTCGAGAACGGCAGACCGTGGTCACGGTCCGAGATCGTGATCTGCGGGCTACGGCCACGTTCGCTCATCGCAGCCGGCTCCGTTCGCGTGCGAGCTCGATCACGCCGAGCACGGTCGTGGCGAGGTCAGCGCCCTCGTCTCGCATCACCGGCCGGTTGTCCACGAACACCACCTCCGCCCCCGCCGCGAGGGCTCGCTCGCTCGCCACGTCGATCGCGGCTGCTTTGAGCTCGGTCAACAACACGTCGTACGGACCCGCTGCGTCCAGATCCACCACCAGCCCCCGCCGGTCGGCGAGCCGGTTGCTCCACCCCACCACGCGACACCCTTGGTTCTCGGCGAGGGAGGCCGCCTGCCGCTCCGCGACGAGGTCGGGCGCCGTGGTGGCGAGGAACACATCGCGCCCCGCAACATCCGCGAGAGGCATCGGGGTGAGATCGGTCACCACGACTCGGGCGTCGCCCAACGCATCGCGGAGATGAGAGGTGAGAGAAGGATCCTCGGACCCGGGAACCGGGCCGCCCGCCATGATAACGATGGCCACGTCGGTCCGCAACAGTCGGTAGGGGCCGAGGTAGCCGGTGAGGTATTCGACGGGGCAGGTCGCCGGGACCACGAGGATCCCTGCGTCCCAGGCGATCGGCGGTATCGCTGCGCCGCTCCCCTCCACGATGGCGAGGTCCGGCTCGTGCGCGGCCGCGAGGGAAAGCGCGGCGACGACGTTCGACGTGTAGGGCGCGCCCGCCAGGCCCCCTCCGGCGCGCCTGGCCCCGACGGTGGCAGCGCCCGTCGTGATGGCATCTTCGAGGTAGTCCGACGCCGCGTGGCCACCCTCCCGAGCGAGCGCGCGCAAGGTCGCGAGCGTCACCGTCCCGGCCTCGACGAAGGACGGCTCCTCGGGCCCTCCCCGACCCATGGCGACGATCACGGGTCGGAGCCCTGCGGTGATCGCGCGACGGGCGACGTCGCCCGCGATGGCCGTCTTTCCGCTCCGCTTCCCCGTACCGATGACGGCGAGCGTCGGCAGACCGGCCGGCGGCCGTTCCATGGGCGGCGGGCGCAGCGTGAAGTCGGGCCCTTCATAGACCACGCCGGCCGCGAGCACGGCGGCCGCGACCTGCATGCGCTCGCGATAGCCGAGGACCGGCTCATCGGACAGGTCCAACACGGTGGCCGGCCGGTGCTCGGCGATCGCCGCCGCCACGCCAGGCATGAGCCGGCCGACGAGCGCCGTCACGGGCACGCCGAGGTCGGGCAGCTCGCCTTCGCCGAGCTTCTCCGTGCCGCCGACGAGCAGCGCAGCGACCACGAGGTGACCCGCTTCCTGCGCGCGTTCTATCGCCTGCCGGGTGACCGGCGGGTGATGCTCGCCATCGACGAGGACGAGGGTGGTCTGCATGGGGTCGTGGGAGGTACCGACTGCCGTTACGCGCCGTCGGCGCCGACCGGCGCTTGCACGGGCGCTTGCACGGGCGCCTCGCGGTGCACGCTCGACGTCTCGAACATCGCGACGCTCGCCATGAGGTGCTGCTGCTCTTCGAAGGGGAACCGGCGGAAGATCCGCACCTCGTCCCCATCGAACTCCACGACGTTGTAGCACGGCTTGCCGTGCCCGCGCACGCGGAGCGACGACACGGTGCCCGCGTTCGCGATGTAGAGATCTTCCAGACGCCACACGTACGGCACGTGCTTGTGCCCAGACAACACGATGTTAGCCCCGGCGTGGATCAAGACCTCGAGAAGGTCCCCGGCGTCCATGACCGTGCTGCGCTCGCGCCCCGTGCCGGGGATCGGCAGCAGATGGTGGTGCAGCACGAACACCTTGAGCGCGGCCGGGTGAGCGAACCGCTCGGCGATCCAGTCGTAGTGGACGCGCCCCACCTTGCCTTCGTTCAGATCAGGCTCGCTCGAGTCGACACCCACGATCCGGATGTCGTCGATGTCGTGAGACCACATGCGCGGCCCGATCAGCTCCTCGAAGTGGACGTAGCCGACGTTGCGAGAGTCGTGGTTGCCCGGCACGGTCAGCAAGGGTGAGCGGATCCGCTCGGCATAGGCAAGCCAAGCCTTGTACTCCGGCCGGAACCCCTCGTTCGTCAGGTCTCCCGACACCACGACCACGTCGGGCGCCATCTGATTGACCTCCTCGATCACACGGTTCATGAGGTTCGGCACGAAATACGGCGACCCCACGTGCGGGTCGGAGATATGGGCGATCGTGGTCACCAGCCGAGTCTACGGTGAGGGCGGGCTGGCGTCGGGGAACGTGGCGGTGCGGGTTCCCGCCCGCATGCCGCCGTCGATGAGCAAGGCGGCGCCGTTGATGAACGACGCTCGTTCCGACGCGAGGAACACGATGGCATCGGCAACGTCCATGGCTTCGCCGATACGGCCCACCGGCGGGAGCGGCCACGACGAGGGCTCGTCGGGGCGCTCGCCCCCACCGGGGATGAGCGTGTGACGCATGCCTGGTGCCGTGTCGCCGGGACACACGGCGTTCGAGCGAACACCGCGCCTGGCGCCCTCGATGGCGAGCATGTTCGACAACATGATGAGGGCCGCCTTCGACACCGAATAGATGGCGATCTCGACCTCGCCGCTGATCCCGGCGTCGGAGGCTACGTGCACCATGCAGCCGCCGCTCGCCTCGAGATGAGGGAACGCGGCGTTCGCATAGCAGAACGCGCCCCGGACGTTGACATCCATGATCAGGTCGTAGGTGTCGAGCTGCGTATCGAGGACCCCCGCGGCGGCGGCCACACCGGCGTTGTTCACCAGGACGTCGAGGCCACCGTGGCGTGCCACGGTGGCCTCGACGCTGGCGCGAACCTGGTCGGGGTCGGCAGCGTCGGCCCTGACGAAGGCGACCTCGCCCCACGAGGCGAGCGACGCCGCGGCCGCGGTGCCCAGCAGGGCGTCGCGGCCGGTGATGACGACGTGAGCACCGGCCCGCACGAACCGCTCAGCCGTTGCGAGGCCGAGTCCGGACGTCCCGCCCGTGATCAAGATCGATCTGCCGTCGGGCTCGGTGGCCGCGTCACCCTGCATGGCTCTCCCCTCGTCCGTCGACGTGCCCGTGGGACGATACCGTCGACGTGTCTCCCTTCGATGTGGTCTTGATCGTGCTCGCGGTGCTGTCCGCGTTCGGGGGATACCGCCGTGGCGCCATCTTGCAGGCGTTCGGGCTGGTCGGGCTTGCATTCGGGGCTGCGGTGGCGGTGCCGCTGGCCCCGGCGCTCAGCGGGTTCGGGGGAGACGACCTCTCCCAGGTGGCTATCGCCCTCGGCGTCGTCGTCGTCGGAGCGGCGCTGGGCAACCTGGCCGGCTGGCTCCTCGGGGGCCGGGTCCGATCGAAGGTGGAGGCACCGATCGCCGCCCGCACCGACGCCGTGATCGGCGCGATCGTGTCGGTCGCCGCCTTGTTCCTCGCCACGTGGTTCCTGGCGGTCAACCTCGCCGCCGGCCCGTTCCCCTCGCTCGCGCGCGAGCTTCGCACGTCGCGCGTGGTCGCGGTGCTGGACGAGTGGCTGCCACGCCCGCCCGCGCTGCTCCCCCAGCTGGAACGTGCTGCGGGCGCGCTCGGATTACCCGACGTCTTCGCCGGTCTGCCGCGCACGCCCGCGGCGCCCGTCGACCTGCCCGACGACCCTGTGGTGGCGGCCGCCGCCCGCGCCGCCGGCGACCGGGTCATGGTCGTTCTCGCCGAGGGCTGCACGGTGGGTTTCTTCAACGAGGGGACGGGGTTCATCGCTTCACCTGAACACGTCGTGACGAACGCACACGTCGTCGCCGGGACCGACCGGCACCAGGTGCAACGTGGACACGAGCTGTGGGACGCCCAGGTGGTGTTGTTCGATCCCGGGCTCGACCTCGCGGTGCTGTACGTGCCTGGGCTCATCGGCGACCCCATGACCTTCACGACCTCGGAGCAACCCCGTGGCCAGGGTGGCGCGGTGGTGGGCTTCCCGGGCGGGCGTCTCGACGTCGCACCGGCGGCCGTGCGAGCCACCATCGATGCGCTCGGCCGCGACATCTACGGAGAGCAGCCGGTCACCCGCCGCCTCATCGAGCTCGGATCCAAGGTGCGTCCGGGACACAGCGGAAGCCCGTTCGTCCTCGCCGACGGCACCGTCGCCGGTGTGGTGTTCGCGAGCTCGACGACCGAGAACCGTGTCGCCTACGCGCTGGTGGCCACTCAGGTGACACCGCTCGTCCACGACGCCCGCGACCGCACCCAGCCGACGTCGACCGGCCGGTGCACGCCGAGCGATCAGACGAGCTCGTAGCCGCCGAGCCGCACGCCGGGGCGTATGACCGCCCAGCTCGACGTCACGCCGAGCATCTCGAGGGTGACCTCGTCGCCGCTGGTCTCGAACGCGAGGATCGTCGGCCCCGAGCCCGAGACGCACCAGGGCAGGTGTTCGGCCTCGAGGACCGCGACGATGTCCGCCGTATCGGCGAGCTCGATGCGGGCCGCTTGGTGCAGCCGGTCGCGGAGCGCCTGGCGCAGGAGCGTCGGATCGGCGGTGAAGGCGTGGGTGGCGAGCGCAGCGTGGGCCAGGTTGAACACGGCGTCACCGCGAGCAACGCTGGGCTCGAGCACCGCCCTCGCCGCGGCCGTCTCCGACCGGTTCGGGGGCACGATCGCAACCGGTCGCACCGACGTGTGGGGATCGAACCGGTGGACCGAGCCGTCGGGCATCGCGAGCGTGAAACCACCGTAGACGGCGGCCGCCGCGTTATCGGGGTGGCCCTCGAGCTCGGCCGCGACGGCGAAGACCGTCGCCCGGTCGAGGTGCCAGCCGAGACCGGCGACCGCCGAGGCGAGGACGACGCCGGCCACCGTGGCTGCGGCGGACGAGCCGAGGCCGCGCTCGAGCGGGATGTGGTTCACGCCGTGCAGCGCGAACGAGGGCACCTCGACGTTCATGCGCGAAGCCACGGTGGTGATGGCGCGGCTGACCAAGTCGCTGCCGTCGGTGGGGAGCTCACCTGCCCCCTCGCCTTCCCAGGTCACGCCGCCGGCGCTGTCGGTATCGAGCGTGACCTCGTTGCAGAGGTCGAGCGCAAGCCCGAAACAGTCGAAGCCGGGCCCGAGGTTGGCGGCGGACGCCGCGACGGTGACGGTGACGCGCATCGGCGCCGAGCCTATCGCGGCCGTGCCGCGGGTCTGCTGAGCCCGATGCGGGCGGCCACCTCGTGGGCGTCGGCGGGCAAGGTGACCGGTTGCGCGGCGCCCGCGATCGCCCACTCCGGGTCCTTCAGTCCGTGGCCGGTCAAGACGCACACGACCGTGGCGCCCGGCCTGATGAGACCGTCGGCGTGGAGCTGTACCAATCCTGCGACGCTCGCCGCGCTCGCAGGCTCGACGAACAGACCCTCGCGGGCGACGCGCCGGTACGCGGCCAAGATATCGCGGTCGGTGACGGCCCTTATCGCGCCTTCGGACTCGCGGGCCGCCGCCACGGCCTTGTCCCACGACGCCGGGTTGCCGATCCTGATGGCAGTCGCGATGGTCTGCGGGTCGGCGACCGGCTCACCCCGGACGAGCGGCGCGGCGCCGGCCGCCTGGAACCCGAACAGCTGCGGCGGCTCGGCGAAGACACCGTCGGCGAGGTACTCGCCGTAGCCCAGCCAGTGGCTCGTGATGTTCCCCGCGTTGCCCACAGGGACGCAGTGCACGTCCGGAGCCCGACCCAAGGCGTCGACGATCTCGAACGCGGCCGTCTTCTGACCCTCGATCCGGAACGGGTTGACGCTGTTGACGAGGATCACCGGATAGGTGGCGGCCAGATCGCGAGCCACGTCGAGCGACGCGTCGAAGTTGCCCTCGACCTCCACCATGCGCGCGCCATGCACGAGGGTGGCCGCCATCTTCCCCATCGCGATCTTGCCTTTCGGGACGAGCACGATGCACGTGATGCCCGCCCTCGCGGCGTAGGCCGCGGCCGATGCGCTCGTGTTCCCCGTCGACGCGCACACGATGGCCTCGGCGCCGTCTTCGAGGGCCTTCGAGATGGCGAGCGTCATGCCACGATCCTTGAACGAGCCCGTCGGGTTCGCTCCTTCGTATTTGAGCCACACCTCGGCGCCGGTGGCCTCCGACAGCGGTGACGAGTGGACGAGCGGCGTGCCGCCTTCCCGCAGGCTCACCACGGGGGTCGAGCCGGTCACGGGGAGTCGATCGCGGTACTCCTCGATGATGCCCCGCCACTGATGCGCTCCCGTCGTGGTGACGCCGGCCTCGCTCACCCCTCTTCGCCTTCCACGCGGAGCAGGCTCGCGACCGATCGCACCGCGGACGAACCGCGAAGCTCGTCGACCGTCTTCTGGAACGGCCCCTCCTGGGCCCGGTGCGTGATGAACACGAGGGTGGCCTCTTCGCCGAACCCTTCCTGCCAGACGCGCTCGATCGAGACCCCGTTGTGCCCGAACCGCTCGGCGATCTCGGCGAGCACACCGGGCCGGTCTTCGACGTGGAGGTTGAGGTAATACTGGCCACGGGTGTCGGCCATGGGGCGGAGACGCCGTGCGAGCGCGCCGGTCGGCATGATCGCCCGCCCGCCGTGTTCGAGGTGACGCGCCACCTCGACGAGGTCGCCGACCACGGAGGTGGCCGACGGCCCGGGGCCCGCCCCGGGGCCGTAGAACATCAGCTGCCCCACCGTCGGGCCTTCGACGAAGACGGCGTTGAAGGCCTCGCGGACGCTCGCGAGCGGGTGCGTCACCGGGATCATGGCCGGGTGCACGCGCGCGGAGACCTGGCCGTCGTCGAGCTCGGCGATGGCGAGCAGCTTGACGACGTAGCCGAGACGGCGCGCGTCTTCGATGTCGACAGCGGTGACGGAGGTGATGCCTTCCCGGTAGACGTCGGCCGCGCGGATCCACGTGTCGAAGGCGATGGAGGCGACGATCGCGCACTTCTGCGCCGCATCGAACCCCTCGATGTCGGCGGTGGGATCGGCCTCGGCGTAGCCGAGCGCCTGCGCCTCGGCGAGCGCCTCGGCCAGATCGAGCCGCTGCTCGCTCATCTTCGACAAGACGTAGTTCGTGGTGCCGTTCACGATGCCCATGACGCGGGTGACCCGTTCGCCGGCGAGCGACTCGGTGAGCGGACGCAGCAGCGGGATGCCCCCGGCGACGGCTGCCTCGAACAACAGGTCGAGACCGGCGGCCGCGGCGGCGGCGAACATCTCGGGACCAACCGTCGCGAGCAATTCCTTGTTGGCGGTGATCACCGGCTTGCCGGCCGCGAGGGCGCGCTCGATCGACGACCGAGCCGGCTCGACGCCGCCCATCAGCTCGATGACGATGTCGACCGCCGGGTCGTCGATAACCGCCGCCGTGTCGGTCGTGAACACGTCCGGAGGAAGGCCCAGCCCGCGGTCTCGACCGAGGTCGCGCACGGCGATGCGCTTGATCGCGAGCCGGACCCCGGCGCGACGACCGATGTCGTCGCCGTGGTCCTCGAGCAGCCGCGCCACCGCGGCGCCGACCGTGCCGCAGCCCAGCAGCCCGACCCCGATGGTGCGCTCGCTCACCCGTTGCCTCCCGATGGTGCGACCGTGTCAGCCCCCAGCCACGCGGCCATCAGTATCTCGTCCTCGTCACCGTAGGACTTGCGCGAACGCCGCGACAGCCGTCCCTCCTCGACGAACCCGAACCGCCGGTACAACGCGATCGCCGCGGTGTTCGCCGGGTAGACGCTCAGCACGAGCTTGTCGACCCGCATCTCGCGAGCCCACACGAACGCCTGGGCAAGCAGGGCGGTCCCCACGCCACGACCGCGCCACCCGGCGGACACGGCCACGGCGAACGTGGCCACGTGCCGACTCGCGAGGTGGCGCTCTCGCGAAAGGCCCAGGCTGCCGATGACCTCGTCGCCAGTCACGGCGAGCAGGTCCGCCGTGTCGGGCTCCCACGACCGGCGGAACCGACGTCTGGTCGCGGCGAGGCTCGTCGTGACCCGGTCGCTCGGGAGGTCGCGCCCCTCGGCCGCGACCGACCCCCAGTGCGCGAGGAAACCGCGCGCGTCGGCGGGGTGGGCCTGGCGGATCGAAACGCCCGCCGGCAACGCAGCCTCCGCCCGGCCCGCCCCGCCCGCCCCCACCTCGAGCCGGTCCATGTCGGCCGCATCTTCGCGCCGCAGCCACAGCTGCGTGCGGCCGTCGCGCACGGCGACCACGGCGGGGCGGCCGAACCGGTTGTAGATGGAGGCGAGCGGATACGCGTAGGCGCCCGTCGCCGCCACCGCGAGCAGATCGCCGCTCGCGATGGACCCCGGCAGGCGCGTCCGCGGCGCGAGCACGTCGCCCGATTCGCAGTGGCGCCCGACGACGGTCACGTCGACGGTTCGGTCGGGGTTCGGCTCCCCCGCCGGGGCCACCTCGTGGGCGGCGCCGTAGAGGGCGGGCCGCAGGTTGTCGGACATGCCGCCGTCGACCGCGACGAGGTCGCGCCCGCCGGCGGTCTTGCGTGCGAGCACGGTGTAGAGCGTGCACCCTGCCGGTCCCACGAGCGCCCTCCCGGGCTCCACTTGCACCACCGGGAGCGCCTGCCACCCGTTCGCCGCCGAGAGCTCGGCCAGCCGGGTGGCGAGGCGGGTGCCGAGCGCGGCGATGTCGAGCGGGGCTTCGTCGCGGTACGTGATGCCGAAGCCACCGCCGACATCGATCACCGCCGGCACGACACCGGCGCCGGCGGCGACCGCTGCGAGGGTCTCGAGCACATGGACGTACGGCTCGACATCGAGCACCTGTGAGCCCGCGTGGGCATGGAACCCGTCGAGGCGCACCCCCGGCATCGACGCCGCGCGCCGGGCCACGGCCGGCGCCGCGGCGAGCGGCGTGCCGAACATGGACTCTGCGTGACCGGTCGCGATCGCCTCGTGCGTGTGGACCTCGACCTCAGGGATGACACGGAGCAAGATCGGTTGCGTCACCCCCGCGCGCACGGCCTGTGCGGCGAGCCGCCCGAGCTCGTCGTCGCCGTCGACCACGACGGAGCCCAGCCGGCGCTCGACCGCCATGCGCAGCTCGTCATCGGTCTTCGCGCTGCCGTGCAACACCAGTTCCCCGGCCGCGATCCCCGCCCGCAGGCACGCCTCGACCTCGCCCCCAGAGGCGCACAACAGGCCCAGGCCCTCCTGGTGGGCGAGCCGGATCATGGCGTGCGACGTGAACGCCTTCACCGCGTAGAGCACGCGGGGGAAGGCCGCGGTCGCGGCCCGCATACGCGTGCGGACGTCGTCTTCGTCGAAGACGATGAGCGGCGTGCCGTACCTCGCCGCGAGGTCGGTCGCGGCCGCGCCCGCGATGGTGAGACCCCCCGGGCCCCAGGTCGCGTTCGCCGGCCACGGGCCGGCCTCACGCATCGACGCGATCCATGCGTTCGGGTGCCGCCACGCCTACGAGGCCCAGCAGGTTCGCGATGGTCTGCTTCGTCGCGGCGCACAGCCACAGCCGCGCCTGTGTGAGTGCCGCGTCGTCGGAGACGACGCGGCACTCGGTGTAGAAGCGGTGGAACTTGGCGGCCAGCTCCTGCGCGGCGTGGGTCAAGCGGTGCGGCGCGCGCAGCTCCGCTGCGCGCGCGATCACCCCCGGCACGTCGGCGATGGCGCGCAGCAGGTCGGTCTCGGCCTCATCGGCCAGGAGCGACAGGTCGACGCTGTCGATCGACTCGCGTCCGAGGCCCGCTTCTTCGGCCTTCCTGATGATGGAGGCGATGCGGGCGTACCCGTACTGCACGTAATAGACCGGGTTGTCCATCGAACGCGCCTTGACCACCTCGATGTCGAAGTTGAGCGACGCGTCGTTCGAATGCAACAGCAACGTGAACCGGGCAGCGTCGGCGCCGACCTCATCGATGAGGTCGTCCAGGGTCACGAAGAGGCCGGCCCGTTTGCTCATCTTGACCGGCTGCCCGCCACGCAGGAACGAGACGAACTGATAGATGAGCAGCTCCACCTTCGAAGCGTCGTACCCGAGTGCGGTGGCCGCCCCCTTCACGCGTGCGACGTCGCCGTGATGATCGGCGCCCCACACGTAGACGAGGTGGTCGAACCCTCGCTCGAACTTGTCGATCAGGTACGCGCAGTCGGCTGCGAAATAGGTGTGAGCACCGTTGGCACGCACCACGACGCGATCTTTGTCGTCGCCGTAGTCGGTCGAACGGAACCACACCGCGCCGTCGCGTTCGTCGATGGCGCCCGACCCACGCAGGCGCGTGAGCGCGGCAGCGATCTCGCCCTTGTCCTCGAGCGACGCTTCGGAGACGAACGTGTCGAACCTCACGCCGAACCGATCCAGGGTGGCACGGATCTGATCCATGGCGCGGCGCGCTCCCCCGGCGCGGAGCCTGGCGAGCCGCTCCGGGGCGTCGAGGTCGGCGAGGCCCTCGCCTTCGACCGCGACGATGTCGCTCGCGATCTCGGCGATGTAGTCGCCGTGGTAGCCGTCGTCGGGAACCTGGGCGTCGCGCCCCAGCACCTGCAGGTAACGAGCCTCGACCGAGGCGCCGAAACGATCCATCTGCCCACCGGCGTCGTTGAAGTAGTACTCACGCTCGACCTGGTGACCGGCGGCCTCCAGAAGCCGGGCGACGGCGTCGCCGATGACGGCGTTGCGCGCGTGCCCGATCGTGAGCGGGCCAGTGGGGTTGGCGCTCACGAACTCGACCAAGATCCGCTCCCCGGTCGCGGGCCGGTGACCGTAGCGGGCACCTTCGGCGATAACGGCGCGCAACACGTCGTAGAGCCAGTCGTCGGTGACGAACACGTTGATGAAACCTGGCCCCGCCACCTCGACCTTCTCGACGAACGGCGCCGGCATGAGCGCGGCCACGATCGCCTCTGCGATCTCGCGAGGTGGCGCGCCCACCGTGCCGGCGAGCGACAGCGCCACGTTGGTGGCGAAGTCGCCGTGCTCCTTCTGACGGGGTGCGAGGAGCTCGGGCTCGGGCGGGGCGCCGTCGAAGCCGAGCCCCGGCGACACGGCACGGACCCCCTCGCGCAACCACTCGATGAGGTGGCCCTCGATCACGCCGGATCATCCCCGAGGGCCGCACGCACGGTGGCCACGAGCGTCGCAGGGTCGAACGGCTTCGACAGGTAGGTCGCGCCGGGGACCTGGCGGAGGTCATCGAGCGACCGGGCGGTGAGGAAGACGACCGGCACTCGCTCGAGCGACGGGTCCTGCCGCAAGCGCTCGTACACCTGGTGACCATCGAGGCCCGGCAACATCAGGTCGAGGACCACGGCGTCGGGTGGATCGGCCTGGGCCGACGCCACCGCGTCGTCGCCTCGCGCGACGCAGGTGGTCTCGAACCCCTCGAGCCGGAAGTTGACCTCGAGCAGGCGCAGGATGACCGTGTCGTCGTCGACGAGCAGTACGCGCGCCATGGCCGGAGCATAGCGGCGGCCGTCAGGCCGCCAGGAGGTGGTTGTTATGCTCGCTCGGGGCGACGAGCCCCCGTAGCTCAGTGGATAGAGCACCGGCCTCCGGAGCCGGGGGCGCAGGTTCGAGTCCTGCCGGGGGCACACTGCCGGGGCACACTGCCGGGGGCACCCATCGCATTAGCATCCGAGTCGTCATGACCGACCCCCGCGACATGCAGGCACCGACGGGCTCGCACGCGGGCCGCTCGCTCGACCGCGACGATCTGCTGGACGACCCTCTGGCGCAGCTCAGCGCGTGGCTCGCCGACGCCGACGCCGCGGGTGTGCCGTTGCCCAACGCCATGGCCCTCGCCACCGCCGACGCCGCCGGCTCTCCGTCGGTGCGCCACGTGCTGCTTCGCGGCGTCGGCGGTGGCGGGCTCGATTTCTACACGAACACGACGAGCCGCAAAGGGCAGGATCTTGCTGCCAACCCGCGGGCGGCACTGGTGTTCCTGTGGAAGGAGCTCGACCGGCAGATCACGGTCCGCGGCACCGTCGAGCCCGTCGACGACGACGCCTCGGACGGCTACTTCGCGACGCGGCCGCGCGACGCTCAGATCGGCGCGTGGGCGTCGCCGCAGTCGGCGGTGATCGACGACAGGCGCGTGCTCGACGACGCCGTGGCCGAGACGACCCACCGCTTCTCGGGTGGCGAGGTTCCGCGCCCCCCGCATTGGGGAGGTTACCGTCTCGTCCCCGACGAGCTCGAGTGCTGGCAGGGTCGGGCGTCCCGGCTGCACGACCGGTTCCGGTATCGCCACGACGACGTCGACCCGTCGCGCTGGACGATCGAACGGCTGGCCCCATAGGAGAAGATGGGACATGGACGACATCGACGAGATCGACACGATGGACATCGAGGAGCTCCGCCTGCGCATCCGTGACGACATGCCGCGTGTGATCGACGAGCTCGGCCGGCTCGTCGCGATCGCGTCCGTCGGCTACGAGGGCTACGATCCAGCGCACGTGCGGACGAGCGCCACCCTCACGCGTGACCTGCTCGAAGACGCCGGGGTGGCCGATGCTCGACTGCACGAGCTCGACGGCGGGCATCCGGCGGTGATCGGCCACATCGACGGGCCGAAGGGTGCACCGACGGTGCTGCTGTACGCCCATCACGACGTCCAGCCGGCGCCCGATCCCGCATCGTGGTCATCGCCCCCGTTCGAGCCCGAGGTCCGTGACGGCCGGCTGTTCGGCCGGGGGGCCGCCGACGACAAGTCGGGCATCGTCGTACACCTCGCCGCGCTGCGTGCCGTGGGACGCGACCTCCGGTGCTCGGTCTCGGTGCTGGTCGAAGGTGAAGAGGAGTGCAGCACGGCGCACCTCGCCCGGCTGCTCGACGACAACGCCGACCTGGTGCGCGCCGACGTCGCGATCATCGCCGACGGCGGCAACGTCCGGACCGGGGTGCCCACCATCGGCACCAGCGTGCGTGGGAGCACGAGCGTCGAGGTCCGCGTCGACGTCTTGCCCATCGCGCAGCACTCGGGCGCGTTCGGAGGCCCGCTCCCTGACGCCATCATGTCGCTGGCGCGGATGCTCGCCTCGCTCCACGACCACGACGGCAACGTCGCCGTCGAAGGGCTCCACAGGTTCACGTGGGACGGCACCCCGGTGAGCGAGGAGGAGTTCCGCGAGGAGTCACGGGTCTTCGACCAGATCCGGCTGATCGGGACCGGGTCGATCGCGGATCGCACCTTGTCGCAGCCGGCGATCAACGTCTTGGCGTTCGAAGCCCCGCGCGTCGCCGACGTCGCGAACCAGATCGTGCCGTCGGCGCGCGCCGTCGTCGGCATGCGTCTGGCCCCCGGAGACGACGGCGCGCGCGCCGTGGCCGCCCTCGTAGACCACCTCGAGCGCGCAGCGCCGTGGGGGGTCCGCGTCACGATCACCACCGAGGAACCGGGCGCGGGCTACCTCGTCGACGGTGGCACCGGGATGTACCGGGCGGCCACGGCGGCGCTCGGCGAGGCGTTCGGCGCCGAGGTCGCCGAGATGGGGTCGGGTGGGTCGATCCCGCTCGTCCCCATGCTCGCCGACCGGGTTCCTGGCATGCCCATCGTCATCGTCGGTGCGGGCGATCACCTCTCCAACTCACACTCCACGGATGAGAGCGTGCCCCTGGCCGACCTCGAGCGGCTCGCGCTCGCTGAAGCCATCGTGTTGATGCGTCTGGCGGGCTGACCGAGACCGGCGGCGGCGGCGGCGGACCGCGGCGCAAGCGCGAGCCGATGTTAGGTTGACCCTATGGACGAGCAGCCGGATCAGCCGGTCCAGCCCGGCGAGCCGCAGGTGATGCCGGCGGTCCCCGTGCCGACCGATGGCGCCGAGACCGACGAGCAAGCGGCGAACCGAGAGACCATCGCGGAGCCCGCCAAGCTGCTCCGCATCGCGAGCATGGTTCGCGAGCTCCAGGAGGAGACGCGGCAGGCCACGTTGGACGAGCCGGGGCGGCGGCGCCTCGCCGACGTGTACACCCGCGCCGTCGGCGAGCTGCACGACGTGTTGTCCGACGACCTCCGCCACGAGCTGGGCCACCTCGCCCCGCCGGTCGACGAGGTGCCGTCGGAATCTGAGCTGCGCGTTGCTCAGGCACAGCTGGTGGGGTGGCTCGAAGGACTGTTCCACGGGATCCAGGCCGCGATGTTCGCGCAGCAGGCAGCCGCGAAGGCGCAGTTCGACGAGCTTCGACGGCGTGGGCTCATGGCCCAGAATCCGCAAGCCGGCGATGGCGACACCTCGCCACCGGGCGGGCAATACCTCTAGCGAACGCCAGGGCTAACGAACCTCGCGCGCCGCGCCGACCTGGGTTCGGTCGCGCGTCAGCAACTGTGCCACCAGGAGAGGAACGAACGTCATCGCCACCGCGAGCAACGCCACCACGTTCGTCACGGGCCGGTTGCGCGGGCGGAACAGCGAGTTGAAGATCCAGATCGGAAGCGTTGGATCTTGTGCGCTCGTGAACGTCGTGACGATGATCTCGTCGAACGACAGGGCGAACGCCAAGATGCCGCCGGCGAGCACCGCCGTCGCGAGGTTCGGCCAGATCACCCACCGGAACGTTTGCCACCCCGTGGCGCCGAGGTCGCCCGAGGCCTCGACGAGGTTCGGCGACATGCGGCGGAGCCGCGCGACCACGTTGTTGTAGACGATGACGATGCAGAACGTGGCGTGGCCGATCACGATGGTCCAGAAGCCGAACGGCACCTCTGCCTCGGCGAACGTGGAGCGAAGGGCGATCCCCGTCACGATGCCCGGCAGCGCGATGGGGAGCACCACGACGAACGCGAGCGCGTCGCGACCGAAGAACCGGGCACGGTAGACGGCTGCAGCGAGCAGTCCACCGAGCGCCAGGGCGACAACGGTCGCGAGCGCCGCCACCCGCACCGAGAGGTAGAGGGCCTCCCACATGTCGTCGAGACCGAAGGCCACCCCGAACCACCGCGTGGTGAGCCCGGGCGGCGGGAAGGTGAATGAGGTTTCTTGGGTCGTGAACGCATAGAGCACGATGATGCCGAGCGGGAGGTACAAGAACCCCATGACGGCGAACGCAGCGAGCCGCAGACCCACACCGGCTCGACCATCCCGCCGGCTCATAGGGCCTCGAAGGCCCCCGCACGTCGCGCGGCGAGGAGGTAGATGACCATGATCACCATAGCGACGAGGGTGAACGCGGCAGCGAGCGGGTCGTTGCCCACCACACCCTGCTGGACGAAGACCTGCTGACCCAAGATGAACTCCGAGCCGCCGAACATCGTGGGCAAGATGAAATCGCCGAGGGTCAGCGAGAACGTGAAGATCGAGCCCGCCACGAGACCGGGCTTCGCGAGCGGGATCACCACCCGGCGGAAGGTGAGCCCGGGCCGAGCGCCGAGGTCGCTCGATGCCTCGAGGAACGACCGCGGCACACGTTCGAGCGCCGTTTCGAGGGGCAAGATCATGAACGGCAGCCACAGGTAGGTGAACACGAGGATCAGGCTGAACTTCGACGCGATGAGCGACGTCCCGCCGACCAACGGCGCCGTCAAGATGACGTCGACCACACCCTCGAGGTTGACCTTGCGGAGCGCCCACAGCAACACGCCCTCCTCGGCCAATATCTGACGCCACGACAAGGCGCGGACGAGGTAGCTGGACCACAGCGGCATGATCACCGCCAGGTACAAGACGGTCTTCATGCGGGGCGTCGCGTACCGCGCCATGTAGTAGGCCAGCGGGAACGCGAGGATGCCGCACATCACCGTGACCGATGCAGCGAGTCCCACCGTACGGACCACGATGTCGCGGTTCGTAGGATCCGTCACCAGCGTCTGATACGTCGAGAGCGTGAGCGTCCGGTTCAGCGTGCCGGTGAAATCGTTCAGGCTCCAGAAGCTGTAGCGCAGCAGGCCGACGATGGACCCGAGGTACACGATGACGAGCCAGACCACGGCGGGGAGCAGGAGCAGCACCAACCTGATCCATGGGCGCCGGTAGAGCAGCGCCGACACGCGGCGACCTGGTGAACGACGGGGGGCCGGGCGGGCTACCGCCACGGCCGGCCCCGGACCGCGGCCGTGCGTGTGCGGTGGGGCCCCGTTCCGGGGCCCCACCGCCTCACGCCTTCCGTGGGGTGCACCGGCAGATCAACGACCGCCTATGACCGCCACGTAGTTCGTGACCCATTCGTGGTACGGGACGCACTCCTTGCCTGCGCCCGGCTCGAAGCAATCCGACTGCGGCGTCTTCCAGAACTCGATCTGATCGAAGTTCTCGATCCCGTTCGTGACGCAACCTTCGGCTCCCAGCAGGTCGTTGCCATCGCAGGCGCTCGGCACCGCCGGCACCGAACCGAACCAACCGGCAAGGTCGCCTTGCACCTTCGGGTTCAGCGACCACTCGAGCCACTTGTAGGCGCAGTTCGGGTGTGGCGCGTCGACATGCATCATCGTCGTGTCGGCCCAGCCGGTGGCCCCTTCCTTGGGCACCACGCTCTTGAACCGCTTGCCCGCGCCAGCGACGAAGTTGACCTGGAACGGCCACGACGAGCTCGCAACGGCCTCACCGTTGGCGAAGTCGTCCATCTGCACGAACGCGTCGTGCCAGTAGCGGCCCACCAGGGTCCGCTGCTGGCGCAACAGGTCGAGCGCGGCGTCGAACTGGACCCGCGTCAACGCGTACGGATCGTCGATCCCCAGCGAGGGCTTCGTCGCTTTCAGGTACAGGGCCGCATCGGCGATGTAGATGGCGCCGTCGTAGGCCTGTACGCGACCGGCGTTCGTCTCGCCGTCGGGGAGCGTCTGCTCCTCGAACACGACCGACCACGAGTCGGGCGTGACGTCCTTGAACGCGTCGGTGCTGTACATCAGCACGTTCGAGCCCCACTGGTACGGCACTCCGTAATGCCCGGCTGTACCGTCGCCGTCGGTGTCGACCGTGTGCCACGGGGCGTCTTGCAACCGCTCGTCCACGGTGCTGTAGCTCGGGATCAGGTCGAGGTTCACCGGCTGGACCGTGCCGCCGAAGATCAGACGCAAGCTGGCGTCGCCCGAGGCCGTGACCAGGTCGAAATCGCCTTCCTGCATGAGGCTGACCATCTCGTCGGACGTGCCGGCCGTCTTCACGTTGACGTTGCACGAGGTGTCGGCTTCGAACTGGGTGACCCAGTCGTAGTTGGGGTCGACCGCACCTTCCTCGATGTACCCGGCCCACGCGACGATGTTGACCTCACCTTCGCCGTCACCCACCGCCGTGACGGGGGCGACGTCGGGACCGACGGCCCCGGCACCGGTGTCGGTGACGGTGGTCGTCCCACCGCTACACGCCGCAGCGACCACCGCCAAGATCGCGGTCGCCGCCCAAAGACGTGACCATCGCTTCATCCGCTTCCCTCCTCCGGGTCCTTGGACCCCTCTCCGTGTTGGGTTCCTACGGGCCGGGCGTGGTGGCGCTCCCACCAGATCCATACCCTGCGACCGCGAACCTGCAGTGCCTCCATGGAGCTAGTACGCAGGTTCTGCTGCATCACGACGAGCTCGCCGCCGCCATCGAGCGCCACGACGTAGCGGGTGAACGCGCCCAGGTAGACGACCTTGGTCACCTCGCCGGCCGCGAGGTCGTTGTCTTCCGCCGGATCGACCGGCTCGAGGCTGAGGTGGATCTTCTCCGGGCGTATCGTGATGGCGTTCGGGCGCCCGGTCGCCGCGCGGGCCGCGTCGCCCTCGAGGACGTTCGACACCCCGACGAACCCAGCTACGAACCCCGACGCCGGACGTTCGTAAACCTCGGCGGGCGTACCGACCTGCTCGATGCGCCCGGCGCTGAACACCGCGAGCCGGTCGCTCATGGTGAGCGCCTCCTCCTGGTCGTGCGTGACGTAGATGAACGTCAGCCCCACACGACGCTGGATGTCCTTCAGCTCGACCTGCATCGCTTGGCGGAGCTTCAGATCCAACGCACCGAGCGGCTCGTCGAGAAGCAGCACGCGCGGTCGCATCACGAGCGCACGCGCGAGCGCGACACGCTGCCGCTGGCCGCCCGACAGGGCGGCGGGCTTGCGGTCCTCGAACCCCTCGAGCCGCACCATCTTGAGCGCGTCGAGCGCCCGCTCGCGGCGCTCGGCCTTCGGCACCTTCTTCACACGCAGCCCGTACTCCACGTTCTCCCGGACGGTCATGTGGGGGAACAGGGCGTAGTCCTGGAAGACGGTGTTGACCTCGCGCTCGTACGGTGGCAGGTCGGCCACGTCGTCACCGTCAAGCAGGACGCGGCCCTCGGTGGGTTGCTCGAAGCCGGCGATCATGCGAAGACAAGTGGTCTTGCCGGACCCGGAGGGGCCGAGCATCGAGAAGAACTCCCCCTCGCGAACCTCGAGGTCGATGCCGGCGACCGCGGTGAAGTCGCCGAACCGCTTGATCACGCCCTCGAAACGCACCGCTACGGAGTCGTCGCGGTTCGCCATGGTCGACGCTGCCTCCACGCTCGCCCCCGCTCACGGCCGCGACGTCCGCGGACCTGGCACATCTTGACGACCATCGCTCGTGGCCGCAACGCGAACGCGGGGGGTCAGGAAGGTGACCGGGCCGGGCAAGGCGGGGTCAGGCGGTAGCGAGCGACGAGAGCGTCCGGCCTGTGGCACGGAGGTGACGGCTGAGACCCCGCACCAGGGTGCCGGGCACACCCGGTCCGTCGTAGACGAGCGCCGTGTAGAGCTGGATCGCCGTGGCTCCCGCCTGCAGGGCGGCAACCACGTGGTCGGACGTCGCGATGCCGCCACAGGCGACGATGGGCACCGCTGCGGCGGTCGCGTCGCGAACCGCCCGAACGCCGTCGCACGTGCCCGGCCACAGCGGTGCACCCGACAACCCCCCGCGGCCGGTCGACATCCGCCGATCGGACACCGGGATGGTGTTCGACACCACGAGCCCGGCAGCGCCGGCGGCGACGGCGCCTTCGGCCATGGCGAGCACCCCGCCGGTGCGGGCGGGTGGTGGCACCTTCACGAACACCGGCGGGCCGCCCCGTGCGGCAAGCTCGCGCACGATCGTGCCGACGTGGCCGGCCAGGTGCTCCCACCCGGCATTCGGGCTGCTGGCGTTCAGCTCAACGGCGGCGACGTGGGGCGCGAGCAGGTCGAACGCGGCCACGACGTCGTCGACGGCTTCGTCGGCGAGGCTCACCCACCGCGACGTGGTTCGTGGCGACCGTGCGAGCGTTGCTGCGACCTCGGCCGCGCCAGGGTTGGGCAACCCCATCGCGTTCACCAGCGCGCGGTGACGCCGATCGCGGGCGATGCGCGGGCGCGGGTTCCCCGGCCGTGGGGCGAGCGTCACGGTCCCGCCGACCACGTGACCGAACCCGAGACGCCCGAGCGGCGTCATGCGGGCGCAGGTCTTGTCGAACCCGGCAGCAAGCCCGATGGGGTTACGAAGCTCGACGCCGGCCAGCGTGACGGCGAGCGCAGGGTCGGCGCCGGCGCGGCCGCCGATAGGCTCCCACGGCAACGGCAAACCGAGGAGCCACTCCGCCAGATGGTGGGCCGTCTCGGGGTCGAGCGCGAAGGAAACGCGGCTCCCGACCGCCTGGTACCAGCCCATCGGCGCGCCACTATAGTCCCGGCCCGTGAGCGAAGACCTGGTGCGGCGCATGGTCGAGGCGTCCCAGCTCCACGGTTCGTTCGTGTTGTCGTCGGGCGCGACCTCCTCGGTCTACTTCGACAAGTTCCGGTTCCTCACCCGCCCCGCGCTCCTGCGCGACGTCGCCCATGCGGTCGCCCAGCGCCTCGCCCCCGGGACCGAGCTGCTCGGCGCGCCCGAAGGGGCGGCGATGTTGCTCGTCGCCGCGGTCTCGCTCCAGACCGATCTGCCGATGGCCGTGGTGCGCAAGGAGGCGAAGCGTTACGGCACGGAGATGCAGGTCGAAGGCGAGGTTCCCTCCGGCGCCCTCACGACCTTGATCGAAGACGTCAGCACGACCGGGCACCAGGTGCAACGAGCCGCCGAGGTGCTCGCGGCGGCGGGGGGACGCGTCGGCCGCATCGTGCTGGCCATCGATCGGGGTGGTGCCGATCATCTGCGGGCCGCCGGCTACGACGTGGACTCGGTGGCCGTGTTGCGTCCGACGAACTGACCTTCAGTGCCCGGCCGGCGGCTCAGGGTGCGCCGCCGGGCTCAGGCGCGCTCGCAGCGCCAGATGCGGAGCGACCAGAGCAAGCGGCTCCCACGCTGGCGGAAGCTGACCAGCCCCTCTTTCACCAGCCGGGCCGCAGCCTTCGACTTCGCCACGAGGTCGGGAAGCGGGAACTCGCGCTCCAAGATCTGCTCCATGCGATCGCCGAAGATCTCACGGGCGGCCGCCAAGATCGCCTTCTCGTTCTGGATCGTGCCTGTCGGCAGGTACAGCCGTCCGCCCGGCACCAAGACGTCGCCGATCGAGTTGAGGAACTTCGTCGGCAGCTCGGCGCCGGTGGGCCCTCCGGACGGCACTTCGTCGAACCAACCCGAGGCCGCAGCGAGCTCGTCGGGGATGCCGGACACGTCGCCGATCAACACCGTGGCGCGGATGTCACGCATGGGCTCCAGCAGGTCGCCCTGCCGGAACTCGCACACGCCGTCGAGACCGAGCTCGCGCGCGTTGGCGGTGGCGGTCTCGACCGCGCGGGCCGACAGATCACACCCGTAGACCTTCTTCGCCCCGAGCTTGGCGGCGACGAACGCGAGCACTCCACTGCCGCACCCCACGTCGACCACCGTGTCGTCGGGACCGATCTCGAGCGCGTCGGCCAAGGTCCTGCTGGTGGAGGTGGGGCTGAACACGCCCGGTCCAAGGGTCAACGCGAAAGGTCCGGTACGGCCTCGCCACTCGACCCGTGCGGTCTCGCTCGTCATCGCCGGCTCCGATCGGTCACCCGCGGTCGACCCGCAGGCGAGATGGCGCAAGGCTACACGTCGGGGGGGACGAGCGTCGCCGTTTCCCCCGGCTCGAGCGACCCGTCGTCGACCGACGCGATGTCGATCTCGAGACGCCGCGTGAGCGATGTGGTGGGCACCCCGCGATGCCCGTCGGGGTAACGAGCGATGCGGCCGGCGGCACGTCGCCACAGCGTCACGGCACCGTGCGCATTCCCACGCCGAAGGTGCACGTACCCGGCGCCCATCTGTGACAGCCCCTTGAAGAACTCCTCGTCGCCTGTACCCCGTGCCTTCTTCCACGCGGTCTCCCACGCCTCATGGGCGCCGAACCAGTTCTCTTGTGCGACGAACCGGCGCGCGATCTCGTGGTTCTCGTCGGCCGACATGGCGTCGAGGTCGGGCAGATGCAGGAGGTTCTCGGCGTCCCACGGCAGCGGTCGTCCGAGGTGATCGCGCGGCCGCTCGGGTTTCTGGCGCGACTCGGAGGGAACCCCCGTCTTGCCTGTCGCCTCGTCGGGCATGCGGTCGCCCCTCGCTACTAGGTCTCGCCGTCGGTGGGCGACGCGAGCTCCTCGAGGGCATCACGCAGGGCATCGAAGGCGCGGTCGCCGAGCTGGCGCTTCGTGCGTTGCTCGAGCGCCTGCACCGCGCGGCGGCATTCGGCGGCGGCCCGGCGTCCCCTGGCGGTCAATCGCACCAACTTCGCGCGCGCATCGGCTTGATCGGCCACACGCCGCACGTAGCCGCGCGACTCGAGGTCATCGACCAGGGTCATCATCGCCTGCTTCGTCAGCCGGTTCGCCTCGGCCAGATCGGTGATGCGCGACCCGCTCCGGCGGTCGACGGCCAGGAACAGCGCGGCATGGCTCGGCCTGATGTCGTGATAGCCGCGTTCAGCGAGGTCTTCGTCCAGCGCGGCCGCCACGGCCCGCCGGGCCTCCAGCAGCAGCCGCGAGAGGTCGGTCACGGCAGGCATCATCGCCCGGGGCCGGTCGGTGGTCAATCACGTTGACCACCGGCGGAACGCGAACGCGGGAGGTGGGGGTAGCCTTGCAGGTCATGGATGCCACCGGGCCCGACCTCCCCCCCGCCGACGCCGAGACGAAACGCCGATTGCCCGAGCTGCTGGCCGCGGGACGCGCGCTTTCGCGCCCGCATGGGCTCATCCCGCATCCCGGTCCCGTCGACGACGAGCTCCAGGTTGCCCACGGCAAGAGCGGTGCGCTGCGGGCCGCGATCTTCGGCGTGAACGACGGCCTGGTGTCGAACGTCGCGCTCATCATGGGGTTCGCCGGGGCCTCGCAACCCCGCGGTGTGATCGTTCTCGCGGGCATCAGCGGACTGCTCGCCGGAGCCTTCTCGATGGGCGCGGGCGAATACCTCTCGATGCGGGTCCAGCGTGAGCTGCTGGAGCGGGTCCTGCACCTCGAAGCGCACGAGCTGGGTACCGACGCCGACGGTGAGAGGGAAGAGCTCGCCCAGATCTACATGCGCAAGGGGCTGAGCCCCGCGCTGGCAAGCGAGGTCGCGGTCGAGCTGATGCGCGATCCGGCCGTCGCCCTCGATACGCACGCGCGAGAGGAGCTGGGCATCGACCCCGACGAAGGCTTGGGCTCGCCGCTCGGCGCCGCTGCGTCGTCGTTCACGGCGTTCTGCGCCGGGGCTATCGCGCCACTCGCTCCGTTCGTCGTCGCGAGCGGCACGGCGGCGACGGTCGCGAGCCTCGTGATCACCGCAGCCTCGTTGCTGCTGGTCGGCGGGCTCACCTCGCGCATCACCGGGCGCCCCTGGGTGCGGAGCGCCGCGCGTATGTGCGCGATCGGGATGGGCGCCGCAGCGGTGACGTACGGGGCCGGCGTCGTGCTCGGCGTTTCGGTCATCGACTGACGGGTGCGATGGCAGACGAGGGCGCCATGACCGACCAGGGAGCCACGGCCGACCCGGACACCTCGGCCGTGCGTATCCGGGAAGCTCAGTCCCACGAGCTCGACGAGATCGGGCGGGTCACCGCCGGCGCTTATCGCGAGTTCTTCGGCGACGAAGGGCCTGACGCCGATCCCCCCTACCTCGACCACATCCGCGACGTCACCAGCAGGGCACGACACACGACGGTGCTGGTGGCTCTCCTCGACGAAGCCATCGTCGGCTCGCTCACCCTCGAGCTTGACCGGCGCATCGACCCCGACGACCCGCCGCTCGAGCACCATCGCGCGAGCATCCGCATGCTCGGCGTAACGCCGGCGGCGCGGGGGCGCGGAGTGGGCCGCGCGCTGATGCGCGCGGCGGAGACGCGCGCCCGCGCCGCCGGCAAGACCGAGCTCACACTGCACACGACCCATCTGATGACCGCTGCACGGTCGATGTACGAGTCGCTCGGCTACGAACACACGCCCGACGAGGTCTTGCCCGACGGGTTCGTGCTCTTGAGCTACCGCCGCCGGCTCTAACGCTCGGTCTGCTCGACCAGCTGGTCACGGAACTGCTGCTCGTAGAGCCGTGCGTACAGACCCCCGAGCGTCAAGAGCTCGTCGTGCGTTCCGTGCTCGACGACCTTTCCCCGGTCGAGCACGATGATCACGTCGGCGGCCAAGATGGTGGACAGCCGGTGTGCGATGGCGATCGTCGTACGGCCGCGCATCAACGGCACGAGAGCCGCCTGGACGAGCCGCTCAGACGTCGTGTCGAGCGACGACGTCGCCTCGTCCAAGATCAAGATGCGTGGGTCCTTCAGCACGACCCGCGCGATCGCGAGGCGCTGCTTCTCGCCGCCCGACAGCTTGTACCCGCGCTCCCCGACCACGGTGTCGTATCGCTCGGGCAGCTCGGCGATCCGGTCGTGGATGTTCGCGGCCTTCGCTGCGGCCTCCAGCTCCTCTTGCGAGGCATCGGGTTTGCCATAGGCGAGGTTGCGCCTGATCGTGTCGTGGAAGAGGTAGGTCTCCTGCGTCACCATGCCGATCGCATCGCCCAGGGACGCGAGCGAGATGCCCCGGACGTCGCGTCCGTCGATGCGGACGACCCCGTGCTGGACGTCGTAGATCCGTGGCACGAGGTAGGTGATGGTCGTCTTCCCCGCCCCCGATGGGCCGACGAGCGCGGCGAGCTGCCCGGGCTCGATCGCGACGGTCACGTCGTCGAGGGTCCAGTCCCTGCGGGGCGCCCCCTCTTCGCCCGGCGACACGCCCCACGCCTCGGCGTCAGGCGGCGTCTCGTAGCGGAACCGAACGTGATCGAGCTCGACCGAACCCCGGGGCTCCACGAGTGGCGTGGCGTCGGGCGCATCTTCTATCTCGTGCTCCATGTCGAGGTACTCGAAGACCCTGTCGAACAACGCGAGCGAGCTCTGCACCTCGGTCGACACCTGGAGCATCGACCCGATAGGGAAGAACAGCCGTGACTGCAGCGTCGTGAATGCCACGATGTCGCCGGCGGTGAGCGGCGCGGTGCCGTCGGCGAGCGACCCTGCGCCGTCGGCGAGCACGATGCCCGCCACGATGTACACCAGCGCCGGGGTGATCGAGAAGAACGTACCGACGACCGCGAAGAACGAACGGCCGATCATCGTTTGGCGGATCTGGAGGCCCGTGAGACGTTGGTTCTCCTCACGGAACCGACCGATCTCGTACCGCTGACGTCCGAAGGCCTTCGACAACAAGATGCCGCTGACCGACAGGGTCTCCTCGGTCACGGCCGTGAGGTCGGCGAGGGTCTTCTGGGTGCTGCTCGCCACTTCGCGGCGAGCCCTTCCCACCTTCACCGTGAGCCACAGGAACAGCGGCAGCAGCGCGAGCGACAGCAAGGTCAGCGGCACGGACAAGATCGCCATGGCAACGAGCGAGCTCGCGATGACCACGATGTTCGACAAGATCGACGACGCCGTGTCGGTGACGACCGATTGCACGCCGCCCACGTCGTTGGCCAGGCGCGACTGGATCTCGCCCGTGCGGGTCACCGTGAAGAACCGCAGCGGCATGTGCTGCAGGTGGCTGTACAACGAGTTACGGAAGTCCTGCATGACCTTCAGCCCCACGAGGTTCGCCAGGTAGGTCTGGCCGACCCCGATGAGACCGGTCACGATCGGGATCACGACCATGAGCGCCGCGTAGAAGTACAGCCGGTCGAGCTGTGGGCAGGCGCCCGTCCCGCAGGTGCCGGGTGGGTTACCGAACAACGCCTCGTCGAAGATCGCCTTGATCAACAGCGGGTTCGCGACGCCGAGACCCGATGTGACGACGATGGCAAGCCCCACCAGCAACACCTGCACGCGGTACGGGCGGAAGGCATCGACCACCCGGCGCACGGTGGCCCGGTCGACGGGGCGGGCCTCCTCGTCGGGCGGCACCGCGAAGAACCGATGGCGTCCCACCGAGGAACCTTACGCGCGCGCCGCTGTAACGATCGCGACGGCACGTTCGAACACGCCGTCGAGCATGGCCGGCGTCAGCCGGCCGGTGAAGGTGTTCTGCTGGCTCGGATGGAACGAACCCACGAGCGTGACGGGACCGACGAGCGCCTCGGTGCCGTGGCCGAAGCGGGGTTTGGGCCGCACCACGTGGCCGAGCTGCGCGAGACCGCGAAGCGCCCCGTCCCAGGCGAAGGCCCCGAGCGCCACGACCACGGCGAGCCCCGGCAGCGACGCAAGCTCGCGACCGAGGAACGGCAGGCACCTGTCGCGCTCCTCGGGAGTGGGACGGTTGCCCGGTGGCGCACACCGCACGACGGCCGTGACGTAGGCGCCGCGCAACCGCAGACCATCGTCGCGATCCACCGACGTAGGCTGATTGGCGATGCCGGCGCGGTGCAATGCCGCGAACAAGGAATCGCCCGAGCGGTCGCCCGTGAAGATCCGCCCGGTGCGGTTCCCGCCGTGCGCGGCCGGCGCCAGACCCACGACGACGATCGACGCGTCGGGGTCGCCGAAACCCGGCACGGGTCGACCGTGGTACGGCTGATCGGCGAAACGGGCAACCTTCTCGCGGGCGACCTGCTCTCGCCACGAGACCAACCGAGGGCAGGCCCGGCACGCGACCACCTCCTCACCGATCGTCATCAGCGCACCGGCGTCCGGGCTCATCGCGAGATCCGCAGGGCTCGGAACGACTCCTCGGCGTCGGCGAACGGTTCGAGCGGGTCGAGCAACGACGACACCGCCCCCAGGAGCCCCTCGAACCCTTCGATCCGATGCGCCTCGGACCCGATGCGACGTGCGCTCGACGATGCGGTGGCGAGACCTGCCTCGCACGCCTCCCACTCAACCGCGAGCTCGTCGCAGCGCCACCCGGGCATCAGTGAACGCGCTCGCTCGAGCCGGTGCTCGAACTCCTCGAGCGCGTGATGCAGTGGCCTTCCGGGGATCCGGCTCCCGGGAACGACATCGGTCAACGCCGCTTTGGCGGGCTCCAGCTCTCGCAACACCGCTTGGAATCCCTCGTGGGCGCTCGCCACGTGCTCGGCTACCATCCGTCGGCGCCGGAGCCTCACCCCATCCACCCCGCGGACATCTCACCTTGACTGAATGGCGATTCAACCACTAATGTCCCTCTCGACGTGGTCGTATGCCGTCGGGAACCGCCAGGAGACGCGTTGTGGCTGAACGAAGATTCAAGCACCGCCCCGAAGACATGTGGTGGGTCGGGGAGGCACGCTGCATCGGGCAAGATCCCGAGCTGTTCTTCCCCGTGGGGACCTCCGCACCGGCGCTGACCCAGGTGGATGAGGCCAAGGCCGTGTGCGCCGGGTGCCCGGTGCGCGTCGACTGCCTCGAATGGTCGTTGCAGACCTGCCAAGACGCCGGCGTGTGGGGAGGGCTGGACGAGGAGCAGCGGCGCGAGATCAGACGAGCACGTCGTCGGGGCGCTGCCGCCGCGAGCCGGGACGACGAGCTCATCGCCGTGTGAACGCGTCGTGTCACGCCTGGCTCGATGGGCACAGATCCTCGATGGGGCACGCGGCGCATGCGGGCTTCTTCGCCTGACAGATGGCGCGTCCGTGGTCGATCAGCACGTAGCCGAACCCGAACCAGCGCCGGCGTGGGATCAGCCGCAGCAGGTCCTGTTCGATCTTGTCGGGATCGGTCTCAGCGCTGAAGCCGATGCGGTTGGCCAACCGCTTCACGTGTGTGTCGACGGCGATCCCCTCGACCTTGTTGAAGCCGTTGCTCAAAACGATGTTCCCCGTCTTGCGGGCAACCCCGCGCAGGGTGATCAGATCTTCCATGGTGTCGGGAACGCGTCCGTCGTACACCTCCACGATCCGTCGGCAGGCCTCGCGGATCGAGATGGCTTTCTGGTTGAAGAAGCCCGTCGGTTTGATGTCGGCCTTCAGCTCGTCTTCGGCGACAGCCAGGTAGTCCTCGGGCGTCCGGTACTTCACGAACAGCGTCTCGGTGACCTCGTTGACCTTCGCGTCGGTGCATTGGGCGGACAAGATCGTCGCCACCAAGATCTCGAGGGGGTTCGAGAAGCGGAGGGCGACCTTGGCGTCGGGGTATGCCTTCGTGAGCCGCCGGATGACCTCGGGAGCCCGGGCTCCGATCGGGTCGGCACGTGTGAGCAGCGGGGTCGACGAGGTCGACGGGGTGGGCATCGGGCGGATGCTACCGAACCTGTTCCCCGGTGCTCCGCTCGAACGCCAGCCCGAACTCGCCACCTGCCCGGTGGCTCGCGATCTGGGTGCCGTCGCGGTAGAGGTACACGGCGCCGGCGCCCCTGACCGACCAGACCTCACCATCGCCGATCATCGCGGTGCGCTCGTCGATCCCGACGACCGTGACGTCTGAGCCACCTGCCGCGATGATGCCGGCCTTCGCGCCAGGCACCCACGTTTCGATCATGTCCCAGTGCGGCCCGAACAACACACCCGGTACGTAGCCCAGACCCGGTTTGAATACTTCGTCGAAGTCTTCGGTGTCGCTGTCGAAGGTCAACGACGTCAGACAGGCCACGCCCGCGCTGCAGCCCGCGTAGACCAACCCGTCATCGAGACGCCGCACGAGCCGGTCCCAGAACGGCGTGCCCGTGAGCGATCGGGCCACGTGCCACGGGTTGCCGCCCGAGAAGAAGACGAGTGAGGCGTCGTCGAGCTGGCGCAGCACCGCGTCGCCCGACGCGTCGTCGCGCTCGAGCAGCATGGCGACCTCGACAGGCACCCCGAGCCGTTCGTAGTGCGCCCTGCCTTTGGCTGCCCACTCGTCGAAGACCTCGCGACCCTCGGGCGCCGACGCGAGGGGGACGACGAGAGCGGTGCGGGGCTCGGCACCACCGGCGCGCTCGAGCAACCAACGATCGATCTCATCGTGCCACGGCTCGAACTCACCCGAGCCCAGCAGCGCGAACGTGCGTGGACTCACCCGCGGACCTCGTCGATCGCCTTCGCGAACACGGGCAACGCCCGCTCGACCATGTCGTCGTCGGCGGTTAGCGAGATGCGGAACCACCCTGGCATCTCGAACATGGCCCCGGGTAACACGTGGACGCCATGGGCCGACAGCCGGTCGCAGAACGCGCGATCGTCGGGCAGGGGTGAGCGGGTCAAGACGTAGAACGTGCCCTCGGGCACGATGAGCTCGTAGCCCTCCTCGGTCAACGTCGAACAGATCACGTCGCGGCGCCGCTGGAGGGCGGCCAGGGGTGGGGGCAACCGTTCGAGCGCCGGAACGGCCTGTTGCAACGTCGAGACGGGGAACGCCCACCCGGTGGCGATGGTGGCCAACACGAGAGGCATCCGCAATGCCTCGCGTTCGTCCATCGTAGAGGGCATCGCGATGTAGCCGAGGCGTGAGCCGGGCGCCAGCAAGGTCTTCGCATAGGTGTACAGCAAGAACGAATGCGGATAGTGGACCGTCGGTGTCGGGAACGTCCGGTCGTCGAACACGATGCGGTTGTAGGCCTCGTCGGACACGAGGTAGATCAGGCGATCGTTCGCGCGAGAGGCCTCCTCCAGCGACGCCGCCAGCTCGTCGAGCCGAGCGGCCGGATAGATCCGGCCGCTGGGGTTGTGCGGCGAGTTCACGATGACGGCGCGGGTCTTCGGGGTGATGGCGGCTGTGATGGCAGCGACATCGAGGTCCATGGTCGTGGCGTCCGCCCGTACCCGCACGGGAGTCATGCCACCGGCCACGATGAGGGTCTCGTAGAAGAACCACGGCGGCGACACGTAGATGATCTCGTCGCCGGGGTCGGCGATCGTGCGGAGCACGATCGCGAGCCCGGCGAAGTTGCCGTTCGTCATGGTGATGTCGGCCGCGTCGAACGTCACGCCGAACCGCTCGGTAAGTCCGGCGGCGACCGACTCGGTCGCCGCCGGATCGCTCATGGTGTAGGCGTAGTGGTCGGGACCCGTCGGCTCCAACGCATCGCGCAAGGCGCTGACGTATGCGGCGGTCGCCACCTCGTGCGGGTTCCCGAACAAGAAGTCGGCGTCGCCGGGAGCCGTCACCCCATCGGTCAGGGCCCACTCGGCGAACGCGCCGATGGCCTCGTACACCTGGTCGATCTGTCGCGAACGCTCGCCCATCGTCACTCCTTCACCGCGCCGAGCCGGAAGAACTCGCCCGAAAGGGCCGTGGCCATGTCATCGCGCCCGAACGCCTCGAACAGACCTTCGACCTGGCTCTCATGCGCGTGGATCGACTCGACCTTCAGCGCGGCGAGGTCGGGTGGCAGGTCGAAGGCGACCGCGAGCTCGTCACGCGGTGTGACGGGCGGCGTCCCCGGCCGGAACATGTCGAACCGCTGCAGCACCGGCACCCACCTCTCGGCCCACTCGGACGTGGTGGTCGCATACAACAGCGACGCGCCAGGCTTCGCTTGGGTCATGAAGGCGTCGGTCGCCCACCGGCAGACGCTCTTGTGGCCCTCGTGCCCGGTCATGCCGTCAGGTCCGAAGGTGAGCACGGTGTCGGGCTGAACCTCGGCGATGATGGCCTCGACCTGGGCGGCCCCACGCTCGTCCAAAGGGGTGTCCATGTCGACGTCGACCGGACCGTCGAGGAACCGATGTTCTTCGACCCCCAAGATCTGGAGCGAGCGGAGCAGCTCGGCGGTGCGGATCTCGCCCATACGCTCGGGCGGCCACCGGTCGTGATCCATCGAGCCGCCTTCGCCCCGTGTCGCCGTCACGTCCACGACCCGTCGCCCGGCGCGAGCCGCCACTGCCATCACGGCAGCCGACAGGTAGATGTCGTCATCGGGGTGGGCCCACACGCCCACGATGGTCCCGAGGTCATCCACGTCCAGGTGCGCCATCGCGTTCACGCCGCGAAGTTTGCCCGGATCGGCCGCGAGCTGCAGACGCCGTTGCGGGTCACGGATCGGTGGCGGTCTCGTGGAGCAGGGCGCTGATGCGTGCGACGAGCGCCGCCGGAGCGTCACGCTCCGCACATCGGTCGTGCACCAGCTCCTTCAGGTGCCGACGGAAGTCGGCCCGCCCCATGCACGGGTTGCAGTCGCTGAGGTGATGAGCGATCAGCTCCGCCTGCCTGGGGTCGAGCTCGCCGTCGAGATATCGCTCGACCTCACGCAACGTCTCTTCGCAATGGGGACCACATTCACTCATCGACCAGTCCTCGCTCTTTGGCCGTCTGCCACAACGCCTTCTCCAGCGCTTTCCTTCCCCGGTGCAACCGGGACATGACCGTTCCGATCGGGGTGTCCATGATCTCGGCGATCTCTTTGTAGCTGAATCCCTCCACGTCGGCGAGCAGCACCGGCATGCGGAAGTTCTCGGGCAACGACTCGAGGGCCGCCTTCACATCGGCGTCGGGGATGCGGTCGAGCACCTCTTCCTCGGCGGAGCCCTCGACGTTTCGAGCCCCCAGCCGATCGAAGAGGTACCACTCGTCGATGTCGTCGGGCCCCTCGACCGTCTTCGGCTCGCGCTGTTTCTTGCGGTAGGTCGAGATGTAGCTGTTCGTCAAGATCCGGTAGAGCCACGCCTTGAGGTTGGTGCCCTCACGGAAGCTGGCGAACCCCCTGTAGGCGCGCAGGACGGCATCTTGGACCAGGTCCTCGGCGTCTGACGGGTTGCGCGTGTACCGAAGTGCCGCACCGTATAACGACGGCAACAGCGGCAAGACGTCGCGTTCGAAGCGCGCCCGTAGCGCCGGATCGTCGAGGGCTTCGGTCTGGGCCATCTCGTCCACAGGCTACCCCCCGGGGCGCCACCCGCCGATACGTGGAGGAACCGTGGTGCTCGCCCCGGCGAACGACCGGTGACTGTCAATCCGCACGACCGATGCCAAGATGGGTCCACGATGCCGAACGAAAAGCGACCGAACGGGCGTCCCGCTGGTCCCGGTGGTCCGTCCGTGTCACGCGCCAAGATGACCCCGTGGATCGCGATCGCCCTGGTCGTCGTGGGGTTGGTCGTGTTCAACGGGTGGTTCGCCGGCGCCACCCGCGAGCGGTTGAACCTCTCCGAGTTCGAGTCCCTCGTTGAGCAGGGCAAGGTCGTGGGCACGGTCGCGCTGTCGGCCACCGACGTCTCGGGCACCTACCGAGCCGACGACGGCAGCGAGCGGCGGTTCTCGGCAACGCTCCCCCCCGAATACAACACCGCCGATCTGACGTCGCTCATGAAAGACCACGGTGTCGCCTACGAAGGCCGGCAGCCGAACCCATGGGTCGGGCTCCTCGCGAGCGTCCTTCCCCTCGTGTTGCTGATGGGCCTCGTCTACTGGTTCCTCTTCCGGCGCATGGGTGCCGGTGGTGCGGGCAACCCGCTCACCATGGGCAAGAACAAGGTCAAGATCTACGACCGCAAGGAGATGAAGACCACCTTCTCCGACGTCGCCGGTGTCGATGAGGCGAAAGAAGAGCTGGGCGAGATCGTCGAGTTCCTGAAGAACCCAAAGAAGTACCAGCGACTCGGCGGACGCATCCCCAAGGGCGTGTTGCTGCTCGGCCCCCCCGGGTGCGGCAAGACGTTGCTGGCGCGAGCTGTGGCCGGCGAAGCGAACGTCCCGTTCTTCTTCATGAGCGGTTCGGAGTTCGTCGAGATGTTCGTGGGGCTCGGCGCAGCCCGGGTCCGCGAGCTGTTCCAGCAGGCCAAGGAGAAAGCGCCGGCGCTCGTCTTCCTCGACGAGATCGACACGATCGGCAAAGGCCGCGGCGGCGTGGGCGGCGCCGGCTTCGGGGCCCACGACGAGCGTGAACAGACGTTGAATCAGCTGCTCGTGGAGATGGACGGCTTCGACGCGTCGAAGGGTGTCATCATCATGGCCGCCACCAACCGCCCCGACGTGTTGGACCCGGCACTCGTGCGTCCGGGGCGCTTCGACCGGCAGGTGGTCGTCGACCGCCCCGACCTGCGGGGCCGCGAAGAGATCTTGCGGGTGCACGCCCGTGGGGTCGCGCTCGACCCCTTGGTCGAGCTCCGCACCATCGCCGCTCGCACGCCCGGGTTCACCGGCGCCGACCTCGAGAACGTCGTGAACGAGGCCGCGTTGCTCGCGGCCCGGCGTGACAAGAACTCCGTGACCGCCGACGAGCTCGAGGAGGCCATCGACCGCGCGTCCATGGGGCTCGAGCGCAAGTCGCGCGTCATGAGCGAGAAGGAGAAGATCCGGGTCGCCTCGCACGAGATGGGTCATGCGCTGGTGGCGCACTTCTGCGAGAACCTCGACCCGGTGCACCGCATCACCATCATCCCGCGCGGCACCGCCGCGCTGGGTCTCACCATGACCCGACCGCTCGAGGACAGGTACCTCGCGACCGAGCCCGAGCTGAAGGACATGCTCGCGTTCGCGATGGGTGGCCGGGTGGCGGAAGAGATCGTCTTCGAAGAGGTGTCGACCGGGGCGCAGAACGACCTCGAGAGGGCGACGCAGATCGCACGGGCGATGGTGGCCCAGTATGGCATGAGCGACGAGGTCGGGCCGCTATCGCTGGGTCATGACGATCCGAACGCCTTCTTCACCGGCCCCAAGATCTCGAGTGGAACGGCCGAGAAGATCGACGTTGAGGTCATGCGTTTGCTCAACGAGGCACATGACAAAGCCGAGCGCATCTTGATCGAGCGACGCGACCTTCTCGACCGTCTCTCGTCGCTCCTCCTGGTGACGGAGACGATCGACGGGCCGGACCTCGAGGCGTTCGCGACGGGTGCGAAGGCCATACCTGAGCCCGACGAGGCGCGGGTCGAGCTCGAGCGCAAGGCCGCGGCCGCTGCTGCCGCGGCCGCGGCGCGGCCGGAGCCCGATGCGTCACCCGAACCTGCGCCGTCACCTGTGCCGACGCGCCTGCCGGGGTTGCCGCCGGCGCCACCGATCCCAGCCGACTGAACTCGGTCCCGCTACCTGCCTTCGGGCAGCGTGACGGGACCCTCGTGGTCGTGGTGGTCCTCACGGTCGTGGTGCTCCGGCTCACCTGCGAGCACGAGGTCCCAACGGTCGCGCCAGTGGTCGAGGAACCGGTAGAAGTTGCGCTTCGACCATCTCGCCCTCTCGGCCGGTGGCGTCGAGAACCACATCCTGTGCTCATGCTTGTCGACCGCGACAGGAACGACCTCGCACCGGTACCCCGCGTCCTTCACCCGAAACGACCACTCGATGTCGGCCGTCCGGTACCAACGGAACTTCTCGTCGAACCCACCGACCTCGACGAGCACCTCACGCCTGAACGCCATGAGGTATCCCTCGACCGCGTCGCACGGCCCCGCTCCGGGTGCCTCATCGAACTGCCTGAGGTCGTTGGTGACGATGCCGAACGGTCCCGCGATGCCGAGCCTTCGGTCGGTCTCGAGCGCCTCCACCAGCGGCGTGAGCACGTCATCGGTCGGCTCTATCGAACCATCGAGCGCGACGACGACGCGGCCCCTCGACCGGCGGAGCCCGGCGTTGCGCGCGCTCGCCCAACCCGTCTGCTGGACGAGTGACAGCACCTCGACGTCCTCACCCCACCGATCGGGTGGCTGCCCGGTGACGTCGGCGACGACATAGTGCACCGCGTGGGCACCCTGGTGCGCGCGGAAGGCACCGATCGCCCGCTCGATGTCATCGGCCCAGCCATCGCACACCCACTGGAGGCTCACGTCGGCGTCGGGTGACGCATCGAGGATGCTCGCCACCTCGCTCGCCGCGACCGGACCGGCGGGGACGGTCGCCTCCGAGGGCTCGAGCCTGTAGCCGTCGGGGCCGTCGAGCACCACCCAGCCTTTCGCGGCGAGCTCGTCGCGCGCCGCGTCGGCTCTGGCGAAATCGCGGTCCGCACGCGCGGCAGCCCGCTCCTGAGCGAGCCGCGCGACGTCGGGCGGCACCTCAGGCATCGGTGTGCCTCGCGACGAACGCGAGGACGGCTTCGTCGGCCGCCTCCGCCTGTTCGGAGTGATACACGTGTCCTGCTCCTTCGAGCCACACGAGCTCTGCCCCCGAGATCCCCGAGGCGAGGACCTCGGCGTTGGCCGGGGCCATCGTGGCATCGGCCGTCCCGTGCAGCACCAACACCGGCGCCGCGATCGCTCCCAGCCGTTCGAACGCGCTCCACCCCTGGACGGCTTCCCACTGCCGCCGCTGACCCGCCGGATGGACGGGCTGGGAAGCACCGGCCCGGAGGTCCTCAGCCACGTGTTCAGGGTGGGCATCGGGGAACCCAGGGCTGTACAACGAACGCCACGGCTCACCCTTCGGAACGGTCGGGCCCGTGCTCGCGATGGCGGTGGCGGGGCCAGCGTGCGTGGCCGCGGCGATCACCGTGCGGACCCGCTCGGCGCGGGTCAGGGCCGCCTCGAGCGCGACCATGCCGCCGAACGACTGCCCGTACATGTGCGCCCGTTCGACGCCGGCGTCATCGAGCACGGCGACGGCGTCGTCGACGAAGGTCGCCATGGTGCACGGTCCCGTGGGGTCGCCGCTCATCCCGTTGCCGCGGTGGTCGTATGCGATGACGTAGAGCGTCTCTGCGAGGTGTGGGATGTTTCGTCGCCACCCGGGGAGGTCACCGCCCATCCCTTCGAGGAGCAGCAGTGGCGGTGCCGATGGGTCGCCATGGTGTTGCACGAAGAGCCGGCAGCCGTCGGGGCGCCCGACGTACGGCACCTACGCCGACGCGTTGGTCGTGGCCTGGCGAAGCAGCGACGCCATGGACTCCATGGCCCGGATCGCGATGGAGGGGTGTTCGGTCAACAGACCCCGGAACACCCACTCGGTGAGCGCGAACAAGCGGATGTCGGAGGTCGCGGTGACGGTCGCCGTCCGTGGACCGCCGTCGAGCAGCGCCATCTCGCCGAAGAACTGGCCCGGTCCGAGGTGGTTCACCTTCTTCCCACCGATCGTGACGTCGGCCTCGCCGGTGTCGATGATGAACAGACCGGCCCCCGGGTCGCCTTCGGCCGCGATGACCGATCCTGCTGCGTGCTCGATGACCCGCACCGCCTTCGCGACCGTCTGCAGCTCTTTCTTCGAGCAACCCGAGAACAACGGCACCTGGGCCAGCCGCTCCAAAACGTCCTTCGTGGCCACCGCCGCCTCCCTCGCGCTGTCGTGAGGCTTCGATGCTACGCGGGAAGGTGGCGCCGGGTCCAGCCGGGTACGCGTGGGCCGTGGTGCTCGCTCGTAAGTGACATCGCGACCAGCTTCGCCGTGCTGGGCGCGCCATCGTGGTGCTCTTCATCGTCTTCTGGTCGTTGTGGCCGCGGGAACGGAAGCGCCGGCCGACCGTTCGACGGTCGGCCGGCGCGAGAGTCGCGGGGGAAGGATTTGAACCTTCGACCTCTGGGTTATGAGCCCATGTCCGCACGTCTCGCCCCATGTCGCCGAGAGGAGCCTAGCGCTCCTACCTGCGGCGATGCATCGACCTAGACGGGTTCATGGCGGCTCGTTGCGGCGTCGTTCGACCGACGTGGGGCAATCTTGGGGCAATGGACGGCTCTCCGTCGCTCCTAGGAGCCCGTCTTGGGCGGCTCCGCGTCCTTCAAGCGGTCAAGCTCACGCGCGAGCGCGTACTCCGTCGCGGCGAGCAATCGGTCGACGCTCTCGCGAGAAATCTCGCCAGGATCGACGAGACCCATCGGCGTCATCGGGTCGCCGTCATCCTTGACGTCGACGTAGAGCCTCCGCTCGCGGAAGGTTCGGAGCGTTCGGTTCCCCGCGTCGTGCTCTTCGGGCGTCCGCTCGGGCTCTAGCTCTTTCAAGAGCGCAAGCTTGCGGTGATGGTCGCGGAAGATCTCCCAAAAGCGATCCCAATCGTCATCGGTGTTCGGGTCCCGCGTGAGGCATAGATATGCCTTCAAGAGCTCCTCTAGGCAGGCTTCGACGGCGAAGGCGGCTCGTTGGAGGCGACCCGCGTCGCGGAGGAGGATCGCGTCCTCCCGCAACGCGACCGCGTTCGTCAAGCTCGCGCCCGCGAGGTTCCATCGTTGGCGAGTCGAGAGTCGCGGCTTCACGTTGCCGTGCGGATATGCGGGCGGCGTCATCCGCTCGCGCGGAACGCGGCTCCCGCCTCCCGACGGCGTCGACGTTTGCGCTCCGCCTCCCGCTCGCGGCGGACGACTTCGGCGCACTCCCCGGAGCAAAACCGCGTCCCTTCGGAGCCGACGAAGACGTAGGGGCATCCCTCGCGCGCGCAAGCTCGACGCGGACCGCCCGGTCGGGCTCGGAGGCTCGGCGGAATCCGATCAAGGTCGACGCCCATCGGAGGCATCCTCCCCCGTCGGGCGAGAGCCGTCGAGCGTGGGCGCAGGACCCTGTCGCGGCACCATCGGATGGTCCAGAATGGAGGGGACGCGATGATCCCGACAATGATCCTGTTCGGTCTCGTATTCGGGCGCTGGTGGAAGGTGTCCATTCCGCTCGCAGGCATCGCCTGGGTAGTGCTTCTCGTCGCGACTGGGACCGAGTTGAGTGGCTCGGAACTGCTGGGAGCCGCGGCCCTCGGCGCGATCAACGCCGCTGTGGGGGCGGTCGTGTATCTGGCCGTCGCGAGCGTCGTCGGCGCATTGGTACGGGCCATGCGCAAGGCTAGGGCACGCTCTTCCGACTCCGGCTTCTAGCCACGCGCCCGCTTCATTGGTGACCTCGACCTGCTGCGCCGTCGAGGGCGGCGGTGGCCGCGACCCATCGGGCGAAACGGGAGAGAGGTCTCTCCCGACGTGGAGCGGGCAAAAAACCGCGGCGGCTAGGTGGTCACTGAGCGGAGCAATGCGGCAAAGCCGCTCTCGCCGCTGGCGTCCGGGAAGACCCCGAGTAGCGAATCTGAGTGCTCGCATCGAGCGCCATAGGCGAGTCGGTATATCTGGGCGGCATCGACGAGCTCGCGATCGCGTGATGCGAACCTTCGACCTCGCGCCTCCTCATATTCGTTGACGAAGGCGGAGCTTTCATCTGGTGACGGAAGGGGGTCCGTCGAAGAGTAGCTCCAATCCGTCGTGAAGTGGACGCTGGCCGCACCCACCAAGACGGCTTCAGGACATGCGCATACGCTATCCCAATCGAAGATCGCGACAACGGCGGACCGATCCATGCAAAGGTTCTCAATCCGCCAATCGGCGTGGCCGATCACCATCGATTCGCTCGCGCCCTGATCGAGGACCGAGCGAGCGTCTTTCGCAAGCTCGTCGATCCACTCGGCTCCGGGGAGCGAGAAGTCGAAGCGTAGGTCGTGCGGCGTGGGCCATAGCTGGTCGTCTGGGAGACCGAAAGGGTTAGCGAGAGGAAGCTGGACGATCCCAAGCATCGGCGTGGCCGCTTCAACGAACTGGAAGAGACCCGCCGCTAAGACGCGCCTGACGGATGCATCGTGCGGGTTCACCTTCTCTCCCGCGGTAAGCATCTCTTCCGCAGCCACGATGCCATGGCCCATCGCCTGCGGACTTCCGATCGGCGTTGGCGCGGGGAATCCTCGCTCGGCAAGTGTTCGCTGGACGGTACGGATTCCATCAAGCCCTTCTCGGACTAGGTCTAGACGGTGGACCTTCACCACGACGCGCCGGTTGTCCATCAGGAGCAAACCGAAAACCGCGCCCACGCCTCGGCGGTAGAAGGTGACGCTATGGAGCTCGCTTGCAAGGGCACTCCGAGTGAAGCCATCGAGAAGACCGACAATCCTTGACGGGTCGCTGGTACCAAGGAGGACGTCCTCCAAGTTAGACGGCCATTCGCCGATCGCGGTCGCGATGACGCTTGTTCCTCGATCGTCCTCCACGCGTAGAGCCTAGTTACTGATCGCCTCGGCGAAGGTTTGCCTCACTCGCTCGGCGGTACCCGAGGCGCGCGAGACGCGCGTCGAGGTCGACCGCGATCGCGTAACGGGTCCGGAGCCGACGGCGTCGACGCTCTCCTCCGCGCGCGAAAGGATGCGGAGCCCGGTCGACTCCGGACCAAAGGTGCGCCGCAGGATCGGACCCGAAGGGCGCGGCTCGCTCACGACTCCTCCTCGCGGATGATCGCCTCGACAAGATGGGCGATATGGGAGCACGGGCGCTCGGCGCATCCCCGCGAGCAAATGACGCCGCGCGCGGGATCGGCGCGGCGGCGGTCGTCGTCGAGGGTCCGCTCGATCGCGGCGAGCTCCGCGAGCTCGGCTTCGATGGAGCGCTCCTCGATCATGCGCCCGCGACCTTTTGGACGGCTCCGGTTCCCGCGGCGAAGACGAGACCGAAATCTCATGCCCCGCGAGTCGCGGCTCGGTCGCGAGGAGCGAGACCCTCGGAGACTCACCACGAAGCCGCCTCGATCATCGGCGGGGTCCTCGACGGAGCCCGCTCGGACGCCTCGCGCGACGCGAAATAGCGACGTGGGGCAATTTTGCGGCAATTCCCCGCAACGCGAGAGGGTCCCCGATCAACCGGGGACCCTCTTCTAGCTGCGGTTTCGCTTCGTCGCGGGGGAAGGATTTGAACCTTCGACCTCTGGGTTATGAGCCCAGCGAGCTACCGGACTGCTCCACCCCGCATCGAAAGGCTAGCGCACCAGCGTACGTGCGCCAAGTGCGCGGCCGGGCAAGAGCAGGGCACGATGTGAGCTGCAAGCGACGGACCACCGGGAAACGTCGTTCCCGGTGGTCCGTGATGCGTGAGGGCCCCGATCAGCGAAGCGAGATCGCGACCTGCTCGAGGCGGTCCATCGCCTCTTGCATGCCACCTTCCATGCCGGAGTCGATGTGGGCGTCACGATGCTCTCGGTTCTGGTGTTGCACGAGGACGGTGAGCGTCGTGCGCCCGTCTTCCTCGGTGAGCGTGAGCGTGTCCAACGCTTCGCCATCGGGCATGCCCTCGAAGACCTCGGTCGAGACGAGACGCTCGTTCGGGACGATCTCACGGTATTCGCCGTGGAACGCGACCTCGAAGCCCTCGTTGGCCATCATCACGTAGCGCCATCTGCCACCCACACGCAGATCGACCTCGACGCTCGTGACCTCGCCCCGTTCCCCGCTCCACCAGCGCTTGATGAGCTCGGGCGTGGTCCACGCCTGGTAGACCATGTGTTTGGGGGCGTCGAACTCCCTCGTGATCAAGATCTGCGTGTCCGTCGGGAGCGTCACCACCGCCGTGCCACTACTCGTCATCTCCACCATCTCCTTCCCCCTTCCCTTTCAGTTCCTCCAACAGGACATCCAGCCGATCGAAGCGCTCCGCCCACGATCGCTCGTAGGTCGTCACCCAGTCATGGATGGGCTTGAGCGAGCGACCGTTCACCCGGTAGATCCGCTGCCTCCCCTCCTCGCGAACATCCACCAATCCCACCTGTCGCAGCACCCGCAGGTGTTTCGACACCTGCGGTTGCGCAAGGCCGAGCAGCGTGACGAGGTCGTTCACGGGCCGTTCTCCGCCCGCGAGCGCGTCCAAGATCTGCCGGCGCCGGGGTTCCGCCACCGCATTGAACGCATCCGCCGTCGTCGCCGCACGTGCCATGACAGGACTATATATGCTGATATCGGAATGTGTCAAGGCCAACGCTACCGAGGTGCGCGATCCCCGCAGATGCACCCGCCGGTCAGCGGTCGACGAGGTTCGTGAGGAACCGATCGACGCCTTCGAGCGCCCGCCAGACCTTGTCGGTCATCCCCGTGCCCGGCGCTTCGCCGTCGTCGGACGGGTCGATCTCGGGCACGCGGGTGACGATGTCGTCTGCCTCACCGCTGAACGCCGCGATCCGCACCGATGCCCCGAGGTCGCCGGACCGGCGTTTCAGGTCGGCGAGGTCCGCGATCGACGCCACGCGTGCCGAGACGCCGTGACCCACGTGGATCTCGCTCCCCCTCTCGTACATGGGGTCGAAGACCGCCACCGACAGCATGATGCAGTCCAGACGGCCCCCCAGAGTGGCGAACGACTCCCGGGGCCCGCTCCCGGACCCGCCCGAGGCGTCGTCGGTCACCGGCCGGGCGCCGATCTGTTGGAGCGCGAGCGCGAGCCGGTCGAGGTTGTCGTCATCGTCGGCGACGGCGATGTCGACATCGTCGGTCGGCGTGACCGACCCGTGAGCGAGCGCCGCCATCCCACCAACGACCACGGTGCGAACACCGTGCGCGCGGAACGCGGCCATGATGCGGACAGGATCCAACCCCTCGACGTCCATGGCTTTCCCCCTTCGCAGGGAGTATCGGCTGCCGGCGGGGTCATCCTTGACCGGTCATCCGGGCCGCCTCGGCGCCGTCGGGGGCCGTAGGCTGGCGCGGTGTCCCGACGTTGGCGCGGACCTCGGTTTCCGCCTCGACGACGTCTAGGGCGACGGTGTCGCTGGCGGTGTCGCTGGCGGCGTCGGTGACGGACTCGCACCCGGATCGCCCCCACCTGTACCGCTGAGCGCGACCGCCTCCGCCACCGCCGCTTCGGCAGCCTCGATCTCATCCTGGTAGGTCGCGAGGTCGCCTGACTCGAGCGCGACCTGGGCCGCCTGGAAGTGCTCGGTGGCCTCTGCCAGGAGCGCCACGATCTGCTCGTCGACCGTCCCCGGCCCGCCACCCGGCGGTCCGCCCCCACCCGGCACCTCTTCGCCCACCGCGAGCTCGAGCGCCGCATCGAGGGTGTCGCCGGTGGTGACCGCGCCGTCGCTGCCGTTCACGATGACGACCATCGCGAGCTCGGGGATCGCCGCCTCTTGCTCCGCGCGGACGTACACGGGCTGGACGTACAGGAACGACTCTTCGATCGGGATGACGAGGAAGTCGCCGAACAGGACCTCCGACCCCACCTGCCCGAGCAGGGTTCGCTCTCGCGAGAACGTCGGGTCCTGGTTGATGCGCGCGAACACCTGAGACGGTCCCTCGATGTTTCGCCCCTCGGGGAAACGGAACACGGTGACCTCTCCGTAGGTCCCGGGATCCGACGACGCGGCGATCCACCCCACCATGTTCGCCCGGCCTTCGGGTACGAGGGGCACCACCAGGTTGAACCGGTCATCGTCTTGGCCGGGGAGCCTCGTCAACTGGTAGTAGGGGCTCAGCTTGGGGGGGGCCTGGATCTGGCTCGCGCCGCTGGTGGGGTCGTCGGGGATCTGCCAGAAGTCGCGCTTCTGATAGAAGGCGAGCGGGTCCGTGACGTGGTAGGTCGCGAACTGGGTCGCCTGCACCTGGAAGAGGTTCTCGGGGTAGCGGAAATGCTCGCTGAGGGCAGGGCTCGCGTTCTCGATGGGCGTGAACAGCCCCGGGAAGGCCCGGCTCCACGCGGCGATGATGGGCTCGTTGAGGTCGGCGTGATACGTCACCGTGCCGTCGTAGGCGTCGACGACGGCCTTCACCGGGTTGCGGAGGTAGTTCACGCTCCCAGCGATCAAGCCGCCGGTGGCCTCCTGCACGTCGATCTCCTGCGCGTAGGGGTATTGATCGGTGGCGGTGTAGGCGTCCCAGATCCACACCCCTCGCCCCTCGACGACGGCGAAGTAGGGGTCGTAGTCGAACCCCAGGAACGGCACCGGTTGGCGGACACGCTCCTCGATGTCGCGCCGGATCATGATGCGGCTATCGCCGTCGATGCTGCCCGACACCATGAGGTTGTAGTCGCGGAGGTGCCAGGCGAACACCGCCCGTGTGAGCAGGTTCGACAGGCGGATCCCGCCGGCACCGGAATATTGCTCGTTCTCGACCGCACCCTCGAAGTCGAGCTCTTGGGTCGTGGTGCCGACCACGACGAACGGTACGTCGCTCCCTTCGCCGTAGTACACCCGGGGCTGCGTCACCACGGGCTGACCCGAGGGAGGAAGATCGCCCAAGGTGAAGACCGGGCGTCCTTCGGTGGTGACTTCGTCGACCGCTGCGGCCACCGCACCGAACCCGTGCGTGTACGTGAGGTGGAGGTTCTGCCACGTCCGGCCGCCTTCGGGGATGCCGCGTTGACTGATCTCGCGCGGGGCCACGAGCAGCACCCGAGGCTCGCCGTCGACGACGTAGCGATCCACGTCGATGTCGAAGAAGTCGTAGTACTGGCGGAAACGCTCGAACGACTGGAAGTTCTCGAGCATGACCGGCTTGCCGCGCCACAGACGGATGTTGCGCACCGTCGCCTCGTTGTCGGCGATCTGCTCGGCGGTCAACGGGCCGGCGACGCTCCGGCGTTCCTCGCTGATCGTGTCGAGGGCGAACGCCCGCCGCGTGGCCTCGATGTTGTCCTCGATGAACGGCAGCTCGAGCTGCTGCTCGTTCGGCTTCACGCGGAACTGCTGGATGAAGGCCGGGTAGGCCGTGCCAAGCAGCACCGACACCAGGGCCAGCAACCCGACCGCGATGACGGGCAAGCTCCATTGGCGCAGGCGGATGTTGGCGAAGAACAGCAGCGCGCACACGACGGCGACGATCGCCAGGAAGTTGAGCGCCGGCAGCTGCGCGTTCACATCCGTGTACGAGGCGCCCTGCACGACACCGCGGGGTGATGCCAACAGGTCGAAGCGACCGAGCCAGTACCCCCACGCCTTGATGAGCATGAGCACCCCGAGCAGCACCGACAGGTGGGCGCGAGCCGCCGGCGTGACCTTGTCGGCGATCGCAGGCGCCTGCGGCCGGATACCCCCCCACAACACGTGCGCGATGCCGGTCAAGATCGTGAGCCCCACGAGCGATGAGAAGAGCCATCCCTGCAGGAACCGGAGCCACGGCAGCTCGAAGATGTAGAACGCGGGGTCGCGGCCGAACAACGGCTCGGGGTTCCCGAACGAGATGCCGGCGCCGCCCCGCCACAACAGGAACGTCTGCCATTCACGGCTCACGCCGATCCCCACGAGCAACCCGAGCACGAGCGACCCCACGGGGATGGCCCAGCGCAGCAAGGGATCCGAGATGTCGCGGATGCGCTCGAGCACCTCTTGGTCGGGCGCCAAGATCCGCGTGGTCGGCCGCAGACGGCGGGCGATGACGATCGTGACGTAGAGCCCGGCGGCGAACAGGAGGCCGAAGACGAAGCCGAGCAGCACCTTCGTGCGAAGCGTCGTCCAGTACACGTCACGGAGACCGACCTCGCCGTACCAGAGCAGGTCGACGAAGAACCCCGAGAGCGCCGTGAACAAGATCCCGACGACCACCACGGCGACGATGAGGATGATCGGCCAGCGCCGCCGCGGCGGCGCGATCGAGATCGTCACCATCGGTCCACCCTACCCGACCTGATCGATCAGCCCTCCCGCAGGGCCTCGAGGGCATCGTCGAACGTGGCGACCCCGATGATCCGCATCTCACCGGTGTCGATGCCCTCGAGCTCGGCCAGGTTGCCGTCGGGCACCAGGAACACGCTCGCTCCCACCCGCTCGGCGCCCACGACCTTCTCGCGGATACCCCCGATCGCCCCCACGGCGCCGTCGAGATCGATGGTGCCGGTGCCCGCGATGACACGTCCGGCGGTCAGATCACCCGGGGTGAGCAGCTCGTACAGGCCGATCGCCCACATCAAACCGGCCGACGGCCCCCCGACGTCCCCGCTCTCGATCGCGATGGGGAACGGGAACGAGGCCAGGAGCCGGACACCGACGAGCGCCTCGCCGTCGCCGCCGCACGGCGCACGGGTGAACGTGGCCGACTCCGTGGTCCCGTCGACGTCGAGGACGAACTCGATGGGATCGCCGGCCGGAACCGCGTCGATCGCCCGCGATGCCTGGCGTACCGAGCCGATCGTGCGGTCTCCGATCCGCACGATGACGTCGCCCGGGAACAGCTGGTCGTCGGCGGGACATCCCGACGCGGTCGACTGGACCAGAGCCCCTGGTGCGTGGGCGCGCGGGTAGCCCGCGAGCCGCTCGAGTACCACGAACGACGCGTCGATCTTGCTCTGGTCCATCTCCGAGAACGCGCGGCGGTCCTCGAGATCGCGGTCGACGCCCGGGGTGAAGACCTCGTCGCGGGGGAAGACGGCGCGCGTGTCGTCGACCCACGCGGCCACGAGACCGAACGGCGTGAGCTGTTCGATCCGCACGCTCGTCATGACGAGGTGGCCACCGGGATCGTAGCGGTCGCGGTCGTCGAACCGGATGAGCGGCGTGACCTCGCGGCCCGGACCGGGGCCGGCCGCGTAGTAGGGCAGCGGCAAGAAGGCGCCGAGGGCAAGCACGAGGCCGAGCGCGGCAAGCAACAGGAGACGGGCGGGGCGGGACACCTGGCGTCATGGTACGGGGATGGCGCGGTCCCGTAAGGCGGTCCCGTAAGGATGACGCCGCACCGTAGGGCCTGCGCGGCCGAGCGCACGGCCCGGGGTAGGCTCCGGGCGACATGGGCTACCTGATCGTGTTCGTGGTGGCGGCCACCGTGGGCGTCGCCGTCTACGTCGCCACCCTCCGAGCCCCGGTGCCCACGGTGGCCGCCACCGCCCGCGCCGGCGATCGGGGATCGGCGGCGTCTCTCGCCGGTGGGTCGTACGTCGCCGTGGCCGGGGTTCGCTCCGACTGGCAGACGAGGCTCACGGGCCTCCTCGGGTTGCTCGTGGCCGTCGTGGTCGGCGCGGCCGCCTTGGCGACCGCGTTGTACCTCTCGGTCTCGTTCCTCGTCCGGCTGTTCGGCGGGGTCGGCGACGACGGGCCGCCGACCGCTTAGCCCCCGGCGCCCGCGGCGCGCCGCAGCTCGGCCACCAGGCGCTCCGAGATCTGGTCGTCGTCGCGGAGCCGCCCCTCGAGGTTCTGCCAGCCCGCCCAGTCCGCCAGTGCCTGCCGTGTCGCCTCGTCGAACGTGCCGTTCTCGTCCAACCTGTAGGCGCCCACCGACGGCAGCAGCCGCTGGATCTCGGCGGCCAGCTCGGCCGTGACCGGCAGCACCGGGTCGTGCCGGACGAGCATCGTGTCGTCCCACACGCCGAAGAGCCTGGCGAGCTCGGCCGAAGCCGCGGGGTGGTCGTCGACGCGGAGGTCGATGTACCGGTCGTTGCGGCCTTCGTAGCCTCCTTCGGAACGAACGACGAGGAGCGCCGCCGACTGCCGGCCCCGCCGGTCACCACCCGCGCCGTCGCCCGCGAGCAAGGCGGCGAGCAACCTGTCGCTCAGATCGCCCGTTGCAGCGTCGAACGCCGTCGTCATCGCGGCGATCACCTCTTCGCCGGCCAAGATGTTGCCTTGCGCCACGAAGGTTGAGCCCGAACGTCCGCCGGCCCAGTCGATGCACGCGGTCCCCGTGAACGTCGCGACCCCGCCACGCGCGTCGACCATGCCCGCCTGACGATCGTCGGCTCCCTCGTCGGCGGCCACGACGGCGTCGAGCGCGGCCGCAGCGTCGAGGCCCTGGCCCATGAGCCTGAGCCCGTCGGGTCCGAACGATGTGTTGGCCCATGCCTGCGTCGCGACGGCGCCGAGCCCCGCCTTCGCCCACGGCACCACGGCGCCGGCACACGGGAACTTGGAGGCGACGGCGACCCCGAGGTCACCGTTGGCCGGGTCGATACCGACGATCGAGAACGTCACGTGCCACCCCCTCGCAGGCGGGGCTCAACGACGCCTCACCAGCTGGAACGCGTTGCGATAGTCGTCGAGGTGCTCGAGCATCGTGCCCGCCCCGAGGACGACGGTTTCGAGCGGCCGCTCGGCTATATGCACCGGCACCTCACACTCTTGCGCCAGGAGCTGATCGATGCCCTTCAGCAGGCTCCCGCCCCCGGTCAGGAACATACCGGTCTCCAAGATGTCGTGGGTCAGCTCGGGCGGTGCTTCGGCCAAGGTGCGTCGTGCGGTATCGACGATCGTGCCGATCGGCGTGGCCATGGCCTGGCGTACCTCGTCGTCGTCGATCTTGACCTCGACCGTGTTGCCGCTCGACAGCTCGCGGCCAAGGACCAAAGCCGCGCGTCCGGCGCCGGCAGGGAACGCCGAGCCGATCGCGATCTTGATCTCTTCGGCCGACTTCTCGCCGATGGCAACGCCGTAGGTGCTTCGCAGGTGCTCCTGGATGGCCGAGTCGAGGTCGAATCCGCCCGTGCGGAGGCCGTTGCCCGACACCACGCCCCCCATCGACACCACGGCCATCTCCGAACGGGCGCCGCCGATATCGACCACGAGGTGTCCTACCGGCTCGTGGACGGGCAGGCCGGCCCCGATCGCAGCCGCGAGCGGCTCCTCGACGAGCGTCACCTGCTTGCCACCTGAGGACTCGACGGCTTCTTCGATGGCCCGCTTCTCGACATCGGAGCTACCCGAGGTGATGCACATCAAGATGCGCGGCTTGGGGAAACGCGTCACGCTGACCCTGCGGATCACCTCCTCGATGAACCGCTGGGTGATCTCGAACTCGGTGATCGTGCCCTCGCGGAGCGGCCGCATGCCCACGACGTTGCCCGAGTCCCCGCCGATCATGCGCCACGCGGCCTCGCCGATCTCGACGAGCTTGCCGGTTCCGGCGTGGAGGGCGACGACGGTGGGCTGCGAGAAGACGATGCCGTCGCCTTGGCGGTACACGAGCGTGTTGGCGGTGCCCAGGTCGATAGCGAGGTCTTTGGCCACGCTCAGGCCCCCATGATCCAGTGCGCCTCACCCTCGGCGAGCGACTCCTTCTTCCAGATGGGGACGTCGGTCTTCAGTTGCTCGATCGCATGCCGGCAGGCATCGAACGCCGCTGCTCGGTGCGGCGCCGACACGGCGATCACCACGCTCGCCTCGCCGACCGCGAGGTGGCCGGAACGATGCCAGATGGCGACGCGGCACAAGGTCCACCGGGCATGCAGGTCGTCGGCCAGCTCGGCGAGCCGCCGCTCGGCCATCGAGTCCCACGACTCATAGGTGAGACCGGTGACGACGCCCGCATCGCTGTGGTTGCGCACGGTGCCGATGAAGACCGTCGTCGCGCCCGCGGCCGGATCGGCCACGGCCGCGATCGCGGCGTCCACCGACAGGGCCTGGTCGGTCACGCCGACCACGCGTCGAGGGGTCTCGGGCATGGACCGCATCGTAGCGTGGGGAGGTCGTAGGCTGGCCGCATGGATCCGGGCGCCCCGTTCCCGTTCGGCATGGACCCCGAGTCGCTCCGCGACGCCCCGCTGTTCCGCGAGCTGCAGCGCGTCATGGCGTCGTCGACCGGCCCGGTCAACTGGGAGCTGGCCCGGCAGGTCGGTGTGGCGACCGCGGTCGAAGACGGGCTCGACGACGTCCCCGGCGATGAGGATCGGCGTGGGCTCGACGACGCGGTCCGGGTCGCCGAGCTGCAGGTGGCATCGTTCACGGGACTGGCGCCACCCGGCGACGTGGCCCCGGTGCGAGCCGTGCGACGGGCGGAGTGGGTCGGCGCGAACGTCGAGTCGCTCCGCGCTTTGCTGGAGCCGGCCGCGACCCGGATGACCGACGCGCTCGGGACCGCCACCACCGGCCGGCTGCCGCCGGAGGCTGGGCCGATGATGGCCATGGTCACGCAGCTCGGTCCCCTGCTCCACGGAACGCAGATCGGGCAGGTGCTCGGCACGCTGGCGAAGCGGGTGCTGGGACAGTTCGACCTCGCGGTGCCGCGCAGCGGGCCAGGTGAGCTGCTGTTCATCGTGCCGAACATCGCGGCCGTGGAACGCGACTGGTCGCTCGACCGCACCGAGTTCCGCACCTTCGTAGCGCTCCACGAAGTCACCCACCGGTTCGAGTTCGCCCAGCCTTGGACCGGTCCGCACTTCCGGGAGCTCGTCGAGGACTTCGGCTCCACGTTGACGTTCGACATCGCGGGCCTGCAGGAGCGGTTCGCATCGCTCGACATGTCCGACCCCGAGTCGATGCAGCGCACGCTCGGCGACGGCGACAGCGGCGACGGGTTGTTCGGTACGGTCCTCGACGACGAGCAACGCATCAAGCTCGGTCGGATCCAGGCGTTCATGGCCGCGGCCGAAGGCTACGGCGACCATGTGATGCACGCGGTTGGCGAGAAGCTCCTCGGCTCGTACGCGCGGATCGTCGAGGCGATGCGCCGGATCCGCGAGACCGACCAGCGCGACCCGGTGTTCGAGCGACTGCTGGGCATCGACGTGAAGCGAGAGCAGTACGAGGGTGGCCGGCGGTTCTGCGACGCCGTCGCCGAGCGAACCGACGGATCGGTGCTCGCCCGCATGTGGGACGACGCCGCGTCGCTGCCATCGCTCCCCGAGCTCGACGAGCCCACATTGTGGCTGTCGAGGATGGTCTGAGCGGCGCGCCGGCCGCAGGCTCGCGTGTATCCTTCGCCGCGATGGAACCGGTGGGAGAGCTCGTCGCGGCGGCCGTCGTCGACGAGCGCGTGTGGGACGCCTACGGCGACACGGCCCCCGACGGCGTCTACCTCGTAGGTCAGCCGGGCCCGGCGTTCCCGTTCGTCATGTTCCGCGCGTGGAAGATCCCAGTGGGCATCGTGCAGGAGGAGGTCCGTCTGTACGGTCCATCGGGTCGCATGGTCTACCGCTGGGGGCCCGCCTACCGCCGGATGAAGGGCATGTTCGACCTGACCACCGAGGTCGACGTCGTCGCCGACGGCGTGTTCGACGAGACCGGCACCTACGTCGCCGCGTTCATCGTCGACGGTCAGGTCGTCGGCGAGGTCGAGGTGCCGATCTACGTGCAGGTGGCGGCGAGCAAGCTCATGAAAGACACCGAAGACGGCCTGAAGAAGTCCGATGTGATCTGGGTCGGGGTCGACCGGGGCGGGCGGCGCGACACTATCCCGGCGTGGTTCGCCTACAAGAACGGAAGGATCTACGTGTTGTCGCAGACCGAGGCCGGACCGGGCGAACAGACCATACCGGGGGCTGCCGACGCGAAGGAGATGCTCGTCATCACCCGCCGCAAGCTCCGTGACACCTCGCTGGAGGAGTTCGTGGCTGCACCGCGCAGGCTCGAAGGGCAAGAATGGGAAGAGGCGGCGAAGATGCTCGTCGACCGCCGGCGCTCGCGCGCGGGTCCCCCCGGTGAGTCACTCGGTCGTTGGCGGGGCACCTGCGACATCTACGAGCTGACGCCGAACGTTCCCGCCGCCGTCTGACGCGCGGGGCATCCGGGCGGGCGTTCGGGGCGCGGGTGCCGCGGGGCCGCGGCCCTCACGACGACGGCCGGTTCATCTCCCGTCCCACCGCCGACGCGACCGCCGTGATCCGGGCGCCCAGGTCATCGATCTCGCTCGGCATCAGGGCTTGGGGTCCGTCGCACAACGCTCCTTCCGGGTCGTGGTGCACGTCGATCATCACGGCGTCGGCGCCGGCCGCCACCGCGGCGAGCGCCATGGGAGCGACGAGGTGGCGTTTGCCCACAGCGTGCGAGGGATCGACGATCACGGGCAGGTGCGACTCGTGCTGCGCCACCGCCATGCCGGCGAGGTCGAGGGTGTTGCGGGTGGCCGGCTCGAACGTCCGGATGCCCCGCTCGCACAAGATGATCTCGCTGTTCCCGCGTTGCGCGACGTATTCGGCCGCCTGCAGCCACTCGTCGATGGTCATCGCGAGCCCGCGCTTCAGCATCACCGGCTTGTTCGTCAGACCACATTCCTTGAGGAGCTCGAAGTTCTGGGCGTTGCGGGTCCCGATGCGGATGCAATCGGCGACCTCGGCCACGTGCTGCACGTGGGAGACATCGACGATCTCGACGACGATCGGCAGCCCCGTCTCCTTGCGACATTCCTGCAGGATCTGCAGTCCTTCTTCACCCAGACCCTGGAACGAATACGGCGATGTCCTCGGTTTGAAGACGTCGCCCCGCAAGACGGTGGCGCCGGCGTGTTTGGCCGCCTTGGTCGCGATCATCGCCTGGTCGTAGCTCTCGACTGCGCACGGCCCGGCGATGAGGGTGAACGCGCCGCGCCCGATCGGGGTGGGGCCGACGTTGACCGTGGTCGCGTCCGGATGCAGGTCGCGGGCCACCATCTTGTACGCCTTGCCGATCTTGATGACGTGATCGACGCCGGGTGATTGCGCCCACGGCACCGCCTCGAACCGTGCGGTATCGCCGACGAGACCCACGACGGTGTGCACCGCCCCGCGGCTCACGAAGGCCTCGCCTCCCGCCGCGCGGGCCCGCTCGCAGACAGCCTCGATGTCTGCTTCGGTGGCATCCGCCGTCATGACGACGACCATGTGGTCAGACCTCCTCGTTCGGCCGGGTCGAACCGGCTCCGGGGAGAACGAAACCCCGGGCGGTCCGGCCCGGGGTCGCTGGCTGTCGGTGACTGCTGGCGACTACGCCGGGTCGGGCCCGACGTAGGGAAACCAGCCGCCGATGGGATGCTGCATGTCGGTGCCCATGGTGGCAGACCGGCGAGCGACCTGGCAAGCACGTGGCACCGGGTAGCATCGCGGGATGGCCGACATCACGGTGCTCGACCACCCGCTGGCGGGCGACCTCCTCGCTCGGCTGCGGCAGCGCGAGACCGACCCCGCGACCTTCAGGGTCTTGACGCGGCGGCTCGGCTGGCTCCTGGTGCTCGAGGCGACGCGCGACCTGGCAACCCATCCGATCACCGTCGACACGCCCATGGAGGCCACGCAGGGTGTGCGTCTGGCCGAGCCACTCGTCGCCATCCCGGTCCTGCGTGCCGGGCTCGGCCTCCTGGACGCGGTCACCGACCTCTACCCGGAGACCGTCGTGGGCTACCTCGGCATGGAGCGCGACGAGGTCACCCTCCAACCCCGGGACTACTACGCGAAGCTCCCACCCATGGAGGGGCGCCGAGCCCTGGTGCTCGACCCCATGCTGGCGACGGGTGGCTCGGGCGCGGCGGCCGTGACCCATGTGAAGGGCACGGCGGCACCGAAGTCGATCACGTTCGTGTGCGTGGTGGCCGCGCCCGAAGGGGTCGCCCGCATGGCAGACGAACACCCCGACGTCCCGGTCATCGCGGGCGCGCTCGACCGCGGCCTCAACGATCACGGGTTCATCATGCCCGGCCTGGGTGACTTCGGCGACCGACTCCACGGGACGCAGTAGCGTCCCCGAGCCCGACGCCAGCCGCCCCTACGCTCCGCCGGCCCCTTCGTACGCCCGGCCGGCGGCTGCGGGCGGCCGCACCTTCCCCACGAACCCGGCCAGCACGACGATGGTGACCACGTACGGCGTCATCCTGATCACCTGCGGCGGCAGCAGCTCGATGATCGGCAGCTCGTTCAGGCGGCGCGGGATGGCTTGTGCGAAACCGAACAGGAACGCCGCGCCGATCAGACGGACCGGGTTCCAGTTCGACAAGATCAGCGCCGCGAGCGCGATGAACCCCAAGCCGAGGGTCTGCCCTTCGCGCCAGTTGTTCACGACCTCCACGGCGAGATAGGCCCCGGCGAGGCCGGCGAGGGCTCCCGAGATCAGCACACCCTGCCAGCGGATCGGCGCCACGGCGACCCCGAGCGAACGCGTGGCCTCCGGGTTCTCGCCGGCCGATCGCAGCCGCAGACCCCAACGCGTCCGGTTCAAGACGTATGTGGCCGGCACGACGGCGAACGCCGCCACGAGCACCATCGGCGAGAGGTTCTCGAAGGCTCGACCGAGCCCGAGCGGGAGCGACGACAACAGAGGGATGTCGATGAGGGCGAGGTGCGGCCCCCCCGGATCGGACTGCGTGGCCTGGTTGAAGAACACCGATGACAGGAAGCGAGCGAGACCGACTGCTACGAGGTTGATCACCACGCCCGACACGATGTGATCGACGCGGAACGTGATGGTCGCGAGCGCGTGCACCGACGAGAAGGCCGCGCCACACATCATGCCGAAGAGCAGACCGACGACCGGCCCCATCGGCACGCCGAGCCCCACGTCGTTGGTGAAGTACTGGGCGCCGAACGCGCCGGTGACCGTGCCGATCACCATGAGGCCTTCCAGACCGATGTTCACGATCCCCGAACGCTCGCTGAACAGCCCACCGAGACCCGTGAGGTACAAGATCGTGAAATACGTCAACGCGATCTGGATCGCGGCCCCGAAGTCGCCCAACATCAGCCGGTCTCCTCCGTCGCCTCGATGTCGTCGCGCGGCTCTTCGATGGCCGCACGTTGCAGCTGCCGACGCATCAATCGCCGAGCGGCGACCTCGTACACGATGACCACCGACAAGATCAAGATCCCCTGGAAGATGATGACGAACTCACGTGGCAGCCCAGTCTGGAGCTGCACCGCCGTGTCGCCACGAGACAGCACCGACCACACGATGGCGGCGAAGATGATGCCGATCGGATGGTTGCGCGCGAGGAACGCCACCGCGATCCCGGTGAAGCCGAGCAGCGCCTCGTAGTTCTGCACGAGCGCCCCTCTCTCGACCAGGAGCTGCTGCATCCCGACCAGGCCGGCGAGCACGCCGCTGATCAGGAACACCTTGATCTGCACCGAGCCGATGCCGATGCCGCCCGCCCGCGCCGAGCCCGGCGCCGCCCCCACGGCCCTGGCTTCGTAGCCCAGCCGCATCCGCTTGATGAGGAACCACACGGCCACGGCCGCGACGACGGCGAGCGGGAACAGCCACGACAGCTGCGCCGAGTCTTCGACCCCCAGCGCCGAGCCGAGCCGGGGGATCAAGGCGGAGGGCTCGAAGATGTCGCTTCGGAGGTCGGCGTTCGTCCCCTCGGGGAGGTCGGCCTGCAGCGGCCCGTTGAGGGCCCATGCGATGAAGCTGATGGCGATCCCGTTCACCATGATGGTCGTCACGACCTCGTGCGCACCGGTCTTCACCTTCAACACGGCCGGGATCGCCGCGAAGACCATGCCGCCGAGCATCGCGGCAACGAGAACGGCGAGGAGGTGGAGGCCGCCCGGCAAGAAGTCGAGGCTGAGAGCGCCCCACGCGGCGATCACCATGGCCGACAGGTATTGCCCTTCAACCCCGATGTTGAACAGGCCGGCCTTGAAGCACACAGCCAACGCGAGGGCCGAGAAGATCAACGGGGTGGCGGTGGCGAGCACGGCCCCGAACGCCGTCGCGTCGCGGAACGCGAACTCCAAGATGGCCCCGTACACGTCGAGCGGCCCCGACCCGTAGCCGACCGCGATGATCGATCCGGCCAACACGGCCACGCCGAGCGCCACCAACAGCGCCGTACCCTGGACGATCGTCGCGTCGAGCCACGCAGGCCTCGCGGCGAGACGATCCGGCGCCGCGACCACAGCCATCAGGCCGCGCCCCTCGTGTCGTCGGCGCGACCGAGCATCGCGGCGCCCAGCCGCTCAGGTGGGTCGCTCGGCGAGAACTCGCCCGTGATGCGGCCCTCGTACATCGTGACGATGCGGTCCGACAGCGCATAGATCTCGTCGAGCTCGGCCGAGATCAACAACACGGCGCGGCCTTCGGCCTTCTGCTCCAAGATCTGCCGCCACACGAACTCGATGGCCCCGACGTCGAGGCCGCGCGTCGGCTGAGCGGCGACCAAGAGCTTGGGGTCGGTCTCGAGCTCGCGGGCCAAGATCAGCTTCTGCTGGTTGCCACCGGACAGGGTCCTCGCGTTCACGTTGATGCTGCGGGTCCGCACGTCGAACAGCTGAACGAGCTTCGTCGCGAGCTCTTTGATGGTGCCCAACAGCAGCACGCCGAGACGGCTCACGAAGTCTCGATCGTCGTGGCGACCCAATACGGTGTTCTCCCACAGCGACATGTCGAGGACCAGCCCCTGTTCGTGCCGGTCCTGCGGGATGTACGCCACGCCGGCGTTGCGAACCACCGCCACCGGCGACCCAGCGATGTCCTGGCCGTCGAGCACGATGTGACCGGTCGCCGGGACGAGACCCAAGATGGCCTCGGCCAGCTCCTTCTGGCCGTTGCCCTCGACGCCCGCGACCCCGACGATCTCGCCCGCCCTGACCTGGAGGCTG
>Ga0247727_10001069_pt1 | contig 66707 bp, 56 predicted proteins | sample WisWelCaveWW1625_FD_202498 | JGI IMG/M metagenome (GOLD analysis project Ga0247727, IMG submission 202498) | Biofilm microbial communities from Wishing Well Cave, Virginia, United States - WW16-25 | ecosystem: Environmental > Aquatic > Deep subsurface > Groundwater > Cave microbial mat | place... | reverse complement strand
AAACGCCTAACTTTTTGTACTAGTCCTCTCTTTTCTTTCATGGTGGGGTGCACTCCCCACCCCCGTCCTGCCGCTCACGCGGCAGACGGGTCATATTAATCTTTCGAGAATTTCACCAGAGCCCTTTTAAGCGCAAGCTTTTTAAATAGGCCTTTGGTTTCATTCATCATTCTTCTGGCTTGAATGATTCGGGCTAGGGTACGGAAAAATGGCAGACGAACCGGCAAAAACAATCTCAACGCACATTTTCGCATTGCGCACCACGGCAAACCGCGAGGACCAGGTCATGGACTTCGTGGCGAGCAATGTCAAGAAGCGCGGCCTTGACGTCTTCGCGGTCATCAGACCGCACGGCATGCGCGGCTACATCTTTGTGGAAGCAATCGACCGCCAGGCAGCAGAGCAGGCCGCGTTTAACGTTCCGTACGCGCGCGGCATCCTGCCCAAGGAAATTGAATACAGGGAAATCGAGCACATGCTCGAGCAGGTCAAGCGCGACGTGGACATCAGGAAGAATGACATTGTTGAAATCATTTCAGGGCCGTTCAAGCGCGAGCAGGCGAAGATTACGCGCATTGACAAGGCAAAGGAAGAGGTCGTTGTGGAGCTCCTTGGAGCCGCAGTGCCGATTCCCATCACGGTCAAGATGGACGCAGTGAAGGTCGTCAGGCGCGACACTGCCGGCGCAGAACTGGAAGAGCAAAAGGAAGAGGAGATTGACGAGGAGCCTGAAGCGCCGCGACGCGGCGGCGGTCCTCTTGGCCCATTGGGACCATAAGACTTAAAAGCAATTCACTGATGCGATTTTACCATGGCAAAGCAGAGCATCGAGCAATTGGTTGAGGGCGGCAAGGCTACTGCAGCTCCGCCGCTCGGTCCTGCGCTTGGCCCGATGGGCGTCAATATCGGACAGGTCATCACGGAAATCAACAAGAAGACAGCGGTTTTCAAGGGCATGCAGGTGCCGGTCACCATCACGGTTGACACCGATGACAAGTCATTCACGATTGAAGTCGGCACTCCGCCGGTTTCCGCGCTTATCAAGAAGGAAGCCAACATTGAGAAAGGCTCTGGAGCGCCGAATGTGGACAAGGTCGCGGACCTGAAGATTGAGCAGATTATCAAAATCGCGAAGATGAAGGCAGACGCTTTGCTGGGCAAGGACATGTTCGCCAAGGTCAAGGAAGTCATCGGCACGTGCAACAGCATGGGAGTTCTGGTTGAAGGCAAGGAGCCGCGCGCAATCATTGCGGAAATCAACGGCGGCGCGTTTGCCCAGGAAATCAAGACCGAAAAGACTGAGCTGTCGGCAGAAGAGCTCAAGCAGCTGGAAGAGGAGAAGAAGCGCCTGCAGGAAGAAATCACCAAGCGCCGCGCAGAACTGGAAGCGCTCGCCAAGAAGATTATTGCGGAACTCACGGGCAAGCCGCGTGGAGAAATCAAGGCAAAGCTGGTTGAAGCCAAGATTCCGACCCTGCTCATTGAAGAACTGCTGCCCGTGGAAGGCGCAGGAGCTGCAGCAGGCGCTGCAGGAGCAAAGCCCGGCGCTCCGGCTGCGGGCGAGAAGAAGGCAGAGCCTGCGAAGAAGTAATTTTGTTTCTATCGTTATATGTCAAGAACCACTCGTTTCTCTTGCATAGACCAGTGGTTCTTGAGTCGCGAAAACGCAGCGCGTTTTCGAGAACTTGACAACGCAAGCGTTGTTCAAGTCATGCTCGCGATTTCAGCGTAAATCGTGACATTTAAATAGGAGAACAGCCGTCTTGCCGCCTATGGCAGTGAACTGGAAGCGGATAGTGACGTGGGTTATCGCCCTGATTGTTCTTGCCGCGCTCGGTATCGGTGTCAAGCAGATGTTCTTCGGCAGTCCTTCTGTTTCCCTGCTGATGCTGGACAGTATCACGCTGTACGGCACCAATGACACGGTCAAAATGGCAGAGCTTATCACGGACATGGACGAATCTGTCGCGCAGCTCAAGAACGACGGGATTTCGGCGCAGTGGAGCACGCTCACGGACTGCATTGCCGGCGGAGTCTGCACGCAGGACGATTACTTTGACTTTTTGCTCATTATCGCGATCGAAAAGCCGGGCGAAGTCCCGCACGCGCCGCTCGTCATGGACGTCATCACGACAAACCGCTACTGGGGCAACAAGGAAAAAATAATTGAGTTCTCCAAATCCCTGAGCTCGGCAAACGAGGAAATTGAATTGCTCGGGCTCAAGACCGTGCGCAACAAGTGGCAGGAAATCATTTATTGCGACGGCAAGTGCAGGGAATTCCACCCGCTCTTCTTTGAGTTCGTCAGGCTGCTGCTGACGGTGTAAGACGAAATTATTTAAGGACACCGTAATTTCCCCCATCATGCCTGAGCCAATTGTGTCCGGACTCTATTACTATCCTATTAAGTCGTGCGCAGGAATTCCGCTCGAAGAGGCAGTACTGACTGAGCGAGGGATTGTCCATGATCGCGAGTTCATGCTCATCGATTCTCAAACGAAAAAATTCATTAGGCAACTTAATCATGCACGCCTTGCGTTGGTAAAATCATCAGTTGATACTTTTTCGCTTTCTGTTGCGGCACCGGATGCAGACTCTATCACGGTGCCAATTCTGAAGCAGGGCAAGACCATAGATAATGCAGTTGTTTGGAACGATGCGTGCGGGGTCATCGACCAAGGAGACCAAATTGCGGAGTGGTTTAGTTCATATCTTAGTCGCGAATGCCGCTTGGTTCGCATGGCGGAGGACTTCATACGAAAAGTAAGCCCGAAATATGCGACAAATCCCCAAGACCAAGTCGGTTTTGCGGATGGATATCCGTTACTGATTATTTCACAGGAGTCATTAGACGACCTGAACAAACGCATGAGGAAAAATAATAGCACGGTTGTGCCTATGGACCGCTTCCGACCAAATATTGTTCTCAGTGGCAGTGGGCTTCCCTATTTTGAGGATACGGTACAACGGTTGTATATCGGCACTATCCCTGTTGACGTGGTAAAACCTTGTGTCCGGTGCGGCATCACGTGCATCGACCAAGAAACAAGCGAACGTGGGAAAGAACCCTTGAGAACACTACTGACATATCGTCCTCTAAAAGAAGGAAGTCCGCTTTTTGGTCAGAACGCAATACATATTTTGTCTGGTCGAATCCGGCTTAAAGATAAAGTTGAAGTGCTTGCCTACAAGTGACTCCAAACCCTTATAAACCGTTTCGTGCTTCTTTCGTCAATGTTCGAGCTCAAGCCCATTCCGAATGTTCCTGAATTCAAGCCCAAGTTCGTGGAGCGCTATTCCGCGCTCACAGACTGGGAGGAGTACAAAAAATACACGCTGAGTTTTCTCAGGAAGAGCGTCAGGATAAACACGCTCAAGAAGCCGGTGAGCGAGGTGCTCGCGCGCGTGCAGAAAGACTGGAACACTGAGCCGATTCCGTGGTGTCCTGAAGGGTTCTTTGTGGAGCATAAGCGCGGCAGGCTGGACGTGGGAAACACGGTTGAGCACTGCCTCGGGTATTATTATGTCCAGGAAGCTGCTTCAATGATTCCGCCGGTTGTTTTGCAGCCGCAGCCCGGCGAGCGCGTGCTGGACATGGCCGCATCGCCCGGAAGCAAGGCGTCGCAGATGGCGCAGATGATGAAGAACGAAGGCGTGCTTATCGCGAATGACGTGGCAGGCATGCGTTTGGCAGCGCTCGGCATCAACCTGCAGCGGTGCGGCGTGCTGAACGCGATAACCACGCAGATGAAAGGCGAGCAGATGAAGGACATGGAATTTGACAAGGTGCTGTTGGACGCGCCGTGCTCAGGGACAGGAACAATAAGGAAGAGCATCAAGACGATTTTGATGTGGAATCCTGACATGGTCAAGCGCATTGCCGCGACCCAGCGCAGGCTGATTCTCGCGGCATACAAATTGGTGAAGCCCGGCGGCACGCTCGTGTACAGCACGTGCTCAACAGAGCCGGAAGAAAACGAGGCAGTCGTGAGTTATTTGCTGGAGAACACCGATGCCGACGTCGCGCCGATTGAGCTGAACATCAAGCACAAGCCCGCCATCGCTGAATTTGAAGGGAAAGACTACCGAAAAGAAGTTAAGCACTGCCTGCGGTTATGGCCGCAGGACAACGACACCGAAGGATTTTTCGTGGCGAAGATAACACGACCATGACTGCGCTCAAAAAACTCGTGCGGACCTACACGATTGTGCTCGTGCTGCTGGTGGGCTTGTTTGCGTACGTCATCGCGACAGGAAATGCAAGCAAAGAAGATGTATTCAACATGGTCTTCTCGCTCGCCATGTTCGCGCTCATCCCTTTCGGACTTATTTTTCTGCTGAAAAGGCACAGGAAGAACTGATATGTCTCGCCAAGCAGAGCTTGGCGACGAACTTGACAAGCTCTGCTTGTCAAGTCAAGGTCTCTGCGCCAAAGGCGCCTAGTTCACCACATGTATAGCTTTCTTCGCAAGGAACGCGTTGATATTCTCAACAGTAGTATCCAAAATTCTCTGCACTGCTTCTTTTGAGTAGAACGCGCTGTGCGGCGTGATGTACGCGCGCGGGTGGCGCAGAAGAAGCGAACACACTTTAGGAGTTTTTCCTTCCTTGAGCTCGCATTCTTCTTCCAGAACGTCCAGCCCGACGCCAGACAGGATGCCCTTGTTCAGTCCGTCAACGAGCGCTTGCGTCTCGATAATGCCGCCGCGGGCAGTGTTGATGACGACTGCTCCGTGCTTGACCTTGCTGATGTTCTTGGTGTTCAGCAAATGCGTTGTTTCTTTCAGCAAAGGAACGTGGAATGAAATGACGTCAGACTCTGCGATGAGCTTCTCAAACGGTACGTACTGCACGCCGCATTCCGCAGCCCACTCCTTGTTTTGAATGACGTCAAAAGCAATGACCTTCATGCCGAACGCTCCGCCGATGTGCGCGACATTCCTGCCGATTTTGCCCGTACCGACAACGCCGAGCGTCTTGCCGTACAAATCTGTTCCGAGCAGTCCTTCAAAATCAAACTTCCCCGAGCGCGTGCGCTGAACGCTGTCTGTGATTTTGCGCGTGACGTTCAGCAGCAATGCAAATGTGTGCTCTGCCACAGTATGGTCGCCGTATGCAGGAACATTGCACACCGTGATGCCTTTCTTTTTGCACGCGGCAAGGTCAATGTGGTCAAAGCCTGTGCTCATCGTGGTCACGAGCTTCACGTTCGGCATCTTCGCAAGCAGTTCTTTGGTCACAGGTGAATGGATGAACACGGCAATGGCGTCTGCGTCTTTCGCAATGTTTTTTGCAGAAGGCGTCCCGGTGTTCAGGATGAGCTTGTGCTTCCCGAGCCTTGCCTTGAGGTAGTCCTTGTGCCAGGGCTCAAGAGAATAAAAAGCAATGGTCGCCATGCGTGAACTGCTGAAAATGCAGGTATTTAATCCTTATGGCGTTACTGCCTGCTGTTTTGCCCGCGTCTGCGGAGGGGCAAGGTTGATGCGCAGGGAGACTCCTTTTGCGCGCGCCTGCCGAACCTGTGCCTGCCAGCGCGAGAGTTCAGATGTCAGGCTACTGATGACGAGCGCAGACTGGCCTTGTTCGTACACAAGATAATTGATTTCCTGCGCAAGCGCGGTGCACAGGAGCCGTTCCTGGGGCGTTTGCGGGCTTTTTCCCGCTTCCTCCTTAAGAATCGTAAGGAAAGAGATTGCCTCTCCGTACTGCTCGCGGACTTGTCGTTCGATGCAAATGTGCAGTTCCGCATACCGCAGTGAATCAGTGTGCATGCCGATGAGTTTTTCTGCGCGAAACTGGTCAGCCCTGCGGATGTAAAAGCCTGAGATTTCGTGCGGGTCAAAGTCCCTGGTCAGCCATCCGCGCACGCGCCGCTCCAATGGCACGGGCTTTTCCTCAAACACGTACGCGCGCTTTGCGTCAATGTCCTCATTGATTTCGCGCCAGACCTGGAATGCAGGCGGCGTTTCGTCCTCAAAGTGCGGCGCGATGCGGGATACGTAGCCAGGCGCAAGGGCAGGAAGGTGCTTGAGCAGATTGCCGCGGTACTCGCGCGTCGCGACGTCCAATCCGCAGTATGCCTCCAGTGATTCCTTGAGCATGCCGCGTGTTTCCTCTGCCCGCACGCGGCCCATCAGGTCCTTGATGCGATTCAGGTGAAAATACATTCCCTCACCACTTTTTGGACTGACGTTGGGCTGTTTTGTATATAAACACTCTGGCGCACTGGCGCAAAAACGCCCCTGATGCGCGCATTTGTGTCAAAACTGACAAATTCCGAAAACTATTTATAGACTGTTTTCCACCCTGCGAAGACAGCGATTCGGGGGGTGCAGCGTGATGCAGAAAGTGAACATTAACCAAACAGTCTGGAAAATTCTCGCCACTGACCTGGCAGTGCAGAAGGGCTTCAGCAGGAAAATCATCAACACGCGGGCCCTTGCCAAGCACATTCTCAAGGCGTACGAGCTTCCTGCGTCGCTGGACTCGGTCATCTCAGCCATCAGGCGCTTCCAGGGCAGCGACCATTTTGAGGAGAATGAGAAGGAGCTTCTGCACATTTTCCGGGACAGCGTCATCAGCACCAAGAACAACATGGCGTGCATTACCCTGGCCATCCGCTCCAAGGATTTGTTCAACAAAATCTGCACGAGTGGCAACCACGTGCCGCCGTTCAAGGTCACGACCGGCAGCGAGGAAATCAAGGTCATCGTGGAACAGCCGCATCTGGACGCAATCAGGGGGTTGTTTGACAAGAAAGACATCCTCAGCGTTGACAAGGATTTGAGCGAGCTTCATGTTGTCGTGGCAGACAAGGCAGTACACACGCACGGCGTGCTCGCGCGCATCGCAAACGAGCTCACGCTCGCGAACATCAACGTCCACGAAATCCTCATCTGCCCGCCGGAATTCCTGCTGTACGTGAAAGAAAAGGACATCATCAAGGCGCACGAGGCAATTCTCAAGCTGTGCGAGGAGTGACGTTCATTTCTCAGTCGCAACAAAGCATTTTTATAGGTGAACTGCCGCGGTTGGCGCATGGTTATTCGCGTTGCCATCAACGGTTTCGGCCGTATCGGCAGGCAGATTTTTCAGGCAGGGATGCACGACCCGAAGATAGAATGGGTCGCGGTCAATGACCTTACGGACACGAAAACGCTCGCGCACCTGATGAAATACGATTCTGTCTACGGCATCGCGGCGCAGGACATCACTGCAAAGAAAGAAAGCATTGCGGTTGACGGAACCGAACTCATGGTTTTTGCCGAGAAAGATCCTGCGAAATTGCCGTGGAAAAAGCTGGACATTGACGTCGTCATTGAGAGCACGGGCGTGTTCGCGAACCGCGAGGGCGCGCTGATGCACCTGAAGAATGGCGCGAAAAAAGTCCTGATTTCGGCCCCGGCAGGCGACGCGGACATCACCCTTGTCAAGGGCGTGAACGAGGACGAGTACGACAAAAAGAAGCATCGCATTATTTCCAATGCCTCCTGCACCACCAACTGCCTTGCGCCCATGGTGAAAATCCTACACGACTATTTCCGCGTGCAAAAGGGCTACATGCTCACCGTTCATGCGTACACCGCAGACCAGCGTTTGGTTGACGCGCCGCATAAGGATTTGAGAAGGGCGCGCAGCGCGGCAGTCAATCTTATCCCGACGACGACCGGAGCGGCAAAGACTGTCGGCGAGGTCATTCATGCGCTCAAGGGAAAGCTGGACGGCATGGCCGTGCGCGCGCCGGTCGTCTGCGGCAGTCTCGCGACGTTTACCGCGCAAACCGAGCGCTCAACAACGGTTGAAAGCGTCAACAAGGCGTTCCAGGACGCGGCAAAGGGGGAGCTCAAGGGCATCCTGCAGTATTCCAATGACCCGCTCGTGAGCCATGACATCATCAAGAACCCGCATTCCTGCATTTTTGACTCGCCCTGCACCGCTGTGCTGGGCAACAACCTCGTGAGCGTGACCGGATGGTATGACAACGAGTGGGGCTATTCCAACAGGATGGTTGACATTCTGAAGTTGCTATGACGCCCGCTTTTGCATCACTCAAAGACCTGCCTATTCGGGAAGGCAAGCGCGTGCTCGTGCGCGCGCCGTTTGACGTGCCGCTGAAAGACGGCGCCGTGGCTGATGACACGCGGATACGAGAAACTCTCCCGACAATTCAGTATCTGCTGAAAAAGAAGGCAATCGTGCTCCTGCTGTCGCATCTGGGCAGGCCGGGCGGCGTTAAAGAGGCATTGCGCATGGAGCCTGTCGCGCGCCGCCTGGAAACCCTGCTCAAAAAACCAGTACTTGCCCCTGAGGACTGCATTGGCGCGGATGTGGAAGACCAGGTGAATGAGATGCGCAGCGGCGAAGTGGCAGTGCTGGAAAACGTGCGGTTTCATCCTGAAGAAGAGCAGAACGATGACGCCTTCGCCAGGAGCGTGGCTGAGCTTGCTGATTTTTACGTCAATGACGCGTTTTCCACTGCACACAGGAGTCACGCGAGCATTGTCGGAGTGCCCCAACACATTCCTGGAGCGGCGGGATTATTGATGGAAAAGGAAATCATGATGCTCGACAGGGCACTCGCGCCCAAAAAGCCGTTCGTGGTCGTGCTGGGCGGCGGCAAGGTAAGCGACAAGATTGGCGTGATTGAAAATCTTGCGCGAAAGGCAGACAAGGTGCTGATTGGCGGCGCGATGATGTTCACGTTCCTGAAAGCGAAGGGGCTTGCGGTCGGAAAAAGCAGGCTGGAGCAGGACAAGGTCTTGCTCGCGAAGAGATTACTCGCGATTCACAAGGGCAAGATTGTGCTGCCCGAAGATACGGTTGTGGCTGCACAAGCTGATGCGCGTGCCGCGCGCAAGATTGTCGCGTGCGACCGCATTCCCGCAGGCATGATGGGGCTGGATATCGGCCTGAAAACAGTGAAGCGTTTTGTTGCGGAACTGAAGAAAGCAAAGACCATCGTGTGGAATGGCCCGCTGGGCATGACTGAGCTTCCGCAGTTCGCAAAGGGCACGCGCGCGGTCGCGAACGCCATCGCGAAGCTCAAGGCAACGACGATTGTGGGCGGCGGGGACAGCGCAGCCGCGGTCAATCAGTGGAAGCTCGCCGGCAAATTCTCGCACGTCTCGACCGGCGGCGGCGCGTCGCTGGAGTTCCTGGAGGGAAAAAAGCTGCCGGGAATTGCCGCGCTGGAAGCAAGCGCGCGCAAGTTCGGCCTCAAAGGGAAATAGTGACTTGGGACTTGGCGATTTCGCCGGCTTTTTTCTCAAGCTGCTCCTTGAGCTCGCCGAGATTGATTTTTTCAAGGTCTTTTTTCGCCGCGACGAGCCGCTGTTCTGCGAGCTGGAGGTTGCGCCGGGTGTCGTCGCGCATGCGTTGGACGCGCACGAGCGTTTTTGACGCCTCGCAGTCCTCAACTGCCTGCTGGGCGTTTTTTTCCGCCTTGGTGAGTTGTCCGTACTCGCGCATCCACGTGCCCAGGAAGTCCTTACTGAGCAGCTGCATGGCGTCAAGAACATGGTATTTTTTGTCGCCCAGGGGAATGCGGTCAAAGGAGAGCAGGCGCTGGATGTCGGCGATGACTTCCAGGATGTTCAGGTGCAGGTCCTGCATGAGCGTCGCGACCGGGTCGCGCAGGTAGCGCTCAACGAGTTTGACGTTTCTCGTGCCCATGCGGTGGAATTTCCTGAGCGCGGGCTCAAGGTTCGCGAAGGCGTCCCTTATTTTTTGCTCGTGGCCGGCGACGCGCTGGTGCGCCTCGTTTCCTTTTTGCAATGCGGCCTGGCGCGTTGTGTCCTTAAGCAGGCGCTCTTCCTCGGTGTTGAGCGCTCTGATTGCCTGTTCTGCCTCGGTGCGCTGTTTTTCCAAAGCCGCGAGCTGGTCGCGCAGTTCTGCGCGCTGCCGCTGTTTTGCGATGAGCGCGTTGATGTCCGTGCGCATGGACGCGTGCTCGGCATGCAGGGTCTGGTCGTGCGCTGCCTTGAGCGCGAGCAGTTCCTGCTCTGCCTGCGCGAGCAGGGCGGTGATTTCCTTGCTTTCGTGCGCGAAAAACTCCTGCAGTATCTGGAACGGGCGCAAAATGCCTTGCGTGAATTCCCGCGCGTCCTGTTCGTGCCGGTCCAAAAATGGCGGCAACGCCTCTGCGCTGTCAGGAATGACGAGCGTGTCTGCGTACTGCAGGACGCGGCGGCTGTATTCCTCGCGGTTGCCCTGCATGAAGTCCTTGGCGCGCTCAGGAATGTCAGGGTTCATGAGCTGGGCGGACTGGAGCGCCTGCACTTTTTCCCGCACTGTTGCGGCAAGTTCAGTGGTGCGTTGGCGCGCCAGGGCAAGCTGTTCTGCAAGCTTTGCGAGCCCCGGAGCGCGCTGCTGCTGCAGCCAGCTTTCGAGCTCTGCAAGGGGCACGTCTACGGGAGAAACAGGCAAAACTGCGGCCGCCTCCATTCCGAACAGCGCTTTCAGAAACTTCAGCATTATTGCAGGGACAAGAAGGCTGTTTTTATAGATATGGCAAATTCATCTGGAGTGTCAAGAACCACAAGGCGGTTCTTGAGCACAGTCGGAATTCTGCAGAATTCCGATGTATCAGAACTTCTTGCCGACTTCCAGGCCAAAGCCATACGTCATGCTGTTCCCCTTTTCCTGGGTCACGGTCACTTCCTGGACATCCTTGAGCAGACGCAAGCCGAACTCTCCGACGATGCCGCCTGTCCAGCCTTTGCCCAAATCAAATGAGGTGACATTGCGCATGTATCCTGTGGCGCTTTGGTTCGTGATGTCTGCCACGATGCTGGTGAAATTGGTCTGCGCAATGTTGCCGGTGATGAACGGGCTGATGTGCTGGATGTCTCTGCCGGGCACAATGCCGTCAAAGCCTGTGTGGACAAGTGCGCCGAGGGACCAGCCGTAACTGGACAGCCCGTGAATGTGCTCGCGGAGCGTGTAGTCGTCGCTGGCAGGGTCAGTGAAGAGCGTGCGCTGGTCTGCGGCAAACCTGCCGAAGTCGTGCATGCGTGACTGGTTGTGCCGGTCGAAAAAGACAAGAGCGGGTGCGTAAAACGGCTCTCCTTCAGGGTCGATGCCCGCAATTCCGTAGATGCCTGCGCCGTCGCCCAGGCGGAGCAGCACCGAGAGGTCGCCGATGAACTGGGAGTTTTCCCTGCCGTTGTCAGATATCTGGGGTGTTTTCGTGATGTATCCCGCGGCAACGGAAACGCTGAGCGGGAACGCGTCTGCGTGGTACCCGGTGCGCAGGCGCACGAGCAGCGGGTTGAACGTGTCACGGTCCGCGGTGCTGCTGCTTGCGGTCACGGTGCCGTTCTGGATTTCCGTGTGCTGTGTTGCAGTCTCTCTCTTGATGTTGTTGGACATCAGGTCAAGTCCTGCAAACCAGTCAGGTACGATAAAGTAGGAGCCGCTCGCGCCATAGCCTGTGCGCGCGGTTTCTGCTTCCGCAATGTCCTCAATGCTTGCGGCAAACGTGACTCCGCCGCTGTCCGAAAAGAAGTCGTCGAACACACGGCTGTTGTTTTTCCCTTTCTGCGTGATGCCGAAAAGCGCTGTTTGGAATTGCTCTGCGCGGTAGTCGAGCGCGAAGAACTGTGCGCGCAGCCCGTCTTTCTGGCTTGACGTGAGCCGGGAAATGAATTGTGAGCCGCCGCTGTCCGTGCCGTCGGACAGGGAGTCTACGAAGTCCTCGCGCGTTTTCCTGCTGGCGCCGAACTGCGCGCCAAATCCAGCGTATTCCGCGCGCACCGATGACCGTGAGCGCTTGGTTTTGTTCAGGAGCGTGTCGGTGAGGTTGGTGGTCTGCGTGAAGCCGCCGCCGAAATCAAGGAATTCAGTGCTGGCCTCGGTTTTGTCGTGCTTGCTGTCCTCGAAGAAGAGGTTTGCGGAAAGCGAGAGTTCCTGCTCAGGAAGCACAATCCTTCCGCGGCTTGCGAAGTGATTGCCGGTAAAGTAACCGGTTTCCTTGCCGCCGGTCAGCTGCATTCTGCTGTCGGTTCCTGGAATCGCAGCATCAGGGCGCGCGTAGCCAACGATGGGCGGCGCGCTGAATTCAGGTTTCTGCGGCGTTTCTTTCTGCACAACCGGCGGCTTTTGCCCGGGCTCCTGTTTGGGAGCATCCTGCGCGTACAATCCTGCGAAGGCACTTGCCGCAAGGAATGCGCCGGTCAGAAATCCCTGTTTCGCTGTCGTGAGCAGTCGTTTCATCAGTACGCGAAAAATTGCAAGTTGCTTATAAATTTGTGCATAGTCGCTTATATATAGTCCGGTAGCGAAACGCTTTTATACTGTTCATATGAATTATCATAGCGAGGGGATGGTAAAAAAAGGTGAGCTGCAGAAGGCAGTACAGCGCGCAAGTGCGCTTGAACGCGTCCGTGCATTATTTGATGCCGCTGCACTTGAGTTTGCCCAGAATCCTGCGCAGGCGCACAGGCTCGTCGCTGAGGCGCGTGCGCTGGCATTGCGGAACAGGACACGGCTGCCTGCAGTATTGAAGCGGCGCTTTTGCAAAGCGTGCCATTCTTTCTGGGTTCCGGGCAGGACTGTCCGGGTGAGAGTTCGGGAAAAAAGGGTGGTGTATACGTGTTTGATTTGCAAGCGAATCCGGCGGATGCCGATAAAATAAACAGAGAAAAAGCAATTTTTGTTAAATTGACTAACAAGTTAGTCAATCAAACAGAAAAGCATTTTAAACTAATTAATGTTAGTCTAATTAACAAGTTATTCAGTCAAACACAGAAAGGTATTAATAGTAGTTTCGTTAACCTGATTAACATTCTGGGGAAGCAGTTAATTAGGATAACACCGAAAGGTTTATAATCTAGCCGTGTTAAATTAACTAACATAGCTGTCGTCGGGGACAACCAGCGTGAAAAAAGAGGCGATTGAGTCAAGGGACACCAGCAAGTACACAGCCAGAGTTATCTTCACTTATTCTACCGAGCATCTTCCCAAGAAAGACAAGGTCAGGTTCTATTACGCGCTGAAAGGCCGCGACGGCAAGACCGGCATTGTCAAGCGCTGCAGCATTGAGCACCTCGGCCGCGCCGTACTTCTCGTCCCCGAAAAGCACGTGGCAGAAGTTGACGAATTCCTGCAGTACTGGAAATGCGAGTATCAAAAGCGGGAGGTTCTTGTCCGATGAGCTGGACCCGCGAGGAAACGCTGGCAGTCGTGGTCGTGCTGTGCGCCGCGCTTATCGGAGCAGCGGTGATGCTGCGCGACGTTTCCATCACCGGCCTTGTCGTTGACGAATTCGGCAACACCGTAAACCTGCCGCCGGCGTATGCCGGACCCGGCAGCTTCAGCACGCCTGCGGACACGCCGCTGACCATTGACCTCGCGCCATTGTTCACAGACCCGGAAAATGACGCGCTGACATTCCTTGTTGCAGAAGAAGACCAGGTTGCTGTTTCTGTGAGCGACAGCCTGCTCAAGCTTATTCCCGCGCCCGGCTTCGCAGGAGAGCGCACGCTCACGATTGTGGCATCGGACGGAACGAACATCGTGCGCGAATATGTGAAGCTCGTTGTCGAAGGCACAGCAGTGCCGCCTGCAGAATTCAGCACGCCGGTTGAGCAGCCGCCGGCGGAAGAAACGCCGCAGCCGGTAGAAACTCCTGCCGAGGAAACGCCTATTCCTGTAGAAGTTCCTGAGTTCAGCATCCCGACAACGCCGGTCATTCCTGCCGCAAAGACATTCGCGCTCAACGAGCAGGTCCGCGATGACGCGAACACGGCTGTCGGCCGCAAGGTGGCGGACGAGCCAGGCTATGAAACACACTTCACGAGCATCGGTATTGAGAGCGGGCAGTTTGTCGTGCGGTTCTACCACGACAGCCCGAGCGCGCTGCCGGTGTGGATTGAGGGCAATGTCGGCGCAATCCTGACCACGAACACGCCTTCACAGAATGAGGAAGTCACACTTGCCGTAGCGCTTGACCTCGGCGCAATCCCACAATTCCGCCTGCACGTCGGAGCAGAATCTGAAATCTTTGACTTCGGCGGCTTTGGCTCGCAGGAATTCACGGTCTCGGATGTAGTGAGCAGCTGCAACGGCACCGGCGTGGTGATGAACACGAGCACGTCGCTCGCACAGAACCTCATCAGCAACCAGACCTGCATCGTCATCAACGCGAGCAACATTTTCCTGAATTGCTCAGGATTCACCATCGCATATGACGAGTACGGTCAAACGCAGTCATACGGCATTCTTGTGCTCAACCAAACAAATGTGACCATCAGAAACTGCATCATTCGCGACATTAATGCGACTGGAACAAGGGGTCACGCAATAAACCTGACAAAAACAAACAGCAGCCTCATCGTTAACAACACCATCGAACCCAATGGAACAACCGCCAACAACGGAATTCGCGTCCAGCTGGATTCGTATGGAAATCGCATTGAGAACAACACCATTCGGACTTTTGGCAATGGCGCGGGAAACACAGGAATAATCGTGTTCACCAACTCATCAAACAATGTCATCAAAAACAACGCCATTACCGCAAATGGCACCAGCGACAATTACGGAATCAATACTGCCTTTGACGTCGCAAACACGACCATTGAAAACAACACCGTCAACACCGGTGGCACGCTTGAGGCGAACTTTGGCATCTGGGTGACAGCCCGAAGCTTCAACACATCAATACTCAGCAACACCATCACCACAAACGGCACAACCGACAATTACGGAATACGGTATACTGGAGTAAGCGCGGACAATCTGTTCGCAAACAACACGGTGACTGCGTCAGGAACCGGCGGGGGGAATTACGGAATTCAGCTTGCATCAGGCCCGCTCGGCAACAACACATTCCTAAGCAACAGGATTACAACCACAGGCAATTTCAGTCATGGTATCCAGATTAGCGGCAATGCGCCCAACACAACTTTTACGGACACAAACATCACAACACTCGGAAATCAGAGTTATGGACTCCGCATCGTTGATGCAAACGGCACAAACTTTACGCGCACCATCCTGAACAGCACCGAATGGATAAACGTAACGATGAATGTATTCCATAATCTCACGAATACGCTTTTCCATGCACAGTCGGGAAGTGTGCGGTTCCTTGAAACAATAAGTCTGAATGACAGCGGTCCTTTGGATGTTACCCAGCAAAAATTCAACATAACGTTCAACCGCGCATTCCTGAACTCAACCAACCTGAGCTTCATGAACAGAAGCGCGCAAATAACGCTGTTCAATCTTTCCCTGCCCAACCCCATTCCCTTTGTTGACTTTGAGGATGACGGCACGTCTGTCTCGTGCCCGGGCAGCATCTGCCAAAGGGTCAGCTTTGCGGGCGGCGTGATTGTCTTCAACGTCACGCGGTTCACGTCGTACAGCGGAAACCAGACCGGCGTCCCGCTCTCCGCATGCGCGGTCATCAATACCAGCAGCTTCCTGACGCAGAACGTCACGTCCGAGGGAACGTGCATGCGGTTCAACAACAACAGCGTGCAGCTGGACTGCAGCGGATTCACCATCACGTATGACACGAACGGCAGCGATGATTTCCTGGGCATCAACATCACGAATGTCGCGAATGCGACTGTCGTGAACTGCATTATCCGCAAAACGAGCGCGACCGGCAACAGGACATACGCTATCGGGCTGTTCAACGCGACCAGTGCGCGTGTGGAAAACAACACCATTTCCACGAACGGCACAGGCAGCAACAACGGCATCCACGCGAGCACGACCAATGTGCAGAGCGTCTCGCTCGTGACCGCGTCAAGCACCTTTTATCCGCCGTACAACTGCATCAACACAACAGGAACGCCGGTGAACTTCTGCGAGACCTGCATGCAGCGCGGCGACGTGAGCTGCGTCCAGTTCGGCTCGCGCCACTGCGTTGGCGGAAGCAAGTACTTCCGCGGCGAGATGATGCTCAGCTTCAACCTCACCACAGTGCCGCTCAAGGGAGTCATCAGCACCATCGCAGGCGAGAACTTCTTCTGCGACCTGAACACCGCACGCATCGTGCCAGCAGGGGTGCGCGTGCAGAACCGTTGCGGCTTCCCTCTGACAACCACGTTCACCACAGGATTCGTGGCAGGACAAAACAACCTGACCTGCACGGTCTCGGGCTCGGGCAAGCACCGCGACAACGGCTTCCGCCTCGCAGGATTCACGTACACCATTCCCGCAGGCAGGGCGCCGAACCTCACCATCCGCTGGAACAACGTCACTGCCACGGGCGGCAACGACACGTACGGCATCTACGTAGACATCGCAAACTCGACAGTGTCCAACAACAGCGTGACCACGCTGCCGACAAGCGGCGGATTCTTTGACCACGGCATCTTCCTGAGCGAGGACGCCTCGCGCAACATGGTCGCGAACAACTCAGTCTGGGTATTCGCGGCAGAATCCAACGGCATCCACCTGGACCGGTCGCACAACAACACGCTCATCAACAACAGCATCCTGAACGCCACCCGCTCCAGCATGCACCTGGAACGGGCGCTGAACAACACGTTCAACGCGAGCACCATCGCGTTGCAAAACAGCCTGAGCTCGCTGTTTATCGCTGAAAGTGATGGCAATATCAACTATACGTCGCTGCTGTTCATTGAGAACCAGACCCAGCTGCTGGATATCGTGACTGTTTCGTTCAACAGCACGCGCGTGAACAGCACAAGGCCTGGCGGTCAGCAGTTCAACAGGTCTGCGCGCATTGACATTTTTTCATTGCCGTTCGGCGACAGCCTGCCTGCCTTTGACCTGCAGGACACCGGCGTGTTCACCGGATGCGTCGCGCCGCGCTGCACCGCAACGCAGTTCAACGAGACCACCAGCATCCTGTCGTTCAACGTGTCATCGTTCACGACGTATGCCGCGGTCTCGCGCTCCGCGTGCGGCGACTTGGACAGTGATGACAATGTCACCGGCACCATTTTCAGTCTTATCAATGACGTGTTCGCGAACGAGACTTGCTTCAATGTCATGGGTGACAACCTCACGCTGGACTGCGGCGGATTCAGCATCACGTATGGCCTCGCCGGCCTCGCGAACAGCCTGGGCATCAACATCACCAGCATCAACGACACCAACAGCACCAACTCCACGTTCAACATCACCATCAGGAACTGCAACATCTTCCAGAACAGCACGACAAACACCAACGGCTTTGGTGTCTTTGCCGAGAACAGCTCGTTCCTGACCTTGCAAAGCCTGAATATCACCACGCGCAGTCCGGGCGCGCACGGCATCCAGCTGGTGGGTGACGCGAACGTCACCATCCTGAACACCGCAATCTTCTACGGCGGCGTGAGCGCCACCGGAAGCGTCGGCATCAACATCTCCAACCTGCTCAACGCGACGCTCACCAATGTCACGACGTTTGAAAACCTCACGAACACCGGCAACGGGACCGCCATCACGTTCATCAACGCCACCGACCTGACGGTCGCGAACAGCACGCTCACCACGCGCGGCATTGATTCCACAGTCATCATCGGCCAGCATTCCGGATTGGTCACGCTGTCGGGCAACAGGATTCTCGCGAACAGCACGAACGCTCTGGGCGTCAGGCTCACGAACATCACGAGCGCGGGCGGCAGCCACAACAACATCACCACCGGAGGGACGAACGCGTCAGGATTCAGGGCAATCAGCAGCGGCAACCTGACGTTCACGAACACGAGCGTGCAGACCAACGGCACGTTCTCCACAGCAATCAGGCTGGACAACGTCACCAGCGCGACATTCACCATCGCGACAATCAACACCAGAAACTTCAGCGCCAATGGTCTGCTCGCGCTCCATTCCACCGGCGTCAGCGCCCTGCGGTTCAACGTGAGCACGCAGGACAACGAATCCATCGGCATTGTGTTCACGAACACGTCGCATTCCATCATCAGCTATGACAATATCAGCACGCTGGCGGCGCGCGCGCACGGTGTCTTCCTGAGCGACTGCACGAACGTCACGGTCAACGCATCGATGAACGGCAGCACCATTGTCACCCGCGGTTTGCGCGCGCACGGCGTGCTTGTCGACCGCTGCGGCAATATCACGATACGGAACAACTACTTTGTTCCTGAGGACGACGCCCTGCGCATCGAGGGAAATGTCATCCCGCACTGGAGCACGCACGACATTGACACCACGAACCGCGGCGTGGGCGGCGGCACCATCCAGTACTTTGGCGGCGCAGGAAGCTCGCCTGCCTGCCCTGCAGGAACGACCAATGCAGCAGGATTCTACCACATCACGCTCGTGAGCTGCAGCGGCGCGTTCCTGAACAGCTTCAATTCGCCGGAAATGGTCACGTTCGTGGACACCAACGGCAGCACGCTGAACAGCGCGCAGGTCAGGAACAACTCGCGCGGCATGCGCGTGTTCTTCTCGCGCGCAAACGTCATCGCCAACAGCACGTTCACCACCATCCGCGAGGACAACAATTACGGCATCCACCTGCTCAACAGCACGCGCACCAACATCACCGCGGACAACGTGCACACCGACGGCACGTTCAGCAATTACGGCATCTTCCTGCAGGCAAACAGCAACAGCAACAACATTTCTTTCAGCAATATCAGCACGAACGGCACCGAGGACAATGTCGGCATTTTCATGAACGCGAGCGCGTTCAACAGCATCCACAACAACACCATCACGACCAATGGCACGCGCGGCAGCAACACTGGCATTGGCATCAATGCCTCGTCCAACAACACCATTGCCGCGAACACCATCACCACGGGTGGCACGTCACGAAACATCGGCATTGAGATTGTGGGCAACAACAACCAGGTGCATTCCAACACCATAACCACGCGCGGCACCGGCAGGAGCAACTTCGGCATCAGCGTCCTTATAGGACCGCAGCTGGTGACGTTCCACGACGGCTTTGAGGACCAGACGCTGTCGCCATTCCTGACTGGTTCAACAGCACGACGGCCGGACTCGAACTGGAGCATCAACAACACCGTAGTGAACGGCGGGCGCTTCAGCGCGCAGTCAGGCAGGGTTGGCAACCAAAACGCTACGTTCCAAAACGAGACCTACCTCAACCTGACGCGCACCATCACTACTGAAAACACCATCAGCTTTTCGTTCAACCGCACTGCCGCCTTCAATGACGTATTTAATTTCCAGATTGATGGAACATCCCGGTTCCGGACTGCGTCAGAAAGTAACTGGGCCATCTACAATTTCACCGTCACTCCAGGGACGCACACGTTCCTCTGGAACATGTCCCAACAATGCGCAGGCGGCTGCGGCACGAGCTATGCGTTCGTGGACGACGTGCGCATCTATGAGGAAATCCGGCCAGAGTCCAACAACATTTCCAACAATGCAATCACTACCCTTGGAAGTTCGGACAATGTGGGCATTGTGGTAACCACCAACAACAGCAACGCGATTGCCGGCAATGTCATCCGCGTGCAAGGCACAGGCACGCTCAACCGCGGCATTGTGGTCATCGACAGCAATGCGCTGAGCATTCTCAACAACAGGATTTACACCTTTGGAACCAGCCACAATTATGGCGTCCACTTCATACGCGCCACCAACTGCACGGTCAGGAACAACACAATCCACACGGACGGCAATGAGTCTTACAACCGCGGCGCATACCTGTTTAATTCCAGTTACAACCTGCTGGAGAACAACAACATCAGCACGAACGGGACGCAGGACAACAACGGCATCGATCTTGAGCAGCGCATAGATCATTTCATGAACAACACCCTGCTCAACAACACCATCAACGCAAAGGGACGGTCAGACGGCAACAAGGGCATCCTCTTCAACCTCAGCTCGCACAACCGCGCATATCTGAACAACATTTCCACGAACGGCACGCTCCAGAACATAGGCATTATGATGATTGGCGAGCAGATAATAACTTTCATCAATAATATCACTGCTGACTTCAACATCATCCGCACGAACGGCAATGAAAGCAACAATTACGGCGTGCACATTGCGGTTGGCCAGGGGAACAACGTCAGCCTGAACAACATCACCACCAATGGCACCAGCGCAAATGTCGGAATCAGGATTGACCTGGGCTCAGACAGCAATAACGCGTCCAATAACACAATTATCAGCAGCGGCACGGCAGGAAGCAACTACGGCGCCCTGATTTACACAAACTCCACAGACGTGGAATACAACGTCATTGAGCGCAGCCTCATCAATACCACCGGAACAGAGTTGAATGTTGGCGTGCTTATCCAGGGCGTTTTCAACGGCAACCGCGCGCGCTTCAACCGCGTGTTCGCGAATACCATCAGGACCAGCGGTCCCAGCGGTAGCAATTACGGCGTCCGCCTCTTTATGGAGGCGCCCTCGAACGTCATCCAGGCAAACGCAATCAATACCACCGGTGGCGGCAACAGCACGGGAATTCTCGTCGACACGAACGCGTGCTGCGAAGGTCCTGACTCCAATGACATCTTCGCAAACACCATCCAGACCGGCGACTCGGGCGGCGACAATACCGGCATCCAGCTGCTTGACATAGTGGGCTCCTCAAGCGTTAACAACGTAAACATTTCCAACAACACGATAACGACCAACGGCACAGTCAACAACCACGGCATCGTCTATGTGGCTGAAGTTTTAAACACCAATGCGACCGCAAACCGCATTATCACGAACGGCAGCGCGCGCAACCACGGCATCTTCCTCAACTCGTCGAGCAGCAGCAACACGTTCGCGTTCACCAACATAACGACCAATGGCACGCAGAGCTTCGGCATCTTTTCCAGCGCTGACCTCGTTACCACTGATTTCCGGTTTATCCAGCTCAACAACACCGTTGAATGGATTAACACGACCGCAACGACGACAAGCACGTTTGAGAACATCACGTTCGAGGAGCGCAATGGCAGCATCCAGATTTATCCTGCGTTCACTCTCAGCGGCAGGCAGGAAGTCACCAAGCAGCGGCTTAACAGCACATACCTCAAGGCATTCCTGAACAGCACCAACCTGACGTCAATGAATCTCAGCTCGATTGTCATCTTCCGCGGCTCCACGTTCTTTGACCCGGTGCCGGTGGTTGACCGCGAGGACGACGCGAGCTTTGTGTACTGCGCTCCGCCGCGGTGCAATGAGCTCGGCTATGCCAACAACCGGTTTGAGGAGAACGTGTCCGGCTGGACGACATACTCGCTCGTGGAAGGCCAGCTGAACATCTCCATAACCAAGCTTGACGCTCCTGACCCGGTCAACGTGAGCCGGCAGCTGAACTACACCATCCAGGTGAATGTGACGCTCGGCAACGCGAGCAACATCACGCTGGTTGACCTCTTCCCCGGGCTGGTTATTTTCCTGAGCGGCTCGCCTGCGAACTTCAGCGGCAACAACACGTTCCTTATCGGCAACCTGAGCGAGAACCAGTCGTTCACGGTCAACATCACCGTGCTCGTGCAGAACGACACGAACAATGTCGTGCTGAACAACACCGCGAACATCACGTTCCAGAACAACACTCAGCAGACGCGGACCGCGCAGGTCACTGAGAGCACGACCGTAGTGCCTGGTGCTGAACCGCCAGGACCACCGCCTGCAGCTGCAGGAGGCGGAGGAGGCTGGACCACGCCGACCGTAGGCGGAGTTGACATTGAGAAGCCGACACAGGTTCCATCGCAGGCCTGTTCTGAGAACTGGCAATGCGAGGCGTGGAGCGCGTGCGCCGGCGGAAAGCAGGTGCGGACGTGCGTGGACATCACGGGCTGCAACACCACGCAGTTCATGCCTGCGACTGAGCAAACGTGCGTGATGCCGCCTGAGCCGGTGCAGGAAGAGCCGCCGCTCGCGATGCCTGAGCTGCAGCCTGAGCGCTTTGAGCCGCAGCCGAGGCGCTGGACATTGTGCATGATTTTGCCGGTGGCGATTGACGGCGCGCTCATCGTGCTTGCCGCGCTCGTGCTCGCGTACCTTATACTTACTGCGCAGAAGAAAGATCGCAGGCACTGGCGCGCCATCCTTGATACGCCGCTCGTGATAATCCTCGCGCTCTTCATCTGGCAGTACGTGGCGTGCAGGCAGTTCCTGCCATTGCAATACCTGGTGTTCGTGATACTGCTGCTCAGCGTCGTGCTCGTGCGGCTGATTGAAATGCTGCACGGCTGGCAGAAAGGACACGTGTTTGAGCACGAAATGGACAAGGCCAAGCACGCCGCGCAGGATGCGGGCAAGTTCCTCGGCAGGACTGAGCGCAGGATTGCGAAAGTGTTTACGCCGTCATTGCCTGCGCGAGCCAAAGCGAGCGCAGGCCAGTCAGACAGCAGTCTGACGCTGCCCAAGCCCAAGAGCCTCAAACAGATTCCTGATGCAAAGCCAGGCTTCCTTGCGCGCATCTTTGCCTCATCCAAGCAGCCAACAGGAATAACGAAGCCGGCAGTTCCCAAGCTGCCTCCTGCTCCTGCGCCCGTGCAGATGAAAGTGGAAGCATCCAGGGAAGGCGTGTTCACCAAGCTGTTCAAGCCTGCACAATTGCAGAAGCCGGTTGTCCTGCCGCCATTGCCCAGGAAGCCTGCAGTAAAGGCAGTGCCCAAGCAGGCCGCGCAGGTTCCTGCAGCGCCCGGCGTCTGGTCGCGGCTGTTCGGTCCGCGAACGCCGAAAGACATGAAGGAAATCAGGAGCGCGATGAGGCACAGCAGGCACACGCTGGAAGACATGAGGCACATCAAACCGGTTGCCGCGCTAAAGCCAGCACCCAAGCCTGTTCAGGCAAAGGCAGCGCCTGCAAAACTGCACGTGCTCAAATTGCCGTCCTGGCTCAAGCCGGCACCCAGGAAGGACATCACCATCAAGCCGCGCGCTGACGCGCTTACCGGCGACCTGAAAGACGTATTCGCCACGATTGACCGCAGCGAGAAAGCGCTGGAGCGGCTGGACAAGACACTGAGGAGGATGAAGAAAAAGTAAGCTGACATCGATGGGGGAATAAACAGTTGAAGAGTAGAGGGGTGGTACAGGAAAGAGTATTGATACATATTCTGATAGCCACCGCCCTGCTCAGCGGGTTCATCATGCTGGAAGGCACAGGAACGGTTGACGTCTTCCGCGCTGACGCAGGTGTTACCGGGCTAATATCTGGCGACTTCGGAACGCAGGAAGAATTCGCAGCTCCAGTCCTCAACCAGCCGCCGGCGTATACCGGACCTGCGAGCTTAAGCACGCAGCAGGATACTGCGCTCACGATTGACCTTGCAATGCTGTTCACCGACCCTGAAGGCGACACACTCACGTTCCTCGTGGCAGAGGAAGACATCATCAGCGTCTCACTTGACGGCAGCATCGCGACGTTCACGCCTGCGCCGGGCTTTGCAGGCGAGCGGACAATGACGCTGGTTGCTTCCGATGCAGTGAACCTGGTCAGGCAGCCGGTCAAGTTCGTAGTGGAAGGCGCATTTGCAGCAGAACCTATTGCTGCTGAAGAGCCTGCTCAACCCACAGCGCCTGAAGAAGAGCCGGTGCAGCAGCCTGAAGAGCCGGCGCCAAATGAGCCGACAACAGGCTTTGGCCCGCAGGAATTCACTATTGCGGAAGACTTTGAAGTGAACAACATCACGCAGTGCGGCACTATCAACACGAGCGTGCGGCTGACAACGAATATTTCAAGCAACGGCACGTGCATTTCGTTCAACAACCACAGCATCTTCCTGGACTGCGCGGGCTTCACCATCACGTATGGCGTGAACGCCACGCTCAATAATTCCTGGGGCGTGAATGTCACGAGCTTCCAGAACGCAACTGTCACGAACTGCACGATTGTGCGCGGCAACCCGCCGCCGAGCGCGGTCAGCAGGCAGAACGGCACGCGCGGGTATGGCGTCAGTCTCGTCAATGCCTCATTCGCGCGCGTGGAAAACAATACCATCCTCACGAACGGCACAGGGGAAAACGACGGCATCCACACAAGCGGAACAGGAAGCGTCAGAGTTGAGATAGTCACCAACAACGGCAATGTGAACACTCCGTACTGCGTCAACGGTACCGGCTCGAGCGTGGTAAGCTGCAGGACCTGCTTTGCCAATTCCGCCGTGAACTGCGCAGTCTACGGACAGAAAGGATGCACTGACGGCAGATACCCTCCTGCCGAGACAATCGTCACGTTCAACATCAACGCAGGCAGCATCCCCACCCAGGGCAGGGTCACTATTCTCGCAGGCGAGTGGCTTACCTGCCATATGAACGGCGTGCAATTCGTCCAGAGATTTCTGAGAAATGTCTGCGGCGCTTTGGTTTCCACGACAATTCCCGGAAGCCTTTTTGTTGCGGGACAGAACAACATGTCGTGCGAAGTCAGCGGCAGCGGCAAAGACGAAGACAACGGGTTCAAGCTGTCAGCGTTCTCGTACGACGTTCCCGCAGTCATCGACCGCGGCGTCAACCTCACCATTAGGAACAACACCATCATCGCGGCAGGCGGCAACAACAGCTACGGAATCTACATGGATAACGGCAATTCCACCATTGCAAACAACACCATCACCACCAATGGGACAAACCTCGGGCACGGTATTTTCCTCGCTGCAGGAGCGGATAGCAACATTATCGCGAACAACACCATCACCGTGCGCCCGTCAGGCTCTGACGCAATCCGCGCAGTGGGCGCGCTGAGAAACACGTTCCTGAACAACAGCATCGTAAATTTCACGCGCGCCGCAATCCACCTGGAAAACGCGCTCAACAACACGTTCAACCAAACAGACATTCCATTTTTTGCCCGCCGCGGCTCGCTCTTCATTCAGGAGACTGACGGCAGCATCAACTTCACCGAAAGCATCAGCTTCACCAACCGCACGACGCTCGCGGACATCATTAACCTCACCCTGAACGCGACGCGCGTGAACACGAGTGTTTTCGGCGGGCAGCAGCTGAACAGGTCCGCAATTCTTGAATTCTTCGGCATGCCGTTCTTCGGCAGCAGGCCTGTGTTTGATGCAGAGGATGATGTAAGTTTCGCGGTCTGCAACGACCCGCGCTGCAGCGGCAGCGACTACAACATATCCAGGCGCGTCATGCGATTCAACGTGTCCTCGTTCACGACCTACGCGTCATCAGAACTCTCTGTCTGCGAAACACTGGACGAAGAGTTCAACGTGACAAGCACAACCTACACGCTGATCAACAACGTTTCCTCAACCGGAACGTGCTTCACCGTGGTCGGCGACAACATCACGCTGGACTGCGGCGGATTCGCGGTGTATTACGGAGGAGGCGGTGGCAGCAACAGTATCGGCGTTGATATCAGCCTCGCAGGAAACAACACGCGTAATACCACGGTCAGGAACTGCGTTATCATCAAGAACGGGACATCAGGCAGCGACAGCCACGGCGTCGCCATGCGCGACACCACGTTTGTCACCCTGCAGAACACCAACATCACCACGCGCAGCAACCGCTCGCACGCGGTATTTATGGTGAATTCAGTGAACGTGACCATTGCCAGCGCAACGCTCCTGTCTGAGGAAGACGCATTGCGTGTTGACGGCGATGAACCTGCACACTGGAGCACGCACGAAATCAACGCGTCCAACATCGCAAACGGGTTGAACATAAGCTACTTTGGCGGCAGCGGAACGTCTCCCGCGTGCCCCAATAATGCCGTGCTCACGCGGCCAATCACGCAGCACATCACGCTCATCAGGTGCACCGGAGTCACGCTGAATGACTTTAATTCCTCTGACCGGCTCACTATCGTGGACTCAAACTACACGAACGTGAGCAACTCCAATTTCCGCAACAACAGCCGCGGCATCGCGGTATTCTTCTCACCGCACACGACTATCGCCAACAACACAATAACCACCGTGCGTGGAAGCCAGACATATCCAGTCCACTTGCGGCACACGAACTTTACGAACGTGACGTTTAACCGCATCCAGACCAGCGGCACCCAGAGCGGATACGGGATTCTCCTGGAAACAAGGTCGTACGTGAACAATATTTCCAACAACAACATCACCACAAACGGGACCGCTGACAATGTCGGCATCGTGGTCGGCACGAGTGCGCAGAACATACTCCAGGGCAACAACATTACGACCAACGGCTCAGGCTCGGGAAACAAGGGAATCGTGCTGAACGCAACGTCAGAAAACAACAGCGTTATTGCGAACAGAATCAGCACGAACGGCAGCAGCAGCAATGGCGGCATTGAAGCAAACGGGTCGAACAACAACATCACTTCCAATGTCATCAGGACAAGCTCCTCGAACTTCGCGAATTTCAACTTCGGCATCGGCGTCCAGAACGGCGTGAACAATGACGTTTCCTTCAACGACATCGAAACCAGCGGCACAGGCGACGCTGCGAATGGCATCAATGTCACGAACCTGAACAACAGCAGGTTCATCAACAACACCATTCACGCGACAGGCAGCGACACACTCAGGGGAATCTGGGTTCGCGTGAACTCAAACAACAACCTCTTCCACAACAACACAATCAGAACAGAAGCCTTCTTCGGAACTCCGTCATACGGAATCGAGCTCAACACCAACGCCTCAAACAACAGCGTGATGGGCAACAACATCACCACAAACGGGACAAGTAGCGACTATGGCGTGTACGTTTTCCTTTCAGACAGGACTACCATTGCGTACAACACCATCCGCACGCAGAGCGGAAACGTGGGCAATGGCATTGACATTGACGGCGACACTGGGCCCAGCGTATTCTCCGACTACACGTTCATTGTAGGCAACAATATCACTGCAGGACACGGCGCAGGCTCCAACACCGGCGTTGAAATTGAGGAGGCGCGCTTTGTCGTCATCGAAAATAACACGATTTCCGTGAATTCCAGCACCGGCAGCAGCAATGTGGGAATGGACGTCAGCAGCTTCTCTTTCCGGGTGAATGTGACTGGAAACCGCTTCACGACACAAGGCGGCACGGGCGGCGGCAATATCGGCATTGACTTTGGAAGCATGGGAAACGGCACTGCCCAGCACAACATTGTTGTCACGAATGGCGGCAGCAACAGTGACGGGTACAGCGCAACAGGAGACAACAACACCATCAACAACAACACGTTCTTTATTCACGCGACAGGCAGCCGCGGATTGAGCATCGGAGGGACATCTGCGACTGCGGTGCGCAACCTGACCAGCGCGTTTATCGGAAACAGCATCCACGTCAACTCGACTGACAGCGTAGGCATTTCTATCTTGGGCTTGGCATTTCCTGAACGGCACGTGTTCAACCACACTGCGCTCAATGTGACCGGCACGTGGATTCAGGCAGAGGGAGGGTCAGGTACCCGCATACAGGGCAACTTCTCGCTCAACTTCACGAACACGACATTCCTGTCTGAAAACGGCAGCATCAGGATTCCCGGCTCGTTCATCCTGAACTTCTCGCAGGTGCGTATTAACTGGTCAAACTTGAACATCACGCGCAACCGCGCGTTCATGAATGCCACGAACACGACATACCTCAAGAATAATACAAATGATACAGTTCACATGAACCAGAGCGCGCAAATCACGCTGCGCGGAATCGGCGTCACCATTGCGCTGCCGACGGTTGACTTTGAGGACGACGGAACATTCGCAACGTGCAGTTCTCCGCAGTGCGTTGAAGTCAGCTACGCAAACGGCGTATTCGTGTTCAATGTCAGCGGTTTCACCACGTATTCGTCAACGGAAGGAGGCCTGAATGTTTCGTTGACCAAGCTGGACTCGCCTGACCCGGTGAACGCAAGCGGCTTCCTGAACTATACAATAACAATCAACGTGAGCAGCGCGAACAACGCAAGCAACATCACGCTGACTGACCTGTACCCATCGCAAATCATCTTCCTGAGCGCGTCGCCGAGCCCAACCAACGGCAACAACACGTTCATTATCGGCAACCTAACGAATGGAAGCTCGTTCAGCGTGAACATTTCAGTGCTCGTGAACAACGGCACCGCAGGTGTCACTCTCAACAACACCGCGAACATCAGCTTCCAGAACAGCACCGGCAGCTTGCTCTTCTTCAACGTGACCGAGAACACGACCGTGACCGCGGCTGCCGGTCCGTCAAACCTCACCAACCTGAGCAACCTGACCATCACGAAGACAGACCTGCCTGACCCGGTGAACGCCACAAGCCTGCTGAACTACACGATTTTCGTGAACAGCACCGGCAACGGAACCTCGTACAATGTGACCGTCACCGAGACCTATCCGCCGCACGTGGCATTCAATGCCTCGCAGCCAGCTCCCCTGACCGGGACAAACAACACGTTTGTGCTCGGCAACCTCACTGCGGGAACGAATTTCGCAATCAACCTGACCGTTACCGTGCTCAACTGGGTGAGCAACAGCACGGTCATCAATAACACGGTGACTGCAGGCTTCCAGAACGAGACAAGCCAGTCTGTTATCAACAGAACCGCGACGATTGGCACCACGGTGCTCAACCCCAACATCACGAACAGCTTTATCGCCAACTGCACCATCATCAACAGCACCATCCGCGACTCAACCAAAATCAACTGCACCATCATCAACAGCCAGGTGTTCGGCAGCAACAACACGAACAGCACCCTGCTGAACAGTACCGAGACAAACAGCACAGACACGAACGCCCTTGTTCAGAACAGCAACATCACTGGCGCCATCAAGACCAACAGCACAATCAACCAGAGCGTCATCACCAACAGCACTATCATTAACGGCACGCTCACGAATTCCACCGCGAACAACAGCAACGTCACGAACTGCATTGTCATCAACAGCACTGTGCTGAATTCAGTCAAGGCAAACTGCACCATCATCAACAGCAACATCATTGGTTCCGTGAACAGCAACGCGACCATCATCAACAGCAACGAAACAAACAGCAATGACACCAACACTGTCGTTGACCGGGGCATCATCACGCTGAGCGTCAAGACCGGCAGCACGGTCAACAACAGCAACCTGACTAGGTCAAATCTCACGAACACCACGTTCACGAACAGTACCGCGGTCAACAGCAACCTGACCAACTGCATCGTTATCAACAGCACAATCCTTGACTCAAACAAGGTCAACTGCACTATCATCAACAGCAACATCATCAACAGCACGAACAGGAATGCAACAATCATCAGCAGCAATGAAACAGGAAGCACAGACACCGACACCACTATTGACTTCAGCATCATCACCGGCACCGTCAAGGACGGCAGCACTATCAACCGCACGAACACGACCAACAGCAACGTGACCGACAGCATCCTCATCAATGACACCATCATCAACAGCACGATTATCAACAGCAACCTCACGAACTGCACGGTCATCAACAGCACGATAGAAAGCGTGGTGAACAGCAGCTGCGTGTACGGCAATACCACCATCAACCTGACCGCTGTGCCGGCACCGCCAACGCCGCCGCCGGCTGCAGGGCAGGGAGGGGGCGGAGGCGGACGTGGCGGCGGTCCTGGAGGAGCACCTGCGGTGCAGCAGCCGGCGCCTGTTGCTGAAGAAGCCGCACGGCCCTGCGTTGAAACATGGGTGTGCAGCGAGTGGGGCACGTGCGAGCGCGGACAGCAGGAACGCGGCTGCAGCGACGGAAGCGAATGCGGGACTGAGGAGCGCAAGCCCGAGACAAGCAGGGCGTGCGCGGTTGAACAACCGCCTGCTGTCGAACAGCCGCTTGTCGCGCCGCAACTCAAGCCCGCCATTGACCTGTTCAAGGCGAGGCTGTGGCCGCTCATCATCGCAATTATCACACTCGCACTTCTCACAGGCGCGTACATCCACCACCAGCACCGTCAGCCGCCAGCGCACGTGTCGCTGCCCAGAATCCGCCTGCCTGTTCCGGCCCGCACAGGCAAGCCTGTCCGCGCTTTGCCCAGGCAAGTCCTGCCCAAAGTGCCTGCAGAATTGCGCGCAATCGCGGCAATGAACAGTAAGCAATTCGGCAAAGCAGTGGACGCGATTGACCAAAAAATCAAGGACCTTGACCGCGGCAGGCTTCCGCCAGCGGTCAGGCAAAAAGTTGAGGAGTTCAAGGCAAAACAACGCAACATTCAAGAGTCGGCGCCGCTGAAGAAGCCAGAGCTTGCAGTCAAGGAGCAGAAGCCTGCAGAACCGCCGAAGAGGCAGAAACCGCGCAAGCCAGGGCTGTTCGCGCGCATCTTCACTCCGCCGGCACCGCGACTGTCTGAACCTGCCAAGGCAGTCAAGCCCGCTGTCCTGCCGAAAGTGGTTGTCCCGGCGCCCAAGCCAATTGCGATTCCGAAGCCAAAGCCTGCGCAGATAAAGCCTGTGGTCATTCCGCCGGTTGTCGTGAAACCTGTCCGTCACGGCGCTGACAGCGACGGAGTGCGGTTCAAGCACAAACTGGACAGCATTGACGCTCAGCTCGCGCGGCTGGACAAGGGCAGGCTGCCCGCTGCGGTCAGGAAAAAGATTGTTCCGGAAAAAGCGCGCGAGCAGCAGCGCAAGCCTGAGCCGGCAATTCCTGCTCCGAAACCTGCATTGCCGAAGCCTGTTCCTCAGGCAAAGCCGCTGCCTGCGCCCAAGCCCGTGCGCGTGCCGAGCATTGATGACGTCAGGCGGCTCGCGCTGGAGGAAATCGCGCGCAGGAAGCCGTTCAAGGACAAGGAGCGCTTCAAGAAAAAAATGGACCGCATTGACGAACAGCTGAACGCGCTTGACAAAAACTCAAGGAAAAGGAAGCGTTAGCCGTAGCGCTTGCTCACGTATTCCTTCTGGGAAAGAAGCGCATAGATGAATATCGCGATGATGACCAGCTCAAAATACGCGTTGATGTGAATCGGGATGTCAATAAGTCCCGCAGACCTGAGCACGGTCAGGACTTCTTCTGCGATGAATACGAGCACTGCGAGGAAGAGCAGTTTCCACGGATAAATGTACACTTTTGCCTTGGGCACGGCGCGGAAGAGCGCGCGAAACAGGAAGAGAACGACAATAACCAGGGCAAGGTTGTAGTATGGCGCAATCATTCCAAGGGCGACGCCTAGCTCAACCATCATTCCCACCCCTTGGTAATCTGGATTTGAATGACCAGCGCGACAATCAACAGAGCAAGGATAAAGCTCGGAATCACGTGCGTGAGCCAAGGCGTGCTCCAGATGCCAAATGTCTTGAGCGCGCCGGCAAATTCCTCAAGCGTGAAGAACACGAGCGCCCAAAGCAGGTAGCGCCAAGCCCTGAGTTGCTTGCGCGCGTGCGCTGCCTTGAACATGGTCAGCGCGATAAAGCCGGCAACCAGCGACAGGATGACTGCGCCAATCTGCCCGCTGCCGTAGACCCAGTCGTATAAGCTAAGCATACTTCCCTCTTTTGCCAAATTTCTGGAATGTGGCTATTTAAACGTTTCTATAGCCCCACAGGGATGCAAGGTCGCGGTTGAGCAGGCGGCTAAGCTCTGCAACGTCATCTGCGAATACTGGCTGCAGTTTCCTGCGGACTTCTGCACTCGGATAGTGCTGGACATCCGGCGCATAAAAGAACGGCTTGAGCGCGCGCATCATGCTGCGTTTGAGCACTGCAGGCAGTGCGCGCTTCATCGTCATAAGCGGCTGGGGAGGAAATGCGATAAGACTGCGCAGTTTCTTCCGCACAGGTCCGGGGCGCACGCGCTCCGTGTCATTGATGACTGGAAAGTCGGGCTGGAAGCCGGTGTCAATGCCCAGGAATGCGCAAAGCTTCTTGTAGACGCCTGCAGTATCGTTTTTGAAGTCGTCATAAACGATAACGCGCACTTTCTCCTTGCCAAAGACGTCAACATAGCGCCTGACGCCCTGCGAAAGCAGTCCGATTTCGTGGTATGAATAATGTTTCGGGCAGGTTTTGCCGAAGCACATGGGCAAACGCCTGCCTGCTGCGCGGTCCGTGTCCGCGGCAAACGCCTCAAGAAAGTCAGGAATGTCCTCGTGCAGGTGGCGAAGCATGTGCGTGTGCAACGAATATACCAAGTCGACCGGGTCGCGGAGCATGATGAGAATCTTCGCGTCTGGCGAGAACGCCTTGATGCGGTGCGGCGTCTGTTCAGGATACAAATAGCCGGGCGATGATTCGCCAATCACTTTTTTCCCTTCTGCCTTTTCAAACAGCGCGCGATACTGCCGTTCGTCAGTGATGGTTCCTGGCATAGCTGCTTCAGGGGCAAAGAAATGTGTTTCCTTGGGAATGGACATGAATACCTCAGGATGCTGGCGCAGGTATTCGTGCATGGCGGTCGTGCCGCACCGCGGGACGCCCGCGATGAAGAAATTGGGCACTGGCATCAGTGCATCAACTCCGTGACCAGCCGATTCACGAGAAACAGCCCCACACAAGACTTCCGGACGCGCATGATGCTGCAGAAAAACAACGAATTTATAAAGATTCCTTGGAAAATTTCCTTCATGGCTCGTGTGCGGTTGGGGAAGCAGGGGCTTGCGGCAGCATGCCTCCTGCTTGTGCTCGTCACCGGCGGCACTGCGCTGTTCCAGTCAGTGCATATTCAGGCGCTTGATGACCAGGTCAAGACAGTTCTTGCCCGGCAGCAGCTTGATGACCCGCAGCTTCTTGCGCAGGCAGCCGCGGAATACCAGGCACGACACCGCACAGCACTCGGACTGCCGTATGCGTATGACCTTGATTCCTATTATTATCTTGCCGAGGCAGAGCGCGGCTCATGGAGCACTCCACTGATTGCGGTGTACGGGCTTGCATATCGCGCCGTGCAAGCGCTCAATCCGAATGCAACATCTTCAGATGCAGTGTTCTTTCTGCCGCTGGTTTTTGGACTGCTGACGCTCACGGCATTTTTCTTCCTTGCCCGGCGCATGACGGGAAGCACAGAAGCCGCGCTGTACGCAGGGCTCGTGCTCGCGCTGCACCACAGGTTCTACGCAGGCACTGCCGCGGGAATGGCAGACAACCAGTCCATAAACATGCTGTTCAGCGTGCTGTTTTTTTTGGCGTTCCTGTGCGCGCTTGACGCGTGGAAGGCAAGGCGTCTTCAGCGGACGATTGCGTTTGACGCGCTCACGCTTCTGGTGCTCGCGCTGTTCGCGCTCACCTGGCGCGGCGCGGTCTATGTCCTCGCGGTGCTGGTTGCCGCGGGCGCGGCGCATCACGCAATTCTGCTGGCCAAAAAGCAGGCGTGGCCGCGGCTGGGCATGCTCGCTCTGGCGCTTGCCGCGCTCGCGTGGCTGTTCAGCACGACCGCGCTCGGAAAGCACATTATTTGGTATCTGAACCTGGTGCCGCACGGCGCGTTCGCGAGCGGCATCGCAGAGCTGTATGGCGGGGACTTCCTTATTTTCGCTGTCGCGCTGGGCGGGTGGGCAGTGCTCGCGCTAGCGGCCATGACCTGGGTTGCGCTGGCGAAAAAGAACATCCGGGCGCCATCATTCGCGTGGCTGGTCGTGCTTGCCTGGTTTGCGATGCTCGGCTTTGCCACGTATATGACCGTACGTTTCATGTATTTCGCGCTTCCTCCGACTGCGTTGCTGGTCGGTGTTGCGTTGCGGCATCTTGCCGTGCAGGCGCGTGCCCGGCTTCGCTCGCAGGCAGCGCGAATAGGCGTATTCTTTGCCGTGCTCGTGATTATCGGACTGCTGATGCTTCCCTTGCTTATCAAAACACAGCACGCCATGCAGCCGCGCATGCACGACGGCATCATGGGCATCGGCACAGTCATTGAACAACGCACCACCGCAGATACGCGCATTATTTCGTGGTGGGAATACGGGCATTTCTGGAATTATGCGTCAAAGCGTGTGCCCTATCTTGATGGGCGCGCAAAAGTCAGTAAACAGGAGCATCCTGTCGCGCGGCTGTGGATTACCGCCCACGCATTTTTGTCGCACGACCCTGCAGAAGCGCAGGCGCTCTGGACCGCGCTCAGGTGCAGGGACCGCGCATGGATTCATGAGCGGTTGGGTGACATTCCGAGACTCAGTGAGGGGATATGCGACAGCCCGACGCCTGCGGTTGTCGTGGTTGACGAGCGCATGCTGGACACGGTGCCGTTTATGCAGGAGATTGTTACTGCGCAAGAGCCTGCGTTCGCTGCAGGCGACACGAGCGTCACACCCATCGAACAGTGCGGCAAATCAGGATACCTGCTGTCATGCGGAACGTTCACGGTTGACCTTACCGCGCGTACAACGTCTGACGGCGTTCCTGTCTGGCTGACCGTGAACGGCTCGCGAAGCATCACGAACGCCGCAGAGCGGGTTGCGGTCGTGTACGAATCACAGGGAGCATACTATGCGTTCCAGACATCGCCGTGGCTTGCGAATACCGTGCTGGTGCGGCTGCTCGCCGGAGAATCATTGGGAATTCAGCCGTTGGCGTCTGTTGACGCCCCTGAACGCATTGTTGCGTATAGGACTACGTAAAGAAAACGAGCAGGGCAAGGCCGGCGCAGAGCAATTCTGTGAAAAGAAGCGTTCGCACGACCGCGCGTTCTGTTGTTTTGCGCCCCATTCTGTGCAGCACTCTGAGCGCGAGGTGCGGCAATGAGTACGCCTTTCCCGGCGCTTCAAGCGTGCCATCGCTGCGCACGTGCGCAAAGCTCTCTTTCCTGAATTTCCCGCGCGCCTTGAGCGCGAACTCCGCAAGATAGGGCAGGAACACGATGAGCGCGTATTTCTCAATGTTACCGTAAATGGCGAGCATGGCTATGGCTGCGCCGACAGCATACGTGAGCGCGTTGCCCGGAAAGATTTTCGCAGGATGCCGGTTGAAAATGAGGAATGCCAGAAGCGACGCTACAAGGCATCCTGCGATGACCACCGCTGCATACTGATCGTTCAGCCACGACAAGACACCAAGCGTTGATAGTGCGATGATGCCCATTCCTGCCTCAAGACCGTTGTAGCCTGCAAGCATGTTGAACGCGTTTGATGCTCCGACCACTGCGATGGGAATAACGAGCAGGGGATACCAGAGCCCCAACGAGATTTTACCGAGCAAAGGCAGGTGCATTACCGAAACTCCTGCGTTCGTGACAATGATGGGCGCCGCGATAAATATGCTCAACAGGACTTTGTGGCTTTGCTTCAGCCCGATTTTCCAGCCCAGGATGTCGTCGGCAAAACCGATGAATCCCGCGATGAGCAGGCTGCACGCCGCGGCAAGCAGGGGCATTGCAAGGGAATCATTGTCCTGCACGAGCACCTGCAGTGCGATGAAGAGCAAAATGCCGATGACTGCGCTGGGCACGACCACGAGCCCGCCCAGTTCGGCAACTTCAGGCTTGCCGGGCTTGTGCATGTCCTTGCCCACAAAGCCGTGCGCTTGTGCGCGGCGTATCCATTTCGGCAGGGCAATGAGCGTGAGCAGAAAACTGGCCGCGAATGCGATGACGAGGAACTCTGCCATACTGCTGGCAAAAAGCAGGCGCTTTATAGTCTTTGCGCACAATGTGTCAAGAACCACCAGTCAATAGATAGACTGGCACATGGTGGTGGTTCTTGAGCACACTTGACATTTCCACCAATTGTGGTTTACGCAGTAAACCACAAGTCACGGCTTTGTGGAAATGTCAATGCTTTTATACTCAGAACTCCGCAGGATTTCCATGAACCAGCGCACGCGCGAATTGTGGAGGAAGATTGCGCACGTTCTTATCGGAACAGGGTGTGTGCTGGGCGCATATCTTGTTGTTCAGCAGTACGGCGCAGGCACGCTTGACGTTGTTCTTGGCATAATCCTTGCAGTGCTCATCATCGCAGACGTGCTCATCGCGGATTACGGCTGGAAGCTTCCGTTGTATCACCAGCTCCAGCGCGCGCATGAAGAGCACGGCTTGCACGCGGCAACGCTCGGCTTTCTGGGCAGTGTCATTGCGTACAAGCTTTTTGCCCTGCCGGTGGCGATAGCTGCTGTCGGAATGCTTGTTTACGGCGATGCCGCAGCAGCGGTTGTCGGATTGTATTCAGGAAAGGCGCGCAGGAAACGTGCAGTGCTTCGCATTGCTGCAATGCTTGTGGTGAGCGTCGGGTTCGGCTGGCTGGTATTTGGCTGGATTGGCGCGGTCATGGGCATTGTCGCGACACTCGCAGAATGCCTGGTCACAAAGATTGACGACGCAATAACAATTCCTTTGCTCGCAGGGCTTGCAGGACAGCTGCTGATGCTGTATTTCTTATAAGAAATACAACAGGATTCCTGCAGCACCGAGGAAAACTGCTCCTGCGGCAATTGCGCCCTGTATCTTCTTGACGCCTGCGAGCACTGCGCCCGCGAGCAGGCCGTACAGGAAAATGCCGGTGCCCAGCAGAAAAGCGAGCGGCGCCTGCGCCGTGAGCGCGTAGGCGACACCCAGCAAGCCCCAGACAACCCACCACTCGCGATGGCTTGCAAAGGCAAGATATGCGAATAGCACGAGAAGCCCGAGAGTCATGTGCCAGATCTGCCACTTGTGCGCGAACAGGAAGATGCCTGCGATAATGACGAACAGGATGCGCTTGGCACGCATGAACCATTTCTTTCCCGGCGCGAGCTCTTCCTTGGCAAACCTGCTCACCAAGTATCCGAGAAGAGGAGCAACCGAAATCACCAGTGTCACAAGCAAACTGTTCACGGTTCCCATGCGCTGTGCCCCCACTGCACGAGCAGGTCAACATTGAGCTCCTTGACGACCAGAGGAACGTCGCACGCGCCGTAGCACGAGCCCATCCAGATGAGGATGTGTGCGCCTGTGCGCTTTTCCAGCTCGTCTGCGATAAGCTTTGCCTCGGGCTTGAGCCCGTCAGGCAGCTGGATGCACACCATTTTCGCCTTGTTTTTCTCTATTTCCGAGGCGACTCGTTCCAACTCCAAATCATATTCCATAGCACGGGCCTAGCCAGATTTGAACTGGCGACCTGTCGGTTAACAGCCGACCGCTCCACCGGGCTAAGCTATAGGCCCAAAACAGGTTAAAAAGCATCACTTGGGTTTAATAAGCTTGCGCGTGGTGTCGGCGATGAAGCGCTTCACGTCAGTGGAGACTTTTTTTCCTTCAGGATTGTAACGCTTGACGTATTCCTGCTCGATTGCGGAAGAAAGAGTGGGATAAATCGCGGCGCTCGTGCCTGTTCCGACGCATACGCGGTCAGCAAGCTCTGCAATGCGCGCGTATGCCGCAGCGTACGCGCTTATTTCCGCAGTGCCGTGGAGCTTCAGCACGGTGTCGCGCAAACCGATGATATATGCCGCTTCCCATTTGGATGTGCCCCCTGTTTTGCCTATCAGCCTGAACAGCGCCCGGAAAAATCCGGGAATCTTTGATTTTGCGTGCAGTATTCCTTTTTCCGTGAACTTGAGCGCAAGATTGCCGGAAAAGCCGTCGGTGACCAGCACGTCAAGATTGGGAATATGCTCGGGCTCTGCAAAGCCAATGTATTCAAAGTGCCCCTGCTGCGCGACAAGCTTGATTGCCTCATCGCACTTCTGGAGGAAAATGTTCCCTTTGCCTTCCTCAACGCCTATGTTCAGCAGTCCGACGCGCGGCTTTTGGCGCTGGTGGCGCAGTTCCATGTACAGCGCGCCAAGGCAGGCAAAACGCGCGATGTCGCGCGCATTTTTTTCGTACTGCTTGCTCGGCAAAAAGATGTTTTTGAGCTTGTCGTTGTAGTTGCGCTGCTCGGCAAGATATTCCTTGACTTCCTCCGGGTTTTCGTGCACAATCTTGTCCAGCGGAACCGCAGGCGGGTCCTCGATGTCGTTGGCAATGTGCATTTCCGAGTTCGCGCCGAGGTCAAGGAAGAGGAACGGCGTGTCGTGCTTGTCGCGCGGAAGTTCCGGAGCGAGCGCGACGCGCTTGATGCCGGGAATGCGCGAGCGCAGAATCTCGGGAATGCCCACCTGCGAGTTGAACGCGGTCACCAAAGGATGCTTTTTTTCGGCAAAGTACTGTAGTGCCTCTTCCTGCATCGCATTTTTCTCGAGAAGCTTACGGTATTTGACCGGGTCTTTGTCAGGATGTTTCAGCATCAGCTCGTCCACGTGCGATTCAATGTCCTTGCGCTTCTCATCGGACAGGCAGATGGGGACGAGCGTCACATTGGGGGGATATTGCGAGTAATGCGCGTGTTCCGGAATTGCAATAACGTAACGGGCGTCTTTCGGTTTTGCAGAAAGCGTGGCTTGCACAGCGCGCAGGTGCGAATCAACTTTCTCGGCAAAGTCACCGCCTATTCCGTCAACGCCTATTACTGTGGCCATGTCGTTTCACTCATTCAGGAAATCAGGATTGTGTTTATAAAGATGCGGAGAAAGAAATACAAATGGCCCCGCGCGGATTTGAACCGCGGACCGCTCGATTATCAGTCGAGTGCTCAACCGGGCTAAGCTACAGGGCCATATGCTCGGAAGAACTCCAGATGGTTTTTTAAACTTATGCATCCTCTTCAGCGACGATGGGCAACGCCGACCGCTGGCGGCGAAGCCCATTCGTCACACTCATGGGGAAGACTGTTGAACTCGAGCCGCGTGCCGCAGAGCCCACGCTGAACCTCGCGCTGGACACGCTCGCGAAGAACAAGCAGGCGTTTGTATTTCTGAATACGAAGCGCTCTGCAGAAAAGACCGCCGAGGACATCGCGAAGAAGGTGAAAGAGGAGACTGAGCACGCGGTTGAATTGTCTGAACAGGTCTTGAAAGCTCTGCAAAAGCCGACGCACCAGTGCGAGCGGCTCGCGAAGTGCGTACGCAAGGGCATTGCGTTCCACCACGCAGGGCTGCATTCGCGGCAAAAGGAGCTTATTGAAGACCATTTCCGCAAGGGCGTAATCAAGATTATCTGCTGCACGCCGACTTTGGCTGCGGGTGTTGACCTGCCTGCGTTCAGGGCGATTATCCGCGACCTGAAGCGCTACACAGGACAGGGGATGAGCCCGATTCCTGTGCTTGAGTTTTTGCAGATGGCCGGCAGGGCAGGAAGGCCGAGCTTTGACTCGTACGGCGAGGCAATCGTCGTGGCGGCAAGCGAGGGCGAGAAGGACGCGCTGTTCGAGAAGTACGTACGCGGTCTTCCTGAGGACATTTATTCCAAACTTGCTGTGGAGCCTGTGCTCCGCACATACGTGCTGTCGCTTATTGCCGCGCAGGTCGTGAAGACGCACGAGCAGGTCATTGAGTTCTTTTCAAGGACGTTCTGGGCTCAGCAGTTCAAGGAGATGAACAAGCTGGGCAGGATTGTTGAGAAAATGCTGGCAATGCTTGCAGAGTGGGAATTTATTCAGAAATTCGAGGAGAGCTACCGCGCAACCGTGCTGGGCAGGCGCATCGCAGAACTGTACATTGACCCATTGACCGCGCACCAGTTTGTGCTCGGGCTGGACCGCGCTGGCGGCGTGAAAATAAAGCCGCTGTCGTGGCTGCATTTGATTGGCTGCACGCTGGAAATGCGGCCGCACCTGCGCGTGCGGGCAAAGGAATACGACGATATTCAAGAGCAGCTTGCTTTGCACAGCAGCACGTTCCTGCTTCCCGAGCCGTCCATGTTTGAGCCTGAGTTTGAGGAGTACTTGCACGGCTTCAAGACCGCGCTCATGCTGCAGGAATGGACTGAGGAAAAAGACGAGGAGTTTTTGCTGGAGCGCTATGACGTGCGTCCGGGCGAGACGCGGGCAAAGCTCACGACAGGAGACTGGCTGCTGTACGGCTTGGGCGAAATCGCGCGCATCAGGCAGAAGATGGAATTGCTGAAGGACATCCAGAAAATGCGTTTCAGGCTCAGGTATGGCGTGAAAGAGGAGCTTCTTGCGCTGTTGCGCCTTACCGGCATCGGCAGGATGCGCGCTCGCTCGCTGTTCAGGGCAGGAATCAAGGACCTTGGGGACGTCAGGAAGGCAGAGCTTGGGCAGCTGGAACAGGTTCTCGGCAGAAAAATTGCCGCAAGCGTCAAAAAGCAGGTGGGCGAGAACGTGCCTGACCTTGACACGCTTCCCGTGCCGTCGGCAAACAAGTTCGCGCAGTGGGAAAAAGAGTGATTATTGCTGCATCTGTTTCTTAATGCGCATTTCGAGGTCATCCAGGATTGTCTGGGGCGTAACCTCGTTCTTGTTGGGGTCAAAGCTATTGAACGCAATGTAGAATCTTTGAATGCCCTGGCTTGCAAATCCTTCATACAATTCCTGTTGTATTTGCAGGCAGAGGATTTCGTCAGCTTCAAGCATGAGCGGATAGTACCTGCTTTTTGCGGTGTCCCGGGCGCGCTCGTCAAACGCTATGGAATCCATAACACCCTTGACTACACTGGGCACATCCTGTACGCGGTCAGCGAACTGGATGATGCCCACGCCGAGCGGCTTGTTCATCAGGCGGGCCTTGCCGATGTAATTGTCGAGGCTGGTATTTTTGAAAAACACCGCGATGTGGTACCCTGTTTCCGCATCCTTGCCGTAATCAGTCACTCCTTGCATGGTAGTCAACCTCATGTTTTTGGTCTTTTTAAATCTGTGTCCTTGGGTTTGATTCCGAAATAATATTCCTTGAGCGCAGGGTGGAAGATTTTATAGTCTGCCATGAGTTTCTCAGGGAACTCCTTGCTCTCGCGGAGGCGCTTGGCAAGCAGGCTGTCTGTAACAATGCGAGATCTGCCCCATTCTTTTCCAACATAAAGCGCCTTGTCCGCGCGAAGGTAGAGCCGCTCGGAGTCTTCGCCAGGAATGTGCTGTGCGACACCGAGTGTCACGCCGATAGGAACTGCATTTCCGACGTACTTGAATTGTGTGTTCTTAATTGTGGCGAGGATGCGTTCGGCAAGCGTAACCGCGCCTGCTTCATCGGTGACCGGAAGCAGGAGAGTGAATTCGTCTCCGCCAGGGCGGCAGAACAAGTCCGTGCTGGTGCGGCGCTCCTGCACGACGCCGGCCATTGTTTTCGCAACATCCCTGAGGACGTGGTCGCCTGCTACGTGTCCGAACGTGTCATTCACGCGCTTGTAGCCGTCAAGGTCGAGATAGATGAGGGAAAGCGGACGGTCATTGTGACGCCGCGATTCCTCAATCTCTTTCGGCAATTGGGTGTCAAAGAACCCCTTATTGTAACATTTGGTCAGCGGGTCCTTATAGGCAAGTTCAGTAAGCTTGATGTTTGCCTCCTCGAGCTGCTTGTTCGTTGCCTGAAGCTCCAGGGTCAGCCGTTCAAATTCTGCGCGTTCTTTTTCCTTGTTCTGGGCGATTTTTTGCGTTTGCGCCGAGACCTTTGCCAGCAGGCCCTGCTCGCGCTCCTTCTGGCGCTGGTTCGTAATGTTTGTAATGACCAGCTTAAGCGTGGCCTGTGCGGTCTGTGCGGCAGAAGTACGGTATTTCTGGTCACCGGCCTGTTGCCAGGCGTATTGAACGTGTTGAAGTGCAGTATGCATCGCCTCAGACGCGACCGTGCGGTCGCGACCTTCTACGGATGCGCGATCCAGCCAGCGTTCAATATGCTCCGGACCCAAACTTTGCACAGTGTCGCCGAACTCAAGCGGAGACATCTGATTAAGCCCTGACAAGAAATCAGTAGCAAGGATTGTGCGTGTTTCCTCGCGCTTCCTGGCATCATCTGTTTTCTGCGGGAGTTGCGCTTCAAGTCCGCCCAGAGACTGCGGTTCGTCCATATCGTCAATAAACGCGCAACCCCTTTATTAAGCTTTCGGTTATTAACCACTTAATAGTGACGACATTAAAAGGGCTGTTTGCAGAACAGAACCTATTTAAAGCACCCTAGGTGAGAATGGCGTATTGCCTCCGTAGGCTAGCTTGGACAGACTGGCGGGTTGCGGTCCCGTCGACCGGGGTTCAAATCCCCGCGGGGGCGTTTAACTACCCATTAGTAGCAAAAATAGAAAGATTTAAATAAGGATATTGCTTCTGTCCGGACATGAGTGAAGACCTTATCAGCAGGCTTGTCGCAGACCGTCCTTATTTCATGACTGTCGCGCTCAGGATTGCCCGCGGCAACGAGCACGACGCAGAGGACATCGTCCAGCAGGCATACACGAACATTCTCAAGAGAAACGACCTTACTGACGAAAACCCGCGCGGACTCATGGCGTTCACGATGCATAACGCGGCGATGAGCACCTATCGCCACCGGCAAATCATGCGCAGGCACGAAAAGACGCTTGACGTGAGCGATGCGGTTTACGAGCCGCCGGTCGACCCTGTTCCTGCAGAAGTCTCTGATGCGCTCCCGCGCGCGATGGCGCGCCTCTCGCCGAAACAGCAGGCGCTCATCCAGGGCTTTGCAGACGGCCTGCCTTACAATCAGATTGCGGAAAAACTCAGTCTTCCCATCGGCTCGGTCATGAGCGGGCTGTACCGCGCGCGGCAGAAACTGCAGAAAGAGCTTGCGCAGTACGTACCCGCAGTACAGAACACTGATGTTGCCGCGTGATTAGCGCAATAGTTTTTCCCCTGTTTTCTTGAGAACGTCATAGACATGCCAGTTTGCTTCGGAATACTTTTCTTTCAGCGCCTCTGTATCGTGGCCGAGGTTGAAAACATCATTCAGTGCTATCGCAACTGCAGGGCTGCGGCTGATTCCCTGGCGGCAGTGCACGAGCAGGTCAAGGCAGTCTTTGCGACCACGCTGGAAATCCTGGATGATTGCCGTGGCGATATCTTCATTGAACAAAAGCCCATCGCCAACGCGCGGGGTGATGTCATCAAACCGGTACTGATGCCTAATGTACAACGGCTTGTCTACTGCATTGAAGAACTCGTCATAGAAGCGCTGTGTTCCAGGAAGGATACTGATAACATATGTTTTGTTCTGCGGCACGTGCCGTAGCGCGTCGTCAAGCCCCATGATAAGAAGATTAAGCGTCATTGATTTCTCCCTCGTTGCTCGTCGTAGAGCTTTTTGACGTCTTCTACCGTGCTGATTTCTTCTGCAGAGCGGTCTTCGCGGAGCTTGGTGAATCGCGGGAACCTGAGAGCGTATCCTGAGCTGTAGCTGGGCGATGCCTGGATTTCTTCATAATTTACTTCAATGACGATGAAGGGCTTGACGCTGACTTCCCTGCCGAGGTCTTTGATGATGAGCGGCTGCAGCAGTTCAGTGAGCTTGTTGAACGTGACTCCTTCCTCTTCTTTTTCTTTCAAACCGGTTCCGACTCTGCCAATCTCGACAAAGTCCCCTGTTTCCACATCCCTGACTGCGATGATGAAGCTCGCGAACCAGGCAGAGCGCTTGCCTTCGCCTTTTTCCGCTCCGACAATGACGACGTCCAATGGCTCCATGACCGGCTTGATTTTCATGCCGTACCCGACGCGAAGCCCGGGCTTGTAGATGCCCTGCAGGTTTTTCATCATGATGCCTTCATTGCCTGCGGCAAGCGACTGCTGGTAAAATGCATCTGTTTCCTCAGGCGTGCTGACAATGGCCTGCGTGCAGGGCTTGATGCTCTGCGGCACAGTCTGCACGATTGATTCCACGAGCTTCCTGCGCTCGGCAAAGGGCGTCTTGAGCAGGTTTTTGCCGTCGTAAAAGAGCACGTCAAAGGCATTGACTTCCACCGGAAAGTTCTTTGCGAGCTCGTGGATGTCGTATTTGCGCTTGATTCTTTGCGAAATGTTCTGGAAGGGCAGATATTTGCCGGTTTTCAGGTCAATGCCGACTGCTTCTGCCTCAATGATGTAATTGTCGGCAATGATATGTTTCTGCACGCGCTCAATGACGTCAGGGAACTGGGCAGTGACGTTTTCAAGGCGGCGCGTGAACAGCGTGATTTTACCGTTGTTCTTGTGGATTTGGATGAGGAAGCCGTCGTACTTGTATTCTGCCGCCGCTGGAATTCCAACAGTCTCAAAGGCTTCAGCAATGCTGGGCGCTTTCTGGTACATCATGACTTTGAGCGGGCGCCCGGGAGAAATGCTGATTTTGCCAAGTCCTGCGATTCCGTGCAGCCGCAGGGCTTGCGCAACTGTCGCGAAATCATTGGTGATGTCAATGGCTTCCTGCACTGTTTCGCAGGTCTGGTCATACGGCTCGCGGTTGCCTTTTGCAGTCGCGCTTCCTGCCTTGTCGTCAGGAAAAAGCATCTCGTTCTTTTCCCGGTCATACGCGATGCCGAGCTCTGTGCCGAAGTTTGCCCAGACGATGGCGTCGCGCAGGGTTCCTTCGCCCAACCCGATGCGCAATTCCGCGAGAATGGTGCGAACCAGGTATTTGGCTTCCTCAGGCGTCGCGCTCGTGAGGAGCTCTGCGAACAGCGCGACTTTCTTGTCCACGGTGCCGTGGCCTTCCTGCCCGGCAAGCTTGAGCAGGTTGTCAAACACTTTTTTCGTGGTGAGTTCCTGCGAGAAGAGCGTGGCTTGCTTTTTTTGGGAGATAAAATGCGCGGCAGTCTTTCCCAAATCACCGCTTTGCGCCCAGTGCTTTTCCACGTCTTCCTGGGGAAAGCCTGTGGAAAGCGCGATTGCCTTGAGCAGCAGCTGGGTGCTCATGCCGACTTCGCGGGAGTCCCACTGCGGAAACACCCTGCCCTGCACAAGGAGCATGACGTGGTCAAGCTCGGTGTCAGGAATGGTTGCAAGAAACTTCGCGAGCAGGTCTGTCTTTTCCAGCCGCTTGGCTGTCTGTTCCAGCTGCTGATACGCCCCCACCAGTGCACGATACTGCATAGAAACTCTTATATAGCCATTGCTTTTAAAATCTTAGTAAAAAGAGGTCGCATGGAAACGCTTGAATGCATTGAGTCCCGTCGGACAATACACAAGTTCTTGGACGTTCCGGTGGAGTTTGAGAAGGTAGGCAATATCCTGAACGCCGGACGCCTTGCGCCAAGCGCGGGAAACACCCAGGACTGGAAGTTCATTCTCGTGACCGAGCCTGAACTGCGCAAGCAGCTCGCCGAGGCGTGCATGCAGCAGTACTGGATGGAAAAGGCGCCGGTGCACATTGTTGTCGCGAGCAAGCAGTCAGTGACCGAGCGTTTGTACGGCAAGCGCGGCGTTGAGCTGTTCTCAGTCCAGAACTGCGCGGCAGCCGCGATGAGCATGATGCTCGCGGCGCACGACCAGGGTCTTGGAGCCGCGTGGGTGGGCGCATTTTCTGACGCGCACGTGCGCAGAATTTTGTCCATGCCTGACGACGCGCGCCCGATGGTCATTATTCCGATCGGCTATCCTGACGAGGACCCGCAGCGGCCGACAAAATACACGATTGACCAGGTCACCTACATTGAGCGCTGGGGCAACCGCATCAAGGACCTTGCGGCGTATCTTGGCTATTATTCGCAGCACGTCGCGCACGCAGCCATCGCAGGCAAGGCCGCGCTGAAGAGATTTTTGGAAAAGTGGAGTAAGTGACTTTGTTCTGAGCATCTCCGAGCGCTCCGCAGAGCGCGAGAGTCTCTGCGGCGAAGCCGCCTGTACTCTGATTGTCGTCGGAGAATGAAAGAACAGCCGCAGAATAATCACCTTCTTTGGACGAAAACCGCATATATAATAGTAGCCATTTATCTACTCTGATATTTATATTGCATCGCAGAAGTGTTTATATATCAGGTTTAATTAATAAAAGAAAATTGGCTTTAACTTGAGCCTTGGCGGGCCCGAGTTAAAAAAATTGTGTGTTTGGATAAACTGTTTGTGTTGTAAGTTTTGCTTTCTTACGTTGAAGTCTTTTGAACTTGCTTGATACGATTCTTGGCGGAACCGTACCGCTCGACTTCTGAGGAGGAGGTAGGCATCACTTCCTAATATGCTTTTCGAATGTGGGAAGGGCATAACGGAATGTGTATGCCACACACCATAATAAAAGACCAACCTACAACGGGGGGATGAACAATGGACTTAATTGTGCAGAAGGCTGCGGAAAACCAACAGTTTCAAAACGATGACCTGCGAGTCGGGCAGGCAAACATCAAGGTGATTGGCGCGGGTGGCGCGGGCAATAATATGGTGACCTGGCTCTACAAGCGCGGAATCAAGGGCGCTGAAATCATTGCGGTAAACACCGACAAGCAGCACCTGCAGATTTCTGAGGCAGACAAAAAATTCATTATCGGGCGCGATGTCACGCGCGGCTTGGGCTGCGGCGGATTCCCGCAAAAAGGCGCGGAAGCCGCGACTGAAAGCCTTGGAGAACTCAAGGCAGCGCTGCACCAGGCAGACATGGTGTTCGTGTGCGCAGGCATGGGCGGCGGAACAGGCACAGGCTCTGCTCCGGTCATTGCCCAGCTTGCGAAAGACTCTGGAGCAATTGTCATCGGCACGGTCACGATGCCATTCAACATTGAGCGCGCGCGCATTGAGAAAGCCGAGTTCGGGCTTGAGCAGTTGCGCAAGCACTCGGACACGGTCATTGTCATTGACAACAACCGGCTCGTGCAGATTGCAGGCAACCTGCCTATCCAGCAGGCGTTCGCAGTCGCGAACGAGCTTGTCTCGACCATGATTAAGGGCATCGTGGAAACCATTGCGATTCCCTCGCTGGTCAACCTGGACTTTGCTGATGTCAAGGCAATCATGACCAATGGCGGCGTTGCCGCGATTGGCGTGGGAAGCTCTGACACGACAAACCGTGTTGACGAGGCAGTCAGGGGAGCGCTGGAAAACCCGCTGCTCGACATTAATTATGCAGGAGCAATCGGAGCGCTCATCCACGTGATTGGCGGGCCTGATATGACTTTGGAGGAAATCAACAAGGTCGGCGAGCAGGTCACCGCAGAACTGGATGAGGACGCGAACGTGATCTGGGGAGCCCGAGTGCAGGAAGACATGAAAGGCAAGCTCATGGTGATGACCATCATCACCGGCGTGACTTCGCCCTGGATTGTCGGCAGGAAGCAGGCAAAGGCGACCCAGAAGGCGGCGATTGAAGGCGTGCTCGGCATCGAGCTCATCAACTAATGGTCACACCCCTTTGGTCTTTGGGTGTACATTCTTTGCCTTCATTCATACCACCCCCATCGTATATGAAGGCAAAAACCCGGCCCTCCGGCAACGGAGGGTTTTTTTATTATCCTAAGTGATGCGCATGGCAATACCCCTGGACATCGGCGTCGTGCGGCTCGTCGTGAGCCTCGTGCTCGGCGGGCTCATCGGCTTTGAGCGCGAAGTCCACCGCTCGCCTGCAGGACTGCGCACGATTGCGCTTGTGTCCCTGGGCTCCACTCTCTTCACGCTTGCCTCGCTCGCGTTCACCGGTCCTGGCACTGACATCACGCGCATCGCGGCGCAAATCGTGACCGGCATCGGGTTTATCGGCGGCGGAGTTATTTTCCAGATGAAGGATACAGTGCACGGCCTGACGACCGCTGCAAGCATGTGGACTGCGGCAGCTGTCGGCCTGATGGTCGGCATCGGCGAATTCACGCTCGCGATAGTCACGACTGTGCTCGTGCTCGGCGTGCTCTGGCTCGGCAGGTGGGAAAAACAAGTTATCCCCCACGCGCCGTTCAAGGGGAAGTAATCAGACGTATTTCAGCGAAAACGTTCCGATAGTGCTCGGCATCCCGCCTCCTTGGCGCCTGATTTCGCGAGCGACTTGTTCTGCATCTGCATACTGCCTGAACGTTGCGAAGCCGTTGTCTGACAGCCGCGAGCACGCGCCTGGAAATGGAATCACTTGCGGCAAGCCCTCTCTCCAAGGACCACAGAGATAACGTGCGCCATCTGCGCGCGCAGTTGCAATTGCCACCAGCGAACGCCTGCCACGGAATTGTTGAAGCTCGCCTTTGTTCTCGGCATAGCGCAATGCGAGCCGCGCGATACGCACTGATTTGAAATCAGGGCGTTCGGCAAGTGCGCACTTTCCTCGGCGTGCGCAGGCAATGGACTGATACGGCTTGAGCCCATTAGTCTCAATGTTCTCGTACCCGTTCTGGTTGTTGTGCACATCCTGACCGAAAAGAATCCTGCGCTCCAAAGTATCCTGAATGGTCGCCACGCAGACATAGCCGCCAATGGTTCGCATGAAAACAGAAGAAGCTGGCGTGTTTTAAAGCTGCGGAACTCAGAACGATTTCTGCACGAGCAGAAGCACTTCCTTGTCGCCTTCTGAAACCATCTTGAGCTTCATTGCTTCTGCAATCGTGAAGAGCTGCATTGCTTCGCCTTCGTGCTGCATGAACTGCTTCATGTCGGGCAATGGCGCGACAAACACATAGCGCTCAATGACCATGTCGCCGACGCTTTCGCGCGAGAGCCTGCCGAGAAAGCGATAGCTTTTGAGGTCGTACGCGAGCTCTTCTTTTGTCTCGCGCACCAGCGCCTGCTCAGGCGTTTCGCCCTGCTCAATCCTGCCGCCAAAATATCCCCATTCCTCGCCAAGCTTGCTTATCTTCCTGCGGTCCTGCAGGAGAATGCGCTTGTCCTGGTCATAGAAGATGATGAGCGCGACAGAGCGAAGCATACGCCTGAGAAAGGTCAAACCTTTTTAAGACCTTCGTGAAAACTACTTCTTCAACTCAGCCTGCACGTAACGCAGGAAGCGGTCATAATGCTCGTGGTCTTCTGGAGCGATAGGCTTTAGCCACTTTGAGTCACGCAGGTATTCCTGATCGTTTGTTCTTATAACCCCGCTTGAAAGAAGCGGAAGTCTTCCGTCTGGAAGAGGCGGAGGAACGCCTTCAAGCTGGACCTCAAGAACTCCACGCAGATTGCCTTCGTATCTCTGGCGCATGCCATAACACCCAGGACGCTTGTCCGCCACTTCGCCTTGCGCAATAGGACTGCCTCCGAAGTTCTCAGTGATGTAGACCAATGACTCCGCACTCGGGTGTGTGAGTGCAGTCACATGGCAAAGGTCAAAAAATGCCTGATATCCGCTAACTGCTGGTCGCGGATGCAAGATAGGTTTGCCTTTTGTTTTCAGCTGAGAAACAACGTCATCAATGACTGCTTTTCTCTCCTGTTCTGACAGGCAACCGCGAATAGTGCTTTCTTGCGTTGGCATATACATCACCCAGCTGCTCGCAACACGACGTTAATGATAAATCTTTGCCTTAGGTTTTTAAACCCGCATCTGCTTTGATTTATTCATGGCATTGTATCTTGTCGGCATTGGCTTGGGCGGGGCAAAGGACATCACGCTCAAGGGAATGGAAGCCGTGAAGAAGGCGGACAAAGTGTATTTGGAGTGCTACACGTCCATTCTGAACTGCGACGTGAAAGAGCTTGAGCAGGCGCTCGGCTGCACGGTTACGCTTGCAGACAGGGAACTTGTGGAAAAGAAAGCAGAAAGCACGATTTTGCAGTCTGCGATGGACGGCGATGCTGTTTTGCTCGTGATTGGCGACCCGCTTGTCGCGACCACGCACACTGACCTGATGCTCAGGGCGCAGAAGGCAAAGATTCCTGTGCACGTTGTTCACAACGCGAGCGTTGTTTCCGCCATCGGAGCCACTGGCTTGCAGGTGTACAAGTTCGGCAAGACCGCGAGCATTCCGTTTGCGGAAAAGGACTACGTGCCTGAAACTCCGTATCAGATTCTCGCGGAAAACCAGAAGCACGGCGCGCACACCTTGCTCCTGCTTGACCTCTGGCCGCAGGAAAAGAAGTTCATGACGGTCAATGATGCGATTGAATGCCTGCTGAAGCTTGAGCTTAAGCTGAACGGCAAGGTCTTTACGCGCGACACACTCTGCGTCGGCATTGCAAGGCTTGGAGCAGAAGACCCGCAGATTATCGCAGGCAAAGCGAAAGACCTTCTCACCAAAGACTTCGGCAAGCCTGTGCATTGCTTGGTCGTTCCGGGCAAGATGCACTTCATGGAAGAGGAATTTCTCCAACAATTCAGGTAAAGGTTTTTATACGGTCCTTCTTGATAAGAACTACATTCAGGCCCGTCGTCTAGCGGCCAAGGATAGTGGGCTTTGGCAGCCGAAAGCTGAAGACACCCATTGACGGCGGTTCGAATCCGCCCGGGCCTATAGTCTGTCCATTTATCCAAGAAAGTCGGTCAGAAAGAGTCATGTACTGCACATGATACCCATACTTTTTCCAAAATAAGTATTTTGTTACTTGCACAGGATTTGCGGGTTTAACAATACGCATCCAACGTTCTAGTGCATTCTGCCCTGAAATCTCATATTGTGCCAAGTTTTTGTCTGTGACATACCCATGATTTGGCCGCACGGACTTTCGTGGGATGAAGCCGATTTTTGAAAGAAGGATTTGGAGTTCGTGCGCAAGTGGCGAGTCCATAAATGCAAATCGTATCCGAGGATAATACGCGTACGTCTTATGTTGCTTGGAGAATTTAAAACACCCATCAGTATCAAACAACCCACGAACAAAGTGAGGAGTGAGAGTTGGGTTAGAAACCACAATTCCAGGAATGTGCGCATCGTCCTTTCGCCCGCGCTTAAGACCGAAATGGCTTAGGAAAAAGTGAAAAATTGCTTTATTCTCAACAATCAAGTGATATGCTTGTTTTCTCTTCAAACGATGAATTCTCGGATTAACGTTTGGAAAGCATTTTCGAAAGAGCGGAATAACTCTCTGCTGAAAATAAAGTAAGTCATCAATTCCTCCGGCAATTGTAATAGAATTTGCAGTCTTGTGCATATGCCCGTCGCCAAGAATAATGCCGCAAAGCTCTGCGGTGAACTTATTGACTTCCATTAAACTGCAGGAACAAGAAGCGTTTATATACGCTGTGACAACAAGTCCAGTGACCAGTGGTTTTCGAATCCGCCCGGGGCTATTTTATCTTTTTGATGATGCCTTTCGTGGCATCCACTTCAACATTGTCGCCATCTTTGAACGTTTTCGTGGCGGTTTTGAGCCCGACCACGCAGGGAATGTTCAGCTCCCGGCTGACAATTGCCGCGTGGCACGTCAGTCCGCCTTCATCAGTCACTATGGCGGCGGCTTTTTTCATCGCAGGGACAATGCCTGGCGAGGTCGCGAGAGAAACCAGAACGTCACCTTGCTGCATTTTGCCCATGTCTGCCGGCTGGTTGATGATTTTCACAATGCCGCGCGCAGTTCCTTTGCACGCGCACATGCCTTTCAGTTCGGTTGCGCTTGCGGCTTTTGCCTCTTCAACGGCAACGTGCTTTTCATAGAATATAATTGCGTCCTTGCCTGCGAGCACAGTGATGGTGCCGTCATCGTTCGGAAGGCAGAATTGGGCATCGTACAATTCGTTGAGTTTCGCGGCATCGATTGTCCCAGTCGTGAGCGCTTGCTCAAGCATCTGCGGCGTTGCGGCGCGCGCCTGGTCGAGCGTGATGTTCAAGCGCTTCGCGATTTCGCGCATGAGTTTTTCAACGTGATAGTAGGACTTGCTCTGGTAGTCTTTGCGCCGGGGCTTTGCCCAAACCATTTTTCCTGCAAGTTCTAGAATTGATTTGTGGAACGCGTCAGGCTTCAGTTCGTTGAGGTACTGTTCCTTGAGCGCCGCGATATGCTTCTTCTGCTCGGCAATCTCCTGAAGTCTGGCGTTCGGATTGATTCCTTTTGCGAGGTAGTCCTTGATAAAGTCAAGAAAGTGCTGTTCGGTGAACGCAGGCCCGATGAAGACATAATACACCCAGCCGTGCTTGTGCGCGTGCTTCTTTAATTTTGCGACAAATGCAGGATAGGACTTAGTAAGTTCCTCAAGGCTTTCGCTTTGCACGTCATCTGCCCAGGAGCCGCTCAGGAATTCTGCCATTATTTTGAGCAGGTCCTCTTCCTGGTCCTGTGCGAATGAATTATGGATTGGCGCGGTAAATACTTCGTAATACGGGGGATATTTGTCAGGCAGAACCTTTGATTTCAAAAAAACTTCAAGGTTGCGCTCGACAAAGGAAAATCCTAAGAAGTCTAGAATGGGTAGCGTCATGCCGAACGCGTATTCGGTCTGCTGAAGCTCGCTGAATTTCGCAAACAGCCCGTACAGCTCTTTGCCGGTGAGCTTGGCGAGGTTTGCGTTGAAAATATGCTGATCTGTCCACGTATTCATCGCTTCGCCGCGCTCGATCGATTGGTCAATGAGCCATTCGACATAGTGCGGGTCTGCAAGCGCCTTTTGTTTGAGTTCTTCATGCGCTTTTGCCCAGTTGGACATATCTGCAACATAGTGAACTCTGTTTCGTCTTGAGAAAATGCCGATGCCCGGACTGGAGACTGAAAGCAGTGTAGGAAGTTTGAAGCAGGCGCTGACCAAAATGTAGTTTCGCAGCATCGGCGAGTTGAAATCACCTGCGAATTCCTGCCACGCGTATTTCCCGTAGGACATGAAGAATAAAAAAGAGATGATGCTTTTAAATGTAACTCGAGAATTTCACGCACTCTTGCCGTGCTTCCATTCCTTGCGCAGGTTGGTCGCGCGATGCAGGGTTTCAATGCTTCCTGCATCTGTCCAGTCGCCGTCGACAATGGTGTACTTCATTTGTCCGTTCTTGATGTACCAGTTGATGACGTCTGCGAGCTCAAGCTCGTTTCTCCAGGAGGGCTTGAGTGTTTTGATGATTTCAAAAACCCTGTTGTCAAAGAGGTATGCTCCGGTCACGGCATAATTTGATTTTGGCTTGATTGCTTTTTCTTCCATGCCGACAACCAAATCGCCGTTGAGCTCTGCGATGCCGAATTTTGCCCGGCGGACTCCGTTGATTTCCTCGTACAATTTTTCGTCAGGGACGTGCTTGATGAAGATGTGCGCGCCGCCGGCAAAGTTCTTGACCGCATCGCGCAGCAAATGCTCGTGCTCAAAGACGTTGTCGCCGAGCACGACCGCGACAGCGTCATTGCCGACGAACTGCCGCGAAAGTCCGAGCGCTTCTGCGATGCCGCCTGCGCCGTCCTGCACGCCGAACGCGAGCGAGTCAACAGGCTCATCAAGGTTCAGGGCTTCCTTGAGCTTCTTGCCCGAGCCGAGCAAACGCCCAATCGCGTCAAAGTGCTCGCCGCCGGTCACGATGAAAACATCCTTGATTCCTGCCTTGAGCAGGTTGTTGAACGGATAATAAATCATGGGCTTGTCATAGACCGGCAGCAGGTGTTTATTGGTGACCCAAGTCAGTGGTCGCAACCGCGAGCCTGTTCCTCCTGCCAACACAACGCCTTTCATTTTTTCCCCTGTTTCAGCGGCTTCCACCAGTGCTCGTTTGCCTGATACCATGCGATGGTCGCGGCAAGCGCCTGCTCGAAGTTATGCTTGGGTGACCAGCCGAGTGCTTTTATCTTTTCGCTTGTTATGGCGTACCGCCAGTCATGTCCCAGGCGGTCTTTGACGTATTCAACAGAGCTTTCGTCCTTGCCGAGCGCGGCAAGCAGGCGCTTGGTTATCTCGATATTCGTTACTTCGTTCCCGCCGGCAATGTTGTACACTTCACCTATCTTGCCTTTCTGCAAAACAGCGTCAATCGCGTCGCAGTTGTCCAGCACGTAGAGCCAGTCGCGCACGTTCTTTCCCGTGCCGTACACCGGCACTTTTTTGCCTTCAATCAGGTTGGTGATGAAGAGCGGAATGAGTTTTTCAGGATGCTGGTAAGGGCCGAAATTGTTTGAGCTTCTCGTGATAAGCACAGGCATGCCGTACGTGGCATGATACGCTTTCACGAACAGGTCTGAGGCGGCTTTTGCTGCAGAATACGGCGAGCTGGGCGCGAGCAGGTCGTTCTCGGAGAATTCACCGGTCTCGCGGCTGCCGTACACTTCATCAGTGGAAACGTGCACGAAGCGCTTGATGTTTGCCGCGCGCGCGGCATTGAGCAGGGTGACTGTGCCCTGGACATTGGTCTGCATGAAGACGTTCGGGTCTGCGATGGAATTGTCCACGTGGCTTTCCGCGGCAAAATGAACAACAGCATCGGCATCCTTCATGCATTGCGCAACGATAGCGGCATCGCAAATGTCGCCCTGGACAAAGCGGTAGCGCGTTTCTTTCTCAAGGTCAGCGAGATTAGCAGGATTGCCTGCGTACGTGAGCTTGTCAAGGTTGGTGATGTGGGCATCAGGGTATTTTGAAAGAAAATGGCGCACAAAATTGCTGCCGATAAAGCCGCAGCCCCCTGTTACCAGCACCCGCATACCGACGATACCAAAGAGATATCTTTATAAGTCTTATGTACTTGGCTTCCAGCATGCGTGCGACAAAAGTTCAGGCGTTTATCCTGTTCGCACTCGGCACATGCTATGCGGAGTGCAGCAGGCGATTCGCGGACAAGCCCATCGCGGTGAGCATGAACAAAGTGGCGTTCATTGAGCTCGCACGCAAGGCAAGCATTGCGAAAAAGAAAGAGCGCGCGCTGTACAAGAATCTTGAAGCGCTTGAGCAGTTGAGGCTTGTCTCGTATGACAACAAGAACCTTGCCCTGACTGAAAAGGGCTGGAAGTTGTATGCGCGCATCAGGAATGATCTGGAGCCGTACATCAGCGTGAAAGGCGTGCTCAATGACGACCTTCTCAAGTTCACGAGCAAGGCGCAGACGATTTTGAAGAGGGACTGAAATGCCATTGGATGAAGTGATGCGGGACACGACCGCGCTGGGCGGGATTGCGCTGTACGGTTTTGTCGCATTGTTCTTTCTGCTGCTGGGAAGCGCAGAGGTTTTTGTCCAGCTCGCCATCGGCATCGTGCTGCTGTACGCGGTCATTTCTCCCCTGCGTTTGCTGTTCTTCCGCATCCGCCCTGACCATTCTGCGTACGCAGGATTGTTCACGAAGATTGACGCAGGCTCGTTTCCGAGCATGCACAGCGCGCGCTCAACCCTGCTCGCGATTGTGCTCGCGCAGTTCTTCAGCGAGCCGATAGTCACCGCATTGCTCACGCTCGCGGTCGTTGCAGTGCTTTCCACGCGCGTGATGCTGAAGCGCCATTATGTCACGGACATTTTGGGCGGCGTCGTGGTCGGCGTGCTTGTCGGCTGGCTGACGATTGTGCTGACACCGATTGTTCTTGGTGCGTTTTAACGCAACGTTTAAAAGGAGACTATTTTCTTTTTAGCGCATACAGTCCCGTAGTTTAGCCGGTCAAGAATGACGGGCTCTGGACCCGTAGACGGCGGTTCGAATCCGCCCGGGACTATTTTCTTTTAACCTGAGAAATCTATCTCCATCTCTTTCTGTGGAACTTGCGGATTTGCTTGCGGTCAGGGCGGCTGGTCTGCTTGAACCGTTTTTTGCCGTGCTCACCGCCGGTGCGCTCTCCTTCTGTGTCGCGGGAGAATGAACGCTGCCCGGTGTTTCCGCCCTGTTGCTGTCCGTGAGCAGGACGGTGGAATGGGCGGCGCTGTTCGCCTTCCCTGCGCCAGGGCTGAGGACGGCTGCCAAATTGCCGCTGTCCTTCGCCGTGCGGTCTTGGGCTGTCAACGTGATGCCTGAACTGCTTGTGTTCCTGCTGGACGTGCGCGGTCTCGCGGTTTCCTTCGTGACTTGGAATGAATGCGGAATGAGATGTTCGCTCAGGGCGCGGAGCGTAGTGCTGCGGGCGGCGTCCTTCCTGTCGCGGGAATTGCTTGTGCTGCATGTGCGAAGGGCGCTGGCCGCGCTTCTGCTGCGGCTTCGGGCTCTCGATGCGCTCGAACGCAGGCAGTTCGCGCTTGGCAGGATTGTGCCCGATGCGCTGGATTGCGCGGAACTCAGGATGGTCACTGGGGGTGAGCAGGGATACTGCATCGCCTTCTGCTCCTGCGCGCGCGGTTCTGCCGATGCGGTGCGTGTAGTCTTCGGCGACAGGAGGAAGGTCATAATTGTAGACGTGCGTGACGTTCTGGATGTGAAGTCCGCGGGCGGCGATGTCCGTGGCGATGAGTACGGCGATTTCCCTGCGGTGCAGGGCGTCCAGCGCGCTCGCGCGCTTGTGCTGGGAAAGCCCGCCGTGGATGGCGCGCGCGTCAATGCCTGCTTTGCGCAGGTTTTTGGTTACTTTGTCGACCGTGCGGCGGGTTCCGCAGAACACGAGCGCGGTTGCCTGCGGGTCTGCCTTGAGCAGGTGGGCGAGCAGTGAAAACTTGTCTTCTGTGCTCACGTCATAGTAGGACTCGCGGAGCTTGGTTTTGTCCACCTGGGCAGTGGTCTGGATAAAGGCAGGGTCACGCTGGTATTTTTTCACGATGTGGCGGATACTGAGCGGAATGGTTGCGGAAAAGAGCAGGGTCTGCCTGCTGGCAGGTGTCTGGCGGATGATGCTTTCCACGTCGTCAATGAATCCCATGTCAAACATGCGGTCTGCCTCGTCCAGCACCAGAAATTGGACCGAGCGCAGATTGATTGCGCCGCGCCTGATGATGTCCAGGAGCCGTCCGGGAGTGGCGACCACGACCTGCGCGGTGCGCACTGCCTTGATTTGCGGGTTCATTCCGACGCCGCCGTAGACTGCCGCGATTTCGAGCGGGAGGTGGCGTGCGAATTTGGCGAGCGATTCCTTCACTTGCGCGCACAATTCGCGCGTGGGCGTGAGGACGAGCATGGAAACTCCGTGCCCGTGGATGCGGCCGAGCACGGGCAGTCCGAACGCGGCAGTTTTTCCTGAGCCGGTTTCTGACTGTCCGACAACATCGCGTCCCTGCAGGATGAGCGGGATTGCCTTCTCCTGAATGAGCGTGGGCTTTTCGTAGCGGAGCTCGCGCAGGGCTTGCATGATAGGCAGAGGCAAACGCATTGTTTCAAAAGTCATACACCGCTGTGCAGAGGGCGGCTTTATAAGGCTTCGCTGTGCCAAGCTTTAAAAACACCTTTCTCGTATGGTTTCGTATGAAGTGGGTGGTAACAGTGACGGCAATCTTTCTTGTCCTGCTTGCGGCATGCGCTCCTGCAGGAACGACCCTGCAGGCAAAGCCGCTGAACGCGTCTGCACCCGCTGACGCGTCGTGCGCCGGCGTCACCTGCACAGGCAACACACACTGCGAGGCAGGCGAATGCGTGTGCGATGGCGGGCTGAAAAAGTGCGGCAATGCCTGCATCAGCCAGACTGCGTGCTGCGCAAACGCTGACTGCCCCGCTGACCGAACGTGCAAAAACGGAGCATGCGTCCAGCGCCCGACGTGCGGGTATGGCGAGCAATGGCAGGGCAGCGAGCAGGAATGCGCTTGCGACGAGGGCTTTAAGTTCTGCGCAGAGCAGGGCAAGTGCATTCCCGCAGACCACTGCTGCTGGCACAATTCGTGCGATGACGACCAGCGCTGCCCGCCCACCACGTACGGCGGAACAGTCTGTTTGAAAGGCGCGACCAAGAAGTGCAGGATTTTACACGAAAGCAGGACGCTCACGTATGCGTTCGCCCAGGGCGAGTATGACATCACGCTCGCAAACATCCTGGAAGGGCCGAAGTTTGAGCTCAAGGTCAACAATGACACCGTGCGCCGCATCGCTATCGGCGAACTCAACACCGTGGACACCAACCTGCAATTGTTCGTTGAGGACTTCCAGCTGTACGGCGGGCGCTGCAAGGAAGACGTGGACTGAGCCGCAAGTTTTTTAAACAGCCCTTCTGCAATCACGGTTATTCGAGAGATAGGGCGGTGCTAAGCTTCCCTATGCTGGAGAACAAGTTTCTCAATCCTCGAATGGAGAATTAAACCATGGCAAAAATGCACTCAAGGAAGAGGGGCAAGTCCGGCTCGAAGAAGCCGCTGAAGCCGAGCAAGCCCACGTGGCTGCGCTACAAACCCAAGGAAGTGGAAATGCTCGTGGCAAAGCTCGCGAAGGAAGGCAAGACCGGTTCGGAAATCGGGCTTGTCCTGCGTGACACGTACGGCATTCCTGACGTGAAGGAGCTGACCGAGCGTTCGGTTTCGCAGATTCTGAAGGAAAAGAGCCTCACGCCTGAGCTTCCTGACGACATGGTCGCGCTTATGCGCAAGTCCATCGCGATTCGCAAGCACATGACCGCGAACAAGAAGGACGAGGCGGCAAAGCGCGGGCTGCTCCTGACCGAATCCAAGATTCGCAGGCTCATCAAGTACTACAAGCGCACGGCGCGCATCGCGGTTGACTGGAAGTACGACCCTGCGAAGCTGAAAATGTACACGGAGTAATTGTTCTTTTATTTTTTTATTTGATTTCTGCATCTTCGTAAAGCATTTAAAGAGCGCGCCCTACTGTGCGGACAGGTGATTAAGTGAAAAAGAGGGTGGTGCTTGTTGTTTTAGGAGGCGGCGGGCATACGGCGCAGATGCGCAGGCTCGTGCGGCTGCTTGGCGGCGCGTACGAGTATGAATACGCTGCCTCACGCAATGATGCGCTCGCGGCGCACGCTGTTCCGCAGGGAGCGCGGTTGTTCCGCGTACTGAACCCGCGCGAGAAAGATGAGCGCAACCTGTTCTGGGTCGGCGCGAAACTGCTGTGCTCGTTCGCAGACTCGCTGTCTGTTCTTATGCGTTCGCGCGCGTCGGTCATTCTCGCCTGCGGTCCTGCGCTCGCGGTTCCTGTTTGCGTGCTGGGCAAGCTTTTCGGAAAAAAAGTGCTGTACGTGGAGAGCTGGGCGCGCGTGAAGACGCAGTCGCTTTCCGGCAGGCTGGTCAAGCCGTTCTCGGATTTGTACTTTGTGCAGTGGCGCACGCTGCAGCACCTCCCCGGAGCACGCTACGCAGGGAGGCTCGCGTGAACATTCTCGTGACAGTCGGAACAGGCGCGTTTGATGCCCTTGTCGCCGCCGCTGACAGGCTTGAAGGCGCAGTCGTCTGCCAGATAGGCAGGAGCAAAACCGTTCCGCAGCGCCATCACTGGTTCACGCTGGTTCCTGACCTCGCACCGTGGCATGACTGGGCAGACATTATCGTCACGCACGCAGGCGGCGGAACGCTGTTTGAGGCGCTGGAGCGCGGCAAAAGCGTTATTGTGGTGCCGAACAGTGAGCGCACGGACAATCATCAGCGCGAGCTCGCGGAATTGTTTGAGCGCCGCAGCAATGTCCTGTTATGCACAAATTTAGACGAGCTTCCTGCGCAGGTTGAGCGTCTTGCACACATGCCGTGCAGGCAGTATGTTGCCGAGCCATGCCTGATTCCTGACGCAATCAACACGTTCTTGAACAGGAAGAGGTGGCAATGAGCCTTTTGCAGGCGTTTATGCTGTGGAGGCGTTTTGAGCGCCAGCAATGGCTGCCGCAGGAGCATCTTGAGGAGCTCCAGTCGCGGCGGCTGCGCGCGCTCATGCGCTGGGCGTACGCGACGGTTCCGTATTATCACCGCGTTTTCCGCGAGAACGGCGTGCGTCCTGAGGACATTCGCACTGCCCGCGATTTGCGCAAACTGCCCGTGCTGACCAAGCAGGACGTGCAGGAACACAGTGCGGCATTGCGCTCGCGGAATGCGAAAGCACTCCGGTCCGCGGCGACGACCGGCAGCACGGGCATCCCGCTTACCGTCTACCAGGACGCGCTGAGCGTCGCCGCAGGAAGGGCGGTGATGCTGCGCGCGCTGCGCGCGCACCAGGTGAAACTCACGGACCGCATGCTGCGCGTCACGCACCGCAGGCACCGGCAGGGCCTGCATGAACACCTGGGCATCCTGCCGGTCACGAGCGTGAGCGTGCACGCGCCTGCGCACGAGCTTGCCCGGGCGGCGCGCAAGATCAAGCCAAATATTATCGATGCGTATCCTTCGGTGCTCGAAGCGATGGCGCGGCACAAGCATCTGCTGCCGCGCACAGTCCATCATGTTTTTTCAACGACGGAAATGCTCACGCCGCACGCGCGCAGGAACGTGCAGGATGCTTTCGGCGCGCCGGTGATTGACTTGTACGGCGCCGCCGAGTTTCCGCGGCTCGCGTGGGAGTGCCCCAGCGGCAACGGCTATCACGTGGACAGCGATTACGCGGTCATTGAGTACGCTGATGACGGCATGCTCGTGACCGGACTGTACAACTGCGGCATGCCTCTTATCAGGTACGCGATTGGTGACCTGGGCATGCCGGGCGACGGCGTGTGCGGCTGCGGCAGGGGACTGCAGGTGCTGGAACGCATTGAGGGCAGAACTGATGACGCGCTCGTGATGCCTGACGGCTCAAAAATCTCGCCGAGGCGGGTGAACGTGCTGGACGGGCTCGCGGGCATCAGGCAGTACCGGATTGTGCAGACACGCAAAGACCGCATTGTCGCCGAGGTCATCCCTTCGAGAGTGATGGATGACGTGCTGGAGGCAATGATTGTCACGCGCATCAGGCAGGGGCTGGGCAGGCATCCAGTTGACATTTTCGTGAAGCAGATTGACGCGATTCCGCGCGGCGCAGGCGGCAAAATAAGGACGGTGGTTTCCCGTGTCAGTCGTTGAGCGCGTTGTTGAGGACAAGAAAAGCGGCATGCGCGGCATTCTTGTGATTGACTCGCTCAAGGCAAACAGGAGCGCGTGCGGCGGCATTCGGATAGTGCCGGACATTTCGCTTGAGGAAACGCGCCTTATCGCGCGCTCCATGACTGAGAAGTACGCATTGTTCGGCTTTTCCAAGAGCGGCGGGGCAAAGGCGATGCTCGCCATTGCTCAGGAAACGCCGCCAGAGAAGCGCAGGCAGATGCTGCAGGCGTTCGCGCGCGCGAACAAGGACCTGTTCCTGTCGCGCACATTCATTCCGTGGACAGACATGGGCGCAACGCCCGGGGACGTTCACGCGATGCTTGACGCGGTCGGACTGCCGCGCTATCCAATTGAGCATTGCGGCATGACCACCGCGTGGTCGGTGTTCGGCAGCATCCTGGGAGCAGCAGACGCGCTGGGAAAACGTATGGACGAATGCACCGCCGCACTTGAAGGCTTTGGCAATGTGGGCGGAACGCTCGCGCAGGAGCTTGAGCGCGCGGGCTGCAAGGTCGTGGCGGTGAGCACGTCAGACGGCGCGATTTATGACCGTACAGGGCTGAACATTCCGCAGCTGCTGGAATTGCGGGAAAAGCACAACTCCGCGTTCGTGCATCACACAAAATACAAGCAAATCACACAGCAGGAGCTTCTCGAGCTTCCGGTCACGTTCCTTGTTCCTGGTGCCCGCTCGCACAGCGTCACCGCGACAACAAACGTGCGCGCACAGGCGATTGTTCCTGCGGCAAACGCGCCGTACACTGACGATGCCGCAGAGGCGCAGGCAAGGCGCGGCGTGCTCTGCTTCCCTGCAGAACTGTGCCACGGTGGCGGTCACATCGGCTCACGATTCATGCGCTATGGTTTTACCGAAGCAGAGGCGCGCAGGATGTGCCTTGCGGCATGGCGCAGGCTCGCAACACACATCATCGCGGCGAGCGAACACGCAGGTGTGTCGCCGGACGCGTACTGCCGGCACGTCATCCGCACAGTAATGGCGACGCTGAAACGCGCGTCCTTCGCATCACGCGCGTTTGAGTGCGCGCTTCGTTCCCAGAAAGTGCCCCGCGCGCTGCACAGGATGCTCGGCAAATGGTATGCGCGGCACCGTTTCGGCATCCTGCACAAGCGGATTGACAACGCGGTTTCTTTTTTCGGTCAAAAGCCGCAGAAAAACACGCGCGCAAAGTACGCGATTGTCTCAGCAGTCAGGGATGAAGAGGAATTTCTTGAGAACACCATTTCCTCTGTTGCAAACCAGACTGTGCTGCCTGTGCGCTGGGTGATTGTGGACGACGGCTCGACTGACAGAACTCCTGAGATTCTCGCGGATGCCGCGCGGCAGTATCCGTGGATAACGGTCGTGACTGTGCCGGACAGGGGATACAGGAGCTTGGGCAAAGGAGAGGTTGACGCGTTCAATGCAGGGCTCGCTCGGCTTGAGAACACGGATTATGACTTTCTAGCAAAGCTTGACGGGGATGTCCTGCTTCCGCCGCGCTATTTTTCCTCGCTTTTCGCGCGCTTTGATGACCATCCGCGGCTCGGCATCGCCTCAGGGGCTTTTCCCGCAGTTGTCAGGAGCAGGATACGGGAGCGCGCGCTCAATCCATGGAACACCGTCGCGCACGCACGAGTTTACCGCAGGGAGTGTTTTGAAGACATCGGCGGGCTCGCGCGCTGTCTTGGCTTTGACACGATTGACGAGATGAAGGCGCAGATGCGCGGCTGGACAACACAAAGCTTCACAGAAATACGCGGCATCCACCTGAGACCCACAGGGAGTTCAACAGGAGCATGGCAGAACGGGCTGGAGCGTGAAGGGCGCGCGGCTTACTGGTGCGGCGCGCATCCTTTGTTCGCGCTTGCGCGCGGCATTCGAGAACTGGCGCGCCTTCCGGTCTTGGGAGGATTGTTCTTTCTAAAAGGCTATTTTTCCTGCTGGCTGCGGAACGCACCGCAATACGGCGAGCAGGATGTCCGCGATTTTGTCAGAAAGCAGCAGCTCCGCAGGCTTGCGGGCATGGTGACGTGAAGTTCTTATACTTAGAGAATGCCGCGCACGTCGTCAATGCGCGAGGCGATGTCATTGCCCTTCTTGGTCAGGGAAAGCAGCTTGAGCCTGCCCTGCTTGTCAAAGTTCACGAGCCCTTCCTTTTGCATTTCCTGGAGAATCTTGACCACGTGCGAATACGTGCAGTCAATCTGTTTTGCAAGGGAAGAAGCGTAAACCTCTGATTTCGCGTTCCTGAGCTCAACGAGCATCATAGCAGGCTTTTCGCGGAAGAAAACATTGAAAATTTCCTTGTTTTTGTTTGGCACAGACCCACCCACACTTTTGGTGTCTTGCTTATGTATGTTGTGAAAGTTATTATGGAAGCGTTATATAAAGGTTTCGGAAAATCGCGGTTTTCCGAAACTCCGCCGACCATGGCCGGCGACACTTTTGATTTTTGCTCCGCGTCACCCCGATTATCGCGGAACTCGCGCCGAAATTTCTTTCGTCGCACTAGTTTTTATGAAATCTGGTTTGTATTTAAATCTTTCTAATGCTGATGATGAAATGCGTATATCGCAATTTTTATCGTCGGGAAAAACGCGTGCAAAAGCATTTTAAACGCGCGGCGCATTGCCAGGGCAATGAGCGTTCTATTCCCGCACGACGCGGTTAGGGGAGTCCAGCAGCAGCTGATGAGCGACGTCAGCGCGGCATTACAGGAACGCAGGCACTTCATCGCGCACGCGCCCACCGGGCTGGGCAAGACCGCGGCGACGCTCAGCCCCGCACTTGCGCTCGCGCTCCAGCGCGACCTCACCGTGTTCTTCCTGACCTCGCGGCATACCCAGCACAAGATTGTCCTGGACACCCTGCAGGCAATCCGCAAAAAGCACGGTACGCAGTTCATCGCGACCTCAATCATCGGCAAGAAATGGATGTGCGCCCAGCCCAACGCAGGCACGATGCGCTCCAATGACTTTTTCGCGTTCTGCAAGGCGCTCAGGGAGAGCAACAAGTGCGATTATTATTCCAACGCGCGGAATCCGAAAAACATCCAGTGCGACATCCTGCTCAGGGAATTCGAGGCAGAGACTCCTGTGCCGACCGAGGCGATTGTTGCCCGGAGCAGCGAGAAGACGCTCTGCCCGTACGAGATGGCGCTCATGCTCGCGGAAAAATCAAAAGTCATCGTGACTGATTACTATTATTTGCTCCACCCGCGCATCCGCGAGTCATTCCTCAGGAAAATCAACAAGAAGCTGGAGCAGGCAATCATCATTTTTGACGAAGGGCACAATCTTCCCAGCAGGGCGCGCGAGCTCCTGACGCAGCGCGTGTCCTCGCGGCTCATTCAGGGAGCGGTGCGCGAGGCGAAAAAATACAAGTACGACGACCTTGCGCTCCTGCTCGTTGAGCTTGAGGGAGTGCTCCAGCGGCTCGCGGACCGTTTGCAGGTTGGCGGCGAGAAAATCGTGCGCAAGGAAGATTTGATGGAAGCGATTGAACAATATACCGACGGCGAGGAATTCATCGCCAAGCTTGAGTCTGCGGCTGACGTGATTCGCGAGGACCAGAAAAAAAGCACGATTGGTGCCATCGCGGAATTTTTGAGCGAGTGGCCTGAAGGCGACGAAGGTTTTTCCCGCATTCTCACCAAGGAAGACAGCACTATGTCGGCGACGAAGTCGCCGAGCATGCTCGGCAACCAGCGGGTTGCAGACATCAAGCTAAGCAAGCGGTGCCTTGACCCCAGCATCGCGACCAAAGACCTCATTGACCAGGCATACTGCACCATCACGATGTCAGGCACGCTCTCGCCCGTGCAGATGTTCGCTGACCTGCTTGGCCTGCCTGCGGCAAAGCGCGTGGCGAAAGAATACCCGTCGCCGTTTCCCGCTGAAAACCGGCTCGCGCTCGTGGTTCCGAGGACAACCACAAAATTCTCGCAGCGTTCTGACGCGCAGTTCAAGGCAATCGCCGAGCGGTGCGCGGTGATGGCAAACGCGGTTCCGGGCTGTGTCGCGCTGTACTTTCCCAGCTATCAGATTCGGGATATCGTGAACCGGGATTTCGCTGGCTTATGCACAAAAACATTGTTCCTGGAACAGCCGAACATGACCAAGGAGCAAAAGCAGGAATTTCTTGAGCGGTTTGTCAAGTACAAAAACTCAGGAGCAGTGCTGCTCGCGGTCGCGTCAGGCAGCTTCGGCGAGGGCATTGACCTGCCCGGCGTGCTCAAGGCGGTCATTGTCGTTGGCCTGCCGTTGGACCGTCCGGATTTGGAGACGCAGCAGTTGATTGAGTATTATGACAGGAAGTTCGGCAAGGGATGGGATTACGGCTACACCATGCCTGCGCTCACCAGGACCATGCAGAACGCAGGCAGATGCATCAGGTCAGAGACAGACCGGGGCGTCATCGTTTTCCTGGACGAGCGCTACGCGTGGCCAAGGTATTTCACGTGCTTCCCCTCTGACTGGAAGCTCAAAATCGCTGTTGACCCTCTGCCGGAGATACAGAAGTTCTTTGAGCGCTAGCTCTGGGTGGCAGGGACGTGTTTAAAAATCTGGCAACACATCCGCGAAAATTTAATATAGTCCGAGTAGTGCAACCGTGCAATGCCCGAAAAGAAGGAGCTTCCGGACGAAAAAGAGGAGCTTGTCGGCGAGGAGCACGGCTTCCGCGAGGGCGGCGAGCACGAGGAAGCGCCTGAGGAAGTCGAGCACAAGATGCACGTGGGCGGCGCTGAAGTGGACGTGTATTCTGAGGAAGGCCGCGTCGAGCTCATGGAAGACGATGAGGTCGCGGAATGGGAAGAGGGATTTGCCAAGGGCGAGGAAAATTCCGAGCTCGCGCATTGCGCTGCGTGCGGCAAGGTCCTGAGCCAGGACGAGTCAAAAGTCATTGAGCGCGAGATTCAGAACGAGACGCATTTATTCTGCTCGGACAAATGCGCTTCAGCAGGCGTCCAGCACGGGAAGAAGAAATAATTATTCTTTCTTGAACGTCATCACTTTCTCAACGTCAGGGTTCCATTCCAGCAGTTCCACGGTCATCACGAGGCTTTCCTGCGAGGGATAATTGATGCGGCGGATGGTGAACTGGTCTTCTGATGCCGCGGCCACGATGAAGTCATAAGGGATTGACACAGGACCGCCGCCTTCCACAGGAAAGCGGTGCTGCACGAGGTCGCCCTGCTCAATCTGGTAGATGACATTCAGCCTGCCTGGCTCGGGATGCACGATTGCAGGACCGAACTCGGTCGTGATGACCTGGCCGTCAGCAGGGTTGTGCCTGAAGAGCATGTCGTTCTTGCTCTTGACCAGCAGGAGCGATTTCCATTCAAAGCCAGGCAATTGGTAAGACTTGCCTTCCTCTGCGAGCGCTTCCACAATCACGTATTTCTCAGTGATGTTATAGACCTTGATGGGCCACGGCAGTTCGGGATTCACGATAACGTCATTGAGCTTGGGCTCGCGGCCAAAACGCTCAGGGAAGCTCTTCAACGGAACAGGACCGAATGTGGGGAATGCCTGGTTGCGCACCACGGTGCGCGTGCGGTTGATGGTGTATTCAAGCACGGGCTCGCTGGGCGTGACCAGTTTTGTCGCTGTTTGTCCTGGCTCCATGCCGATGACTGTTTCGTCAAATCCCTTGAGCTTGCCGCTCTGCCCGATGATGAACCTGAACGGCCCCTTGACGTAGTTCTTGACGCCGAATTCCTCGGCAAGCGTGGCATTGTTCGTGTCAACCACGGTGCCATTGGGCATGGCAAGGACAAAGTTGATTGCGGCGAGGTCGCCTTGCTGGACGCCGGACGGCTCAAGGGTTGTGTTTTGCGCAGGCAAGGCCTGCTCGCGGTTCACATACCAGATGCCGCCGGCTACGAGAATTGCGATGATAATCCACACGAGCGCTTTCGACTGCTTTTTTTTCTTTGCCAAAAAAACCTCACCCGATGGCGCGGCGCGCGTCAGTAACGCGCGCGGATGCGACTCCGGACAATTTCGCGAGCTTCAGCTCGAGGTCGTCCGGCGAGCCCTTGTCTTCATTCATGGTGAAAATCAGCTTGAGCGCCTTGAGCCCGAATCCGATGGGCTCCTGCTCAACCTTGTACATTTTGCCGCCAAAGGCGTCAACTTCCTTGGTGGCAGCGTCTTCAAGCTTCTTGAGGTCAACGTCCGGGCTGGCAGGGTTGATGGTGATGGTGATGATGACTGTCGCCATTCAGTTCGGTCCCTCAAGCCCGCAGCTGGCGCAGTTGTATTTCGCGGCAAAGCGCCTGCAGCGCCCGCAGCGCACAATCTCGCTCTTGGAGCATTGCGGGCACGGGAACCTGACTGTGCCGAGAACATTCGTGACTGCGGTCTTGCACGACGAGCACCGCTCTGCCTGTGTATTGCTCATGGACTCTTCGGATAGTGGTTGTTTTAAAAAGCTTGCGGAACTGGGGTTCAGTTGCCGGCAAAACCCTCGGAGAAGGTAGGAGATTTCGGAGCATTTGTCTCGGTGATAAAGATTAATTATTAATAACCCCAAGCACTTTTTGCTCTAATTCCTCCAAAAGAGAAATAACTCTGACGAGTTGGTTCTTATTTCTGGGGGAATCGGCAAT